>Ga0208406_1000039_pt1 | contig 48604 bp, 49 predicted proteins | sample ETNtaG_15_FD_185769 | JGI IMG/M metagenome (GOLD analysis project Ga0208406, IMG submission 185769) | Marine microbial and viral communities from oxygen minimum zone, Eastern Pacific Ocean - ETNP201302PF89A (SPAdes) (version 2) | ecosystem: Environmental > Aquatic > Marine > Oceanic ...
CCCAGCAGCCACCGATTCCCATCCACTATCGTCATAGCGCCACAGAAAATTAGATCCTCCTGCCCAGAGAACGCCATCTCTACTCTCATGGATAGTCCAGACCTGATCAGTGAACCCAGCAGCCACCGATTCCCATCCACTATCGTCATAGCGCCACAGACCCGAGTCTGCCCCAACCCAGAGCGTACCGTCACTACTCTCATGGATAGCATTGACCCGACCAGTAAGCTGCCGCTCTGCAAATTCAGCCACCGATTCCCAGCCACTACCGTCATAGTGCAACAATCCATCTCCACCAACCCAGAGTGTACCGTCTCTATTCTCGTGGATCGCAAGGACCTGACCGACCCCTATTTCACTAAAAAGACGCCAGCCGCGTTGAGCTTGACTAGGGATGATAATTAGGGAGAAAAGAAAAAGAATGATGGTAGATTGTTTCATGTTTTGAGACCTCTTTAAATGAAGATGTCTGACATACAGAGCAGAAGAACCGATTGTTGTTGCTATTCCTCTTGTGTTTTTAGTTTTAACTTAAATACAATCTGGCTCCATCGAGGACTGTGTCAGAAATATGGCTTGCTAATCGATTATCTTCTCAGAGTTAGCTACTGATAACCGCGCAATTGATCATGCGTGTACCCGATATCCAGATACGAGTTTGAAACTTATAGTAGGGGGAAAGTCCTCCACTATTGTTCTTGGTCAATCTTTATCAATTCACTGATTACTCGCTCACAAATGGTTGCTGATTTGTTGCTGTTCTTGAAAGCTGCATTCATTACCACCATATATGCTCGATCGATATTAGGCGCCACCCATACTCGCGCATACCACATGGTATTACTACCGTCATGGGTTAAAACAGTTCCTTTGACTCTATTATCTTGATATACGCCCCAACCCGCAGCATAGTTTCCAATGGGCTCAATCAACTGATCCAACTGCGGTTGGTTCTGAATAATAGGATTGCTATTTGGCAATTGAAGAGCAATAAATTTAGCCCAATCGGCTAAGCTACAATGCACTCGTCCTGCTGGTCCTAAAGGTTCAGAGTTATCAAGCTGACTGGCTTCCCAACCTATATCGGATTCTAAATGCCCCCAAGGTTGGTCTGACTGACCTGGTGTGCCAGGGGGGCCAAAGCTGGCAGTGTTCATCCCAAGGGGTTGAAATAACTTCTCCTGAATTAGTGTTTCCCAAGACTTTCCTGTTACTTTCTCTGCCATACAACTAGCAACCATGTAACCTAAGTTGGAATATAGATAGTCTCCAACCTTGGTCGAAGGTTTGGTTGCCAAACTATCTTTAAGAATTTTTAGTCTTCTGACTTTTATGTCTCTTTCATCGGAATGGTCCCACCAGTTATTAGCATTGGCTGGTATTCCACTTCGATGTGTTACAAGTTTACGTAAAGTCGCTAATTCATAGTTTGGATGGATTAGGTCTTTGAGTTCGGGTAGTGCCTCAATCAATGTTGATTCCCAATTCAGTTCCCCTTCAGTAATTAAGATCGCTAGTAGGGTACTGGTCATTGCTTTTGTGCATGAACCTAGATGGACTAGATCATCCGTTTTCATAGGATCGGGGTTGTTAAAACGTCGGATGCCGGAAGCTGAAGAGAAAAGAAGTCCTTTTGACGAGGAAATGGCAGCGACAATTCCAGGAATTTTATTATTGTCGATTACTGTTGATAAGATAGAGTTAATTTGGTCTTTTCTTTTACCTATCTCGCCACTTGTAAAGGAACCAGGGGTAGAAGTACCATCTTAGCTCTATCTTTCTTCCAAGTGACCTTCTTTATTAAGATATCACTGTCCACAGTGGGATATCATGGTACTGTTTACTAGCTCTGAAAAATTTGAGCAACACTGAGAAACTTAAATTTTTTTAAATAAATAACAAAATTATCAGAATGGATCGGAGATTTTTGATAGACAGGAAAGCTTGGTCTAATGCATTTTTAGGACTGACCATGTCGTTGCCAGTTTTCCTTTTGCATCTACGGTTCTCGGACCACGCCAAAAAAGAAAATTGTGAAGAACTTCGGACACCTCTTTTTTTCCTGTTCTTCCTAACGATTGCAGAATTTGCAAGGAATTGAAGACCACATCTCCTTTACCGGCCTTGGCCCAAACAACTAACGGCCATTTGTTCTGCTTATCAGTGATTAATGGTTTCCAAGGTTTCGGGGCTTCATGCGGCCCATCCGCCATGAAATCCCCCGCACCCCAACCACCACCAAAATGCTTGTCAGTTAATGCATTTGGCTTTTTAAAAATATCGTGGTCAGCCAGAATAACACCAACGTTATCGTCTAAATCTGGGTCGAGCAGCTCAAGTGGATGAGGCAAGAAATTCTTGTTCCAAGTAGAATCTTGTTGAAAATCTACGGTAACAAGATAACCGCCTTTTTCAACATATTCATTCACAACTTTGAAGTTCTCTTTCAAAGGTTCGTTTTTGTCGTAAGCAACAACTCCAACAGCGATCACATCATACTTTAGCAACGTATCGATCTTATAATTCCCCTTGTCGAGTACCTCAAATTCGATTTTAGCGTTTTTAAATGCTTGCTCCTCAACTTGAGCATCGTCGCCTCTCCCTTGAATAAAACCTACTTTTAATTCTTGGGCGGCAAAAGCGAAGGAAGCGAAAAAAAACAGGATAATCGAAAACCAATTGACGTGTTTCAAAATCAATACTTTTTTTTGCATAATAACATTTCCTTTAAGTTTAGGTTAGAATCCAGATGCAATCTTAGTATTAACAAAACTTGACCTGTACCCGAGGGACAAGATGATCAAGTTCTTCCTGAAAAATCTTCAGCCTTTTCCATAAAACTTTCTTATTCTAAACCATCAATCTCTCCTTTGCTCCAGCTGTATGTGAGTAATAGTTGACCAGTTTTGAGAGCCTAAGACAAGTTTTAAACCGAGACACATGGAGTAATTCCATCCGTTTTAACCTTTAGTCTTTAAGAATAAACGAATTTACCATATAGTGATCCTGACCTCAGCTGATTACTGGATCTTTGCTGTGGAAATTAACAGGGTATCTATTCTATCCTGCATCGTCAAAAATCATGACACTCAATGTCTACCTGTGATTAAATGGGAGGACAAATACTATCTGGAGGCAGAGTGCCAACTTGTAAATCCAACGGATCAGTTACCATATGACTTTTTCCGTTGTAAGTGGCATTAACATCAACAAAGATTACCACATGTGCTACTCGCCACTGTTCCGATTGGTTTGGTCCTGCAGTATGAAAGGTCATGCCGTGGTGAAAAGTGCAGTCTCCAACTTGGAGAGGAATAACAAGGCGAGGCCACCATTGCAAATCTGGCATTTCCTTCCTCCAGCCTTCTTGATCTGAGGTCGCAATATTGCGTACGTGCATTAATTGGTGAGAACCAGGCAGAAAGGACATACAACCCATTTCAATGGTGGTGTCCTGCAGAGCAACCCAAGCTGACAGTGCCATGCTTTTTCGATCATAAGGCCACTTGACTAGGTCTTGGTGAAAAGCCGTTGGAATAGGAAGCTCCGGCATTTTGGCTAAAATGTGGTCATGCCATATCCGCAATTTAGTGCCGGCTAATTGGGTAGCCACAGCTGTCAAATTGGGATGAAAAGTTAGTTCTCGCATGATTTCATCCTGACACCAGATATTCACTTTTTGATGGAAGGCTCTTCCAATATAATTATGGGGTGCTTCCGCTTGCATCTGGTCGAGAACCCCCATTGCGGCTTGACGAAACCGCTCTGCTTCAGACTCGTTGATCACCTTCGGAATTCTAACAACACCTTCTGATCGAAATACATCAACCAATTGATTTGTTAATTCGTTCGCTTTCATACCTAAATACTACTCCATTATGAAAAATAAAACTATTGTGGCTTTTCTTTGCACCACGCTTCATATTCTATCCGTGCTTCTTCAGACAACGGATAGTATTTGCGCAAATCGCCACCTTGAGCTAATTTCATGCGGCTGAAATCCTCCCAATCAGCGTGCTCTTTTGCTTTTTTTACTAGTTCAGGAGCCAATTTCTTGGGAACAACAACAACTCCATCATCGTCGGCTACAATGATATCCCCAGGCATAACCAACGTGCCACCACAAGCAATAGGTTGGTTTACAGCAAAAGGGAAAATATTAGTTTGTGTATGGAAGTTGGGCGTTACACCTCTCAGCCAAAGTCCCAACCCTAAATTTGCAGCATACGGGAAGTCACGAATACAACCGTCCACAATAACTCCGGAACCGCCACGGCCTTTAAAATAAGTAAGCATCATCTCGCCAAAAACTCCGCTGCTCATGTTACTCCGAGCATCAACTACTACAACATCACCAGGTTGAGTATGATAAAGTACGTGTCGGTGCAATTGTTTTTCAGGATCGGCATATTCATCTACCGAATACTGATCTTCGCGTTTGGGCATAAATTGCAGCGTTAGGGCTGGTCCGACAACAGTTTTACCCGGTATCATAGGGACAGGCCCCAGAATTTGTGGGTCGCTTATACCTAGGCGGTAAAGTTCTCCACTGGCTGTGGCACTGCCAATGGTAGTTAAGGACGACATCAGCTCCTGAGGGGGCCGTTCGATATCTGGTGTTTGGATCATTATTTCTCCTTAAAAAATCTCAGCTCTTGAGAAATGATTAAATGATTGACTCTTACTTACAAACTCTTGTTGGTCTCACCAGTCTTGGTAGATATTAAAAATGGTGTGTCTTAATATCTTTTACCTAACCTCCTGACAAGGGCCACCATTTTGATCAATGGCAACATGACTTACCACTTGCCCTTGCATATCCAAAACAGGGTGGTAGAATTTAGCTAGATTCTCAGTCATATTATCCACATAGTGACCAATGAAAGTGCGCCTGCTACGTGTGTGTGAATAATTGGGTTCTGAGCCATGAATCAACTGGCCACTAAAAAATAGTGTTTGACCTCGCTTCATGCAAATTGGAATAATATTTGGCTCTTGCACCATATCTAAGATGCTGTTTTTTTGTCCCCTTTGATGGAAGGGCATAAAATCTCTTCTCGGTGCGAGCCCTGAACAACCTTCAGACAACCATTTTCTTGATCTGTGTCATCTAAAGGCGTCCAAGTAGCGATACAGGTTGCCGGTTTCGACAGGAGAAAGAAATTGTCCTGATGCATTCCTTGACCTACTGATTGAGGAGGTTTGTAATAGTACATCGTTTGAGCTGCCAAGGCAGGACGCTCGAGCAAAAAAGCCAGTACCTGCGCGATTCTAGGATGGAGATACCATTGCTTAACCTGCGGACTAAAACGGTGTGGGTGCATGGCACGAAGGAGCTCCTTTGACGGATCAATATCATCAAACCCAACTGTATGATTATCCGCTAAACCGTCATCAGTACCAATGTGGTCTCCGAAAGCTTTGTGATCCTGAGTTTTAAAATCCTCGAAGAAGGTATCCATGACATCGAGTTCAGTAGGAGGATAAACGTTATCTACGATGCAGTATCCCTCTGCCTCATAGCTTTCCTTGGCAACAGTCAAGACGTCATGGTCAACACAGTCTGCTTTTAATGAATAGGTCATAGGGAGCTTATTCTCCTCGATGTTTGTTGATTAATTAACCCAACTTGCTACAACAATCCTTTAATCATGCCTCCATCTACTTGAATGGTTGTACCAGTGATATAGCTGGCACGTTCAGAAGCCAGAAAAACTACTAGGTCAGCAAATTCTTGTGGATTTCCAATCCGACCGAGCGGAATATTCTGGGTCATATTCTCAATGGCCTCGTCAAACGTAATGCCTGCTTCTTCTGCTCGTATGGTTGCTAACTGCTGAATGCGGTCAGTGAAGATAATGCCTGGACAAACATTATTAATTAGAATGTTTTCAGGGGCTAGTTCAGTAGCTAGTGTTTTAGCGAACCCGATGACACCAGTTCGAGCCATATTAGATAACATTAGTCCCTCAACTGGCTGTTTAACAGACACCGAGGTCAGATTTATAATTCGCCCACCACCACGCGCGCGCATGCTAGGCACCACTGCTCGCGTCAAATTAATGGTACTCATCAGGTTCAAATTTACGGCATCCTGATAATCTGTAATATCTAGGTCATCGAACCTCCCAGCTCTTGGGCCACCAGCATTATTAACTAAAATATCAACTCCACCAAAGTGTTCAATACTAGCTTGGATCAGATTCTCAACATCATGGGGATTACTGACATCTGCTGGTATCGACATAACTTCGGAGCTGGTGTTTTTTCGGATTTCAGCTGCAGTAACTTCAAGCGGCTCAGCGTTTCGTGCACAGACAACAACTGTGGCACCTTCTTCGGCTAGGCCGTGTGCAATCGCTCTACCAAGACCTTTGCTGGATGCACCAACCACGGCCACTTTGTTTTTAAGTCCAAGTTCCATTGCTTCTCCTTGATCAATTTGGGGTTATCATCAACCTATAGGGTTGGTGTGAAATATAATTTATAATCTTGAATTAGTTAATATTAAGGGTTTGAGAGCTCACCACGGATATTTAGTACCATTGAGATTTATCTACCATATTGCGTAAGGGTTGTCCGGTGGCAAAACGCTGAGCGTTATCTAGTAGCAGGGCAAACCAACGATCAGAGATGTTTTCTGCATCTTTCACCGCAATGTGGGGAGTTAGCAGGACATTTGGTAACTTCCACAACCTATGATTTTCGGGAAATGGCTCAGTTTCAAATACATCTAATGCACATCCTGAAATCTGGCCATTTTCTAAGGCTTGAGTTAGATCCTCGATTTTAGTAGTGGCACCACGTCCGATATTGATAAAGTAAGATGTTGGTCTCATCAGCTTGAATCGTTCCGCGTTCCACATACCTTCTGTTTGGGGCGTGTGAGGCACAGTGACAATCACAAAATCAGCTTTCGGCAGCAATAAGTCCAGATTTTCAGGAGGGTGTTTTTCTACTTCAGATACTTCATACTCCCACCGAGCATCAATGCCTAGCACACGCATGCCGAAAGCAAGACAAAGCCGAGCAGTTTCATGACCTATACCACCGACACCGACAATTAGCGCTGTTGCTTTAGTCAAATCAACATATTGACTTTTTTGTGCTGAAGCGTCCCAACGCTGGTCAAGTTGAGCACCTATATAGTAAGGTAGGCCACGAGCTAAAGCCAACATATACATCAGGATATGCTGACCGATGTGGTCGTTATAGACACCACGAGGGTTACAGATTTTTACTGGATGATCAACCAATTCTTGGTAATAGAAACCAAGTTTAGGACCTGCTGCTGGACTTTGCAGCCAACGCAACTTCTGAGCTAATGGCAACATTTCAGGTGGCACCCAACCAAAAACAGCATCAGCATCAACCAGTTCACTACGAGTTTCCTCATCTGTCTCAGGTAAAACAACCTGATATTGCGAAACCTGTCTTATAATTTCTTCTGCCCATTTTCGCGATCGCTCGCTTTGCGGGGGCATCATCACCAATTTCGGCATCCTCTTCCGCTCCTTCCTTCATAAATGATATGTTGTTTTTACTCACTTTATTCGTTTCACAAATCAATGCAGTAGAACCCTCAAAATTAACTGGAATTATAACCCTCATTATTTTGATCAGTAAAGTCTTCTGTGATTGGTACAACATTTTATCGTAATTAGGATTCCGTAGCTCATTCCAAAGGGTACTCAAGTCAAACTAACCCAGTCAAAGCTTGTTCATTAACTAGCAGAAGTTTTTGGCGGTCGTTGTGGAGACATCGGTTGAATAATTCGCAACCTTTCTGAAGTCAAGCGTCGCAGAAGTCCATCCGAAGTTTGGAAATTGAAACGTTCTCGTACAAACCGAGGGGAGTAACGATAAACTACTGTTCGACGATAGCCAGAATTAGTACGTTCTGCGGATCCATGTGTGATAGCGTCAGTAAACATCAACACGTCTCCTGCCTTCAGGTAGATCTCCTTAGTAGCAAAGGCCGTCCCCGCTGGTTTCCCGGTTATGCCATCGTAGACTAAACCCTTCCCGTTACTTTCTAATCGAGGATGAATTTCTGTACACTGATGACTACTTGGGACCAGTACAGGGGCACCATCGCCTGGACCAATATCATCGAGTGCCATTAGGACGTTGATCTGACCAACCATCCATTCGCCTGTGTTTTCCTGGCGAAAGGTTAAATAGCTCAGAGGGACATGTCCTCCGCAATGAATATGGATATAACCGCCGATCCCCCGTACGGTGATAAAATTCTCATGAATTGACAACCCATTTACTGCCGAGTTGACGTATTTTCTGATCAAGCTAATCCAAGAAGGATGATCAATTAACTTTTCAAAAACCTCACCACCTTCGATAATATTTTGAAAATTGATACCGTTTTCAATATTGTAGGTGTGGGTTTGGATATTATTATCAATCCAACGACTTCGGTCTTGCCCTTTTTCTCCTCCTTCAATCCAAGGATTTTCCACGTAGTCCCAATGATCGTCGATCCACTGATTTATCAGTTGCAAATCTTCGTCGCAGATAGCACCTTCCAGAACCAAATACCCTTGTAAATCAAACAGATAATCCTGCGTTTTTTCTTCCATGTTCTTATCCTCTGCCAACTTTAATTTCCTTCAATTAATCCAGATTCGTATGGTTCTTTGCTGACTAACTGGCTGCTCATTCCTCCATCAGCGAAAATGTTTGATCCGGTGATGAAAGCACTACGATCACTGAGTAGAAAAGCGGCTAGCTCACCAATCTCCTCCGGTTCAATGGGACGGCCAATAGGAATGTTGGATTTCCAATAAGATATACACTCCTCTTGGCTAGGGGCTGCATTCAGAACATCCTGCCAGATTTGGGTATTCAGCAGGCCGGGCGAGATGGCATTAATCCGAAGATTAACCGAAGCCAATTCAATTGCCATACTCTTACTCATCCCAACCATTCCCCACTTGGCAGCATCATAAGGCCCCGCTCCAGAGATTGCAGCATGTGAATGAACGCTAGATATGTTGACGATGCTGCCGCCAACTGGTGTTTGAGCTAGCATCTGTTGACATACTTTCTGAGTTAGAAAAAAAACGGCTCGTAGATCCACACTAATAACCCGATCCCAATCGGCTGAGGTTGTGTCTAGAAATGGTTTCACAAAATTGACACCCGCGTTGTTAACTAAGCCATTGATTTGACCGAACGCTGACAATGTTTCTTGAACTAGGCTATCCAAGGCTTCATCATCAGCCACATCGCAATGAACAGCCAAAGACTCACCATCTAGATCATTAGAGACATTTTCAGCTGCATCGCCTCGAATATCTGCAACCGCAACTTTGGCACCCTCTCTACTACAAACTCGGGCAATACCTTCACCAAGACCTCCACCTGCTCCGGTTACAATAATAACTTTTTCCTTCAGTAACATAGATCCTCCCTGCATATTGGTTAGAGTATTTTATAGTTGTTGCCGCAGACACTAAATGGATTTATTCTACTGGCTGCAGCAATGTTTTTATCCCGTTTCTCTGTTCAAAGCTATCAAATGCCTTTCTCCAATCATTGACTCCAAAAATGTCAGTGATTAACGGCATTGTTTGCACCGTTCCATCCGCTAAGAGACGGATAGCTTTTCTCCAGGACTCTGGTGTACTGGCAAAACTACCAGTTGCAATCAATTCTTTGTAGCAAAGCTGATCTAGATCCCAACTGACCACATGACCGAACAAACCGATTTGGACATACCTCCCTTGTCGGCGAACCAAATCAATCAGTTGCATAGCCGCTGGACCAGCGCCGGAACACTCATAGACAATATCCGCACCTAATCCTTCGTTGGTAATTTGGCGTATTAAATCCAGTGGATCCTGTTGCTGAACATTTAGCGTGTAGTCTGATCCAAGTTGTTGGGCTAATTCAAGACGTTGCTGGTCTGCATCAGTACCTAGCGTTACCACTGTGGCGCCAGCTGATTTGATAACCTGTAAGGTCAACAGGCCGATGGCGCCAGGGCCAGCAATAACAGCTACATCGCCTGGTGTGACGGTTGGATGCTTTTCCAACACTCCATTTACAACACAGGCTAGAGGTTCAGTTAAGGCTCCAGCTTCAAAACTAACATTGTCAGGTAAAAGGTGAAGGTTAGTTACAGGCACAACAAGATATTGGGTGAAACCGCCGTTCACTCCTGAACCAATTGAAAGTCGGTTCAAGCACAAATTAGTGTAACCATCACGACAATAAGCACAGACACGACAAGTGGAAAAATAGGTCTCAGTTGTAACTCGGTCTCCAATCTGATAATTGTTAGCCTCTTCACTAATCTCGGTAATCTCACCGGCTACTTCATGCCCAAGAACAACTGGAGGAAACGAGGGATATTCATCTTTGTAAATATGTAAATCGGTGCCACAAATACCCGCTGAATGAACTTTAATTTTAACCTGTCCCGCTTGCAAACTTGGTTCATCGATGTCGCGCAATTCGATATTTCCGAATCCCGAAGCGACTTTCATCACAGCTTTCATTGCTACCTCTTAAGGTCCGATATCTTTGGAGGTTAATCTCGGTTCAACACCGTGGGTAAGTATTAAGTATCGGTGGGACCTAGTATGTCACAATAAACGAAGAGGATCTTCGATAAATCCAACTAGCGTTTGCAAAAATTGGGCAGCTCTGGCACCATCAACAACTCGGTGATCACAAGATAGTGTTAAGGAGAGCATCGATTGTACAGAGGGCTGACCATCAATAGCAACTACTCGATCGGTGATGCTACCCAAGGCCAAAATAGCAGCTTGTGGTGGATTGATAATAGCACTGAAAGCATCAACCCCATACATTCCCAAATTGCTAATAGTGAATGTTCCATTCTGCATGTCTTCCAAAGACAAATCTCCATTCTGCGCTTGATCAATCAACACCTGTCGGCGATCAGCTAGATCCCGCAATTTCAACTGATCAGTTTGATGAATTACAGGGACAACCAGTCCATTTTCGACAGCCACAGCTAAGCCAATGTTAATCTCGTCATTAAGAACAATTTGCTCTTCTTCCCATTTCCCATTTAGTCGTGGATGTTCGCGTAATGCGGCGGCCACAACTTTTACCAGTAAGTCAGTATAAGTGATTTTTTGACCTGAGTGTTTTTGGGTCTGCTTGCGCCAGCGTGATAGCTGACCAGCGTTTGCTTCCTTAGATAGGAAAAAATGAGGCACTGTCGTCCAACTATTGGTTAACCTTTGGACCATCACCTGCCACGAACTACTAATGGCAGGCCTCTGGACGGTGTCCGATGTCAGTTCCGGCGGAATACGCTTCTCTTTCTGGTGTTGGGCAGCATCCAGTACATCAGTAGCTAGAATAGCTCCCTCTGGTCCACTTCCGCTGATGTTATTCAAACTTAGATGATTTTCTCTAGCGAGTCTGCGTGCTTTAGGAGATGCTAAGGTGGTCTGATCTTTGACTTCATTTACAGAAATTGGCTGTGGAACGGTTGGCGACCGTGTTGCCAAATAAGCCAGCACATCTGCTTTATAAACACAGGAATTTTCAGGTTTTACCTGTGTTAGGTCTAGTTGGTGTTCTGCGGCAATCCGTTGAGCCAAGGGGCTGATCGAGACTTCAATTTGTTCAATTGCTTCAGGTAACTTGGTTGAATCCTCTGATTCTAGTTCTGTATTGGTTAAATCAGATGCAAATGAAGTTGGTTCGTCGGTCGCCGAAATCTGTGCTACGGTTTGCCCTACCGGAATTTCATCTCCTGGTTCAGCTACTATATGGCTGAGAATACCAGATGTAGTGGCTTCAACTTCGACAATAACTTTATCTGTTTCAATTTCCATCAGCGGTTCTCCTTCAGTAACGAACTCGCCTTCAGACTTTAGCCATTGCAATAATACGCCTGTTTCCTGAGACATACCAAGGGCTGGCATAATAACATCTTCAGCCACGATTAACTCCTCAGTTTAGTTTTTTTCTTCTAGAATTGAATTGTAGCATACAAAATTCATATTTCCATTTTTATTAAATAACAAGTAGTAGTAAATTTATCCATTGTTTGGTTATTCAGCTTGTCATGTTTGTTGAAGGAATCAAAAGTCTGGTATTGTTTGGTAAGTGTTAAAACCATTTGTTTGATCTTGTCCGCGCAAAAGGTAGATATGATGTTGATGGTTCCAGCCATCAACATGGTATTTGACATCAGCTGGCATATAACGCATAGTGTAACCGCAACGACGCTTCCCTGATTTGTTTGGATTGGAAGCATGAGCAGTAAACGCATCATGAAAATGGCATTCACCAACTTCCAGTTCCAAGTCAATTCCCTCAGACCGATTAAGGTCTTTATTAATAATCTCCCGACCGAATAGATGTTTTTTTGTATCAACATCCTTGTACTGCAGGTGCTTTTGCTTATGACTTTCAGCGATGACCCTCATACAACCATTATCAACTGTAGATGCGTCCACAGCCAGCCACATAGTGATAACCCGCATCGGTTGAAGCCGATTACCCCAATAGACACCGTCTTGGTGCCATGGCACAGCCAAACCATCTCTAGACCGTTTGCTAATAAAATGGCTTGACCACAGAACGATATTAGGGCCAATAAAACATTCAATTACATCTAAAACAGTGGGATGCGTAAGGTATTTAAACAAAAATGGATTAGTGAAGTGTGGCACGTCCATCTGTTCAGGACGCGTCTCTGGTGGGAGGTTGACAATCATTTGATCAACATAGTTACGCAATGTGTCCAACTCACTTTTTGTAAAGATCCTGCCAAATTTCAAATATCCATTTTCGTGATAGAAACCAACCTGATCTTCCGTTGGAATTAGTGAAATTCTCCAATCGTTATCTGGATTTGTCATGGTATATCCTTTCTTAAATTTCTCCTAAGATATCAATTGTTTCAAAAAGCTACCGCTTTGTATCAGAGCAGCATGACGTCTTTCCAGTGTCTCTTCATAGGCCCGATCTTCCACCTCTATACATACAGCACCTTGATAACCAACATCGCTTAAGACAGAGAAAAACTGTCCCCAATTAACATCACCCAACCCTGGTAACTTTGGTGTGTGGTATTCTAAGGGATATCCTAGGATACTAACTTCATCAAGTCGGTGTCGATCCACTCTAACATCTTTGGCATGTAAATGAAAAATCTTGTCGGAAAATTCACGTAATGGTTTTAGATAATCAATCTGCAACCACACTAGATGAGAAGGGTCGAAGTTGAGACCAAAATTCGGACTTGGTATCTCCTCAAACATCCGTCGCCAAATGGCGGGAGCATAGGCTAAGTTCTTACCACCTGGCCACTCGTCTTTTGTAAACAACATTGGGCAGTTCTCAATAGCAATGCTAACATTATGATTCTCAGCAAATTTTATCAGAGGTTGCCATGTTTCTTTGAATTGCGGCCAGTTTTCTTCAATCGAGCGAGTCCAATCGCGGCCAATGAAAGTGTTGACAACCTCAACACCAAGTAATTCAGCAGCTAAAATGACCTGACGAATATGGTTGACGTAGACTGCTGCTTCCCTAGAATCTGGAGTCAGAGGGTTTGGATAGTATCCTAGGCCACTAATGTCTATGCTATTAGCACTCACTAATTCATTAATTTGTTTTGCTTGATCTGATGTTAGTTCTACTACGTCAATATGGGTTACTCCGGCGTAACGTCTCTCAGCTTCTCCTTTTGGCCAACACATCAGTTCTACACAAGAGAATCCGGATGATGAGGCAAATTCCACAACCTGTTGCAAAGATAGGTCTGGGAAAATTGCGCTTGCAAATCCAAGTTTCACGATATTTCTCCTTAATAATATATTAAGTTGATAGTTTTATCCATTTACTTCCCGAATGATTCGTTGTTTTTTTTCATTACTAATCTCATGATTTTGAATATCATACCATGCAAAATACATCAGGAAAAAAAAGAGATCATCTTACCAATTAATATAGTTGGAATATATGTAGGCTTGTCTGTATATATAAACTTGGGTTTCCCCGTCAAATATGACTTTTAGAAAAAGCTACCCTATGGTACACTCATATCTCCTGAGTCAATCAGGGCCTGTTTCTGTAAATATGATACTGCCATTTGTCTTCAACAAACTAGCGGAACCTGCCGTGGTAGACAAAAAATTGGACAAACTTGTTTTTACCGAGGTATTTCTATGAAACTTTCACTCTCTGTTCGGGTAGCCGAGGCACCAGGATCAAAGAAAGAAACGATCCGATCTTTCGACGAAGTTTCTGAAATAGCCTCGCAAATTGGTTATCAAGCTGTTTGTATGCGTGCGTCTCAGGTAGGGATACAAACGGCTCTCCAAAAAATCACATCTGTGAAGAAAAAAGTCCGAGAACTTGATTTAGCAGTCTCAATGGTCACGGGGGATTTTCCTATTCCAATTAATAATGATCAAGGACCTGGTGCTTTACGAAATATTGCTCCTTATTTGGAATTAGCTGTGTTGTTAGGATCGAACCTGATCCGGATTGCGATGAAAACAGAAGAAGATATCATCTGGGCACAGCGTGCATCTGATGAAGCTAATGAGCGTAACGTCAGGTTAGCACACCAATCACACACTCTCAGCCTCTTTGAAACAGTGGATGGATCACTCGATGTGCTCAATCGTGTAAATAGGCCTAACTTTGGTCTCATCTATGAACCTGCTAACCTTGACCTATGTGGTCAGGATTATGGGATTAAAACGATTAAGAAGTTTGCGCCGCATCTTTTTAATGTATATCTTCAAAATCATGTCCAGCACCCAAAAGGCAGGGTGCTTGCTCAAACATGGATCAATGGGCACACACCATACGATCCAATTCGTCTACAAGATCAAAATGGAATTGATTTTCCACTTGTCTTTCAAGGGCTAAAAGAAATTGGGTATCATGGTTATATAACGGTTCATCAAGCTTTTGCTGACATCATGACCCCGGAAGATGCAGCTCGGCAGAGTTTTGATTATCTTACTCAACTCGCTGACTTTGAAGTCAAAGCTAGAAATTGAGTGTCATCACATATCTAGAACCCGAAGCGAAATAGATGAATAGGAATTAACCACTTATATGCAGTAAATGGCTACTGTTGATGGCATTTATAAAATTGATCTGTGTGGTGTTGACCGATGATCTGGTTGGAGTATGGAAAGCTAGAAAACTCGTTGATCTGCTAGTCCGTATCATTTACAATTCTGGTGAACCTGCAGTGGTTCCTATTAAAGTATGAAATATGCTCGTTGACTGATGGGGTAGTTCCGATCTTTAAAAGTGAGGGCACCTTTGTAGCAGCTTCCAGCAACTGAGGTAGGTAAGATCCCTTATCCTTTGAGTTAATCAGCTATGAATGCAAATGTTGAGGTGAAAATACAGTGTCGCGTTTAAAGTATGCTCTAATTGGTTGCGGACGGCGGGGGAAAGTTCATCTCGAAACAGCTACTGCATTGAAGGAGACCTTTCAAGTGGTAGCTGTTTGCGATGCCCATTACGAATCAGCGGAGAAGGGAGCTGACCAGATTGGTGTCAAGCCTTATAGTGACGTTCGAAAAATGGTCGAACGTGAAAAGCCAGATATCTGTGATGTCGTTGTTCCTGTGGATTTACATCACGTCGTCTCTTGCTACCTCTCAGAATGTGGTATCCATCATAACGTGGAAACTGGCCTGGCGCCAACGCTTGGTCTGATGGACTTGATGATAGGCAAAGCGAAAACTAACAATATTAAATTGCAAACTTCTGAGAATTTCCCGTTTGTGCCAGTTGAGCAGTTTGTCCGCCATCTAATTCAATCCGACGCCATCGGCAAGGTTCACAAATGTTACCGCCTATTTTCAACAACGGGCTATCATGGCCTTGCGGCTATGCGGTGTCGTATGGATGCCAAACCAATTTCTGTCAGCAGTATTGGTCATACAATGCCGGTTGTCCCATATGTCGATCGTGTCAAGCGAGATTTTGATACCGAAAGATTGGAATTTTATACAGTCGATTTCGACAATGGAGGAATTGGCATTGCTATGGTTGGTAATAAAAATAACTGCTTGGGCCGAAACACGCTGGTTGGTTTTGAAACCTGTGGGGAACGAGGAACAATTGTCACTAATGGAAATCAGAGTACAATCGGTAATGAAACTATTAATGTTTGTACAGATGAAGATATAAATCAGCATTCGGCGAAAGCTAAAACTTACCCATTTCAACGTGAATATAGTGAAAACAACATTCTGAGACGGATATATGTTGAGTTGCCTAAATCATTGGGAGGAACAATAGAGTGGCATAATCCTTATCTTGAAACGGGAATTCTGGAAAAAAACATTTCACTAGCTACGATGCTTACAGGCATTGCGCAAGCCGTTCGAGAAGATCTCGATCCACTATGGACAGGTGAGATGGGACGTGAAGACCAAGAGATGGTCATCGCAGCACATCGGTCGATTCAGATGAATCGCCAGCCGATTAATTTACCTATTTCGATTGATCTCAGTGAGGAAGAAGGGTTCGATCAACGGTTCATACAACGATTTGGTGTTCATCCTCGCGAGGATCTTGATCAAGCTCTAACTGCAAATTTTAAAGCTCGATAAACAATAGTTAGAACTGTTAAAAATTTAGGAGAAAAGATGGTCAAATATCGAGTCGGCGTTATCGGCGCCGGTGGTATTGGGAACAGACATGTATCAGGTTTAGTTGGCTTAGATCACGTCGAATTGGTATCAGTGTGTGATATTTCCGAAGAGACGCTTAATGAATTTAAGAAAAAATGGGAAAGTACTTGGTCAAACATTTCACTCTATACTAACTATACCAAAATGCTGACTCAAGAAAATTTAGATATTGTGACTGTTGCTACACCTGATAACTATCATGCCGATCCCGTAGTTGAAGCAGCTAATGTGGGTGTAAAAGGAATCTTTTGTGAAAAACCCATGGCTACTACCTTGATTGATGCAGATCGAATGCTTGAAGCTGTTGACAAAAATAGTTGTCTACTTTCCATTGATCATACACGCCGTTTCACATCGCTATGGCACCATATCAAAAGTGAGATTATTGCGAATGGAGAGATTGGTGAATTACAGTACATCACTGGTACACTTAGTGGCAGGCGAGCCTCGATTTTCCGTAATGGCACTCATCTAATTGATGCGCTCTGCTATTTGGCTGATTCGGCACCTGATTGGGTCTTCGCTGAACTAGAGACAGGATACGAAAACTATACTGAATACCGTGGTGATGGGGGACGGGATCCTAAACTTGAACCATCAGCTAGCGGCTATATTCATTTCAAAAATGATGTCCGTGCATTTTACGCTGGTACTTCTAAGAATACCGCTGGGCCTAAATGGAGATTCGAGATTATGGGAAGTCAAGCTTATATCCAGATAGAAAAAGGAGCAAAGATTTTCCGAAAAGATTCGATTGAGAGAATTGAACCACCTAAATGGGAAATTGAAGGGATTTCGGCTGGAGCCAGAGATCTAGTTCTCGCACTAGATGAAAACCGGGAAGTCGCCTCACCAGCGAAAGAGGCACTTCATGTGGTTGAAATCATCCATGGGTTCCTAAAATCTCAGCAACGTGGAAACACAAAAATCCGTCTTCCATTAACACGTGCCTGATTTTAACGAGGTGTTATAGTGGCAAAGTTCAATGTTGTTGTGAACCAAAGAACATTATTGGTTGTTGACCAAGAGACAAAACGGTGCCTTGGTGGTCTAGGGTCTAATGCTTGGCGAACGTTTGTTTTTCCTCTTTACACACCTGGTGGTCACACTGTGATCCAGGAATACCCATTTGACCATCCATTCCACAACGGTTTTTTTGTTGGTCAGGTTGTTAAAGTTGGAAATCGAGAAAGCCTGTTTTGGCATCACAATGATGGGGAAAACCGTCCAGAGGCAGGTAAAGTTGTTAATTCACAATCACCTGAAGTTGGCTTGCATCCCCGTGGAGTCCTTTTTAGATTAAAGCACGTCTGGCATGGTGGAGATGGTGAACCAGTGATTGACGAAATTCGAACCGTTAATATGTATGCTACTGATGATGCAACTATCTGTGAAATGACTAGTGAGAAAATATCAACCTATGGCGACACCGAGTATCCGCAGACCAAGTATGCGTCGATCGGAATCCGTGTTGAGCCTCGATTGCTCCCAGTTATGGGGGGAGTAATCATGGCAGACAATAACCGAAAAGGTAATGCGGAGGTAGTTCAAGAACAGGACTCAGATTTTGTGGCTTATGAAAATGATTTGTCAGGTCGTGGACGATTCGGTGTGTTAATGACCATCCTCAATAAAGGTATCCGTGGTCCGTGGTTTATTCGAGACTACGGCATGGCTTTGTTTAATCCGACTTGGCGACAGGCAATTCGAGTGCCACAGGGCCAATCTTGGTCTACTAGTCTACGGGTAGTTGCCTACGATGGTCAGTTAACACAAGAACGTGTGTCAACTTGGATCAAAACACTGTAGCTCCCTCTATGTTTCCAACAAAAATGTACTAGATGAAAACAACTGTAGTTGGTAGTTATCCTATCCCAGAATGGCTTAAAAGTTGTCCAAATGAAGCGACTCTGATCGATGCGACCACAGTTGTGATCCAAACTCAACTTAGAATTGGTATTGATGTTATTTCAGATGGCGAATTGTTGCGCTGGAATTTGAAGAATAACATGCCAAGTGGTATGGCCGAACGTTTTGTGGTACCAATGTCAGGTATCAGCACCGATTTGTCGAGATCCGAGCTCGAGGAATTTCGGGCACGTCCTGATGTCAACTATCGGCAAAAGCCCGCAGGTATAGTTACAGAGGAGTTGGGAGAAGGAGTACTCAATCTTGGATATGATTGGTCGCGAATTCAGCTCTTGACCAACAGCCCTTTTAAGTTTACTGTAACTAGTCCCTACATGTTGGCTAAAGTTGTCTCCAATACGTACTATGTTAGCTTAACTGATTTGGCATTTGCGTTTGCAGATATTCTGGCAAATCAATTGGCTCACATCGACGCAACTGTGATTCAAATCGATGAACCAAACCTTACTGGACATCCCGAAGACAGTCATATCGCATCTCAGTCAATTAATCGGGTATTGGAAGCTGTTAGCAGTGAAAAGAATGTCCACCTATGTTTTGGAAACTATCATGGGCAGACCATTCAAGATAGTAATTATAAGTATCTGATTGGTTTTATGAACCAGTTGAACTGTGATTGTCTCGTTCTGGAACTTACTCGTCGACCAAAAGATGAAATACGCCATTTGTGTGATGTTCAGTCTGATATCCAATTTGGAATTGGTGTTGTTGATGTCAAAGATCTGCAGATCGAAACCCCAGAACAGGTGGCACGTAGAATTGAGGATATTGCCGAAATCCTCGGTTCTGAAAGAATTGCTTATGTTAATCCGGATTGCGGACTTCGTATGCTACCCCGAGCCGTTTCTGAGGGAAAACTCAAGGCATTGGTCGCTGGTAGAAATCTCTATTGCGGGATCATCAGCTGAATTAAAGGAGAAATATGTCAAAAGGAACAATTTATCCCTCAGAATCCCTCACTTTTAAAGACGCAAGAACAGGGGCTGAAATTCGACAAGTAACTACTACTTTCGCCTTGCACCACCATCCATTTTTCATTATCCCCGCCTATGATGATGAAATGAAGCGACTGATTTTCGTGTCGCATAGAACGGGTACCCCACAAATATTTGTTGAAATTCGTGCGACTGGTGAACTAATGCAGTTGACAGATCGTGATGATCTTAGTGAATGGTCAGTCCATCCATCTCATAATGGAAATTATGTCTTTTTCACTGCAGGGACTCGTGGCTGGCGTTTAGACTTGGAAACACTAGAAGAAGTAGAATTGGTCAACTTTGCTGCTACACGGATGCGCGAAGAAGGCATGGTGGGAGCAGCCATGGGAACAACCGCCTTGAGTCATGACGATCAATGGTGGGCTATTCGCTACAATGTTGGTAAAGAAGCAGCATTATCGGTGATTGATACTGAAACGGGTGTGTACGAGACAATACTACAGCGGGATAGTATTGGTCATTTACAGTTTTGTCCAGATGATTCTAATTTAATCTACTACGCAGGTCCTTTAACTGACAGGGTTTGGGTTATTGATCGGGACGGAACAAATAACCAGCGTCTGTATGCCAGAAACGTGGAAAAAAATGAGTGGATTACCCACGAATCATGGATACCAGGTACCCGGGAGTTGGCTTTTGTGGATTGGCCCAACGGAATTCGCTGTATCAATGTGGACACAGATCAAGAACGACAGATAACCTCATTCAACGCCTGGCACGCAGTCTGCAACCATCAAGGGACTATGATGGTTGCAGACACCAACTTCCCTGACATTGGTATTCAGATCTTTGACCCGAAAGATAACGATCGGAAACCAAAAACAATCTGTTATGCAGGGGCGACTTCCGTTGGCGAACACTGGGCTGGACCATTTCCTTATGCGGCTGGTCCAATTAAAGTTTATGCTCCTCAGCATACCCATCCACATCCGTCATTTAGTCCAGATAGCACATGTATTGTTTTTACCTCAGATCGCAGTGGTCACGCTCAAATCTACGAAGTGATGGTTCCTACTGGCATTTGGTAAAAAGAACACACTTGATATTAGCTGGCATTTCGATTTAATGCGAGGTACACCATCGGGCAGACCGTAGATAATCAACGGATGTTTTTGTCGCTTCCTCGGTTCCGATCCGTTCAAGTGCTTGTAAGGAAAATGCACGAACAAAATGGTTGTTATCGTATAATGCCTCAGATAAAGCAGGTAATGCGGCTGATGCGTTCTTTCCAATTCGAGCCAGTGAAAGAGCAGCATTTCGGCGGATGAGATCTTCATCGTCTGTCAACCTTTCAGCCAACGGCGCCACTGCAATATCTGTTGTTTGAGTAATTGTACCAAGAGCTTCAGTCGCGTGATTTCTGACATCCTTCGATTCATCATTCAAGGTTTCTATTAAGTCGACAGCTGCCTCTTGCGCATCAAAGCCAAGATCTCCAAGTGCGTCAGCCGCACGAGCCCTTACCTTTTCATCTTTATCACGCAGAATTTCAGTTAAAGACGGAATTGCTGATTGCCCCATCGAATTGAAAGCATAACTGGCGTTTCGACAAGCGACTTCATCTTGCCCTTTCAAGGAATCCATTATGAGAGAGGAGGCTTGGTTACCAATGTGTCCCAATTCATAGGCAGCATTAACACTTATAGCTTCAGACTCGTCACTCAATTTCTCAGTTAATTCCGAAAGGGAACGAGTTCCAGTACCATTTTGGTGTTTCTCATTTTTGCCCAGATACCAATTCCAGAGGTTTTGCCACGTAAGTTCCTGCAGATCATCCGTAGTTTCCCAAGTTGCGCCTCGGTGATTCCAGCTAGGATATTGAGGTTCTGACATTCGTGTGAACAAAAACTTTACCATGTATCGAACGTTGTCTGATGTATTGAGCATCTTGCGATGGAATACATCATAGTGAACAATAACAACCGTGCCTGCTTCACCATCCAGGGGCAACTCCTCATCCTTGCCGAAAGGTGGTTTAGTATTGAAATACTGAGATCTTGGCCATATTCCAGTTGGGCCAAGTTCTATCGGAGTATTTTGCGGATAATAAAACGCCATTGCCCAACGTGTACGATGATGACGATGGTTTTCATCGATAGCGAACCGACTATTGTGCAGGCTGTCCTTATGCATCCCTTGTTCCCCGCTATCTGGAGGATTTTCGTGACAATGTCGATGTGGATGGAGATAATAATCTTCTCCCAAGATACTGGTTAGCGCACCACGAACCGCTGGATGTCCGAAAACTTTCCGTAACTCCGGAATACGGGGTAAAAGGTTGTTGCCCGGGTTACCTACTTTTTCAAACATCTCTTCTGTTTTCTGATAAATCCTTTGGTGAAAGCTAGCCGGAAAATCAGGTTTAACAGTAACGTAGCCGTTTTGAATGAAACGTTGCATTGCTTTGTCACTGAGTAGATGTACTTCCTTACGCATTGGTTTTCTCTCTAGATGGGATGGATAATTATTTGTTTATAGGCATAACAGAATGCTGTATTGTAACATGACTTGTAGGATATACAAAATACAGAAAGTATTACCAAGCAATAAATACCAAATCTTATATACTAACTAGATAGAGAGTAATACTAGGAATAATTAAACCAAAAGGAACTCACCATGACTGAGGAAGAGAGATATTTATTTGATGTGCGTGGTTATATGATACTGAATCAAGTCTTAAGCGAAAAAGAACTTGCAGCACTTAATGCAACCTTTGATGAAAAACAGGAGCGTTCTGGAAATCCTAATGCCGGCCGAGCACGTTATTTGGGTTTGATGTCATGGGGAAAAGATTATCGAGATCTGATCGACCACCCAGCACTTGTTCCCTATTTAGAGGGGATTTTAGGGGACGATTTTCGCTTAGACCACGATTATGCAGAACACATGATAGAGGGTGGAGCAGGTGAATTACACTTCAATGGCACGCCGTACAGTACAATGTATCACTATAATGTGCAAAACAATAAAATTCACTGTGGGTTGGTTTCAGTTGCATGGGCACTGAAAGATGTGCCATCAGGGGCGGGAGGATTTTGTTGCGTTCCTGGTAGCCACAAGAGTAGTTTCCCTCCACCTATCAGCATTACCTGCGTAGGGGAACCATCGGTCTGTGTAGAGCAAATATCCTGTGTGGCGGGTTCTGCAGTTATTTTCACTGAGGCATTAAGGCACGGTACTCTCGCTTGGACAGCGCCGACCCAACGTCGGACCCTATTTTACAAATATTCTCCCCGATATGTTTCTTGGTGGGGGACTTACTATGATCCTAAAGCTTATGATTACACTATGTCACAGCAAAAAGTACTCCGCGCCCCATACATTAGCCGGCTATCAAATCAAAAAACCGAAAAAGGATATATTATTAGTCCTTCCTGATTTACTAGGAGCAAGATGTACAATCGATGACCCACTTGATTCAGCCAACTGAATCAGTGGCATTGATTAGACCGAGGTTATACAACTCAAATATGCCTTCGTCTTATGATCCACCTGAAGTGATTCCGCCTAACGGTCATTAGATAGTGAGAGCTTATTCTCTTCAAATCACAAAGTTACCTGCTTATTAGCATTCATTCAACGGTACATGGACAATAAATATTCCTGGGCCACCAGGTTGCTCTTGGTCGAGATCGTAAAAAATTGTGCCGAGAGTTTTGTCATCGAGTTGCACGGTGCGAGGCCATCCGCGTCCTATGATACGCCGCCTTGGATTATAAACTTCAGAGGTATTACCAAAGTGCCAAGTAATTCCCTCGTCGTGTGAGATGGTTAAGTTATAGCTAAATTCTCCATCGTGGCCTATTCCATAGACGATGTAAGTTAAAACCACCCAATTATTGGTCAATGCAGTAAGATCATAGCCGGCCACACCAAAATAGGGAAAGGCATTCATTGCTGTCCAAGTAAGGCCCTCATCAGTTGAACGTAACCCACCTACTATTTCTCCTGGTACACCGACGGGAACAGGGGCATTAGCTTGTGGCGCTCCACTGATCAAGATACCATTATTTGTACATATAATAGGTACCATACCATGATTACGACCATCACCAAAAGGCTTTATCTGGTTACTCTGATTATCATATAAAACTGTTCTATCATAAAAAGGACACACCCATTCAGAAACTGATCGTTCGACTACAGCGTGCCGCAAACAAGTGTAATTTGTATGATCGGCAATGGGATAATTTTTCGGATCAGACCAAGTTTCACCTTCATCATAGCTGAAGGTGAATTGTGGTTCCCGCCAAAGAGTTTCTCTCGTTTTTCGATAACATGACCAATTGAGTAGTATCGTCCCATTACTTAGTGTTGTCAGAGACCCAGGGTAAATCGAGCAATTTTGTATGGAGGGTATGGAAGCGGGATAGCTCCAGGTTAATCCACCATCATTTGAATAAACCAATAGCAGTTCTTTCCCTCCGCCACCTTCTTTGTTGTAGACAACAAGTATTTTTCCACTATGGGTAACGCAAGCAGCAGGATGAACATGGCCGCCGATGACATTGGCAATTCGTATCATTCTTATTCCCTGTTTTCATCTTTCATGCTATAGCCTCTACGAGCTGGATCGAATCATTACTGTTGAACATGCACATCAAGCCAGCAGTATATACCTTATTATTCTGTGTTGACTATACCACACTGAGTTGGGCTGTTTCCCATGTGTACCTTTAGATGAAGATAACCGTAAGTAAAATAGCGTTTCCAAGTTTTATTTTTCCTGAATGTCTTTTTGTGTAGCCTTGAATCGGCTGGGGGAAAGTCCAATCATAGTTTCTTTTACTTCTGTCGACAAATCTGAGATTGTCGATTCAATTTTACTTGTTTCCATTCGCAATAGTTGGATTTCCTCATTTGTTGCTTGCAAATCGTGATGAATCTGAATCACTTCTCTTTTTCGGTACCCTTTGGAACTAGTCATCCAAATAATCATAACAATGAAAAATAGCATAAAAAGGATTGTTCCTGATTTTAAAGTAGTCTCCAAAATATCAATAATTAATGGTTTAGGTTGTTTGGTTTCCTCTTGACGAATACCTTCTTGTTTCCCTTTTTCTAAACCTGCAAGGAAACCTTCATGATATCCTGCTTGTTTCCCTTTTTCATACGCACTATCAGCAGTTTTTGCGGAATCATCAATATGGCAACTATACAGAAAAGGTAGTATGCTTAACAATGTCAACCATGCATATACCTTATATCTCATGTTAAACTTTTTCTGCAGCAGAGTCATAATTGACAACTTCCCATCTTTTGCTTTCCCAGGATTCCTGTATTGCTGTTTGCACCTTTGCGACCGATAAAGCTTCAGCAAAACCAGGCTTCATTTGTTTCCCATGTTCAATTGCTTTCAAAAAATTGTAGCTTTCGATAACTTTCAAGTCGTCGTAGCCAAGCCCAGTGCCGGGTGCAGGGTTAAACTGCAAGTGGAAGGGATGCTCAGGTCCACTCAGAACACGAACATGACCGTCATGATAATTGTTCTCATTTGGTAGATATAGATTAAGCTCATTCATTCTCTCAAAATCCCAATTCAAAGCTCCTTCAGTTCCATTGACTTCAAATGCCATTTGGCACTTTAGTCCACTGATTATTCGACATGCTTCCAATGTGCCCTGCGCACCGTTAGTGAATTGAACCAGTGTGCCAACATAGTCTTCATTGGTAACATCACCGGCAGGTCCTCCTTTTTGAACAGTAAAATGAGTCCCCTCACCAGGGGTTGGCAAAGGGCGTTGGGAGATAAAGGTTTCACTGTTACTTACTGCACTTTTGACAGGGCTGACAATCATCTGAGCCATGTCAATTACATGAGACATTAGATCTCCTAGAGTTCCCAAACCCGAAAGTTCACGTTGAAAACGCCATGACAACACTGCATGGGGATTACTAGCATAACCAGCAAAGAATCGTCCTCGATAGTGTGTTATTTGGCCTAAGCGGCCTTCCTGGATCAATTGCCGGGCGTATTGTACTAATGGCGCCCATCTGTAATTATACCCCACACAAGTTAGAATATTTGCTTGTCTCGCGGCATATTCGATATTAGCAGTTTCTCGAGGGTTTCGGCCAACTGGCTTCTCGCAAAAAATATGTTTTCCTGCTTTAGCTGCCGCTTGCACGATTTCAAGATGCATACTGTTTGGTGCCGCAATATTTACGATTTCCACATCCGGGTCAGCAATTACCTTCTGCCAATTGGATGTCTGTCGTTCAAAGCCAAAGCGATCTTTGGCTTCACTGCTGCGATCAGCGACCTCATCGGCACAAATGATTAATCGTGGGCACAGGTTGAGATCAGGGAAATGCTGACCAACGCGAAGATAACATCGACTGTGCACTATCCCCATCCATCCCATCCCAATGACACCCACACCAATAGTTTTAGCCATATTTGAACTCAATTTCCGAATACTATTTAGTTAATATTTTTTTGACAGATAATTAGGATCCATTTATAATCAAATTTCTCTAACTAGATTTTCAGTTTTCTAGTGCCCATCCATCAGTTTCAACCTGTATTGTCTTCGCCCCTTGATATGTATCGAAAATATTCTTCATTTCTGCAATACTTTCAAAGAAACCAACGATATGAACAGCCCCAAAACTTTCTCCCGCGCGTATCGATGTGCCACCAATCTCTTGAATCATGCATACATAACCACGTTGGTGGCACCATGCTTCATAGACAATGGATGGGTCCAATGCCATCCCTGCCAACCAAGTCCCATTTGGCAATTGATAGGCACGAATATAGCGTTTTGGAATTTTATCCTTTTGGCGTTGATAAAGATAACTTGTATCAGGAGGGAAATCCTCGATAAATGCCTTTGAAGATATACAATCGTAATAACTTAGGTAGATCTGGTCGAAATCCTTCCCTTTTTGGTGCTTGATATGACCCGGCATATCCATCCGTAGTATCAGGTTGTCTACGGTGTTTACACTAGTTACTTTGTCATAAGCTAAGAACCAACGGACACTATTGGGAAAGACCAACCATTGTTCCCAAAGTGAACCTCCTTTGTAAGGAGAACGAGCCGAACTCCAGTTAAACCACTGCTTTACAGCCACAAAATCTTTACCTTCCAAAATTTTGTATGGAAGCTTTCTAGCTTGGGTACATATCTGTGGAAGTTCAACATAGCGTTTCGGAATATCTCCATGTATTACATCACCCCAGTTATAACAGAAATCTGCGGATGTTTCTTCATCATCGATACCTGGTTCAAGTAAAAAATCAGTAATACATAAGCCAAAACTGAGGTCTGAAACACCTGTTCGCTTATCGATAAAACTTCCTGCACTAATCCCGCTAACGTAGCCCTCTGTTTGTATAGTTGCTTGATAACAGTCTGTTTCAATTCTGATCAATTTTTCTTCTTGTCTTACTGTTGCCATAACTCTACCTTTTGATTTAATGAAACAAGAAAATACACATATCAAACCAGTTTCTAGCGAATGTTAACTTGCAACTCTCATTTTGCTGGCGTACGTAATGAAATCTTATTTCCAAGGTCTTTCCGGGGTCAAAAGATCTCGAAATTTCAATTTGCAATATACATGAATTTGGAGGAACTCTGGTCTTTTTGCAAGTTGAGCTAGTTGTTGCGTAAACTCTGTTGTCTCAAATTTTTCTTTATTCAACCACTACTTTGCGATTGCTCACATATGGAGGTTCAAGCATTAGCCTTTGGTCTTCAGATTCCATCTTTCGCCGCAAATCATCGGAATATTGACCACGTCCCCAAGACAAATGTCCGGGACTATATTTAATCAGAATTGAACGACGCGGATGAGTTGCGTTCCAAGGCAAAGTGCCGTGAGTCAGTGCTTCGGTAAATATGACGACGTCTCCAGCCTTCTGATGAACACTTACCATGCATTTTGGATTACTTTTAACAGGAGTGAAGTGAGATGGTCGACGCACGTTGCTCTTATGACTTCCAGGTATACAGCAAAAGCCTCCTTGGTCCGGCAAAGCATCTGTTAATGCCCAAGAAACAACTGTCAAACCATTATACATCCGCCCATTTTTGAAAACGTAGTACTGGGCAGGATCGTAAGGTTCACCTCCTCCATGCAAATTCCCTCCCATATTTCCCTTTGTCATCAGGATGCCGTAAGCGTGATCAAGCCGAAACTTTGGGCCTATAATCTCTTTGAGTGGTGGCGTTATTCTTTCATGGTTTAGCAAATGACGAAAATCATCCTTTTCCCAGTCAAAAAAACCACCGAAGCGTTGAGATTGGATGTCTTCAGTTGGCGTAGGGAAATTGCGTTGATCTATCAGTTGGTTGAGTGTTGTTAGTTGCCCTGCGCTGAGAACATTTTCGATGACTACATATCCCCATAGATCAAAGAGATAACGTTCCTCTTCGTTCATTTTATCTCCCGAGTCATTTTTCAAGTTGGTAGAACTTGATAGCATTCTCACGATAGAGTTTACGTTTTTGATGGTTTGAGGCACCATTAACTATTTGGTCTAGTACTTCAACCCAACGTGGATACGTTGTTGCCAGCGTAGAAACCGGCCAATCTCCACCGTACACAATGCGGTCCCATCCGAAACAGTCAATTGCATGGTTGATATAAGGGCTAATTTCATCAACTGTCCAACTCTGGTGATCTGCAGTTGTCACAACCCCTGAAATTTTACAATACACATTGTCAAAATCAGCGAGAGCTCTGATATCATCGCACCATGAATCAAATACCTTGTTCTTTATATCAGGAATACCGATATGATCCAACATAAACTGCAGATCTGGGCATTGCTGAACCATCTGTATCCCACTTGACAGTTGGTCATGTCTCATACAGATGTCGAAGCTCAAATTATAGTCAGACAAAATATGTAGACCTTTAATGAAACTTGGTTGTAAACAGAATTCGCTATCATCCAAAATATGGAGCAAACGACGGACACCCTTGATTTTTGGGATTTGTACCAACTCATCAAGATAGGATTTTACTCCAGTACCATCCTCAATAGGGGCAAAAGCCACAATGCCTTTGATCCGCGTATCCACATCAGCTAGCGAAGCAATCCAACTTGCCTCATCAAGCCCTTGTGAAGCAATCGTATCACACTGGACAAAGACCATATAACTAATATCAACTTCTTCTGAATGCTGGTGAAAATCTTTTAATAGAAACGATCTATTTAATGGTGGAATATCATTAAGCCAAGGGTAATCAAATCTGTCAACCTGCCACAGGTGAAGATGGGTATCCACTGCCGAAAAATCTGGCACTTTACTCTCCTTATAATCTATTTAATTAAAGCAAAATTTAGGGTACAATTAAAGCAACAAAACACAATTGAATCTTTCTTAATTGACCTGTTTATTAGTTGTAAAGATCGAAGGCCTCTTTTACAATTCCTTGTTATTTCACAATCAGGAACACTACAAAATTTCTGAGATTATACCCAATCTCCTTTCATAGATCAAGCAGTAAGGATCTGGAAAAAAATAGACACTAAAATGGATCACTACACCTCTAGTGATTGGGTAATATTGAAGCCTTATATTCATCAGGAACACACATTAAGAAGACTAAACTCACTGCTTTTGCCTTATGGAATGCTGATGGAGTGCGGACTAGAGGTGGGAGGGCGTGTGTAGTATAAGACCCTAGAGATACTGGCAATAAAATTTAAGCAATAGTAATGAGTGAGGGCAACCAATATTGGCTTTATCTAACAAAATCTTATCAAGGAATTGGTACTAGTTTCAGCGGTTCGGTTTGATATAACCCCGCACAGGAATGTCAGGTAATTTATGACCATGTGCAATCATTAGCTTAACTTGTTTCCTCTGTGATAGAATGAAACCCAGTTCCAAAATTTCCTGTTTAAAAGGCTATGTATTGATAGTATTAGGGTCTTAAGCATTTGTAAATCAAGATTAGAATTGGTTTGAAATTAGGAAGAAATGGCACATTATACTGAGTTGTCACTAGATCATCTGGAAGCGCTTGCAGACTTTTGCAATGCCAATTGTGAATTCCACCAAGGGCAATTTGAACCAGAAATCATTAAGAGACGTATATTTGATGATCCGGACTACCGAAATGAGCATGGGTTTTTATTATTCCATAAGGCAGAAATAATAGGTTGTATGATCGGGGTGGTTCGAGGGGAAGAAGGTTGGATCAAGCTGTTTGGAATAGATCAAGACTATCGTCGTAAAGGGTTTGGCAACCTAATGTTGGCAGAACTGGAGGCTCTTTTCAAGTCTGGAGGGTGCAGTCAAATCCATGTTCTCAACGCTGCTCCTTATTATTTAACACCTGGTTTGGACGTGCGTTATACTGATGCATTTTGCTTTTTACATTCGAATGGTTATCAATTAAATAACTATGTTCATAACATGAGTGTTGATCTACGGAAGAATGACTTTGATTTCTCCCAATCTGAAAAATTATTATCAGACTTGGGGATGGAAATCGAACGATTAGATCAGCAAGACCAATCGAAATACTACCAATGGGTTTTAGATACTTGGGGAGAAGGGTGGACTGCAGAATCCTGTAATGGACTAAAGAATAATCCAGTGACTACTTTTGTTACGTTGGATAAACATAAAGAAATCCGTGGTTTTGCTTCCTACGATGTTACTATGTTTCGTGGAGGCTTTGGCCCAACAGGAGTTAGTAAAGAATTACGCGGCTTAGGAATAGGGAAAGCCTTATTATTACGTTGTTTGCTAGATATGAAACAGCGTGGATATCCTCGGTGTGAGATTGGATGGGTTGGACCAATTTCGTTCTACGCTCACACGGTTGGTGCCAGGATATGTGCCACCTTCGTGCAGGGGAGTAAAAAACTTTAAAATGGGGAGCAGTATGATCAAGCCAGAAACGTCTAACTTACTCAATGATTCAATGTTCATGAAAGCATGCCGATGTGAACCTACCGACTACACGCCGATTTGGCTGATGCGTCAAGCTGGAAGATATATGAAAGAATATCGTGCAATCCGGGAAAAGGTGCCTTTTCTGGATCTTTGCCAGAATGCTCAACTAGCGGCTGAAGTGATGATAACGGCTGTTGAACGTATTGGTGTTGACGCAGCTATCATTTTTTCTGATATTTTGCTTATTTTGCAGCCAATGGGTATGGATCTGGAATACATCAAGGATGAAGGACCCGTTTTGCATAACCCAATTCGTACATTCGACCAAATTAGGAATCTGCGTGAAGTAGAACCAGAAGAGTCTTTGAGCTTTGTGTTTGATGTCGTTCGCTCTACACGGGCCATGCTCCAACCAAATATTCCATTGATTGGATTTGCGGGGGCGCCCTTCACCGTGGCGAGCTATATGATAGAAGGCGGAAGCTCAAGGAATTATGCAAACACAAAAACCTTAATGTACAACGAGCCAAGCGCATGGCATGATTTGATGTCGTTGATTAGTTTGGCTACTGCCAAGTACTTAAATGGTCAAGTAAGTGCTGGTGTGCAAGCGTTGCAACTTTTTGATAGCTGGGTAGGTTGTCTTAGTCCATCTGACTACCGCGAATTCGTATTGCCCTATACAAAATCTGTTATTGATGCCATTTTTGATGGGGTCCCACTAATCCATTTTGGTACTGGAACTGCGATGTTACTTGAACTCATGAAAGAAGCAGGTGGTCAGGTAATTGGGCTAGATTTTCGAGTGGAACTCAGCCAAGCATGGGATAGACTTGGACAAGTCTCGGTACAAGGAAATCTTGATCCATGCGTTCTTTATGCTGATTACCCAGAAATTGAGAAACGCGCCAAACAGGTATTAGATCAAACTGAAGGTCGGAACGGTCATATTTTTAATCTTGGGCACGGTATACTACCAACTATGTCCGTTGACAAAGTAGTTGCCTTGGTTGACTATGTCCATAATCAGAGTGGTAAATTGTGAATCAATACGATGGCGTGTTTCTAATTGGTTTCGGTGGGCCGACTCCCGGTTGTTGCAAGCGGTTGGATCCCTGTCCAGGAGACGAAGCACTCTGTTTCGTTCAGTGTATCGTTGGTGCTAATAATATGAATCGAGTTGAAGAGGTCGCTAAGCATTACAATGAGTTTGGTGGTTTCTCTCCATTCAATGAGCTGACTTTCAAGCAAGCTGCAGCTTTGAAAGACGTTCTGAAAAAACAAAAACTCGATCTTCCAGTTTATGTCGGTATGCGTAATTGGCCACCGTTTTTTGGCGAAATCATGGAGCAAATGGTTGCGGATGGATCTAGGAATGTCATTGGGATTATATTGTCATCTTTCCAGTCCAGTGCGAGTTGGGAACGCTATCAACAGGAAGTACAGGATGTTGTTAACACTTTAGGAAATGGGTCTCCGGTTGTCCACTATATAGAACCTTGGTACGAAGAAGATGGTTTTGTCGACGCTGTTACTGATTTGATACGGTCATCGTGCCTAGGTTGGAGTTATGAACGGTTTAAAAAAGCAGATCTGATCCTGACTGCGCATTCTATTCCTCAGGTCGCTGCGGAACGGTCGCCTTACACAACACAATTCCTCGAAACTGCAAAGTTGATTGCTTCTCGACTTGACAAAGACTATGAAATTGCCTATCAAAGTGCCCCCGATAATCCTCCTATTCCCTGGACTCAACCGACTATTGAAAATCTCATTGAGTCAAAAAAGGGAAAAAATGTTGAAGATATAATTGTATCTCCGATTGGCTTTTTGTGTGATCATGTTGAAGTACTTTACGACCTTGATATTGCAGCCCAGAAAAAAGCGCAATCGTGCGGGATAACTATGGTTCGATCAGGAACAGTGGGCAACCATCCACTCTTCATTGAAATGCTTGCAGATCGAATTGGAAACATCCTGTCTAATTCAAAAAAGTAGCTCTTCACTCAGGCAGGAAGGACACCAATATTTTTCGATGTGCTGAACAACCAGTTTTGTACCTTCGTCATGGCTGACATAAGGTGGCATCTTTGGATTATACATTGAATCTGTCATGTCACGAACCAGAACGCAATTAATTCCCCAATTTGTCATTTGACGAATGGCAAATGTTCTACCTAAAATACACATGTTCACGGCTACTCCCATAATAAACATATCTTTAATCCCAGCATCCACAAAAAAACTATAGACCTCATCACCGTTGTCTGAAATCAGATCGTCTTCGGCAATTCGAATAGCATCATGTTGATGAGTCCATGCACGGTAAGGTTCTGGTGATGGATCGTCTTCACAACCATCGTCAGAGGCATCAACTGGTAAGGGAGGATCAGTGATGTGTAATGAGTCAGGTGGCTGAACGCGAGGTAGGCTGATCATTCTTTGGTGTTGCGGTAGATCTCTATAGAAGCCCATGCAGTCAGATGGAGAATGTATGATCCGAAAACCTTGGTTTCGAGCAGACTCAACGATAACTGACATCTCGTGGGCAATCTGATTAAAGCGGTTGGTAGATATTGTACACCAATGGAGATCCCACATATCGCAGATCAAAATAGCTGTTTTAGTGGGATCAAAAAGCCTTTTGAAATCTACTTCTTGCCAAGTATCTGAACCGTGGAAAATGTTTTTCTGGGTGCGAAGCGTAATCTCGATCACAGCAGTTTTCTTATTGAACATTATATGTGCGGAAATATAAGTCTTCAATATAAGTTGCTAAAAGAAGATCCTCAGGATCTGTTTTGGGGTTTGCTCTGGAATATTCCTCCCGAGCAATTCGATTAAATTCAATCCTGAAGTGCGATCGCATTTCCTCTCTCACTAAAGGATTTTGGAGTTCAATAGCTGTTTTATTACTGATAACTGTAATCATTAAATCCTTTATCTTAGCACGGGCGACCTTGGCAGAACCTTCCTTTTTTTGAGTTAATATATGTTTCCCAGTAGGTATAGACCCAACTGCCTGTACCATAAAAAACCGGATACTATCTCCGCTTGGAGAAGCGATATTACCACGAGCTTCGTCGAAGATATAGACCGTCTTATTTTCATCAGAGAGCTTGAGCTCTTGATCAGCCTTTTCTGTTTGGTGCGGTAAAGATGTTATTGGTTCTCGAGCAAAATAGTAAACGGCGAAAACCGCTGCTATTACAAAAACAAGTAGGACGACGGCAAAGAAGATAATCGTTTTCATCATCTGTATTGCTACTTAGAGATCCACCCTCCACCAACAACCATATCATCATGATAGAAAACGGCTGCCTGCCCGGGAGTAACAGCTCTCCGTGGATTATCGAATTGAACTTTAGCTGATGTTTTACCTAATGGAAGGATTGTTGCCATTTCTCCTGAGTCTTTGTAGCGAATTTTGACTTTGGCTCGGATGGGTGATTCCAATTTACCAATTGAGATTAGATTCAAATCTTCTACCTGCATGCTGTCTCGCATCAGGTTTTGCGATTCTCCAACGACAATTGTATTATCTTTCGTCCGAATTTGCGTAACATAAAGTGGTGTTTGGGCAGAGATTCCAAGCCCACGACGTTGTCCGATTGTATAAAACGGAACACCTTGATGCTCACCGAGTTTCTCGTTATCTTGGTTGATGATAGATCCCGACTGAATTCGTTCAGGAATTCGATCTTTCAGAAACCGTTTATAATTATCATCTGCGATGAAACAAAGTTCTTGGCTCTCTGGTTTATCGGCTGTCAGCATATTATACTCATGCGCAATCTCTCTTACTTGATTTTTGTTAAGTTCGCCTAGTGGCATAATTGCACGGCTGAGCTGGTCTTGGGTCAAAGAAAACAGAAAGTATGATTGGTCTTTCTGTTGGTCAACACCACAGCGTAACAGATAACGACCGCTCTCTGTATCTTGTTCAATGCGCGCATAATGCCCTGTAGCTACGTAGTTGTAGCCAAGTTGATCCGCTTGGTCGAGCAGTTTTCCGAACTTTAAATCTTTATTGCACATTACGCATGGACTGGGTGTACGACCAGCAGTATATTCATCCACAAAATAGTCAACGATACTCTTCCGAAACTGATTCGTATAGTTGAAAGCATAGAATGGGATGTTTAACAACTTGGAAACACGGCGTGCGTCTTCCACACCTTCAAGCGAGCAGCAGTTCGGCTTATCTGTGTCAAATTCAACAGTATCATGGTTACCAAGCCTCATGGTCACAGCTATTACATCATAACCAGCCTTAACCATTAAGGCTGCTGTCACAGAACTGTCGACGCCACCACTCATAGCTGCAATAATTTTTTTACTCACTTTTGGCCTAACCATTCAGCGAAGTTTTAACCATTGTATCCGATTCCAGTTTAATCACTGTAGCAACACCTGTGTTCAGACTTCCAGATCGATATCCTTGCAGATCGAGTGCCACGAAACTATAGCCAAGTGATTTAAATTTCTGGTCAGTTTGCCTTCGAATGTTCTTTTGTCTCATCATATTAATACCATCTTTGTCAAGTTCTATCCTGGCAAAGTCATCATGATGTCTAACCCGAAACTGGTGGATACCAAGGTCATACAGAAATTGTTCAGCTTGATCCACCTGTCGCAATTTTTCTCGTGTGATTCTAGTCCCATAAGGGAAACGGGATGATAAACAGGCAAAGGCAGGTTTGTCCCACGTTTTTAACTTCCATTTCTTTGATGCTTGGCGAATATCTGTTTTCGTTAAGTCAGCTTCAATGAGTGGTGCTCGAATTCCCATCTCTTTGGCCGCATCCATGCCGGGACGATGATCTCCGATATCATCTGGAATTGCACCATAAACTATTGTCCCCATATTATACTTTTCCGCAATTACCTTAAGCTTATCGAACAGCTCACTTTTACAAAAATAGCAGCGGTTAATTGAATTATTTACATAGCCTTCAATCTCGAGTTCACCGGTACTAACTGTTTCAAGTCGGATACCAATTTCTTTAGCAATTTTTTGTGCCGCTTTCATCTCACGTTCAGGATACGAATCAGAAATTGCGGTCACTGCTACGGCATTGTCACCAACTGCCCTATTTGCTGCTTCTGCCAAAAAGGTACTGTCTACTCCACCTGAGAAAGCCACAATAAGACGTCCATATGATTTTAGAATTTCATCCAGATGATCTAATTTTTGATCGAACGTTAACATAACATTTCCTTTGTCAAACACTTAATTGGCTTTTGCAACCAGCCGATTCTCATTAGTATACCTAATTATAGTTGGATGAAACATAGCCAAAATTACCTTTACTTCGCAACCATTAGACGAGTGGAAAATAAACCTGTTTAATATTTCCTGTTTTGGGGATAGCGGGCGCAATTGATAACAAACATATGATGCTGGTTGCTGGCACGTGATATCGATCATGATCAAAGTAACGATCGTCTGGATGAAATTCAAACAACTATTTTTCCGAGGATCCCAGTCAGTGAAATACCAAAAAAACAGCTATCTGGTTATGCGGGAATCTCGGCATGTTCTTGTCTGATTTGACGCAATTTTGCTTTCAGTCGCTTTTGCTTTTTCCGACTTAAATGATCTATAAACAATATACCATTTAAATGGTCAATCTCATGTTGCAGCACACGTGCCAAAAGTGATTCATCTTCAATAATTATTTCCTCGTCGTCCAGGGTGCGTGCAGAAACAATTATCTTTTCTGGTCGTTTTACTTCAGCCTTCAATTCTGGGATACTCAAGCACCCTTCTTCAATAACAGATTCTCCTTCCTGTTCTAGAATTTCTGGATTAATTAAAACAATCGGAGCATTATCCGGATCGTCTCGGTCAATATCAATAACAATCAGTCGTCTCAGAATTCCTACCTGAGTTGCAGCTAAGCCAATCCCAATTGGATTGCTGTACATGGTTGCCAGCATCTTTTTTGCTATTTGATGATCTTCTTCTGTAATTGCTTTGATAGATAAAGCTCTTTCGTGTAAAATCGGATCTCCATACATCCGGATACGGTAGATCTCATCGTCCTCTGATAAATGGAAATCGAGTTTTCCATTTTCCTCTGTTAGGTTATCTTCCATCAACTTTATTTCCTTAATTTAGTCAAAACTCGTTAATCATATCACTACAAAAATGTACTGGTCAAGGAAAACAGCTTAAGCTAATGGGTTACTTTCTCCTTTCCTGAAATGTTGCAACACATTCATCATGAAGAACTCCATTAGTTGCAAGAAAGGCAACAGCATCGCTATCGTAAGCTGGGGAATCGTTGGGCAATGGAAAGATTGGAGTGCCCTGTGGTGATGAGATCTTCCCTCCAGCTTCTGCGAGGATTACCGACCCCCCGGCGATATCCCATAGCTTGGTACCAAGATCAGTTGTGCCATCAAAGAATCCAGCTGCAACTGCGCATAGCTGTAAAGCTGCTGATCCCAAGCTACGCCCTTTTAGAAAATAACTGATAAAATGATGATTGGCGTGCAACATGCGAGAGGAAAATCCAAAAAGTCCATCCGGTGATATTTTAGTATTCAGATTAACTGAAATGGGTTTTCCATTCATTGTTGCACCGTGTCCTTTAGCAGCACAAAACATCCGGTTGTTGTTGGGGTCATACACGACCCCAACAACTGGATTACCTTTACGTAAGAGTCCGATTGATACCGCAAAGATTGGAAAATGCATAGCATAGTTTGCTGTCCCATCTAATGGGTCAATTGCCCAACAAAAGTCCGATTCCAGTTCCGTTTCTGAGAGACCAAATTCTTCACCCAAAACGGTGTAGCTAGGAAACTCGGATTTGAGTCTCTTGGTAATATATTCCTCCGATGCCACATCAGCTTCGGTGACAACGTCACCGGGACTTTTATATTTAATGTTATGTGTTTTTCCGTAGTGAGTCATCAGAATATTACCAGCTTCACGGGCAATATTTTCTGTGATTTTCAGGGTTTCTGGATAGTTCATTTCTGTCTTTCGATTCTAAATCTATGCGATGCTTTTGCTATACAGAATATGTGCAGCAGCAATTGCCAATGAAACATGAACGTTCATGGAGGTACCCTTACCATACATAGGAAGAAAAATCTTCATGTCGCAAACGGCCAAAGTTCGTTTTGTAACGCCATGGTCCTCGTGCCCAACTACTAGACAGAGTTTGTCCGGATATTCCACTTCGTAATACAATTGTGCATCTGCAGTGATCTCTAATGCACAACTGGTAAATCCTTCTCTCCTCAAGTTGATGATTACGTCTGATGCCTGCTCAACGTATTCCCACTTGATGCGCCGCTCCTTACCCCTACCTACCTTCTTGATAGCTGGGTGTGGAGGACATGTACTAATTCCTGTCAAAAAAATTTTTTTAACACCACACGCATCAGCTATCCGAAAGGAAGATCCGACATTCACGGGGTCTTCAACATCCTGTAAAATAAAGATTAACTCTGCTTTGGGACGTTCAATTCGTTTCAGAAAATCCTTGAGAGGCTTTGCGCGTAGTGATTTCAATTTCCCTCTTTAAGGTTTAGTTAATTAGCCAATTCGTTCTCACGATTTGTTTGTCTGATGGAGAAGCCAAAAATCGAGCCGATTGTTCCACCTGCTACGTGTGCCATTTGAGAGACATTATCGGAAGTTATTGCACCAATCAGCTCTTTTCCAATAAAGATGGTAGCTATCAACAAAAAAGTCAGCGGAATTTCACCTTTCTTCATATTCACGATAGAAACCAAAATAATCAGCATAAAAACGACACCACTGGCACCAAGCAGTCCGGTTGAAAAAATTGCCACATTCAATATTCCAGTAAAAAGTGCTGTTATACCAATCATTATTAATATTTTATCACTGCCATACCGTTCTTCTAAAATGGGACCTAGTAACAAAACAAAGGTCAGGTTACCCAGCAGGTGTTCCCAGTCTGTATGACCGAGGACGTGCGAGAAAAGACGGAAATAGTCGAGCGGATCTGTAAAAGAAATTGTGCCGCCAACCAAAAAGATTGTTTCGGTAAACTCGGGTATTAGGTAAGTATCGACGAGTTGAACCAACACTACAACAATGGAAAAGGTAAGAATAACGGGTGAATTGTATCGGATTCTCATGAAGGAAATTAAAAATTAGAACCCCAGCTATGTCCGAGTGAACACGCATGGGGATTTATTATTGTTCTTGCTATGTTCCTATGTTATAGTTGGGAAATAGAGTTAACATAGCTAAACGCAACAGGAAATTAAAAGCATAGGTTAATGAATTACCCCTAGTTTGTCAAGTTGATTTTGGGGTGGAATCTGGAGGCTTTCTGGCTCGTGAACACATTCGGCCAACTTTTTCGAGTTACCACTTGGGGAGAATCTCATGGCGGTGCTGTCGGCGCTGTCATTGATGGATGTCCTGCAAAGTTGAAAGTCGATATTTCCCGCATCCAGTTTGATCTTGACCGACGAAGGCCTGGCCAAAGTCACCTCACTACCCCACGCCAAGAATTAGATCAGATCGAAATCTTATCCGGTGTTTTTGAAGGGCAAACGCTAGGTACACCAATCCTAATGTTGGTTAAGAATAAGGACGCCCGGCCATCTGCCTACGAGCATTTGAAAGATGTGTATCGTCCATCACATGCAGATATGACGTATCAAGAGAAATATGGTATTCGTAACTGGCAAGGGGGAGGGAGAGCAAGTGCAAGAGAGACAGTTGGACGAGTCGCTGCTGGTGCAATTGCAAAACAAATTCTACATGAGCAATGTGGGACTGAGATTGTTGGTTATGTTAAGCAAATTCATAAAGTTTTTGCCGAAGTAAACCCAAAAACAACTACAGTAGAGCAGGTAGAACAGAGCTTGGTGCGATGCCCAGATTCACAAGCCAGTAAAGAAATGGTTGACAGTATAGATCGTGCTCGACAAGAAGGTGATTCGCTTGGCGGTGTGGTGGAATCGATTGCCCGAAATGTCCCTGTTGGACTAGGAGAACCAGTATTTGACAAACTGAAGGCTGATTTGGCCAAGGGCATGATGTCAATTCCGGCAACGATGGGTTTCCAGATTGGTTCTGGCTTTAATAGCACCACGATGACGGCCTATGAGCATAATGATCCTTTTTACAATGATGCTGGTCGAATTCGTACTCGTACCAATCATTCAGGGGGGATACAGGGGGGCATCTCTAACGGTGAAAATATTTTAATCCAAACAGCGTTTAAACCTACAGCTACAATTCGAAAAGATCAGCAAACCGTGGATGTTGATGGGAATGAGATTGTTCTTTCCGCCCGTGGTCGCCATGATCCCTGCGTTTTGCCCAGAGCGGTACCAATCGTTGAAGCTATGATGGCACTGGTTCTAGTAGATCACCTTTTGCGCCAAAATGCCAAGAATCTTGAAAACTCTGTGTCATAATTTTTAGGATTATGGTATTACCAAGATATTAACTCCAAATGTAAGAGAACCTTATGATTAAATTATCCATAGCATTGAATCGTCGTCGGATCCAGTTGGTATTGTTTTGCATCATCTCCATTATATTCTCCATCTCAATCTGTTTAGCTGCAGATAGTGTGTCTTCCAACCAAGCCAATCTTGATTTATTCAAAATGGCTATGGGACTGCTCGGCGGTCTGGCACTTTTCCTATTCGGCATGGAACAGATGTCAGATGCCTTAAAAGCTGCTGCTGGTGAACAAATGAAAAACCTTCTGGCTAAGTTGGCGATGAATCGGTTCACTGGTGCATTAACAGGAGCATTCGTCACTGCCATTATTCAGTCCTCATCAGTAACAACAGTTCTTGTTGTGGGCTTCATCACTGCTGAGGTAATGAGTCTCTCACAAGCGGTTGGGATTATCTTCGGTGCCAACATTGGTACTACGATTACCGCCCAAATCATAGCTTTTAAGATCACTAAATATGCTTTGTTGTTAATCGCTATTGGTTTTGGAATGCTGTTTATTGGTAAGACAGATCGCATTAAAAACTATGGTGGGATGTTGATGGGATTGGGACTCATCTTCTTTGGTATGGGAGTGATGAGCGATGGCATGAACCCTCTCCGTACCTATCCGCCATTCACTGACCTGATGGAGCGAATGGAGAACCCCATTTTTGGGATTTTGGTGTCTGCGTTATTTACTGGTCTTGTCCAATCCTCATCGGCAACAACCGGTATTGTTATTACTATGGCCAGTCAAGGTCTCATTTCACTCCCTGCCGGGATCGCCCTTATTTTGGGGGCTAATATTGGTACTTGCATCACAGCAGCCCTAGCTTCGATTGGAAAACCCCGTGAGGCTGTTCGGGCTAGTGCCGTCCATATCCTGTTCAACATCTTGGGGGTTGTCCTCTGGATAGCTCTGATTAATAGGCTTGCAGATTTGGTAGTTTTAATCTCACCTACTGCTGAAGTGGGCTTGTCAGCATCAGACGAGCTTGCTGCCGAAACGCCACGTCAAATTGCTAACGCCCACACAATATTTAATGTTGTTAATACGTTAGTTTTTCTGCCATTTTCAGGATATTTTGCGAAAATAGCAGAAAAATTCATTCCTGATTCAGCCCAAGTTAAAGACGAGGGATCAAGTCAAATTGTACTTGCAACCCAATATCTCAATCCAGATCTACTCGATACGGCAGCGATAGCAATCGAACAGGCGAAATTAGAAGTCCTTCGGGTAGCTGGTGAAGTCCGAGATATGTTGGCTCAAATTATGCCTGCATTCATTGATAATGATGCGCAGGTAGCTTCCAATATTCTGCAAGCTGATAGTTTGACTGACTTTCTAAGACAGGAAATATTTTCATATCTTAGCAAATTAGCAGGGGAGCGCATTACTGTTGAGCAGTCAGATTCCACCATTGAATTACTTCATGTTACCAGTGATCTGAAAAATATCGGTGATGTCATTGAGAAGAATTTAGTTGCTTTATTGGAAAGAAAAGCTGAAAACAACATCAAGTTTTCGGAGGAAGGTCGAGCCGAATTAGTTGAATATCACCATCGGGTATTGGAGAACTATGATGCAGTTATTCTGGCCTTTACCGAAGACGACGAAATTCTTGCCAGATCGGCTTTAGCTAGCAGATCCGAGCTAATTGAACTAGAGTATGCTTACCGGCGTTCCCACTATAATCGACTCAGCCAGAATGTCGAGTTGTCAATCAATAGTAGCAACATCCACCTCGACTTGATTAACTACTTGCGGCGGATTAACTCCTACAATGAATCAATTGTCAGAACAATTCTTGGCGAATCATAAACCGGATTTATAAAACAGATTTACCAACCAACAAGTAACGTTAAGGGGGGGAAGATGAAGGATTTAACTGCCATTAAGGGAGTCGGTGAATTCTTTGCAAAAAAACTAAGTCAAGCCGGATACCAATCAATAACTAATCTCACTGACGTAAATGCCAAGAGACTACAAGCTGATACAGGCATACCATTACCTATAGCTGCACGAATTATTAAAGAAGTCCAGAGTCTTATTGCTGAAACAGACTCCGAAAAATATGTAGTTGGGGTCGACATGGGAGGAACAAAAATTCTTGCTGCTACAATTGCGGAAGATGGAACCATTGTTTCAAGGGCTAAAACAGCCACGAAAGCACATAAGGATCCAACCAAAGTAATTGACCGCATTGCTGATTGTATAAACACTGCAATTGAACAAGCAGGTCTTAAAAAGAGCAGTATCCAAGCGGTTGGAATTGGTGCCCCCGGCCCACTCGACCCACAGGATGGCGTTATTATATTCGCGCCTAACCTCAATTGGTATAATGTTCCATTGAAAAAAGAACTTGAAAATCGACTTGATATCCCAACTTTTCTCGATAATGACGTTAACGTTGGAACTGTGGGAGAATTTACACACGGTGCAGGACAGGGAGTCAACAGCCTAGTTGGAATTTTTGTTGGAACTGGTATTGGAGGTGGCATTATCTTGAATGGGGAACTCTTTCATGGTACTAACAAAACAGCTGGCGAGATCGGTCACATCATTGTTAAAGCAGGTGGACCAAAGTGTAATTGTGGTAATTCAGGATGCTTAGAAGCTATGTCGAGCCGAATAGCAATTACGAAACGGATTCGCAGAGCCATCCTAAAACGGGGCAAGAAGAGCCATATTTTAGAGCTGAACGACGGCAATCTTGACAGTATTCGAAGTGGCACTTTAGCAAAAGCAGTGGCAGCGGGTGACAAAGTGACAATTAAAGTAATGCGGCGCACGGCCAAGTATCTTGGAATCGGAGTCGCTTCAGTAGTCAATTTCTTGAACCCTGAGATGATTATACTCGGTGGGGGAGTTGTTGAAGCCTTAGATGATAAATTTATCGAGCGAATCCGTAGATTTGCAGTAGCATATGCTCTGCCGAATACCATGGACGGCGTGGAAATTGCGACCGCCAAATTGGGGGATGATGCAGGAGTGATCGGTGCTTCTGTTTTGGCACGTCAACACTTGGTAACAACCTCCTAAACTGAAGCTCAATCTATGAAATTCGAAATTTTTTAGGATACGAAATGCTTAATCTAATGGAAGACCATCCTTATCCTGGAAAGCTTTTCATTGTGGAAGGAATTGACGGTTCCGGCAAAAGTACGCAATTGGATCTCCTGTATAAATGGTTGATTTCAGAGGGTTATAGTGTCTTTTTTACTGAATGGAATTCGTCTGACCTAGTCAAGAAAACAACAAAAAAAGGAAAAAAGAAAAATCTGCTGACACCGACAACATTCAGTATCCTCCATGCTGTTGACTTCGCAGACCGATTAGCAAACGTTATTATCCCACCATTACAAGCTGGGATGATTGTATTGGCAGATCGATATGTGTACACTGCGTATGCTCGTGATGTAGCTCGTGGTGTGCACTCTGATTGGGTGAGAAATTTATACTCCTTTGCTGTTAAGCCAAATATTTCATTCTACTTCAAAATTCCAATTGATGTATCAATTAACCGTATTCTTAGCGGACGTGCAAGTTTGAAACCTTATGAGGCAGGAATGGACGTTGGGTTATCTGACGATCCTGTAACTAGTTTCAAGATGTTTCAGACGCGTGTCTTGAGTCAATACGACCAACAGATCGAAGAATTCGGTTTGACTGTTATTGATGGAGATAATCCTATTGACAAACAACAAGAAATCATGAGAAATTACGTTAAAAATGAGCTGAAAGGTTATGATCAGTATCATCCACGGATGATTGCAGCTGAAACCAAAGAGCTGCTTGTTGAGAAAGATACGAAATCGATTGTCCACCAAATATAAGTTCAATGATAGTGGCTAGGCTGACGATGAAAAGCCAAAGTTTTTTTAAACATGGGTTACCTTATGTAGATGTTAGTGATATATCTGGGAAACTCATTGTCATTGAGGGCACAGATGGTGTAGGTAGATCAACCCAAATAGAGATTTTAACCGAATGGTTAGAGGTTAAAGGATACGGAGTAATCAACACTGGCTGGACACGTTCCCCTCTTCTAGGCCCAGCAATTGATCAAATAAAAAGGGGTAATACTCTCAATCAGATTACATTCGCAGTTTTATACGCAGCTGATTTTGCCGATCGGTTGGAGAACCAGATTATTCCTGCATTGAAATCTGGGTTCATTGTCTTAGCAGATCGGTACATGTATACAGCATTCGCTCGGCATAATGTACGAGGGGTAGATCCAGAATGGATTCGTCAAGTTTATGGTTTTGCAATTGAACCTGATCTAGTGATATATCTCAAGATTGGGATCGAAGATTTGATTCTTCGTATGTTCGAATCAGGCAAAAGCATAAATTATTGGGAAGCGGGTATGGATATCGGATTATCGGATGATTTGTACGAAAGTTTTGTAAAGTACCAGACGCTAATTCTCAATGAGTTTGATCAGATGACAGATGAATTTAATTTTAAGATAGTTGATGCCTCGCGTTGGCCTAAGAGTGTGAACTCCGTTTTAAAACACGAGATCGAAAAACTACTATAGATAGGTTCGATATTGTGCTAAACTGGATTAGATTTGGTAATTCATCTCTATTGCCGTTTGTATGGTTCATCTTTCCCCTCTCTCTGCTTGTCGTTTTTGGCTATTTTCGTAAACGACAATTATATCGCACGTTTAGCCATTTTAATCTCCTGCCGCACCTGACCCAGTGGATTGATTTCCGCATTCAAAAAATATGTTTGCTGTTTTTGCTATTAGCATATCTTTTCCTCAGTTTCGCTCTCTCCCAACCACAAATAGGAACCACCAAACAAACGATAAAGCTAAGAGGATCTGATTTAGTTGTCGTTATCGATCTATCAACTAGCATGCTGGCTGAGGATATTAAACCGAACAGACTTCTCAAAGCAAAAAATGGCATTTCTCAGCTAGTTGGCAAACTAAACGGAGATCGTGTTGGGCTGATTGCCTTTGCTGGAAGTAGTTTTGTTCAATGTCCGCTCACCACTGATTATGAAGCTCTACGAACGTTTCTGTTGGCATTGGATGTGGACACGATATCACAAAGAGGAACAGAATTCCGTGACGCTATGGAAACAGCTATGGGTGTTTTTGATCAAGACGAGGAAAAGTATAGGGTGTTAATTTTCTTTTCCGATGGTGAAGATCATGGAAGAGAAGCCATTGAAACCGCCAAAGTTGCACGTGATCAAGGTGTTAGAATATTTTGTATTGGCTTAGGATCAGCTGAGAATGGAGCGCCAATTCCAATTGTTTCCAAAAACAAGAAGCTAGAGGGATACAAACGAGGGCAGAGTGGGAACTTGATCGTTACTAAGTTGAACGATAGGCTGCTTCAAGATCTCGCACTAACAACAGGCGGAAATTACTATCAAGCCACGCCTTCTGGTAGAGAAATCGATGAATTATATGCAGATCTATCATCTCTTGAGAAGCGTGAATTTAGACAGAAAAAAATTGTGCGTTATGAGGAGCGGTTTCAATTTTTTTTAGGTTTGGCACTCATTTTCCTGGTTCTAGAACAATGGCTCAATGGAAAACGAAAAAAATGACGGATTTAATCATCCTTTGCGTAACTTGCACGAACCACTGTTTTAATACCACCACGAATATTGAAATCCCCTTCAATATCAACTTTACGTGGGTTGCAAGAAGCAACGAAATCTTCCATAATCTTGTTTATGACGTGTTCGTGAAATACTCCAACATCACGATAGAAATGGAAGTATTCCTTTAAAGATTTTAGTTCCACACAACACTTGTTGGGCACATAGGAGATCTTAATGCTTGCAAAATCAGGCAATCCTGTTTTCGGACAAACTGTTGTGAACTCCGGATTAGAAATCTCAACGGTGTACTCTGTGTCGCTGTAAGCATTCTCCCACGTTTCGATCTGCGGTGTTTCCATCTCACGAATGGTAGCTTGTAACCCCGCATAAGATGATACATTTTTCATAATCTTGGTTTCCTCGTAAAATGCACTTGGTAACTACGCAACTGTACTACTACCACAATACCAATGTTAGACATCGATCTAGTCGTACTACATAAGCTTTCGAATGTATTGTTCGGAAACCTCAAGGTCCTTAACACCGTCCAAAGCGGGAGAAATCGTCGGTTGTCCATTCTTGACGCAATCGACAAAATGTCGTGCTTGTTCCAGAAAAGACCAATGCTGAGGGAGAACAGGACGAATTTCTTGCGCATATTCTTGGCTTCCAAAACCAGTGTTTTTATAAATAGTGACATCACCAGCCCGTTGACGTGCCATTGGTGCGGGTAGATCCAGTTGGATTAATCCTCCATCAAAACCAATTCTGTAATGTTCTTCCCATCGATCTCTATGACCACAAGGTGCCATCTCAAGTGTACATGGGACTCCACTTTCTGAGATTGCTACCAGCACTCGGGATTTTGGGTCCACATAGTCAACTGTATAATCCTCATCAATGAGGTAACGCAATAGATTTACTTGATGAATATAAAAATTGATGAATCCAATATACTGTTGTCCAAAATCACCCATCCATTCTGGTGCAGTCTCTGCAGTTTGACCTTCGTATTGCTCAGCAGAATCACCCATGTTGATTGGTGGTTCGATCTGATAATTCCAGTCACCAGACGGCATTACAATCCGAACATATGTCATGTTGCCTGCTTCTCCAGAAGCTTTCCAGTCTAATACTGTCTGACGAACAATTTTTGCTGCTGGATCATGACGCTTCATGTATCCAACCTGATAGATAAGCTGATTATCATCAGCAAGCTCTACTAGATGTCGAGCCGATGCGGATTGGATGCAAATCGGTTTCTCCGTAGCAGTGTGTTTGCCACTGGATAGCAAATCCTTTACTAATGAATAAAAAAAGTGGAACCCCATAATGCCAATAACAGCATCAACTTCGGCTTTTTCAAGCAAGGTATGATGGTCTACGTAAACTTCTTGAATTCCGTACTTTTTGGCTACTGCTTTTCCTGTTTCAGCACGTCCTTCCGCTAAGGCAACCAACTCACAATCCTTAATTGTTGCATAGTTAGCAATATGCGCTAGTTGACCCATGTAACCGGCTCCCACAAAACCAAGACGTACTTTATTGCCATTCTCCATAGCTTTTTCTCCCTGTTGTACTTTTATGTTTCTATTTTGACTAATTCCAAAGTTATGCTGTCAAGGCCAAGGAAACATGCTCGTTTCTAATTTTTTTGGATTAGCACCAGTTCCCACTGGTTGCGATTTGAATCTTACATTCTTTAGTACGTATATTTAACTTAAGTCATCAACTCGAAACCAATGCGCCCATTATTCACATCATGTGTCCTTAGTATCAAGGAATTCAACCACAGGAGATTGAGTGTTCCACCAATTTAGTCATCTGATCAAAAAACCGAGATAAAATCGGGAGTTTGACATTGTCAATTTACACCGTACTATAATCAGTTAATTTCTGATAGCAGTGCCTGATCACAGTGTGCATAACGAGATTCCTGAACGTAAAAAATCAACTGATTAGTCAAGGTCTTTGAATCTGGGATTGATTGATGGTCTCTTGATAGTAATCAATAACTAACTGTGTTATTTCAGCAGGAACTAGATCAGATATTGATTGACTATTTTCCAATCTCGACCGAATATCCGTTGAAGACACACCTGCGTGAAAATCACTTAATCCGATTAAGTCAATCTTGTCTGCATAGACCTGCCTATCCGGAAACGACAGAAAATTGCGGATGGCTTTGGCATCATGATTGTCCCTATTTGCCACAATTAGACGACACTGGCCGAAAAGTTGATCTAGTTCAGCATGCATATCCGCATAGTATTTGTAGTCGAAGATGCGAACAAAGGTATCATATCCAACGATAAAACAGAACTCTGTTCCGCTTGGGAAGACAGATTTAAGTGCCTCAACCTTTTCGATATAGCGACCATGACTGGAAACGGCGACCGAAAAGTTGTCTCGATTTTCAGCATAATATGACAATGTTATTAGCCGCTTGGCAAGCGACAGGCCAAAAATTTCCTTGTCAACATTTGCCTTAGCTAAAACCAACAGTACTTCGTCTAACTTGAATCTGTACTGAGCCGCATCAATCATCTCGACGTGCGAAATTGTCATTGGATTAAAGGAGCCGGAAAAGATCCCGAGTTTTTTTCTCCGTTTAGTAACCTGGTTTCTCGCTTGATAGATACTCCTAATTTTGGGGATACCACACGGGTCCAGTTGGTCGATCAATTCTTGGATTTTTTGTTGAGAATTTTTCACTGTTTAATTTGCATTTCTAAAAACGAATTTCGAAAGTCCTATATTGTTCGTTTAGTGGGCGTTCTTGGATCTTAACATTGGTAACTTTCGCGATCGCTGGCCCTTTTTCTACCAACTGAACAAATTGATCAAGTTCTAGTTTGTTCCCTTCTGCAACCACTTCAACTTGCCCAGTCGGCAGATTTTTGACATATCCGACTAAGTCCAGCTTCTTGGCACTTCGTTCCGTGAAATAGCGAAACCCAACCCCTTGCACTTTACCACTAACCATAATGTATAAATGTGCTCTTCGATTCATTTCAATTATCAGCTTTACTTTTGTACCTAGTGGTGGAAGCAGTTGATCGTTTTTCCTGTATGTGTTCTCAATAGCTTCGGGCAAT
>Ga0208406_1000046_pt1 | contig 45972 bp, 47 predicted proteins | sample ETNtaG_15_FD_185769 | JGI IMG/M metagenome (GOLD analysis project Ga0208406, IMG submission 185769) | Marine microbial and viral communities from oxygen minimum zone, Eastern Pacific Ocean - ETNP201302PF89A (SPAdes) (version 2) | ecosystem: Environmental > Aquatic > Marine > Oceanic ...
CATCCACCGCTTTTTGAACAGCTGGTAGCCGCCCAAAATGATTGAATCGCTTGATAAAGTTAAAAATCTTTTCCGCACCTATCCGACCTGTCTCGCGAATGCGCACGCCCCGCAGTTCGCCATTGAAAATAAATACACTCTCACCATCAACAAACGGCATGTTGTTCTCAACTCGGATACCCTCGTCACGAAACGCGCTGCGGGCATGAGCCAACAGTAGTTTTGTGGCCCCAAATTGGGTGAGGTCATCATCCCAGATCGGGCGTATGTCGCGATAGGACTTCCAGTCGCCATCCTCCAGCCAGGCGCAGCCCCAGCCGTGGCCTTGATACTCGGTGCTTTCGCGCGCAAGGGAAGCAAACCGTTCAAGGTGTGAGCTGATCTGGAAGGGGCGCTCAGAACGTACCCATAGCAGTCGGCACATCGGTCGGTCTAAACCGGGTGAAGACCCGGAAACTCCAGCCCCAATGTTTCGTTAAGGCCGTGCATAATATTAAAACACTGCACGGCCTGGCCCGCCGAGCCTTTCATCAGATTATCAATCGCACTGATAACGACGAGCCGGTCGGTGGCAGTGTCGCGTTCGAAGCCAATGTCGCAATAGTTGGTTCCCGCGAGCAGTTTGGGCTCCGGATAGCGGTGGATGCCGCTGCGCTCTTTAACAATCCGCACAAACGGCTCGTTGCCGTAATCTTCACGGTAGATTTTCCAAACGGCTTTCTCGTCTAGCGATTCAGCAAGAAAAACATGACAGGTAGCAAGAATGCCCCGTACCATCTCGATAGAAGTTGCCGAGAAGTGGATTGGGATATCACCGAGCGATTGCTCAATCTCGCCGACGTGGCGATGCCCAGTTGGCCGATATGATCGGACGGCGCCGCTACGTTCGGGATGGTGGCTGGCATCGCTCGATACATTTCCACCTTCGCTGGAGCCAGCCTTGATATCAATAACGATGGAATCTACCAGTCCGCGGCGAGTCAGTGGGTGCACGGCCAGAAGGCTTGCAGTCGCATTACAGCCAGCGCAGGCGACATGGTTGGCCGACCTTAAGGACTCGCGGTGCAATTCCGGTACACCGTACACGAAGGTGCCCAGCAGGTCTGGACGAGAGTGTTCACCCGCATACCAGCGCTGGTAGCGCTCGGCGTTGTCGAGCCTGAAATCTGCGCTGAGATCGACCAGGCGTGGCGCGAGCGACTGGAAGTCGTCGATACTTTCCATAGCACGTCCATGCGGCAGGCACAAAAACAGGACGTCACAAGGCGTCAGTTGGGAAAGTGCGCAAAACTTGAGCCCAGTGGTTCCGCGCAAATTCGGATGCGCTTTGGAGACGAGCTTTCCTGCAAAGCGTTCGGAAGTGACTTGAACGATCTCGCAGTCGGGATGAAACAATAGCAATCGAAGCAGTTCACCGCCAGTATATCCGGAGCCGCCGACGATTCCGACCTGGATCATCAGGCTTTCTCCAGGACATAATCGACTACCCGGCCAGGAATATTCACACCAGTGGTCTCGATGCTGTTGCGAAACTCCATGGTGTAGTTGACTTCATTAACCAGCAGGCCGCTGTCTGTTTCGAAAAGGTCCACGGCCAGTACGCCGCCACCGACTGCACGAGCGGCAGCTAATGAAATCGAGGAAATCTCATCACTGACTGGACATCCGGTGGCAACCGCCCCACGGGCCGTATTGGTGATCCAGTGAGGCGATGTTCGATAGATCGCCGCCACGCACTCCTCTCCGATCACGAAACTTCGGATATCGCGCCCCTTCTTTTCCACATATTGTTGGATGTAGAAAATTGAATGGTGGTAACTGCCGAGGATGGCCTTATGTTCGAGAATCGACTCTGCGGTTTCGCGATCGTTGATTTTTGAAAGCAACCGTCCCCAGGATCCCACCACTGGTTTGAGCACCACTGGGTAACCCAACTGCTCAATGGCTTCAAGGGCAGAGGCCTCGGTAAAAGCGATACGCACAGGTGGCTGGGGAACATTGGCTTCTTTTAGAGCCAGCGAGGTCAGGATTTTGTCGCCACAGATTCGAGAGACATCCGATGTGTTGATGCAGTCGACACCGGTACTCTCCACCAGGCGAAGTCCGTGCATGGCACGGGAATGGTTGATACATCGCTCAAGGACCAGATCTACATCCGGGCCTGAAAATAGATCGAAGGTCAGTTTGCGATCATCGATCATCACCAATTCGACCCCGCGGCTCTTAAATTCATCGATCAGCAGTTTTTCTTCTTTTCGGATCAGTGAATGCAGGAAGCCGATTTTCACTCGCCCCAATCCTCTTCTGTTTCAGGCGCCTCAGCCAGTGCGGGTGGATCCAGTGCTGTGACTTCAAGTTCGGTACCGCAGTCGGGGCATTCAAGAAGTTCACCGACGACGGTGTCGTCAGCCAAGGCTATTTGGGCGGCACATACGGGACATTCGCTCATAGGAGTCTCCAGTTGTTAACGTGCACCGGTGGACATCAGATCAGAAGTCCTCCGGGCCGGTTGGCGGCCTATTCTAGTGCGAGTAATGCCATAGGGTGAACCCTGGATCCGGCGAAATAAGGGTATTGGACCTGGCTGATAAATTTCGCACACCGGTGCTTGGTTGCCCGTGGGTATCAGAGCGCCTGGAACGAAGCAGCATTTTTGGCGAAAGCTTGGGGCCGACAACTGTTCAGAATAATCGAACAGTCTCTTTACGACAACGATCGCTCTTTGGAAGACCAGGCAAAAAAAATTTCATGTTTTTGGCGTTTCGACAGTTTCAAACTTCCCAGAAATTGACGCTAATATGTGAGTAGCGGGGGCGAACGGCCCTCTTGCCATCTTGCGTAGACCTTCGATATAGAGGTAGCACAATCCACAACAGGAGCCTTAAAAATACGCTAGAATCCGGCCAACAGGCGCGTAGCTCAGTGGTAGAGCACCTCCTTGACGTGGAGGTGGTCGGTGGTTCGATCCCACTCGCGCCTACCATTTCAGCCACGACGATCTCGCCTGGTAATGCCGGCCTCGTGCCGGCAACCTTTTTTCCGGATTACGATTCTACTTTCCCGAATTACAACCTGAACACAAAATATATCGCGACAATGAAGATCACATTACCAGATGCCAGCGTCCGTGAATATTCGGCGCCAGCCACAGTGGCCGAAATCGCCGCAGACATCGGCCCGGGTCTTGCAAAGGCGACCCTTGGCGGAGAAGTTGACGGCCAACTGGTCGATTCATCTTTTGAAATCGACCAAGACGCGATTGTTCGCATTATTACTGGAAAGGACATCGAAGGCCTTGAGATTATTCGACATTCCTGCGCCCACCTGCTTGCGCAAGGCGTGAAAGAGCTTTTCCCCGATGCTCAGGTGACTATAGGCCCGGTAATTGAAGACGGCTTTTATTACGATTTTGCCTACGCGCCAGGCTTTTCCCAAAGCGACCTTGAAAGTATCGAACAGCGGATGGCAGAGCTCGCAAAAAAAGGGACGATTATCGAACGAAAAACGATGGAGCGAGATGATGCGATTTCGTTTTTTCGTAATCTTGGCGAAGAATATAAGGCGAAAATTATCGAAGAGATCCCCGCGCAAGAAGAGCTTTCGCTCTATCAGCAGGCCGATTTCGTAGATCTGTGTCGGGGACCCCATGTCCCTGATACCAGTCACCTCAAAGCATTCAAGCTGACCAAACTCGCTGGCGCTTACTGGCGAGGCGACTCAAGCAATGTGATGCTGCAGCGTATATACGGGACGGCCTGGGCGGATAAAAAATCTCTGCAGGATTATCTACAGCGCATCGAAGAAGCCGAAAAACGCGACCACCGGCGGATTGGTAAAGAGCTTGATCTATTTCATTTTCAAGAAGAAGCCCCAGGAATGGTCTTTTGGCACCGGGACGGCTGGACACTGTACACAGTGGTTGAACGTTATGTACGAGAGTTGCTCGACGAGTACGGCTATCAGGAAGTGCATACACCGCAGATGCTCGATAGAAGCCTGTGGGAGCGGTCCGGGCACTGGGATAAGTTTCGGGACAATATGTTCACCACCCAGGTGGATGATCGTGATTACGCGATTAAGCCGATGAACTGCCCCGGGCACGTCCAGCTTTTTAATCAGGGCCTACGCAGCTACCGCGACCTGCCGATCCGGATCGCTGAGTTTGGGATTGTCCATCGCAAGGAACCCTCTGGCACGCTCCATGGCCTGCTTCGCGCACGGCGTTTCACACAGGACGACGCCCATGTATTTTGTACTGAGGATCAGTTACAAGAAGAAGTTTCGACGTTAATTGAACTCACCTATCGGATGTATCGGGATTTTGGCTTTAAAGAGATCGAAGTAGCTCTGTCGACACGCCCGGAGCAACGAGTCGGCGAGGACGTGTTGTGGGACCGCGCCGAGAAAGCGCTTGCATTGGCGCTCGAAGAAAAAGGTATCGCGTACACCGTCCAACCAGGAGAGGGCGCCTTTTACGGCCCCAAACACGAGTTCGTTTTACGTGATTCGATTGGGAGGCGATGGCAGTGCGGGACGATTCAGGTGGATTTCTCGATGCCGGGTCGGCTCGATGCCGAGTACGTCACGGCGGATGGAGCCAAAAAGACACCGGTCATGATCCATCGGGCCATCCTAGGCTCTCTGGAACGTTTTATAGGCATTCTGATTGAGGATACTGAGGGCCGGCTACCCTTTTGGCTGGCGCCGGTGCAGGCAGTTATTCTTAATATTACTGATAGACAACGCGATTATGCGTTGGAAACAGAAAAATCTCTTAAAAAACAGGCCATCAGAGTCGAAAGTGACTTGAGAAACGAGAAAATAGGCTATAAAATTCGCCAATCGACTTTGCGGCGGATTCCGTATCTACTTATTGTGGGTGACCGGGAGATGGCGCAAGGACAAATCGCCGTGCGCACGCGCGAAGGTGAGGATCTGGGAGCAATCCCAGTAGACGAGTTGTCCGAAAGACTCCTCCACCTTGAAGCTGATGCACGGCGTTAATATTTCTGGAGGATAAACCGATAGCAGTAGCAAAACAACAGCGGTTGAACGAGGATATCGTCGACGCCCAGATTCGCCTAGTTGGAGACTCTGGTGAACAATTGGGGATCGTTACTGCAATCGAGGCCAGAGGCATCGCTGTCGAGCGCGGAATGGATTTGGTGGAAATAGCGCCAAACGCGGAACCGCCAGTCTGCCGACTGATGGACTATGGGAAGTTCCTGTACTCGAAATCTAAAAAGAAACAGGAATCCAAAAAGAAGCAAAAGCAGATCACTGTCAAGGAAATTAAGTTTCGCCCCGGAACCGATATCGGCGATTACGATATTAAGGTTCGCAACCTAACCCGATTTCTGGAAGCTGGCAACAAAGTTAAGGTCACACTGCGTTTTCGCGGTCGAGAAATGGCTCACCAGGAACTTGGGATGGAAATGCTGAAGCGGGTCGAGGACGCCTTGCAGGATATCGGAGTGGTAGAACAGATGCCAAAGATGGAAGGTCGGCAGATGGTTATGGTGCTGGCGCCGGCAAAGAACTGATTACGGAAATACCGACAATGCCAAAATTGAAAACTAATCGTGGAGCTGCCAAGCGATTTACCAAGACCGCGGGCGGCAAGTTCAAGCGCTCACAGGCCTATCGCAACCACATCCTGACCAAGAAGTCGACTAAGCGTAAACGCCAGTTGCGGGAAAGCCTGCTGGTCGATCCGGCTGACCAGGCTGCAGTCCGCCGTTTGTTGCCCTACAGTTAACGATTCAAGCCAAGATTACCTAGAGAAAGCATCATGCCCAGAGTAAAAAGAGGTGTTACGGCCCGCGCCCGACACTCCAAGGTCCTCTCCCGTGCGAAAGGCTACCGTGGTGCCCGGAAAAACGTATTTCGGGTAGCTAACCAGGCGGTAATGAAGGCCGATCAGTACGCCTACCGAGATCGACGTCAACGTAAAAGACAGTTCCGGATGCTGTGGATCGTTCGTATCAACGCAGCAGCTAGGACTCACGACCTTAGCTACAGTCGCCTTATTGATGGTCTGGGTAAGGCCAGCATCCTCATTGATCGTAAAATACTTGCTGACATGGCCGTGAACGACCATGACGCATTTGCAGCGCTCGCTGAAAAGGCAAAATCCGCGCTGGCAGCCTGAAACCCGTGACAACAGCGGCCCTGTGTCCAGGGGCCACACCCCGGGGAAAGGCTGCCAGAACCTTTCCCCTTTTTGTTTGGAGGCGCTGAAACCGCGATGACCGGGAAAGTACACGCAACGCTGGATTCGATATTGGGCCAGGCGTTGTCAGCCATTGACCAGGCTGTGGATTCGCGCCAACTCGAAATAACACGAGTTGAATTCCTAGGCCGTCACGGTTCGGTCACCGCCCAACTGAAATCAATAGGCAGCTTGCCGCTGGGCGACCGAAAGGCGTTCGGTCAAGCGGTAAATCGCGCACGGGATCAAATTAGCGGTGCTCTGACCAAAAAAGGGGAGATCCTGGCGGCACGCAAACAACTTTCGGACGCCCAGAAAGATCGCATTGATGTGACGTTGCCGGGCAGGCGCGGCCTGTTAGGAGGGGTCCACCCAATTACCCGAACCGTGAGGCGAATAGAACGGATCTTCCAGCGCACAGGCTTTGATGTGACTCATGGCCCGGAGATTGAGGATGATTTCCACAACTTTGAGGCGTTAAACATTCCCAAGGATCATCCCGCCCGAGCGATGCATGACACTTTTTATATATCGCCTGGCGTGGTGCTTCGAACTCATACCTCGCCAGTCCAGATACGCTATCTTGAGTGCCATCAGCCGCCACTTCAGATCATAGCGCCGGGGAGGGTGTATCGGTGCGATTCGGATGTAACTCACACGCCGATGTTTCATCAAGTCGAGGGACTAGCGATTGACACCGATATTTCTTTCGCCGATCTTAAGGGCACGCTCACCTTCTTTCTTCAAGAATTCTTTGAGCAGCAACTCCCGGTTCGATTCAGGCCATCGTTTTTTCCGTTTACCGAGCCCTCAGCCGAGGTCGATATGGGTTGTGTATTCTGTGAAGGGCGCGGCTGCCGGGTTTGTCAGCAAACTGGATGGCTCGAGGTTCTGGGTTGCGGCATGGTGCACCCGCAGGTGTTCCACCAGGTTGGAATAGATAATGAGCAGTTCACGGGTTATGCCTTTGGGCTAGGGATCGAACGCCTAGCGATGCTGCGTTACGGTGTAGATGATCTGCGCCTGTTTTTCGAAAATGAAGTCACGTTTTTGAGCCAATTTTCCTGAATGAGGACCGGGAATTGATCATTAGTGAGAACTGGCTGCGTGAGTGGGTCGATTTCGACCTGGATTTTGCGACTCTGGCAGATCGACTCACTGCGGCAGGACTAGAAGCCGGTGCGTTGGCTTTGGTGCCGCGGGTGTCTGAGGCGGTGATTGCTGCGCGGATCACTCATTTGAGACCGCATCCTGATGCTGCCAATTTATCGCTGTGCGAGGTCGACAGCGGTTCCGGATCTGTGATCCAGGTGGTCTGCGGGGCAGTCAATGCCCGTGCCGGGATGGTCGCTCCTCTAGCTATGCCCAGCGCCATCCTGCCAGACGGGTCAGTTATCCGACCAACTACCATTCGAAACAAAGTCTCTACAGGCATGCTTTGTTCGGGCGCTGAGTTGGGCATTGACGACTCGGTGTCCGGATTACTCGACCTCGATCCCTCGCTGGTACCCGGCACAAGCTTGAACACCCATCTCGACCTGGGTGATCAATTGCTTGAAGTCGACCTAACGCCTAATCGGGGCGATTGCCTCAGTTTGCTTGGGATCGCCCGCGAAACAGCCGTGGTTGCAAACGGGCGTCTAAAGATTCCGCCGCTTCCGCGGGTTCGGGCGCGCAGCAAACTTAGGCGCGAAGTTGAGTTAGCTTGTCCGGCTGAGTGCCCGCGCTACATGGGTCGTATCATTGAAGGGCTAGATACTACCTCGCGTTCGCCGGATTGGATTCGGGAGCGGCTTCGACGGTGCGGAATTCGCAGCATCGATGTACTAGTGGATATCAGCAACTACGTCATGCTTGAACTCGGTCAGCCAATGCACGCATTCGATGCCGAGCGCCTTCAGGGCGGAATTACCGTACGTGCACCGATCAAAGGCGAGAGGCTCAAACTTCTTGATGGTGTGGCTATTCGCCTGAAACAGGAAGACCTGGTTATCGCGGACGATGGTGGACCGATCGCGCTTGCCGGCGTGAAAGGCGGTATGGCCACGATGATTACGCACACGACCCGGACGGTAATGCTTGAGGCCGCATTTTTCGCGCCAACTGCGATTGCCCGAACCGTCAGAAGTTACAACATGCCAACGGATGCCTCCCATCGGTTTGAACGAGGCGTGGACTTCGAATTACCCGCAGTGGCAATTCAGCGAGCGAGCGAGCTAATAGTGGACGCCTGTGGTGGAGCCTGTGGACCGATCTTCGGCCGCACTATCAAGCGCCAACTCCCGCCTCGCAGACCCTTAACCTTGCGCAAATCCCGGCTTGAGCGCTTGCTGGGTGAGAAGATTCCCGTGCGTCAGGTTCGGGCTATTTTCAATTCGCTAGGAATGAATCCCAAAGCTGAGTCGGGTGGGTGGACCGTTATCCCACCCAGTTATCGTTTTGATCTTTCCGGCGAGCATGATCTCGTTGAGGAAGTAGCGCGTATCGTTGGCTACGATAATTTTAAACCCCGCACGCCGCGAGTTCAGGTTGGCTGTGGACTCGCCCCTGAAGAAGTTCTGAACGTTGATCGGGCCAGGGACTTGTTGGTCGATAGGCAATATTATGAAGCTATCACCTATAGCTTTGTTAACCCCGCTCTGCAGAGGCTGGTTGCACCTGGTATGCCGGCGATTGATCTGCGTAACCCAATTGCGTCACACCTGGGGCAGATGCGTCTGTCGCTTTTACCAGGATTGCTTGAGGCGCTTTCCAATAATACGAGGCGCCAAATCAGGGACGTCAGGTTTTTCGAGACGGGGCGTGTTTACCTAAAGAAAGGGCGGGGCCGTACTGAGATTGAGAGAATTGCCGGGGTATCTATGGGCATGGCACTAGATCAATCCTGGGATAGGCCGAGCAGACCGATCGATTTCTTCGACGTTAAGGGGGATGTCGAGGCACTTCTCAGGTTAGCAGATCCGAAAAGGTGCACCACTTTTGAGCAAAACTCGAACCCGGCTTATCATCCAGGGCAGTGCGCACAAATATGGGTCGAAGGGCAATCCTGCGGCTGGATCGGGCGAATTTCGCCAAAGTTGCAGGAGTTCGTTGAACTGGAATCACCGATTTTTGCTTTCGAATTAGATTGGGACCTAGTAAATAAGACCAAGATTCCCCAATTTTCGCCAGCCTCAAGATTTCCGGTGATCGGTCGTGACTTATCTTTTGTCTTTTCCAACGATATCGCTGCGGAAAAAATACGGTCGTGCATTCGCAAGTCGGCTGGCGAATTACTAGTGACCCTTGACCTTGTAGATATCTACCGTGGTAAAGGTATCAAAGAAGGGAAAAAATCTGTTACTTACCGCTTGACGTTGCAAGCCAATTCCCGCAGTCTTACAGATGAGGAGGCGGACAACATTACCGGGCGCATTATCGCCGCGATAACGAGCGACCTCGGCGGAGAACTGAGGGCAGGGTAGGCTGGAATTTAAATACTATGGCGACACACACTATTACCAAAGCAACTCTCGCGAACACGCTTTTTGACCAACTCGGGTTAAATAAGCGAGAAGCGAAAGAATTTGTAGAACTGTTTTTTGAGCAGATTCGCCAAGCGCTCGAAATTGGAGAGAGTGTTAAGTTGTCAGGCTTTGGCGGGTTTACCATTCGCGAGAAAAACAGCAGGCCTGGCCGAAACCCAAAAACAGGGGAAGAGGTGCCAGTATCAGCGCGGCGGGTGGTGACCTATCGTGCGAGCCAAAAGGTAAGGGAGCAGATTAGCGACAATACAACCGCGATCAATGCGAACATCGGTAAAGGCCATACGTCGTGACAATGCTAGACCCCAGCTCGGATGAGCTTCCTCCGATTCCGGGAAAAAGATATTTCACCATTGGGGAAGTTGGACAGTTGTGTTCCGTCAAACCCCACGTGCTTCGTTACTGGGAGCAAGAATTCCCTCAGCTGCAGCCGGTCAAGCGACGTGGAAATCGCCGTTATTATCAGCGTCACGAAGTTGAACTCATTCGGACTATTAGGAAGCTACTCTATATCCAGGGGTACACCATCAGCGGCGCCTGCAACCAATTAAAAGGGAGGGAACCAAAACGCGCTGGGGCGAGCGGTGATAAGGCGGCGGCTCAACTTGTCGATGAATTGCAAGAAATCTCCGCACTTCTGGGACCTTAGTGCTTTAGAATTCGTCGCAAGATATCGGGGCGTAGCGCAGCCTGGTAGCGCACCGCACTGGGGGTGCGGCGGTCGGAGGTTCAAATCCTCTCGCCCCGACCAATTTTGGATTCGTAATTTATTGCTCTTCTTCGCCGAGCTGAGAATGCCAAATCAGACCCTCCGGTCAGCGACTGCTTGTTTTATGCAGTTAAAGCAGCCTGAAACGTGAGCCGGCTAGATAGTGCGATTCGACGGCTACAGGCACAGCGCTAACCATGGGCTCGGAAAAATTACCCCACGACAGGTGCCGAAAGCGGTCGACACCAAGTCACTCAGCCAATCAGTTGCAAATCGGCTAATGAGAATCGACCGTACATTGTTGCCGATGGTAGCGTATCGGCCTGCTGCTGGGTCGAAGGTTCCGATGACGAAAAACATTTGTATCCAAGGGCAAAGCTCAATCGCAAAGAGCACAATATCAACCGGCGATTGTTGCAGGAGATCCTTCTGGAGGAGCCCTACCGTCGTATCTATCCGCAGGCCTGGGAAGAAGAATGCAACCCAGTTTGTGTCCGCAAATGCGGTCTGATGCGCAGAAATACTCGCCGGGAACTTTAATGAGGTACGCAATCAAAGCAGCACTTTTTAAAACGGCCATACCCGGTTTAATATGAGATCTGATTGGGAAATGTCAGTTGGTTGGTCGCCGGGTAATATTCAAAAATCCAAAGCCATAGGACATGCTATATGAAACACATACTTTTTTTGATCTTTTTTCTGTCGTCACCGGCTTTGCTGGCGGATCTCAAAATCGGTGAGGCACCACCGTTTTTGCTTCTGGAAGGAAACGCAGGAGGGCGAGTCGATGGGAGCGCTTGGTCAAGCGCAGAACTAACAGGGAAGGTGCATGTTCTAATGTATGTCGACCCTGACAAGGTCAAAGTCAATAGTCACGTTGAAGAAGCGCTAGCGAACGAGGGATTTGACCCACAAAACTTTGCTACCATTGGCGCCATCAACATGGCAGCGTCCTGGAAACCCGATTTTGCTATCGACCTGATCCTCAAGGGGAAGCAGGAAAAATACCCAAATACGGTCTATGTACGGGACAAGAATCGTGCTTTTGTCTCCCAGTGGGGGCTTGTGGACCAGGGCTACCATGTGCTCGGTGTGTCAGGAGATGGCAAAATTATTTTTTCGGCTGCGACTAAACTCACAACGGACCAAATTAGGGAACTAATCGAACTTATACGCAAGCACATCAGTCAGTAAGGCGTATTTGACCTATGGCCAAGACAGGTAACATTCCAGTAACCCTCATCGACAAAAGTGCTCACGCCGAAACCGCTTTTGATAGCCTGGGCTTCGGCGACGCCTTCTCGGACCACATGCTTTTATGCGATTGGGCTGACGGCGAGTGGAAATCCCCACGGATTGTGCCACGCGAACCGCTCAAAGTGGATCCGGCTGCACTTGGACTCCACTACGGGCAAAGCGTTTTCGAAGGACTTAAAGCTTATCGGGGAACTGCCGACAATCGGATAAGGTTGTTTCGCCCTGATAGAAACGCACAGCGCTTGGCTGCCTCGTGTAACCGGCTGTGCATTCCCGCTCCCGCTCCGGATCAGTTAATTGACTGGATCAGTTCACTCGTAGCGGTAGAAGCCAAATGGATTCCGGAAAAATTCGGTGAGGCGCTTTATATCCGGCCAATGATCTTTGCAACGGAGGGACATCTCGCTGTCCGCCCGGCCAATCAGTACACCCTGGTGATCGTTGCCGCCCCAGTCGGTCAGTACTTCGCCCAGTATGGTCGACCGTTGAGAGTAAAGGCGGAAGATCGATATACACGAGCGACCTCGGGCGGAACCGGCGCCGCGAAGACTGCCGGAAATTATGGTGCGACCCTCAAACCAATGTTTGAAGCGGCTTCCCAGGGTTTCGATCAGATACTCTGGTTAGACGGCGATGAACACGCGTTTGCAGAAGAAGCAGGGCAGATGAATATATTCTTTCGCATTGGCAACGAGGTGATCACTCCCGAGCTTTCAGGAACGATTCTCCCTGGGGTCACTCGTGATAGTGTGCTATCGCTGTTGAAACAATGGGGGATAAAAGCCACCGCCCGTCGAATTTCTATGGCGGAACTTCGTAAAGCGACCGAGTCGGAAAACTTGCTCGAGATATTTGGAGCGGGCACGGCAGCAGTGGTTGTGCCCGTGGATTCGATCCAATATCAAGATTTTGATATTCGTGCCCGCCCGCCGTCGGCTAATAGCATTTCTCAACGACTTTTCCAGTCGCTGCTTGCGATCCAGCACGGCCAAGTTGATGACACGAATAACTGGATTCAGTTTGTCGATACTGAGTAAAAACCTGAATCCTTTGGATTCTTGCGGCCTTTTTGATCGCCATTGGACTTGGGCTATCATTTTGATCTTTTGCGCGCCATTCACAGCTCTTGCCGATTCTCAAATCGAACGCGGCTTTGAACTCGCCCGGCAGTATTGCTCTCGCTGCCACGTCATCGGCGACTACAATCGAATGGGCGGGATTGGAAACAGCCCTTCTTTTTCCTGGATGGTGAAGAGCGTCGATTGGCGCGAGCGTTTTCAGACTTTTTACACCCGCCGTCCTCACCCGGTTTTTGTCCGAGTACCCGGCTACGCACGATGGTCCAATGTTGAGTCCTACTATCCGCCTTTTGAAATTCTTCTTAGTGAAATTGATCTTATCACTGAATACGCTGGCAGCCTTCAGACAGCGAACTGAAAGCGCCTTTTTACATTTTTGTACAGCCGCTCGGGTGCAATCCCCTTTTTGACTCATGCGCCAACTCATTTTCCACTGTAGATTTTTCGACCCATCAGATTCAGGTGCTCACTCGTGTATGAGTGGGATTATTTGACCACGAGCCATGGGTGAGGGCCTGCTATTGCTGCTGTTGCTTTTCCTTTCGGCTTTTTTTTCCGGATCGGAAACGGCATTGGTAAGTTTATCTATTGGTCGTGCGGATGCCCTTGCCCGCGACAGACGGCGCGGCTCCCGAGCCTTGTGCGTACTAAAGGCCCAGCCCCAGCGCATGTTGGTTGCGATCCTTATTGGTAACAATGTTGTGAATATCAGTGCCTCTGCGCTTGCGACGGTGATTGCCACACGCGAGTTTGGCGACGCTGGGCCTGGCGTAGCAGTGGGAGTTCTGACGATTATTATTCTTGTTTTTGGAGAGATCACGCCAAAAAGTTTGGCTACCCGCTACTCGGAGCGAATTTCTCTCGCAGTCGCGCCGGCGATCCTCGGTTTTGCCTACCTAAGCGCCCCGATTGGAATCGTGGTTGAACGCATCGCCCTCGCAATGAGCAATGGTGCCTCAGGAACGAGTGAGGAACCCGTGGTAACCGAGTCGGAACTCATCAGCATGGCCGGATATGGAAAAGAGGAGGGCACGATCGAGGAAGGTGAGAAACAGCTTATCGAGCGAGCATTCGCCTTTAGCGATCTCTCAGTGTCCGATGTGATGACACCACGGCACAAAGTCTTTCGCCTTCCCGCTCAAATGGCTATAGCAGATGCGGTAGACCGGCTTATGGCTTCACCCTTTAGCCGTATTCCTTTGCATGACGATGATCCTGACGAAATTATCGGTATACTTCACGTTCGCGACGTACTTAGACCATTGGTTTCTGGTGATAAAGAAGTCTGTCTGACTGACCTCGCCCGTCCGCCTTATTTCGTTCCGGACCGACAGTCCCTGACCGATAGCATCTCGGCGTTGCGCCAAGAACGTCACCATCTTGCAGTTGTCGTCGATGAACACGGCCTCATGGAGGGGGTAGTGAGCCTCGAAGACTTGCTGGAGGAATTGGTTGGCGAGATTTATGATGAGAGTGATATCGCGCCACTCGATCTGGTCCCGCACGGCCCAGACAGCGTGACTGTCGAGGGTACGTCAGAGTTACGTGTGCTGACGGAATATTTCGGCACGCCACTGTCCGGAAAACCGACAGATTCGGTGAGTCTATGGATTCTGGAGAAAGTGCAGCGAATACCGAAAAGCGGAGAAACCTTTGGGGTCGATGGACTAACGGTCACGGTCAAGCGTGCGACGCAAAGACGCATTCTTGAGTTAGACGTTTCTCGCTAAAAGCGAAGTTGTGCTTGGGTCCTGGCGGAGTATTCCTAATTAAAGTGATTACAGTAATGAGGTCAATTCACCGGCCAGCTTAGCGGTGCGCAGTTGAGGAAAACAGGACTTCCGCCCGGTGGATCGGAGTAGACGCAACAATGTCAATTGCAATTTGACTGGCAACTTCAGCGATTGTGTCGGTCTGGTCGGTCTGGTCGGTCTGCGGTAGAGGTAGAACCAATTGCGCGTTGAGTTCATTGCCGACAAAATGAAGAATGAGGCCCGAATAGCCTTTATCACCAGATCGTTGTAAAGCAAGGCCATGACGATCTAATACGCTCACGACACCACGTTCGATTTCAGGCCGCTGTGGTAGTGTATCGATAACAGCTGGTACTGAATCGTCTTCCGGATCAATATGCACGACTACATCAATCATCCGCTCAAAACGATCCTTTAAGGCTTTCATTACTTTGTCACCGATGTGATGCCCTTCAGAGACGCTGATAAACTGCGCAACGCGGATGTGGACATCTGCGTACACCTTGGAGCCCATGCGGCGGGTTCTTAGTTCGTGAGTATCAAGCACGCCCGGAACAGCCATAATCGTTTGCCGGGCCTCTTCCTGGGTTGTCGCGTCCACCGCCGTATCGATCAGCTCTTCGACAGATTCTTTGCCGATACGGAAGGCGGCATACAGGATCATAGTTGCGACCCCAATTGCCGCAACTGAGTCGGCCCAGGGCAAGCCGAGCATAGCGCCGATTATTCCGGCTATCACTACTACCGAAGAAAGGGCGTCGGTCCGGCTGTGCCAGGCATTGGCACGCAGCAAAGAGGAGTTCAAACGCCTCGCGGACCGCATGGTGTAGTGAAAAACACCTTCCTTCACAATTACAGACACAGCGGCAATGACAAGAGTTCCCCAACCCGGCTGGAGCAGTGCATCAGGGGCCGCCAGCCGGTTTACAGCGTCCCAGGCAACGCCAGAGGCGACCAGTGCAAGTGAGGCCGCGAGTAGGGCGGTTGCAATCGTCTGGATGCGGCCGTGGCCATAGGGGTGTTCTCGGTCAGCTTGATGGCTGGCTTTCCGAGCTGCGACAATGACAAGCAGATCGGTTAGAAGGTCGGAAAAAGAGTGAATACCGTCTGCAATCAGCGCCTGAGAGTGACCAAAATAACCTCCCGCGACCTTTGCCAAAGCCAGAATACCATCTAAGGCGCTTCCAACCAGGGTAACCGACCGGATTTCCCGGTACTCGCCTGAGTCGCCCGCCGAGTTGTTGCGAGGGCTTGCCTTATTCATCTTGGAAACACTCTCTGAAGTCCCAAGCAGTCTATCAGGTTGACCCTAGCGGCTCGCTGGGGTTAATGAATTAAGGGCACTATAAGGATTATGCAATTGCGAGATCATTAGCCCGAATGATATAAATTCTGGGATAATTAGGGTTGGAGGACCGTGTGGTTCGGTTCGTCCTGGCAACGGACCATCTATGCGAATCTTGATCAGCAATGACGACGGCTACCTCGCCCCCGGGCTGCTAGCGCTGTACCAGGCGGTGAATTCAATAGCTGAAACATTCGTCGTCGCACCTGATCGGAACCGTAGCGGCGCCAGCAATTCTCTAACTCTGACGCGGCCGCTGAGGGTTCACCAGGCGCCAAACCATTTTTATTACCTGGATGGCACGCCAACCGACTGTGTCCACGTTGCCCTGACCGGATTGATGACCGATGAGCCGGATCTGGTGGTCGCCGGGATCAATCATGGCGCTAACCTGGGTGACGACGTGATTTATTCAGGAACTGTTGCGGCGGCGATGGAAGGGCGCTTTTTGGGATTGCCGGCGATTGCCGTGTCGTTGGTCGGCTCCCATCCGACCAATTTCAATACGGCGGGGCAGGTCACGCTACAGCTTCTGGAGCGGCTTGCAAGGCACCCACTTCCAACTGACACTATCATCAACGTGAATGTACCGGATCGGTCGATAGAAGAGATTCGTGGGATTCAGGCAACCAGGCTGGGATACCGCCATAAGTCGGAACCAGTGATACGCGCCAAAGACCCTTATGGTTCGGAAATATATTGGGTCGGCCCTGCTGGTTCGGAACAGGATGCCGGGCCGGGAACTGATTTCTTTGCAGTTCGTGAGGGTTTCGTCTCGGTAACCCCACTTCATGTCGATCTGACCCGTCACGAGCATTTCAATCAGGTTCAGTCATGGTTACAGGCTCCGTGATCGTGGGTTACAAATCAGCAACGTTAACTGATGGCTTTACCTCCGAACGTACCCGTAAAAGACTAGTGTCTGGGCTACGAAGCAAGGGTATCACTGACGAAAAGGTGCTTCTAGCGATGAGCAGCGTTCAGCGGGATCTTTTTATAGAGGATGCGCTTAAGAGTCGCGCCTACGAGGATACCGCCCTGCCGATCGGGTACCGGCAAACTATTTCCCAGCCCTTTATAGTGGCACTTATGAGTCAGATATTGCGATCGAATCGCGATAACTTGGGTCGAGTTTTGGAGGTTGGTAGCGGGTCGGGCTATCAGGCGGCTGTGCTATCGGAATTTGCCGACCAAGTCTATACCATCGAACGTATTCAACAGTTGTTGGATGCGGCAAAGTTACGCTTGGCGGCACTTGGAATTAACAACGTTAGTTTTCGTCATGGAGATGGTGCTTCGGGCTGGCCAATTAATGCGCCATTTGACGGAATAATTCTCACGGCGGCGCCGGCAGTGGTGCCAACCATTCTCTTTGATCAACTGGCCGAAGGAGGGATATTGGTTGCGCCAGAAGGTGAGGAGCAACACCAGACCTTGGTCTACTGGAAAAAAACACACGGAACCGTCCAACGATTTGAGTCGGTTCCTGTGGTTTTTGTTCCACTGGTGTCTGGAATTATTTCGTGAAGATCTTTACACCTTTGTACAGCGCCGCGCTTCGGTGGGCAACTCACCGCCACGCCTCAAGGTATCTATCGGCCTTGTCTTTCGCTGAATCGTCTTTTTTCCCTATTCCGCCCGATGTCATGTTGGCGCCTATGGTTCTGGCCCGTCGCGATCGGGCGTGGTTTCTGGCTGGTTTGACAACAGTAGCGTCGGTTGCTGGCGGCTTATTCGGCTATCTCATTGGAAAATTTCTATTCGGTACTGTGGCAGAGCCAATCATCGAGTTTTATGACGCCAGGTTGGCATTCGAGCGGGCACGCACATGGTTTGAGATTTACGGGGTATGGGTTGTGTTTGTTGCCGGCTTCACCCCGATTCCCTACAAGATCTTCACTATTAGTGCCGGCCTAATTGGCATGAGCCTGGTACCTTTTTTGCTTGCATCGTTGGTAGGGCGTGGAGCGCGGTTCTTTTTGGTCGCGGGTTTGATTCTTTTGGGAGGGGAGGCGCTCGAAACGCGACTACGCCGCCATGTCGATGTCGTCGGCTGGGTCACGGTAGTTGTATTGATTTCGGGTTTTCTCTGGCTCAGTGGTTAATACCGATTTCCGTTTGATTAATGCCTTCGCCTTAATTTTAGGCCTGGCATGGATCGTGGTGGGGTGCACCGGTAGCCCGGTGGTTCCAGTCAGTGATCTAACCAACGCCCGAACCAAGCATACCGCACGTGTCGTTCGAGCTGGAGACTCCCTTTACACTATCGCCTGGACGGCCGGCCTAGATTATCGTGATGTGGCTCGGTGGAACAAACTGCAAACCCCGTATGCCCTTCAGGTAGGTCAGAAAATCTATCTTGGAGGGGAAATGCCTGGCACAGAAATTTCGACCTCCCAAGTGGTTAGCGGTTTACAAGCTGAAAGACCCGCTTCGGCTAGCAACCCGCCCGCAGTGGTTCGAGCTACGTCGAGCGAATCCTCAGCCGGTCAGACTGCCCCGCCCACCAGCGCAGAAGGCTGGGTGTGGCCAGCAGGCGGCAACCTGATCACCCGTTTTAATGGTGCGGCGGGGGAGAATGGTATTGATATCGCAGGTGTTGATGGAAGCCCAATACGTGCGGCTGCCAACGGCAAGGTCGTTTATGTGGGAACGGGACTCAGGGGTTATGGTTTATTGCTAATCATCAAACACGATGAGACCTTTCTTAGCGCGTATGCCCATAATCGCGCGGTGACCGTTAACGAGGGGGACGAGATTTACAGCGGCCAGGTTATTGCGGAAATGGGTCAATCCGGCGCCAGTTCCGTTAGACTCCATTTTGAAATTCGTCGCAACGGGCAACCGATTGACCCGTTAACGATCTTGCCTGGCCGTTAGAGGCAAAGGGCGCAATACGCTACAACGGTAAAATAATTGCGCCGAGGACCGACCGCTGGTCGATAGCGAGCAGATTGTAGCTCGTACAAGCTGAGCGAGAGTTCATAAACTCGACTCCACGACCCTCGGTTGCGAGAACTTCGAGTAGTTCAGGCCCGGGAAACTGTTGTGTGGATCCGGTACCAATTATCAAGACTTCCCAGGAAAGGTCAAAAAGCGCTAGGAGTTGTTCGGTTGAAAATAACCCGAAACTTGCCACCGGCCAGGCTTGCGGTGCAAAGCTGGGTGAGAGCAAAAAACTTGTGCTGCACAACGTTGACCCGATCGAAACCGAAACAGCGTCATACCCTTGGATGACCCTGATATTCGCGCTGCTCTCAACTTGCAAGTCCATGGGTCAACGATCCTTTACGATTTGCCAAGCCTTCAACGGCAGGGCACCTGCAACCGAGTGGCTCCCAACAGAATCACCTGAAAGAAGTTTGGGATACAATCCGACGCTCGAGAGCACTCTTGTGCATTCGAATATCTTGGCTTTTCTTTGGATTGAGATCATATGAAACCAGTCAGTGTTGGCGTTATCGGCCTGGGTACAGTAGGCGCCGGAACGGTAGATGTGCTTCGGCGCAATGGTGAAGAGATCTCGCGTCGAGCAGGCCGGGAAATCAAAGTTACCCGGGCAGCCGTTCGCGATCTGGCGCGTTCGCGTGACTGTAACACCGCAGGTATTTCGCTTACAGCCAATCCGCATGAAATAGTTGAAGACCCCGGAATTGACGTCGTTATAGAGCTCATTGGAGGGTGTGATGTTGCCTTTGACCTGATCAGCGCTGCTCTTAATCATGGGAAGCACGTTGTCACCGCTAACAAAGCGTTAATTGCAACACGGGGAAATGAGATCTTTCACCAAGCCTCTTCAGCAGGGCTGGTGGTCGCCTTCGAAGCGGCCGTCGCCGGAGGCATTCCCGTGATTAAGGTCCTCAGAGAAGGGCTGGCGGGCAATCGGGTAGAGAGGCTAGTTGGGATACTCAATGGCACCTGCAATTTCATTCTCAGCGGAATGCAAGACGAACGTTCTGACTACGCGGAGGTCCTATCGAAAGCCCAGGCCAACGGCTACGCCGAGGCAGAACCCAGTGTTGATGTGGAGGGGGTTGATGCCGCGCACAAGCTTACTATTCTTGCGTCCATTGCCTATGGCGTGCATCTTGATTTTAAGTCGGTACACGTTGAGGGTATCAGTGACATCACGCAAGACGACATTATCTATGCCCGCGAACTTGGTTATCGAATCAAACACCTCGGCATCGCACGGCGCTTGCCCAATGGATTGGATCTTCGAGTGCACCCCTGCCTGGTGGGAGACGATCACCTACTGTCAAACGTCTCCGGCGTAATGAACGCTATCGTCGTGAATGGAGATGCCGTGGGAGAGACCCTTTTCTATGGGGCCGGGGCAGGGGCCCAACCTACAGCGTCCGCGGTAATCGCAGATTTGGTTGATGTTGTCAGGACGCTAACCTCTGACCCAGGTAATCGGGTGCCCCATCTGGCATTTCAACCCGCGGCACTTGCCGCGCCTGGAATCGTTCCCTTATCCGAGATCGTTTGCGCGCATTACCTTAGATTAACGGCCCACGATCGCCCGGGAGTGCTAGCTGACATTACCCGTATTCTCGGGGATTATCAGGTAAGTATTGAGGCGATACGACAGCAGGGGAGTGCCGATGCGCTTGGTAATGTGCCAGTTGTGATCGTGACCCACAGAGCGCTCGAGGCGAACGTTGCAATGGCCGTCTCGGACATTGAAGCCCTTTCAACGAATGCAAGGGCGGCAACAAGGATTCGCTTGGAAACTCTGGAGATCTCCGTCGATGAGTGATAGTGGCACAGGGTTGATTTCGCGCTACCAGGCGAGGCTTGCATTGCCGACTTCTGTCAAACCTATTAGCTTGCAAGAGGGGTCTACACCCCTGGTGTGTTTGAAATCCCTGTGTGATCCAGAGCGGGGAATTGTCGTTTACGGCAAAGTGGAAGGAGCGAATCCCACAGGCTCATTTAAGGATCGGGGGATGACGGTCGCGATTACCATGGCCGCCCATGAGGGAAGTGAAGCGGTCATCTGCGCATCCACCGGTAATACGTCCGCAGCGGCTGCTGCCTACGCTGCCAGGGCTGGCATGAAGGCATTCGTTGTGATTCCAGATGGGAAGATAGCGCTTGGCAAGTTGGCCCAGGCCATGATGCACGGGGCTCGGGTCATTCAGATCGCCGGGAACTTCGATGAAGGAATGCAGATCGTTAAAGCGATGCCCGACGAGGCGCCAGTGACATTAGTCAATTCGGTCAATCCCTACCGCCTGCAAGGGCAAAAAACTGCAGCTTTTGAGATCGTCGACAGTTTGGGCAGAGCACCCGATTACCACTTTCTTCCGGTGGGTAATGCGGGCAACATCAGCGCCTACTGGTTAGGATATTCCGAGTATCGTCAGAGCGGCGACCTCGATAAACTGCCCATCATGGTTGGCTGCCAAGCAACAGGGGCTGCGCCATTTGTACGTGGCCAGATTGTTACTCACCCCGAGACTGTTGCGACTGCGATTCGTATCGGCAATCCACAATCCTGGGATCTTGCGCAGGCCGCGCGAAGTGAGTCGGGGGGCTGGTTTGTAGCACACGAAGATCAGTTAATTCTCGATGCTCAGCAGTATTTGGCACAACGTGAGGGCATTTTCTGCGAGCCGGCTTCCGCGGTTTCTGTTGCCGGTTTAATCTCGGCTTTGGGCGAGTCTGCAATTCCGAACCAATCCGTAGTCGTATGCACCTTAACTGGCCACGGGCTTAAAGATCCAGATACGGCCATTAGTCAAAGCCCGGAACCCCTGCGGGTCGCACCAACACTGGGCGCAGTGCGGGATGCTATCCTTCGCTGAGGAGGCCAGTTTTTCGGTTAATGGTGTAGCACGACTCGCAGGGAGACTTTGATGCTCCGGGGCAATGTTCTGGTTTTTGATATCGAGACCGTCCCCGATGTTAAGGCCGGTAGGCAGTTATTTAACCTTAAGGACCTTAGTGACGAGGACGTTGCCCTGGCCATGCGGGCACTGCGTGCACAAAAAACCGGAAAGACAGACTTTCTGTCTCATTTCCAACACCAAATAGTCGCAATATCAGCCGTATTGCTTAGCAACGACAGCCTTAAGGTTTGGTCGTTAGGTAATCCCGCTTCAGGGGAAAAAGAATTATTGGAGCGGTTTTTCGATGGAATAGAGAAATTTTCTCCCGTTCTTGTGAGTTGGAACGGCAACGGCTTCGATCTCCCGGTTATCCATTACCGTGCTTTGAAACACGGTGTTGCATCGGCGCGTTACTGGGACAACGGCGATATTGATCGAGAATTTCGTTGGAATAACTACCTCAGTCGATTCCATGCCCGGCATCTTGATCTGATGGACGTCTTATCGGGGTATCAGCCAAGGGCTTTTGTTCCGCTCGATGAGTTGGCGGTGATGCTTGGTTTCCCTGGGAAGATGGGGATGAGTGGCGCTCACGTCTGGGAAAGCTTCTGCTCCGGGCAAATCGATGCAATCCGGGACTACTGCGAAACTGACGTCTTGAACACCTACCTTGTGTATCTGCGGTTTCAGCAGATTCGGGGCGTTCTGACTGCAGGCGAGTTAGAGCACGAGCAAAACCGCCTGCGGGATTTTCTTGCGGACAGTGGCAGGCCCCACCTAGCTGAGTTTCTTGCGCGCTGGCGGGTCTTGGACAGTGCACCCTAATCAGGCCGCCCCTTTCCCGGCGGTGGTCGACTCTTTAAGTCATGACGGCCGAGGGGTCGCCCGGGTTGAGGGAAAAGTGTGGTTTGTAGAGGGAGCACTTCCGGGTGAGACAGTCATTGTTCGGCCTACCAAAACTAGACGTTCTTTTTCGTTAGGGCTGGTAGATAAAACTATCGTTCAATCAAAGAATCGAACACCGGCGCCATGTCAGTATTTTGGGACCTGCGGCGGCTGTACCTTACAACACCTTGAGCACAGCGCCCAATTAACCTTTAAACGCCAGACTCTCCTTGATGCACTGGGCAAGGTTGGCGTTGGTCCAGTGGCGGTAACAAATCCTACTAGTGCTACGCCATGGGGGTATCGGCGGAAGGCCCGGCTCGCCGTCCGTTTTGTACCCAAAAAGGGCGGAATTCTGGTCGGCTTTCGTGAACGAAATAATAAGTATGTCACACCACTGGCGGAGTGCCTGGTGATCGATCCTTCAGTTAACCGGGTTCTCGCGACGCTACCAAGCCTTCTACAGGGGATGAGCGCGCCTGATCGAGTCCCTCAGATCGAAGTGGCCGTGGGGGATAACGCAACCGCACTGGTCTTTCAGCATCTCGAACCCTTAACGACTGGAGACACTTATCGTCTGGAACAGTTTGCTCGTGAAAAGAACCTACTGGTCTACAGCCAAAGTGGGGGTTCAGGTTCAGTTGAAGCGATATTTCCAAGTCAACCGGCACTTCTAAATTACGCTCTGCCTGAGTTCTCAGTCTCGATTGGGTTTTCGCCGACCGATTTCATTCAAGTTAATCGGCTGGCTAACCAAGCGCTGGTTGGGATGGTTATTGACTGGCTGGACATTGGAGCGACGGATTCGGTACTAGATTTATTTTGTGGACTGGGTAACTTTTCGCTACCGGCAGCCCGTGGGGCAAAGAGGGTTCTCGGAGTAGAGAAAAGCCCAAGCTTGATCTCGCGAGCTCGTGACAACGCCCACCGAAATGGGATCTCTAACACCGCCTTTGAGTGTCGTGACCTTTGTAGCAAAGATTTGGGGAAATGGGATTCAGGACAATTCTCAAAGGTCATCATTGACCCTCCCAGGAGCGGGGCCATAGAGGTACTGAACTTTGTCAACGAACGGGTTAAGCCCCGCTTCCTCGCTTATGTATCCTGTGATCCAGCAACGCTTGCGCGCGATGCAGCAACTCTCACCAAATCTGGAGCATACCGGCTAGTGAAACTGGGACTGGCGGATATGTTTCCACACACCGCTCACGTAGAATCCGTAGCCCTGTTTCACCGGAGTGAAGATACCGCTCCGGGTGAAACATAGCGATCACACGTTTCAGTCAGCCTTCGGTGCCGGTTTTGCTCGACTCCGCCGCAGCAGGGGCTGGTGATGAGTTAGTACTGCTCTTGGATGCCTGATCCTGTTGTTGGTTGCCAGAATGAGGACGTGAGCTTTGCCCTCCAGAACGACCTCTACCACCGCGCGATCGGCGCTGGCCGGATTTTTGACCTGAGGTCGAACTCGAGGAGTTATCCGCACTGCTTTTGCGGTTGCGGCCCGCATTACCCTGTCCCTGTGCTTTGCGGTTGCGGCCTCCTTCCGAGTCTTCTTTTCGCTCCTGGCGTTGCCCATCTCTACGCCCGCCAGAACGCCGACCACGAGAGCGACTTTGGCCTGATCTACCCCCTCGTTGGGACGGCCTTTCCGGTTTTTTCTCAGGTTCTGGGGTCTCAACGCCCTTTGTAAGTCGGTTCCAGATCCGTTTTAATAAACCTAAACCACCCGGCTTTGAGCTATCTTGAGTGCTACTGGGCACTGGCGGCGGAGGAGTATCTATCTGATTGAGATTTACTGCCGGTCGAGTTTTTCGGTGCGTCAGCGAGTATTCCAACTCGTTTTCACTAGCGGGTGTAATTCGAATTTTATGGCTCTCAAGTGTGTTGCCGGTCGCATCGATATCCTCGCTACGCAACCGCTGAATATTAAACTGGGAGCCCTGCAAATCGGGCGAAGGAATAAGGACGATACGTGTACCTAAGCGTGACTCAACCTGGTTGACCTCGTGGCGTTTTTCGTTGAGTAAGAAGGTGGCAATATCAACCGGTAATTCGGCAAGAACGGCCTCGGTATTTTCTTTGAGCGCCTCCTCCTCAAGAATTCTCAAGAAACTCAGCGCGGAAGAAGTGACATGGCGCACTTGCCCAGTGCCATCGCACAGCGGGCAAACACCATAATTTGACTCGCTAATTGATGAGCGCAAGCGTTGGCGAGACATCTCAAGCAGGCCGAATCGAGAAATATGCCCAATTTGAATGCGAGCCCGATCGTTGTGCACAGCCTCTTCAAGCCGCGCCTCGACTGTTTTTTTGTTTCGAGCGGAGGTCATGTCAATCAGATCAATCACCAAGAGTCCGCCTAGATCGCGAATTCGCATTTGCCGGGCCAGTTCATCGACTGCCTCAAGATTGGTTTGAAGCGCTGTCTCTTCGATATCAGATCCTTTGGTCGCACGAGCCGAGTTCACGTCTATCGAGATGAGTGCTTCGGTGTGATCAATGACAAGCGCCCCGCCGGAAGGCAGTTTGACTGTACGAGCGTAAGCATTTTCAATTTGATGTTCGATTTGAAACCGGGAAAACAATGGCACTGAGTCCTCATACAGCTTAAGTTTGGAGACATTTTGCGGCATGACCTGTTCCATGAACCGCGATGCTCTATCAAAAACCGAGGACTCATCAACCAAAATCTCCTGAATATCGGTCCGCAGGTGATCCCTGATAGTTCGAACGATCAAATTGCTCTCTTGGTACACTAAAAAAGGCGCGGATTTGCTCGAAGTCGCTTCCTCGATGACACCCCAGAGTTGCATCAGAAAGTTAAGGTCCCATTGGAGTTCTTCGGGAGTCTTGCCGATGCCCGCCGTCCTGGCGATGAGTGAGTGCTCAGTGGGCACCTCAAGCCCCATCATGGCATCCCGCAAGTCGGCACGCTCGGGGCCATCGATACGCCGCGAGATACCACCGCCTTTAGGGTTGTTAGGCATCAGGACCAGGTAGCGGCCGGCGAGACTGATAAAAGTCGTCAGCGCGGCACCTTTGGTTCCGCGCTGATCTTTTTCGACCTGAACCAGCAACTCCTGTCCCTCCTCAATGACATCCTTGATACGGACTTGGGCCATAGGAGTTGCGGGAGAGAAATTGCGAAAATCAGACCGAGAAATTTCCTTCAAAGGCAGAAACCCCTGGCGCTCGGCTCCATAGTCAACAAAGGCGGCCTCTAGGCTAGGTTCGACGCGCGTTACCCGACCTTGGTAAATATTACCTTTGCGTTGTGAGTGCAACGCAGATTCAATATCTAAATCTATAAGTTTCTGTCCATCGACAATTGCCACGCGTAGCTCTTCAGCATGTGTGGCATTAAATAGCATTCGTTTCATTTTCGTGTTCCGTTTTACCCCGAAGGCGCCGATTGCGGCGGCTATTTTGACTACTGACTCGTAGTCAGATTGGCTTGGGGGCGTTGTTTATTTTTCCCTCTGGAGCAGGGAAGTACGGGCGAAACACAAGGCGGGCGAACGGTAAGGAAGAAACGACAGGCGGGTGATGGGCATGCGACGACGGGGTCAACCCTGAGTCGACAGAGGAATCGTCATAGCAACACCGATTTCCTGTCGGGCGGTTTAGATCATCGCCGGGATTAGTTCCGTCTAGGCCTCTTTATCTCCTGAGGCAGGTTGCTCGTGTTAGCCCCGTCGACGACGGGGTCTTTTACCCACTTTACTTGGCCAGCGTGCTCTCACGCGGACAATATCCTGTTCGTTACATCAGCGCCCAAATCTGTCTTTGGGCCGCCTTCCTCACCGTAGCATCTGGGGCTGTTGCGCCATGCGGGTGTGTCCTAAAATCAGATCACACCCAGGCTGATTGTGAGTTGCCCTTGTCCGACACCCCCGGCCCCGCGAGTGCGTTTGCACTGCGCCTTTGCCACACTGGCGTACTTCTGCTCTACAGAAGAGGGTAGTATTCTAGTTAAAACCTGTCGTTTTTTCAATTAGATAATGAGCGAACCACATCCCACGCAACCACTACGGCCGAAAATGCCCTCGGAAACTCTTACAGTGACCAAAATGGAGTCAGGGCAACGGCTCGATAATTATCTGATCAAGCACCTCAAGGGTGTCCCTCGAACTCATATCTATCGGATCGTTCGAGATGGGCAGGTTCGGGTTAATGGTGGTCGAGTCCGGCCGTTCATCCGACTCGCCTTGGATGATCGGGTCCGTATACCCCCACTTCGACGGCCGCAGCCCAGCGTCGACACTAGCACTCAAAACCTGCTTGATCTAAGGGAGGCTATCCTTTACGAAGATGAACACCTTCTGGTCCTCAACAAGCCTGCTGGAGTCGCCGTCCATGGCGGTACCGGCCTTCGCGGCGGGCTGATCGAGTTCATGCGCGCCCATTCTAAGGATTATCTAGAGCTGGTCCACCGACTGGATAAGGATACATCGGGCGCACTGATGTTGGCTAAAGATTCGCGGACGCTTCGGGCCATGCATGCCGTTTTGCGTCAACCAGAACGTGACGCCGGGGTAAAGAAAACCTACCAGGCGTTACTCGTGGGGCGGTGGCGCGGAGGAAAGCGCGAGTTGAAACATCGCCTGCAAACCTTCCAAGGTCCCGGCCAGATTAAGCGCTCCGAAGTAAGTTCTCAGGGCAGTGAGGCTCATAGTATTTTCAACCCGGTTACCCGGTTTTTTGAACACACACTGATGGATGTCGAGATCAGGACGGGACGACTGCACCAGGTTCGGGCGCATGCTCAAGCCATTGGCCTTCCGGTGGCTGGAGACCGTGTCTACGGTACCGCCGATGCTAACCGGCATATTCGCAAATTCGGTCTAACCCGCCAGTTTTTGCATGCTGATCGCTTGGTTTTTCAGCATCCAATCGACAAACGTCAATTGGATATTCATGCGCCGCTACCCAAGGAGTTAGATAGTGTGCTCGGGCAGTTGCAAACACAACTCGCGGACAGTCGCTCGAGCTAGTCTGTGCGGGCATACCTATGCGAGTCGACAAAGATCTCTATCGGAGGCCTTGGGCTTCGGTTCGAAGTGCAAAGCAAGGATCAGACTTTGCCGGCCTTCATCATTCGACATAGCCAAGGTGTGTCTGGATTTATCAACCGTTGTGTTCACCGAGAGTTAGAGCTCAATTGGTCGGCGGGGCATTTTTTCGATACCGATGGAGGACAGATCGTTTGCGCTACCCACGGCGCCCTCTACGACCCCTCAGATGGGGCTTGCACTAGCGGACCATGTCGCGGTCAATCGTTGACTGTACTGGCTATAGAAGAGACAGACGAAAAGATCTATCTTGTCGACCCTGTTTATTGGTTAAAGTAGGTTGGTTCTAGAACTGGCGTAACACATATAGCCTTCTGCGCTTTGTTCTCAGGCCCGCTAGACTTCGCTAGGCCAATTACTAGCGTTTTTGTAGCGCAGGATTTTTCGAGTTAGGGCTAAAAAACTACCCAGGTTTGCAACCAAAGGCGGTCGGTTCTATTGGGCCCCATCCAGCGACGGCAAGCGCCGGCAAATAGTTGCACGAAAGAATCTGCGCCACGATACGCACGACGCTATGTAAAATAGCAGGAACTGGCTTTATTTTTGAAAAAACCTAGCGGGTTCTAAAGGCAGTTGTTTTTTGAACCGGCTAACGTGTTGATAATATAGGGTAACCAGCCATCTTCGCGGCCTAAGACTAAGTTAGTTTGTTTAAGTAGCCCACGGTTGACAAGTTTTTGTGAAGCAAGACGACCCATGAAAGAATCAAATAACGATCAGGTTTCCGACGCGCCAAGGCCAATAGAGCCGTCGTCCCCCAAAGTAGGGCCAGCGGCAAGCGAGCAAGCATTACTGACCCTGCTGGAAGAATACCGCAAAGATCGTATCTGGCGGCGCTGGTCCCGACTGGGAGTTGGAGTCATCCTCATAGGCACAGCAACCGCGATAGTTCTCCTATCGGGGCTTGAGGGCGAGGCAGTACCCGAAACCTTTACCGCAGTAGTCGAGGTATCGGGCGTTATCGGTATCGATGACGATAGTTCTGCCTCAGCTCTTGAGGCTCAATTTGAAAACGCTTTCGCGGCGCCAGGAACCCAGGGTGTAGTTGCACTTATCAATAGTCCCGGTGGCAGCCCCGTACAGTCTGGCCAACTGCACCGAGGCTTGCGCCGGCTCAGGGATCGATATGCCCAAATCCCGCTTTATGCAGTAATTACTGATATCGGTGCATCAGGCGGGTACTACGTCGCGGTGGCCGCTGAGCGGATTTTTGTGGACCCGGCCAGCATCGTTGGCTCAATCGGGGTGGCCATTAACGGTTTTGGGTTCGTTGACTCTCTCGAGAAGCTTGGGGTCGAACGCAGGGTGCTAACTGCCGGGGAACACAAGGCAATGCTTGATCCATTTTCGCCCTCGCGCCCCCAGGAGCAAGGATATCTGCAGGTCATGCTGGATACCATTCATCAGCAATTTATTCGCGCGGTCAAGGCAGGGAGAGGGGATCGGCTGAGCGAGGATCCCGAGGTTTTTTCCGGGAGGGTTTGGACAGGTGAGCACGCAATTTCAATTGGCCTTGCCGATGGGTTCGGATCTGCCCGAGAGGTCGCGCGTGATGTGGTCGGTGCCCCCGAAATCGTTGATTTCTCGGCGCAACCCAACTGGAAGCTAAAGCTGCTGGATCAACTGGAGTTAAGGGTTATGAGCGTTTTAAAGGCAAGCGCGTCTGGTAGCGATTTACGCCTTTATTGAATCTGGCTCTGGAATCACCTGGACCCCTTCCGATTCCAGCATCTCGACAAGACGAATCAAGGGCAACCCAATCAGGGCACTGGGATCATCTCCAGTGAGGCTTTCGAGCAGGGCGATGCCCAATCCGTCAGCTCGCAAACTACCGCAACAACCAAAAGGTACTTCCACATCGAGGTATGCCTCAATCTGGGGTAGCGTCAGTTTTCGGAACCGGACTTTGTATGGGATAACGTCTACTTGGACCCGACCACTGGTTGAATTAAGGAGTGCAAGGCCGGTCTGCAAGGTTATCTCCCGCCCCGACGCTTCGCTCAGCTGCCGGATTGCATCCTGTCGGTCGCGCGGTTTCCCCTCAATTTTGTCTCCCTGGACTGCAACCTGATCTGATCCAATAATGAGGCCGCCTTGGGCATCGGCTGAAATCGCCAACGCTTTCTGGGTCGCCAGCCGGCTGACCAATTCCCTGGCTGTCTCACCGGGAATCGTGCTCTCGTCGATATCAGGGTGGTGGACCTTAAAGGAGAGACCCAATTGACTCAGCAATTGGCGACGATATGGGGACGAAGATGCCAAAACCAGGGCTGGCAATTGTTTTATTTTTGACACGAAACCGTTGGCAAACTAAAATTATAGCCTAGCGGTCAGGTTAATCTGACCGCTAAAACCCTCTCGTTTCAATCAGTCAGACCCTAGGCGCTGGCCGGACGATCCCTTTATTCTAAACAAAGAGAAAGCACATGGCCGTACAAAAAAATAGAAAGACCCCTTCCAAGCGCGGAATGCGCCGCTCCCACGATGGGCTCGGCAAGCCAGCCTTGTCGACCGACCCAGTGTCCGGGGAACTTCACCGTCGCCACAATATCACGGCCAGCGGCTATTATCGTGGCCAAAAAGTAACTCAGGATAGCGAAGAAGCGGGGTAGACCTATCACCGCGCCTGAGGCCCGGGCTGTTTTCACCGTGACTTAAACTCAGGGTCACGCGTGAGTATTAGTTTAGCTATAGATATGATGGGTGGCGACAACGGTATGACTGCTACCGTGCCCGGTCTGGCCCAGGCATTGACGCGCTACCCGAACCTGCGGTGCCTGCTGGTCGGCGACTCGACACAGATTCGCACCGCGATCAGAGATCTCAAAAATACCGATCAGGCGCAAATTGTTCACGCGTCCGAATCGGTCGATATGCATGAGTCTCCCGCAGCCGCGCTTCGATTCAAAAAAGACTCATCTATGAGAGTCGCTATCAACTTGCTGGCAGAGGGCAAGGCAGACGCTTGTGTCAGCGCTGGAAACACCGGGGCACTGATGGCGACCGCGCGGTTTGTCTTAAAGATGCTCCCCGGCATCGATCGCCCGGCAATCATCAGCGCACTACCTCGAGCGAATGGGCACGTGCACGTCCTTGACCTTGGCGCAAACATCGATAGCTCTCCAGAAATACTGCTACAGTTTGGCCTTATGGGCGATAGTATGGTGCGTACACTCGAACAAGTTTCGAAACCAACGGTTGGGCTGCTCAATATTGGAAGTGAAGATATCAAGGGAAGCGACACAATTAAACAAACGGCTGAGCTTCTCAAAGACAGTAGCCTTAATTACGTCGGCTACGTTGAAGGCGATGATATCTTTAACGGATCTGTCGATATTGTCGTTTCCGACGGGTTTTCAGGAAACGTCGCGCTGAAAACCAGTGAGGGGCTAGTTCAGATGCTTACTGGAGTGATGCGAGAGGAGTTTCGCCGGAACATTTTTAGCAGATTATCTGCCTTGATCGCGGCGCCGGTGTTGCGGTCGTTTCGGGATCGAATCGATCATCGGCGGTATAACGGCGCCATGCTGCTCGGCCTTAACGGTACAGTGGTTAAAAGCCATGGCGATGTGGACGGGTTGGCGTTTTTTCACGCGATTGAAGTAGCCCGCCTTGCCGTCGAGAAGGACCTCGTTTTCCATATCCGCTCGGATCTTGCCGAGCCCGCAGCGCCGGGCGGCACCCCGGTGTGAAGTTTGCCCGTATTACCGGGACGGGAAGTTACCTTCCAGAGAAGATTCTCAGCAATCGCGAGTTGGAGAATCTTCTCGACACTACCGACGAGTGGATTTATTCGCGCAGTGGAATACGTGAACGCCATATTGCAGCGGATTCCGAGTTTACTTGTGATCTTGCAGAACACGCCGCCCGCCACGCTATTGAAAGCGCCGGTCGAAAGCCTGCAGACATCGATCTCATCGTTGTAGCCACCACTACACCAGATCAGGTATTCCCCAGTACGGCCTGCCTTCTTCAAAGTCGTCTTGGAATTCATGGTTGCCCGGCGTTTGATGTCCAGGCAGTCTGCGCAGGATTCATCTATGCGTTAGATGTTGCTTACCGTCAGATTCAAACGGGCGGCAGTAAATGTGCATTGGTCGTGGGTGCGGAAACGTTCTCCCGAATTCTCAACTGGGAAGATCGATCAACTTGCGTGTTGTTTGGCGATGGCGCCGGCGCCATGATCGTCGAGGCGTCGGACCGGCCAGGGATTCTGTCAAGCCACCTTCATGCAGATGGAGCGTTCAAGGACCTGTTGTGCGTGCCCGTTGGCGTTTCGACGGCTTACCAGGAAATCCTTGCTGGCAGGGCGTATACTGAAATGCAAGGAAAAGAAGTATTCAAGTGGGCAGTAACCGCTCTTGGGGATGCGGTCCTCGAGGCGCTACAGGCCAACGACTGCGACCAAAGCGAGATCGATTGGCTGGTTCCCCACCAGGCAAATATTCGTATTATCCGGGCAATTGCACGGCGTCTTGATCTGAGTATGGACAATGTCATCGTTACCATCGACCGGCACGGTAATACTTCTGCCGCATCGATTCCACTGGCATTCGACGAGGCGGTTCGCGACAATCGCATTAAACCCGGACAGAAGGTTATTTTCGAGGCATTCGGCGGAGGCTTTACCTGGGGCAGCATGCTGCTTGAGTATTAATTAGGTTTTACTAAGGAGGCGGCACATGACAGGAGATAACCAACCGAAAGTCTGCCTAGTGACCGGGGCCAGTCGAGGTATCGGTCGCGGGATTGCGCTTGAGCTTGCCGACCTTGGCTATACGGTCGTGGGAACGGCAACCACAGAAAGCGGAGTCTCAACCTACGATGCCTTATTGGCTGAAAATAAAGGCAAAGGCCGCGGTGTGGTTCTAGATGTCACTAAACCAGAGATGGTCCAGGAAGTCGTCGCAGGGGTTACCAGAGACTTAGGTGCAATCACAATCCTGATTAACAATGCCGGGATCACGCGAGATAACCTAGTACTTCGGATGAAAGATGCCGAGTGGGATGAGTGTGTTGATGCTAATCTGAGATCTGTATTTACGGTTTCAAAGTGTTGTCTTAGAGGAATGACCAAGGCACGATACGGCCGCATAATTAACATTTCATCTGTGGTTGGGGCAACTGGGAATGCCGGTCAATCCAACTATGCGGCGACTAAGGCTGGGATCATCGGGTTTACTAAATCCTTGGCTCTTGAGGTCGCCTCGCGAAGCATCACCGTCAACGCCGTTGCCCCAGGCTTTATCCAGACTGATATGACTGCCGAACTGACCGAGGAGCAAAAAAACCGTTTATTACAGGCGATACCCCAGGGGCGGCTCGGCCAGCCCAGCGATGTCGCTAAGGCAGTCGGGTTTCTGGTCTCCGATGCAGCTTCGTACATCACGGGCCAGGTTCTGCATGTCAACGGCGGAATGCACATGTCATCTTGAATAATATTGTGTATCTAACTGTTTTAGTTTAAGAAACTCTAGTTTTTGGCACCTGACAGAGTTCAGCGGTGTTAACGGCCGCAGAGCAGGAATATTGGACTTGGCCGGGCGAATACGGTTTAATTCGCGCTCTACACTACAGGCAATAACATTCTAAGCCCGCGTAGCCGGTATCAAACGGCGTTAGCATATAAAAACCAGGAGGTTAGTGAATCGATGAGCAGTATTGAAGAACGCGTTAAAAAAATCGTGGTTGAGCAACTCGGCGTAGGCGAAGACCAGGTAACGGCAGACGCATCCTTTGTCGATGACCTCGGTGCCGACTCGCTTGATACGGTAGAGTTAGTTATGGCTCTCGAAGAAGAGTTTGATGCCGAAATTCCTGACGACGAAGCTGAGAAGATCACAACGGTAAAGCAGGCAGTCCAGTTTATCCAAGCTAATACCAGCGGATAAACACGATTGCAAGCATCCTTTTAAATCCAAAGCAAACGGCCGTCTGATGCTCTTGCCCCAGACGGCCGCGTCGTTTTATCGCGCGATGTTATGTTGAATGCCCGCCGAGTAGTAGTCACTGGGATCGGGTGTATCTCACCCGTAGGTCTGACTGCCGGCGAGACCTGGAGCGCGTTTCTGGCAGGGCATAATGGGATCGGCCCAGTAACCCATTTCGACACCGAAAAATTACCCGTTTCCATTGCTGGTGAGGCCACCGGGTTTAGCCCGGAAACTCGGCTGTCCGTCAAAGATGCGCGCAAAATGGACCGGTTTATTCAGCTTGGACTATGTGCCGGCCTTGAGGCAGTCGAAGACAGTGGAGTCGACCTCGACACAGCAGACCTAGATCGGATCGGGGTTTTGATTGGTGCGGGGATTGGAGGGCTTAAGACGATTGAGGATACCACTCAGACGCTCCTGTCTAAGGGCGCACGAAGAGTTTCTCCTTTTTATATTCCCAGCAGCATAATCAACATGGTCTCCGGCAATCTTTCGATAATGCTCGGCCTGCGGGGCCCAAACCTTGCCATTGTTACGGCTTGCACCACCGGCACGCATTCGATTGGAGAGGCCGGTCGGATGGTGGCATTCGGCGACGCCGATCTGATGGTAGCGGGCGGCACGGAAGCTGCAATTACACCAACTTCGCTGGCCGGATTTGCCGCCGCAAAAGCCCTCAGCCGCCGTAATGAGGAACCGGACCAAGCGAGTCGCCCATGGGACCGCGGACGGGACGGGTTTGTAATGGGTGAAGGCGCGGGAGTTCTTGTTCTTGAGTCTTTGGAGCACGCACGTGCCCGCAGGGCCCAGATATATGCGGAACTGGTAGGTTTTGGCATGAGTGGCGATGCGCACCATATGACTCAGCCAGCCCCCGGCGGGGACGGCGCCGCCAGGTGTATGGTAAACGCACTTAAGAACGCAGGGCTTAACCCAGAGGACGTTGATTATGTTAATGCTCACGGGACCTCAACGCCGCTTGGCGACCTCGCCGAGACCATAGCACTGAAAAAGACTTTTGGAAGTCATACTTCCGATCTGAGGGTGAGTTCTAATAAGTCGATGATCGGCCATCTGCTCGGCGCAGCCGGCGGCGTCGAAGCGGTGTCCACTGTGCTTAGTCTTCATCATCAGGCGCTTCCACCTACTATCAATCTGACCGACCCGGACCCGGACTGTGATCTGGATTATGTGGCCAATGAGGCTCGCCAGACCACGACCCGCATCGCCATATCAAACTCTTTCGGTTTTGGTGGCACCAACGGAACGCTTGTGTTCGCGGCTTTTTCTGAGTAAATCGTCTCCGGCGGTAGCGTTTTGAGTAATCAAGGCCCCTCCGGCGATACAGCGCGACTCCGGTGGCCACTTCCGGCCCTGGTAACGGTCTTCACTGGCGTTACCCTGTGTTGTGCAGGAGCTTTGTTGCTCTATCTTCATCAGAGTGTCCGAGCCCCGTCCGATGCTCCCCGGCAATTCCTTGTAGTCGAGCCGGGCACAGGTCTTTACGAGTTTGCGGGTTTAATGGTCAAGCAGGAGCTCGCCCGTGAAGAATGGCCCGTTGTTGCGTGGGCGGTCTTAAGCGGGACGGCTAATTCGCTGAAATCTGGGGAGTATCAAATCGAACCCCACGAATCGCCGGCCCGTATTCTTGGGAAAGTTAGCCGTGGGGATATTTACCAGCACAAGATCACCCTCTTGGAGGGGTGGAGCTACCAGGATCTAACTGGCAAACTTAGACAGCAAACTAAGCTGTCCCAGCAATTGACCTCACTTACGCCCGGGCAATTTCGTGAGAACCTCTCTTTGATGGCAAACTCACCGGAGGGGCTTTTTTTCCCTGATACCTATTTTTTTGTCATGGGCGAGTCGGATCTGGACCTTCTTGACCGAGCGGCACGCAAAATGGAACAGAACCTAAAGGAGGTGTGGGCGCTGCGAGCATCAGATATCACGCTAGATACCCCATACCAGGCTCTGATTCTTGCGTCCATCATTCAAAAGGAAGCTATGCGCTCATCAGAGATGCCACGGATCAGCGCGGTCTTTCACAATCGCCTTAAGCGAAAGATGCGCTTGCAGGCAGACCCCACAGTCATTTACGGCCTGGGCGACTCTCTCAAAGGCCCCTTAAAACGTAGCCACCTAAAGCAGGACACCCCGTACAATACCTATACCAGAGCGGGGCTCACGCCAGGACCAATCTCCATACCGGGCCGGGCTGCGCTGGAAGCTTCCGTAAGGCCGTTAACAACCCAGGAGCTGTATTTTGTCGCCAGAGGTGATGGTACCCACCAGTTTTCCAATACCCTTAAAGAACATAATGCTGCCGTGCGCCAGTTTCGGAACTAGGCAAAATATCAACGCTTTGTTTCTACGAAATTGACGGGAAAGTTCATCAGTTTTGAGGGCGGGGATGGGGCAGGGAAGAGCACCCAATTATCTCTTTTGTCCGGGGATCTTGAGGCGCTGGGCAGACGTGTGATTTTAACCCGAGAACCCGGCGGCACCAGGCTCTCAGAGCAGATTCGAAGCTGGGTGCTGCATGAATCCGGTGCGCTTTGCAAACAGGCCGAACTACTGCTTATCTTCGCGGCAAGGGCGCAACATATCAGTGAAGTCATCAGGCCCGCTCTCCTGCGCGGCGACTGGGTGCTTTGTGATCGTTTCACCGATGCCAGTTACGCCTACCAAGGAGGGGGCAGGGGAATACCTGTGGGATTAGTTCAGCAGATAGAGGCTGTGTCTACAGAGGGGGTGCGGCCCGACCTTACTTTGTTGCTGGATCTTCCTGTCATACAAGGAATAGAACGAAGTGTTGGTCGCGGTCAAGGCAGCGACAGATTTGAAGAGCAGGATCTTGAGTTTAAGCAGCGCGTCCGCCAGGCCTATTTAGATCGCCAAAGTGACGAACCTGATCGGATTCGGATCATCAACGCAACTAAATCTGTTGAAAGCGTCCACACTCAGATCTGGGATCTGGTTTCCAACCTGATCGACCGCGAAGATGATTGAGTTTCAGGAGCTCTCATGGCTTAGGCCGGCATGGGATCAGGCGAGTGCACACTGGAAAAGCCTTTCGCACGGAATCCTGATTACCGGCAATTCAGGAATCGGAAAGGGCCACCTTGCACTAGAGCTCAGCCGCCTGCTGCTGTGCACAGAACCAAACGAGCATCAAGCCTGCGGCCAATGCGCCAGCTGCCAACTATTGGAAAACAGTGTGCATCCCGATCTTCACGTGCTTGTGCCCGAAGCGCAAATTGACAACCAACCTGAGCCCGTTCGAAGGCACGCCAGTCGGTATTTTTTGTCCGAGAAAGGGGCCAGTCCTACCCGCAAGCCCAGTCGGGTGATTGGCGTTGATGCTGTTCGCCTGCTTAGTGACTCCCTTGCTACCAAGTCCGGTCAGGCGGGGCGTAAACTGAGTTTGATCGTGCCCGCTGACCGACTTAACTCGAATTCGATGAACGCGCTACTCAAACTGCTTGAAGAACCCACTGCCGAGACCTACATCATTCTCGTGAGTGCTCGCCCTTACAGGCTCGCTGCAACTATACGGAGTCGGTGTATTCAGCTCGAGTGTCCCACACCAGATCCCCAAGTGGTCAGATCGTGGTTGGGTGACCGGTATCCCGAGGCCTCAATTGATGTTTTGCCTTTTGCCCGCTGTGGTATTGGCCCACTTCAGATTAACGAGATCGTTGCCGCCGGCGAGCATGGCCTTTTTCAAGGGCTTATTGAGAAACTTCATAGGCCTTCGCTGGCAGGAGATAATCCATTATTGCTGGCCCAGGAATGTTCGGCGGTCGGTATCCAAACAGCACTACGGATACTGCAACACCTCGCGTTGGCCCAAATTCGCCAGCGCGCAAGTGGCGTTGGGTCTTCTCGTTCTTGTAGTGGTGAATCAACCTTTTCAGATCGAGATTTGTGCATTCAGGCCTTTGTAGAAATAGGACAGTTCCTGCTTAACCCAACCGGCGCGGTTGACGAGCAGTTGTTTCTCGAGGATATTTGTACCCGGATTTGCGAGGAGAGGGAGTCATGACGGAAAAATCGAAGGACCAGGTCGCGAAACTGGCGGCGGATTTTCCAACCAAGGTGGCCCGTCCTCGTGTCCTTTCCGTTTCTATTAGGGACGTTCGTACACTGACAGCCGCCTTTATGCCTTTTTTGAAAAAAGGGGGGTTATTTGTTCCGACCGAAACCGACTACGCCATGGGAGACGAAGTCTTTTTGGTCCTAAAACTTCTCGAATCCGAGCAGTTTGCAGTCGCTGGGACAGTAGCCTGGCTAACCCCGTCCGGAGCTCAGTCAAGTCGTACGAAAGGAATTGGGGTCCATTTCAAAGGGGCCGACGGCCAGAAGCTCAATGAGCGAATTGAAGAACTGATTAAGAGCGTTGCCCCGCGACGTGGTGCGACCCACACCCTGTAAGCCTGCCTTGTTTAGATTTTTGTCTTGTGCCGACGGCTCACCGTATGCTAGTTGACTCTCATTGTCATGTTGATTTTCCTGAACTGGGCGATTCGCTCTTTGATGTTTTAGGGCGTGCCGACGCAGCCGGGGTGTCGCATCTACTTTGTGTATGCGTCAACCTGGAAGATTATCCGAATATGCTGTCGCTTACGGAGCCTTATCCGAACATCTTTGTAACGGTTGGGATTCACCCCAACACCGCTTTTGTCCCCGCACAAGAGCCAGAACTGGCCGACTTGGTTGAGCTTGCCTCCGATCCGAGGGTGGTTGGTATAGGGGAGACCGGACTTGACTATTTTCGAAGCTCGGGGGACCTTGGCTGGCAACGACACCGATTTGCAAAACATATTGCTGCTGCGAACAGTATTGGGAAGCCCCTTGTGATCCATACTCGAGATGCCCGTAAGGACACAATTGACTTAATGCGGTCTGAGAATGCGGCTAACGCCGGGGGCGTTATGCATTGTTTTTCTGAAGATTGGACAACCGCAAAGGCGGCTCTCGATCTTGGCTTTTATATCTCCTTTTCTGGAATTGTGACATTCAAGAACGCCCAAGCGCTAAGGGAGATCGCCCTTAAGGTGCCAGACGATCGAATACTGGTCGAAACTGACGCACCGTACCTTACGCCCGAACCCCATCGTGGGAAAACTAACGAGCCTGCCTTCGTGTCCAGTACGGCTGAACGAATCGCGGATTTAAGGGGGGTTTCAATAGAAGCCTTTGCCGAGCTCACCTCAAATAACTTCTTTGGGCTTTTTCAATGGGCGTGCCGACACCCGGCTTAGCCTGGAATCCGGCTCAAAGAAGCGTCTGCAATCATGGTTTAATGCAACACCTCGGTTTGACTATGGTTACAACTCCTGTGAATATGATTCGTATAATGTATATTATGTAAAGTAACAGATAGATCTGCCAAACTGGCATGGCACGCCAAACCTGGAGTAAACCGTTTGACCCTTCCCCCGGGCTCAGCCAGAATCAGGCCGTAGACGCGGAAAACCACTATTTCGAACCGCGCTCAAGGGCTTTCAAGCGGTCCGTTTCCAGAAAACTAAACCGAGGAAAACGTTGTAATGACACAAAAAGAAATTAGCGGTACAGCCGCCCCGCAGGACAATTCCACCGAGGCGACCCCTCAAAAAGTCGCTACCAAGGCGCCTTCAGGCAACCGTAAACCGGCTACGATCGGGTCGTCAATTGTCATTCATGGCGACGTCGCTGGGGAGGAGGATCTGGTTGTCGATGGAACTATCGAGGGCACGGTTAACTTCAAGGACAACAACCTGGTAGTCAGCGTCAACGGCCGGGTGACAGCGAATATTAACGCGCGCATTATCCGTGTTGACGGCGAGGTAAAAGGCGAACTGCACGGCAGTGAACAGGTCGTCATCAGCCCCAGTGGCAAAGTAAAAGGGGACATCCGTGCACCCAGAGTGGTCCTCGAAGACGGCTGCTCGTTTAAAGGTTCCGTCGATATGGAAACCGATAAGGCAGGAGGGGCTGACCGCGCGACAACGCCTCGCTTGCGCCCGAGCGCCGGACGCCCGGTTCGACCAGGTCGTGAATCATCAGAATCCGGAAGCTTGCGCAACTAAATGAGAAACCGCGGCATTTGCCGCGGTTTTTATTCACCTGCTGAAGTACCGCGATCAACGGTAATAGTGCGCCCCTGCCCTATCCGCGGGAGTTTTGGCTGTTTTTTGTTCCGAACGCCTTGCTGTAGAAACTAGGTGGTCAACTTTCGCCCTTGGGTCGCACGATCCTGAATCCTGCCGGTTAGCAGGGTCAAAAGCCATGATCGGCCCGAGGATGAGCTCTGGGTGCTCATAAATCAGATCATCACTCAGCGGGATAAAGACTTTAGTAGCCACAAGCTTGTTTCTCTTACTGTGAGACGCTTTCGCGCATTGGTTGCAATAATAGAGCCCCCAAGGGGTCTTTTCGGGCGTAACCTATGGTAAAAGGGTGGCAACAAAGTGGAGACTTGGCCTCATTGGGCCAAATTTAGCTCCGAGGACTAAAACTCCCGAGGTTTTTCTGTCAAGGAGTCCATATGGCAACCGTAATAGCCGTAGTCGAAGATGACCGGGATCAGCGAGACAACTACGTCGATGTCCTCACCGCGCACGGCTATGACGTTCGAGCCTATGCGGATAAGCCAAGCGCCGAGGCTGGTTTCGAGCGTGAGTTGCCTGACCTTGCACTGCTCGACATCATGCTCGGGGAAGACATGGATGGCGGCTTCGACCTTTGCATGGAGTTACGAAAGCTCAGCCCTACTCTGCCAGTGATTTTCCTGACAGCGCGCAACAGCGATGCGGACCGAATCTCCTCGCAAAGAATGACGGCATGGGACTACATTACCAAGCCTGTTAGCCTTGAATTTTTGGTGGCCAGGGTCCACGCACTATTACGAATCTCCGAACAACTGCAACACCACTCACCTGAGTCGTCAGTATTTTCAGTCGGTGATCTGGAGCTGAATGAAAACAGCATGTTGGTGCAATGGCGGGGTCAACCAGTAAGTCTGACGTTGACAGAGTTCTGGATTATCGAATCACTCACGCGAAATCCCGGTCATGTGAAAAGTTATGAGACACTGAGTGATGTCACTCGCCAGGGGTTGGTCGAACGAAATACCATCAACGGGTACATCCGGCGAATCCGTAACAAATTTCGCGAGCTGGATTCGACCTTCGACCGGATCCAGACAGTCCATGGGACCGGCTACAAATGGGAGCGCGATCCCGAGTGATTGGCCGCAAAGCCCTCGGAGAATCAACGAAGCGGGTCGGCCAAATGAAACGCCGTCCGGGGCCTGGTATCCGACCCGGACTTAAGATTCGTACTAAGCTCTTGCTGCTGGTCGTCTCCTTGTTGGCTATACCCTGGATGGGCTACGAGTCGGTTCGGGAAATGGAAAGATTCCTGCTCGAGGGTCAAGAGCAAGCGCTGGAATTGACGACTCAAGGTATCTCAAGCCTGCTTGGAAACCGAAGCGATCTTTTCGACCCGGGAGTTGGAGTGCCAGAGGTCATTGGGCGAGCATCCAGACCTTTGCCCACTGAGATCGAGCAATCTTTATCTATCGACGCTGCAGCATCCGGCTGGGTGCCCGCGATCGGTGAACTTACCAATTTCACAGGCTTTGGTCTTTTTGAATGTGGCCCAGAGTATCAACCAGATTCCCTAGCCGTTCGCCACGGTGTTGCAATCGACAAGGAGCAGTTTTTCGCGTACTTTGAGATTGATGATGACATTATCATCTTTAGGGACCCGGATCTTGTCTCGCTTAACAACAGCGACCAACTGCGGATGACTATCCAGGCGAGTTCGGGCGCGGTCTCGCGTTACCTGCTTACAACCGCAGAGCCTGGCCGGGTCAGTATTTATCTGATGAGAGATAACTGGCGTGAAACGATAAGTGGCGAGGCCGTCCGGGAAGTGGCCGCGGTGCTTGATCTGACAGAACGGGGTTACGTGATCAAGTTGCGCATTCCTCGCAACTTACTGGGTGTCGGCGCGCGACTCAAATTTGAGATAGTTGACGTCGACGACATTGACGCTCGTGTGGTTAGCCGGGTGATCAGTACTGAGCCAGACCCCACCCAGCTTGGGATCGGTCGGGTCCGCCTTGCAACTCCAGGATTGACAAAACTGATTCAGCCGCTTTATCTGTCGGAAGCAAACATAACCATCTGGGATCGAGGATACCGACTCCGAGCACAGGTGGGATCTATCTTTCCTCCGGTGCGGGAGAGGTTTGATCTTGAGAGTGAAGAGTTCGCCTGGTCCTTCCTCAACATCGAGACCGCGATTACCCGCTTTTACGAGTGGATACTCCGGAGTCCGGCGCGAGGTTTTAAGGACTTGCCGGTTGATTCAAGCCAGGAGGACTACCGACTCCTGGGGCGAGTACTCACCGAAGGCGAGCCAAAATCTGAACGGCGTCGCTATGGAGATGCCAAGCTCATTGTTACCGCAGCGCCAATCTGGGCCGAGGGAAGCATCGACGGCGCGGTCCTCATCAAGCAAAGTGGAAACAAACTCCTGTCCTTGCAATACCGCACTCTGCAACGCTTTACATTACTGTTTTTGGGGGTCTTTCTCTTCTTGTCGGTGGCGATCTTGGTATTTTCGACTCGATTAACCTACCGCGTAGGGCGATTACAGCGCGAAACCGAGCAAGCGGCAACACCGGAAGGCCGACTGCTCAAAGATCAGATTCGACCCGGTGCCCGCTCCAGTGATGAACTGGGCAGCCTCACAAGGAGTATCTCTGGACTACTTCACAATCTTGGCCAATATACTCGCTACCTGGAGAAACTACCTGACACTCTCGCGCACGAGCTCCACAATCCACTAAATGTCGTCAACTCGTCACTTGAGAATCTTCAGTACTACCACCGTGAGCTAGTAGATGATAAGCATCTGCAAAGAGCACGAAATGGCGTTGGCCGACTTCGCTCAATCATCACAAGCCTGACCGAAGCGGCGAGTCTGAAAGAGGCCTTGAGTCACGAACAGGAAGAGCGATTTGATCTTGCTGCTTTAATTGACGGCTGCGTAGAGGGATACCAGACCGTTAACCCGAAACACCGGATTGTTTCCACCCGTGTGGCTGGACCTATGATTATCGAGGGGGTTCCTGACCGCCTTGCCCAAATGCTCGATAAATTGATCGATAACGCAGTTCAGTTCGGAGCAGACCGAGGGCTAATCGTTGTCAACCTACGAAGAAATACCGATGGTATCGAATTAACGGTTGCAAACGATGGTCCTGCTCTCCCAGTTGAGATTATTGATAGACTTTTTGACCCGATGGTCTCCAGAGCGCGGGATGCACGCAAAACGCACCTAGGTCTAGGACTCTACATTGTGCGCCTCGTTGCGGAGTTTCATAACGGAACAGTTGTGGCGCGAAACCGTGCGGGTGACCGTGGTGTAGAAGTTGTCATATCCTTACCCCAGACTCGCGTTCCACCTCGTTGATTGAGCTACCCGCCCTGCCCCAACCATCTCTATTTAAGGCCCAGGGCTATCACAATGTCCGAGATGTCCGGTTTACCGTCGCAGACCTCCTTCGCGGACAGTCCTTGTAGTTCGTGAGGGAAAACCAACCATTGATCGGTCTGGTGGATAAAATAGTCAGGGATCCTGCCGGTCTGGTTCTTAGTGGGTTTATACCAGCACGTCGCGACCCTAAGGTCGGAGGGCATATTACGCCGGCACCGAGCTCTAAGGTCGGTTATCACGGCTTCTATACTCTTCCCTGAATCGAGGACGTCATCGACGATCAGGAGTGAATCGTCCCGATTGATTTTACGAATCAAGTAACCTAGGCCGTGAACCTGGACCGTTTCGGCCGTTTCCGCAATACCTTTGTAATAGGATGTCCGAATAGCCACGTGGTCAGTCGCGATGCCGACATAGTCCAGAAGTTCCTGGACTGCGATCCCAACGGGCGTGCCGCCACGCCAGATACCCACAATAAAGTCCGGGCGGAATCCGCTCTCGATGATCTTCTGCCCGAGCAAAAACGAGTCACGGAGAAGATCGTCAGGTGAGATAAAGTATTTTTCCATCAAGGACTCCTAAATCCAGAATTGACACAATTACTGATTGTTGCCACGCGCCTCGCCTCCCTCCGGAAGATCGTCCTCGTTCACTTTTTTGGTTTGGGTTTCCTGAGCTGTTGCTTGAGAGGCTTCGATGGAGCTTGCTGCCTCGCCGGCCTCGGCATCGTCCAGAGTCTCCGATACCGCTATTTGGTCAAGGCCAGTCTCTACCTCGTCGGAAACGACATTAGAATCCACTCGAGAGCCAGCACTGCCACCACCGGGTTCGGCTGCCTTTTGAAAGATCTCGGACTCTGTTTCTGGTTCGGTATCTGGTTCTGGTGTAACCCAATGAGGGTCAATCAATACTGATTCCGGTTTCGTGTAAAACACAATTTGGGCTGGAAGAGTGCTACCTGGGAACTTTTCTTGAAAAACAGAGACATCGATTCGATGCACGCCATAACTGAAAAAAACGCGGCACAGAACACAGGTAGGTCCTCGATAAGACGCCTTTTTTTGGCCATTTGCCCACACTTCGATCTCGCCCTCGTCGGAGCTCCAAACGGCGTGAAGGATAATCTGATGCCATTTGCCGCGAAGCTCATTTTCGTCGATCAACGAAAAATAAAGCGATTCTTCAACAAATCGGGCTCCCAGCCACAGGACGCCGGTACTGCCGATCTCCAGAGCCCACGCCGGGTCTTGACTGCCATGATCAACAAACTGCCCGTGCCGGGTTTTGGCAGGGTAGGTATTAACGAAATCTTTCGGGAAAAAAATGTTCCAGCGGTACCACTCTGACCCCGAGACTGCCTCGCTCGGACGACGAGATTGAGCCCGCTCTGCTCTTTCAGCACCTAATGAGCAGTCGTCATAAGGAGGCACAGAGGTACAGTCCCCAGGGCGCAATTCGAATCGCTCCACCATCTCGGTCGGCCCCAGTCCCGTGGGGTCGGGAACTACAGAATAGCCCCATTCCGAGTCGCCCGCGAACCTCATAAAAGTTAACCCCTCACTAGATTGGCTCTGGACTGGCAAGCAGAGCACCAGGGTAACGATTGGGATTAAACGCGCAAACCAAAACATCGAACGGTGTCCAAAGATCCCGGGCTAACTCGCCCGCTCGAGGTCGGTGTTGGTGCCCGGGGCCGGAGTCGAACCGGCACAGCCATAAGGCCGAGGGATTTTAAGTCTTAGTAGAACTACACTCGTACTCACTGGTATTCACCCAATCCCCGGTAAATACAGAATAGCTGACCTTTTCATTGAGTGTCAATGTAAGTCGAAATGAGTAGACCTGTTGTCAAAATTGCACCAAAATTGCACCAGGGAAACCTCGGCTAAATGTGCTGCCTCCCCTGCCCCGATTGGCGGTTGGGTACACTCAGCTAACAGAGCATCCCCCGCTCGCGGCCACAGGCCATTACAGGCGCTCCTGAGGCGTATGCTGCTGCGCTATACGCATCTAAGGGCGGAGGATTTGGTTAAGAGATTGGGTTGAAGGTTATAAGCTTGAGGGCGTCAGTCAGGCGTACTATCAGCTTTAAAAGCGGTGCCAATCAGTCCTCGACGAGGTCACCTGTCAGCGGCAGTGTGTGCCGATCCACTTCATTGTACTCCTGCAACAGGTGGCGTTGGGTATCGAGCCATTCCACACCCTTTGATGCACTTTCTTGAAGAACGTCGGCGTCACGAATGGCGATTGCATAAATCTCGTCACCGTGAGTCATTAAGTAATGAGTTGGCGGGCTGGCAGTTCTGGTCTCGCGTGAGTTTGCGCGGACATTCTCAAGAAACTCAGCGAAGCACTCTGGCTTGGGCTTGAAGCGGATGATGGATAGCTTCTTCATTGTTCCTTCCTTTTCTGACTTAAGACTTCGTGTATTCTATTCCTGTTACAAAGAGGTCACCAGAGGGTAATACTAATTCGATATACGCATTTAAGGACTGACTACAGGCGGAAGGTCAGTCGATTGCCGGAGGAAAACCCACACCGCGCCATCAAGACAGAACTCGAAATTCCGCTAAAGACCGATGCTGACAGCCCGCTTTGGGTCTGCGTGACAACGGAAGACGGTTTTCAGGCCTGGAGTAGCCCGATCTACGCGTTCAAATAGGATTTGTGAGAAGGATAGCCTATGTTATGCCGGATGCATTAGCTGCTACGCCCATTACCCAATGGCGGCACCGTGTTGAGAGAATTCATATGCCGCTGGTCACAAGGGAGAGACAGTAAGTGCAGATAACGAGGATTACCTCGGACGCGAAATTGCCATTTTCATGGAGGTAAAGCTGTGAGATTTTATGACTGCAAGACTGCGCC
>Ga0208406_1000051_pt1 | contig 44366 bp, 40 predicted proteins | sample ETNtaG_15_FD_185769 | JGI IMG/M metagenome (GOLD analysis project Ga0208406, IMG submission 185769) | Marine microbial and viral communities from oxygen minimum zone, Eastern Pacific Ocean - ETNP201302PF89A (SPAdes) (version 2) | ecosystem: Environmental > Aquatic > Marine > Oceanic ...
CAGCCGCAGTGTTGATATAGACCTTAGCCCTACGGGACGGCAGATCGATTATCAGCTGCAGTACAGTTTCTCACCTAAGAAGAACCTCACCTTAGGTGCCTTTGCCTACTATGCCAATGATTACCTGCACCAAAAGACCCTGACCGACCACGGTGTGGGGGTCAGGGTGATGGGGGGGTTTTAGGGGGTTCGGAAGTTTTTATGCCAGTGTTGTTGGGATTGTTTAGTTTACGGCGACGGATTAAATTGACCACGTTGTTTTGAGAAAAAGAACTAGATCTGCGGCACTCGGGTCATATAGATATCCGCGCTTTGAATGAAAATATTCACACTTAAGAAGGAGGCGGCACGCTGCGTAAGTGTGCTGGCGCTATCCCTCCTATCTGGTTGTGCCGTATTTTGGCCGCCAGGCGTCCAATCGCTGGATCCCGGCGTGGAAACCGAGGAAGATACGTCCGAAGCCATTGATGCCACCACCCGAAACCAGATCGCCGGATGCGATATTACGCTGAGTGATCCATATCTTTGGCGTAACTGGCAACCAATTGTGACAAATCCTGGCTCTGACGGGGGATCACCCCTGCGAGCCTCAGTATTGCTGGTGATTGTTAACCGCGGAGATACCAAACGGTCTATTACATGGAAGAGTTTCTTGGTAGACGCGGCAGATAACCAGTTTCCATTGCGATTTACTGATCGTTCACAAACCCCCCAACACTTCGTCACATTGGAGCCAGCGGAGACTTACCAGGCAGGCCTGGTGGCACATAACGGGCCTTACCTACCTGTTGGCAACAGTGCATCTATTAACTTTGATTTTGAGATAAACGGCGACCACACGGGGCATCTGTCATCCTTGTCAGTTAACGTCGCGCGGACAGATTAGGGGGAAAGCCATTTTTCAATTGGTTAAGTCCCCAAGCACTATTTGGATCAAGAAAGCTGGGGCTTTTCTCGATTAAATTTCCAAATCAGCGCATTTTTGTGACGAAAATTTATTTTCGAGGCTAACTTGGTTTAACTTATGCCAAGTTTAGTAAGATTTGAATCCTCACATCCAATCAGCGTTCTTGTACTTGGACCAACCTTGAGCAATCCAGCGTCAAAAGCAATACGGTGATTGGCGCATATAAGGGAGGCCGTTTCGCCAATCGTTTCCAAAAAACACCCCTTACTGAATTCGGCCACTTTGAAAAGGTTACCAGACACCTCCCACGGTCGCCGTCGTGTTGTCTCGCTCAAGCTGCTTATCGAACAGGCCCGCAAATAAGAGAGATGCCCGTTTTCCACGGTTTGTCACTAGAATATGGCCCTCTAGCGACCGGAACCGCGTAACCGACCCTACTCGATTGTGAATCGGCATCTGGTTCAACAATCGAGTTATTGCGCGAAACGCCAACAAATTTTTAGCCGATAAACAGGCCAGCGGCCATCTTTCGAGCTGTATTTAGCAACACTTTTCTCATGATCAGTCGATTCACAGCCAAAGCCCTTGCTAACAGCCTATTGGCTGGGATCTCGATAGCGATGCTAGCGGCGCTTTTTGTTTCCTTTCACCATGATGAAGTTCTCAAAGAGTTCGGAAAGGAATGGGTCGCTGACTATGCCCGATCGATGAGACAGGAGGTGATTACTGCTTTCGCACAAAAAAATAAAACCAATCAAACCGATCCGTTAACCACCCTTCTTGAGAAGCCGCGGTGGGATGAAGTGCTTTTAGACGATAGGGCATACCCCCAAAAACGAGCACTGCTGCTCCGGCTCTGCGTGGCCCTAGAAAAGCAACGCGACTATCGCGCTTTAAAGAAGTGGTCGTTAAAGTGGTTATCCCTGACTGGTCGAGATCTCGATGCCAGGGCCTTTTGGTATGAGGCGATTCGTCACTTTCCTGATGAAGAAAATGAAGGATTGCAGGGGCTGATCACAAACCAGCGCGCCTTCCCTGAAAACAACTATCTTTCTCAATTTTTGATAAAGGCGTACAAAGAAACCAATAATTATGGTTTAGCAAATCAACTACTCCAGCAAGCGGCGAGACCTGAAGCGAAAACCGCTTTGACAGCCTGGCAAATATATTGGACAACTTCCAGTCAAAAAAATTTCTCTCAGACACTTTCAAAACATCTAGCGCCGAAATTCAATCATCGTGACCAACTTGCCCTCGTAACTCATATACCCACAGATTCTGTTAGACTTCGAATCGATCCACCGCACGGATCACGCATTCGCATTTATCAGATTGAGGTACAGATTGACAATCAGACAATACGCTTTCCTATTTCAACCTTAGAGTTCAATCACCTGCGTCGAGAAGAAGATAGCCTGATAGCACATGGAATACGTGACCCATATTTTCATCTGCCGATTGGAAAATATCTAGAGCCAGCAGATAGAGAAGAGATAACCGTTAGCGTCCGATTCTATGTTGACGTGGTCGTCGGTGAGGATCAACTCCCATTAGTTGATTTCTTTGAACACAGATGAATCGGTTCTTTTTAAAAATTTTCTTCTGGTCTTGGCTTATCACCCTACCTATCAGTATCGCTGGCGGGTATGTGCTCTACAAAACGATCGATCGCTTTTTTACCTACCAGGTTTGGCACTCCCCCGGCAAGACTACAGAACTTGACTTAGACGCCATCGCTCGTTATGAAGCCTCCCAATTGTTCAGCTATATAAGAGCACACATAAGAAAAAGTGGCAGAAAGCAGGAAACAACTCTCAAATCGATACACCTCATTCTTCCGGACTCCAATCTCGCAACCTTGGAGGCAAATATGCCTCATTCTGGTTTCCAATACGTAAAGGGTCGAATGTTGGACAATGGAAAATTAAAAAAAATAAAAATCAGATATCGTGGCGATTCATTCTACCGTTGGGCCTGGAACAAGAAATCAATCCGTTTTAAAACAACTAAAAACACACTTTATGAAGATATGCGTTGGGTCAATCTCCTCGCACCACGCACTATAGAGCACTTGAATAACTTCTTGTCTTATCGTCTAGCCACGATCATGGGATTGTTGGCGCCCAAAACAGAGTTGGTACGGCTTTACCTGAATGGAAGCGATCGAGGTGTGCATATCCTTGTCGAACAAATAAAGGAGAACACGCTCCGTAATGCCTCTCTCATGCCCGGGGATATTTACCGTGGCGAGGTTATAGGCAAGAACCGTTTCATACTTTCCGCGAAGGGGGCGCCCAACTCGCTATTTCAATCTGTCGCAGGGTGGGACAAAGTCGCAATCAATAATCATTTCCCAGCTTCGTCGCTGAGGCCTTTACAGATCTTTTTAGAACTTATTCAGCAGAGTGATTCTCCATCGGCACAAAAAGAGCTCAGCCAAATTCTTGATATGGAAGCTTGGGGAACATTTTCGGCGTTCGAGTCTTTAACTCAGAGCACTCATACAGATAACATCCATAATTGGCGGATCTATTTTGACCCTTGGCGCGGTCAATTTGTTCCCATCGTCTGGGATACGATGGGATGGTTTGACCCGCTGCGCGGCGCCCCAATAAAAGAGGAAATTATTCTCAATTCGATAATGTCCGCGCTGTTTAAAAATCAAGACTTCATTCGAGAACGCGAGAACGCGTTTAATCGATTCTTTGAAAAAGAACAAGACAAGATCTTTCTAAATGTAGTATCGGATGCAATTACCAGGATGGAGTACGAAGTCGATACAGACCCTTATCTGCGGCCCTCAAACCCAGAATCTGTTAAACAAGAAATGTATCGTCTGGAGGGGTTGATCAAGAAAATCTTGGCTGCACGAGCGGAACCTAGATCAGAGCAGTACATCAAGAAGTACGTGCAAGCTTACCCCGATCTAGCGATGGAATATAAGAGGAGCTATCCTGGCGGGTCTAAAAAGGATATGGAAGCATTTGGCCGGTTACACTGGCTGAATAACGGTCAAAAAGAGAAGCGCGTTCTCCCTTTGGCAACCTTCTCCCAACTCTATGCCCCGGTAGCTGTCAATGCGATTCCTGAGCCCATGATCTGGTCGGGCGAGATCACCATTGAAGGGCATCAGATTCTGGATCAACCGCTCGTCATCGAACCGGGTACCACGATAAATCTAGCCCCCAAGGCAACAGTGGTCTTAAAACACCGCCTGACAGCAAAAGGCACCCGCGGGGCACCGATCCGCTTTGTCAGCGCAACGACAGACCAGGATCCCTGGGGTGCCATCGTCCTGTCAGGTCGTGGTGCAGATGGTTCGACTTTGTCGCATTGCGAGATGTCCGATGGCAGCGGTCTTAAGGGAGATCTTTTTGAGTACTCAGCGATGCTGTCGATTCATGATGTTAAGAATGTAGTGATATCAGACTGTCACTTCAAAAATAACCATACCGTCGATGATATGGTCCATACCGTCTATGCAGACATCCGCTTTGAGCGAGTGCGTTTTGAGAATGCACTCTCTGACGCTCTGGATCTTGATATATCCACCGCCAGTATCAGTGACAGTTACTTTGAGCACAGTGGTAACGACGCAGTAGATTTAATGACCACCGCAGCGCTGATTACCGGGTCGGTATTCAAAAATAACGGTGATAAGGGTATATCAGTGGGAGAAAACAGCCAGTTATATGCTGTCAACAATCAGCTGACTGGCAATAGCATTGGAGTCGAGTCCAAAGACCGCTCCACGGCGATATTACTCAACCAGACCTTCACGGATAATAAAATCGCTCTGCATGCTTACAAGAAGAACTGGCGCTACGGTGAGGGCGGTACTATCTTTTTAGCCAAATCAGTCGTGAGCGGTGAAGGAGTCAGCGCAACTGCCAAGAAACGCTCGGCTATCCAGATTTTTGACTCCTACCTTGAGGTGCCAGCAAAAGGTAAGCGGGTTGATACCATTGCTGTCAATGATGATCATTCCCGCTCCGCTTTGCACAACGAACTTCTCCCCGATCTGGATTTGGTTGATTCAAGATTGATGGATCAATTGGAAAATATTCCAGCCGATCTCCTAGAACACATTACACCCGACCGACGAGGGAGTGCGATTGATGGTTGAGGTCAAAGAGAGGGTCGGGGCTGATGCGTCGCCACTACATTTTGCCCGTTTTGAGTTTAAATACATTTTATCGGCCGCCAAGAGAAAAGCGGTAGAAAAAGATCTGTTGTATTTTCTTGATTACGACCCTTTTGTAGCGCAACTTCCAGATCACAGATACTTTGTTCGCAGTCTGTATTTTGATGACCCAAATTATTCGGCCTTCCATGACAAGATTGACGGGTTAAAATCGCGATATAAATTTCGGGTTCGTACTTATACGCAAACATTCACAGGCAGTGCTCCGATTTTTCTTGAGATAAAAGGCCGGCACAATAACCTGGTTTACAAGCATCGCACGCCGGTACAGAGCGAGACCAATTGGGATACCCTGGCTAGTAACTGCCTTTCCAGTGAGCTACTCAGCAAAGCAAGTGAAAGTCTGGTTCGAGATCAGTTTGAATATGATCTTTACCGCAAATCTCTTCAGCCGGTTGCGTTGATCGATTACCAGCGACGGCCTTATATCAGCAAGTACGATCCGAGTTTCCGGATCACATTTGATGAGCAGTTACAAGCGACTAAAGCCGTGGGTCTTTTCCCCGGAAAGACGGCTGCACCCAGGCGAGTACTGGCAGGATACACTGTGGTCGAGGTAAAATTTCGCCACCACCTCCCCTCCTGGTTCCACCAGGTAATTCAGGCGCATGAACTGAGGCGGGTCTCGATCTCGAAAATAGTCTCTGGCATGGAAGCTCTTGATATGGCTTACGATGAACACTAAACCGGAAAACACCCGAAGATGGACACGATTCTTTTAAGCCCCCAAGGCAACCTGCTTAACTACTCTTACACCGAGATGCTGATCAATATGGTTACCGCGTTCGTGATCGGCGTACTACTGTCGGTCACCTATCGAACGACTCACAAAGGTCTGTCTTATTCGCAATCGTTCAGCCAGACCGTAGTCTTTGTTACCCTGGTTGTCGCCATTGTGATGATGGTGATCGGTGGCAGTCTGGCAAGGGCGTTTGCTCTGGTGGGGGCGCTGTCCATAATCCGGTTCCGTACCGTGCTCAAAGACACCAAGGATATGGCGTTTATATTCGGCGCGCTTGCCTTAGGAATGGCTGCAGGCACCAGTAATTATTTCCTGGCAGGGGCCGGAACCCTTTTCGTAATCCTGGTAGCTTTTATCTTATACAAAACCAACTTTGGCGCGGTATACAAGAGTGAGTTCATTCTGCGCTTTCGCTTTATGCGCAGTGGTGATAGCACTGGCTATCTCGAGGCCATTAATGCCGCCTGCAAACGCTCCGACCTGTTGCATATGGAGCCCTCCGGTGATAACACCAGTGTCAGCCTGACCTATGACGTGGCTCTGAAGGATGACATTACAGCGGATCACCTCACCGATCGGATGGGACAACTTGAAAACGTTGAGGAGATCGTACTGATCGCATCAAAGAATGATGTGGATTATTGATCGATAGTCATCGAACTAATTTCTGACAGAGATCAAATATCATTTTGCAAAAGCCAATAAGACTCATTATATTGAAACTCTTGAAACCACCAAAACCTCTCTAGGACGACAACATCATGATAAACCCACAGAAAGTAATCAACCACGCAGAAGGAGACCACTACGAGGGGGGGTATAAAAATGGCACATATCATGGGCAGGGAACTCTGACGCTGGCTGACGGAACTACCTACAAGGGGGGCTTTGAGGAAGGCAAGTTTCAGGGTTCCGGCACCTATACCTCGGCTGGTGGAGACCACTACGAGGGGGGGTATAAAAATGGCACATATCATGGGCAGGGAACTCTGACGCTGGCTGACGGAACTACCTACAAGGGCGGCTTTGAGGAAGGCAAGTTTCAGGGGCAAAAAGGCTAACTTAAACATAGATACTCTCAGGAGAGGGCCTCAAAGAGTGGCCTGCTGAGAAAACTTCCGAGAAAATAACGATCAGACTGAACGTTTTGATTCCTGTTAACGCCCCACCACTATGATTTTCTTGAAGGCGGCGCGACGTGCCTGGGGCCTGTATACCCGGTTATTTCGAGTAGTACCTATCTCCTGTGATCTCAGGGCTGCAAAGGATACCATCGCTATACGAGACGGTTGGGGAGCGATTGGCGTCGATCCACAACTTGAGGTCCATCCGATAGCAACTTATCTGCCGCCCGGGTGGTATCAGCTCAGTTACGATGCGCACCATTCGAGTAGCGATGCGTTATTTATACCAAAAATTTATCCTAAGAGAACTCTCGAGCAGCCTATAAATTTTGAAATCCGGTATCCAAAAGGATACGGCGACAATAATGAAGTAGGGGTTTTCCTGAGAACAAAACAAAAAGAACTGAAGTCCAAACAAGGGCAAGCCAGCAAAGAAGAGATCGAGCAAAAAAAGAGTGAAGGCTCAACACTGCCAGTACCACGAGATACCAACAATCAGATTAGTGACTCTAAGGACGATGCATCTGTAATTGACTCATATCCCTCCACTAATCCTGAAACTACCAACAATGGCCATCACAATACCGACGAGACTTCATCAAAGGGGAATAACTCGGATACCTCGACCCCAACTGAGTTGGTAATTAATTTGCGTCCGCATCTACCGGGCCAAACCCAGCACCTGTTCCGCTACACTTTTGAGCCAGAAGGCTTCCGCTTTGACCCTTTCGATATGGATCATCCTAAGACTTGGCAACCGTATCACGGGTCATTCCAATTAATCAATTTCAGGCTGACCTTCCTGGGCGTCGTGCCGGCTCTTTTATTCAGCATTTACCATACAATCGTTCGCACTGAACGCAGATGGCGGCTACCAAAAAGCCGTACTGCGCTACAACTATTGCGAAAGAAGGGGAAATTGGCCCTTATGAATTGGCTTGCGCATAAAGCCTACCTGAAGACTCAACCTCCCTTTTCCCCAACCTCGTGGTATCGTTTTTTTTGCGACCCTGGCTGTTTTAATACAGACCGTATTGATTGGTTTTCAGATCTTAACCGCCATCCCACGTTCTGCTTATTTCTCCTTGTGGGGGAGTCTGACCCAGAGCAATTATCCGGCACCATACAAACTGCACTGTCGCAGAGTTACCCATTTTCAGAAATCTTCATTCTTAGCTCCAACGCCATTTATCCTGAAACTGCCCAACAGGCCGCTCGTCTTGCCAAGAACCACCTAAGCATACGCGAAATACCCTGCCCGCTTGAAGCGTTCGGGCAGGCTTTACGAGAGACCAAGAGTGAGATCATCTGCCTAATCGAGGCTGGTGATCTACTAAAAAATCATGCTGCAGCGAGACTGGCCAGAGAAGTTGCCGATCATGAAGCAGACATCGTGTACGGGGACGAAGTCGTTTTGACAGAGTCAGGAGATCGAGTCCGCAAGGTTGTCCTTCGGCCTGCTTTTTGCCTCGATCATTTTCTCAATCACCCATGCATTGGCTTGATGACCGCCATCCGTCGGAGCCTGATAAACGATACCGAGTCGTTAACTGATTGCAAAAGTATTGAGGCGCTAAATGAAAAATTGATATTAGATGCGCTAGTAAGGGCGAAAAAAATCGTTCACTGCCCTGATCTTATTTTTGAGCGTCTGACGTCTCACGAAGCACCTTTAAGCCGTCGCCTTCCTCCTTCAACAATTAGTCGCTTTCTTGAACACCAGGGGTTCACGTACGCTACCGTCAACGCAACGGCTAGTGAGGGTTTGTACTCCATACGATACAACCACCCCATTTCGGGAAAAACTGCGGTCATCATACCCACAAAAAATAACGGTAAAATTCTCGAGATAGCAGTTGAAGCACTGGAAAGGACAATACCCGAAGAACTCTATGATCTTGTCGTAGTAAATCACGAATCTGATGACTCACACACTCTGTCGATCCTGCGCATGATCGCTAAGAAACATCGGGTAATCGACTATCAAGGCAAGTTCAATTTTTCCAAAATTAATAATTTCGCTGTTAAACAACTTGCTGGAGCCAATGATAGTTTTCTTTTTTTGAACAATGATGTCGAAGCGATCAGCCCTGGCTGGTTTGAGAGCATGCGTGACAAACTTGGTCGCAAAGAAGTTGGGATAGTCGGGGCCACACTACTTTATCCACCTGAAATTAAGACCTGTGGCGATGACCAAGAGAGTCTTATTTTTGATCCGAGAAAAATGAAGCTTCATCAGTTAAAGCAGACCCTTGAAGATGGTGGAACATGCTTCGATGAAGCTTATGATTACAAGATCCAACACGCTGGCGTGATGATGCATGTTGGTGTTGCAGAGCACTACCTAAAACTCGAAGAGTATGAAGATAAGTATGTGCGAAACTCGGATAATAACCCGGCGGTACCCGCCCCTGTGACTCGAAGTTTTAGTGCGGTGACCGCTGCGTGCATGATGACTCGTAGAGATGTGTTCGAAGAAATCGGGAATTTCGACGAGAAACTGGCGATAGGATTCCAGGATGTCGACCTATGTCTTCGTGCCGGTAACGCGGGTTACAAAGTATTATGTGATGCAGAGGCTGTCCTGTTTCATCATGAGGCAATGAGTAGATCTACTGATGATTTCTTGAGCCGAGACCCTCACCCAAAAGATACGTCAAATTTTTTATATAAGTATTCACACGATATTGGGCGTGACCCGTTTTATCACCCAATGCTGAATAACTCGACACCACAGTACCGGCCAATGCGGAGTATTAACCGGTCTCGGTTTTTAAGTGCCCGCGTAGTCACTAACTTGGGGTTAGCACCCTATGAAGCGCAGTCCGATTGAGGTCGTGAGGCTAATTGGTGGTTGCACGTTTGTCATAGATCACTTACTGATGGGCATCAAAGCACGCGTTCGATAATTGATTGGCATGCGGGTAACTAGTAGTTGAATCAGCCGATTGAGCCAACGAGACGTTTGGCCCAAACAATGAACTTTGTGGTTCAAATGCTTCCCCTATGGCAAAAAGGTGTTCATACCCGCGGGCCCTTAATCAAGAAATGACACCCATCTTCAAGTGAGTCTGGCACTGGCCATCGGTTAGTGGTTTTCACAGCCCTGTCTGAACACTAGACTAAGCGTTCTTGATACCTTGAATGCTGCGGTGCCGGACTAAAATGAAATGAGCAAGATAAAAACCTTTGGCTTTGATACTCTGAGTCTGCATGCTGGCCAGCGCCCGGACCCTGCGACCGGCGCACGCGCCACGCCGATCTACCAGACAGCGTCTTATGTTTTCAAAAGCCCCGATCATGCCGCTTCGCTTTTTAACGCGGAGCGCGCTGGCCACGTTTATTCGCGAATCACCAACCCGACCACTGCAGTTCTTGAGGAGCGCATCTCAGCACTGGAGGGCGGCGTTGGTGCCATCGCCACAGCCAGTGGCCAGGCGGCCTGCCACCTGGCCATTGCCACACTGCTTGGCGCCGGCGACCACATAGTCTCCTCGCGCTCGCTCTATGGCGGCACCCATAACCTGCTGGAATACACCCTGCCGCGCTTTGGCATTAGCACGACTTTTGTCGACCCGCGCGATACCGACGCCTTTGCCGCCGCAATTACTCCGAAGACGCGACTGCTGTTTGGCGAAACGCTGGGTAACCCGGGCCTGGAGGTGCTGAATATCCCGGCCATCAGCGAGGTGGCACACGCTCACGATCTGCCGCTGATGATCGACTCCACTTTCACCACCCCCTACCTATGCCAGCCCTTTGCGCTGGGCGCCGATATTATTTTTCACTCGGCTACCAAGTTTTTGAGTGGTCACGGGGTCATTATTGGTGGGCTGGTAGTAGACAGTGGAGGTTTTGACTGGGCGGCCTCGGGCAAATTCCCAACATTGACTGAGCCTTACGCCGGCTTTCACAACATGAACTTTGTCGAGGAGTTCGGCCCAGCGGCGTTTATCACCCGGGCACGCAAAGAAGGCATACGTGATTTTGGCGCCTGCATGAGCCCCACCACGGCCTTTCAAGTACTGCAGGGAATGGAGACCCTACCCCTTCGCATGCAGCGCCACATCACCAATACCCGCGCCATTGTCGAGTTTCTGGCCACTCACGAGGCCGTCGAGTGGGTCAGTTACCCAGAGCGGCCGGACCACCCAGATCACGAACTCGCCAAGAAACTGCTGCCCAAGGGCTGTGGGGCGGTATTCAGTTTCGGCATTAAAGGGGGGCGAGAGGCAGGCCAGCGTTTTATCAGTCGGGTCGAGCTACTGTCACACCTGGCAAACGTCGGTGACGCCAAATCACTGGTGATTCACCCCGCCAGCACCACACATCACCGCATGGACGCTAAGGCACTGGCCGCTGCGGGTATTTCTGAAGGCCTGATTCGCCTGTCGGTCGGTCTGGAAGACCCTGACGACCTGGTTGAAGATCTCGGCCAGGCCTTGCGCGCGTCGCAGAAAAGCTGAGGGGATAACTGCTATGGAACTTGAAACCCGCAGTGGGAATCTTTTCGGCTACAGCGGTGCGCGTGCACACCAGAGCGGGCAGGACACGGTTGTTTTTGTCCACGGCACCGGCATGGATCACACCGTCTGGGTGTTGCCGTCGCGCTACTTTGCCCGGCATGGCTATAACGTACTGGCGCTGGACCTGCCAGCGCACGGCCGCTCACAGGGCAGCCCCGCGACCACAATTGATGCCATGGCAGATGCAGTGATTGAGGCGATGGCAACAGCCAATATCAGCAGCGCCGCCCTGGTGGGTCATTCCATGGGTTCTCTGGTCGCGCTGAGCGCTGCTGCTCGTTACCCCGACCGAGCACGGTCACTGGCCCTGATTGGCTCGACCGCACCCATGGGGGTACACCCGGACATGCTGCGCTACGCGGCCGACAACGACCATGGCGTTATCGACATGCTGACCTACTGGGGCTACAGCAAAGCAGCACAGTTGGGGGGCAACGAAAACCCGGGGCTGTGGATGGCGGGCAATACCCTGCGGCTTTTGGAACGCGCACCGGATAATCTGATCCACATCGATCTGGCTGCCTGTAAGGGCTACGATACCGGCCTGAGCCATGCCCAAGCAGTGGCGTGTCCCACGCTCTTTATTCTCGGGGAACGCGACATCATGACGCCGGTGCGCTCTGCGCAGAAACTGATCAGCGCAGTAGCCAAAACCCAGGTCTGTGTGCTGGAAGGCAGCGGCCACTCGCTGATGATGGAAAGACCCGATGCCTTGCTGGATGCCCTGATCAGCATCGTCTGAAAACCTACCGCGGAAGAGCAATAAACTTATGAGCGCCTTTCTGATTGCCGACGTACATCCGGCGGACATGGATGCCTATCGTGACAGCGGCTACCTTGAAGCCGTACCAAAGATTGCAGCGCGTTTTGGCGGCGTCTACCGTGCCCGCGGCGGGCAACTCGAAAAACTGGAGGGCAACTGGCAGCCCCGCCGACTGGTAGTAATCGAGTTCCCCAGCTGGGATAAGCTGCAGGCCTTTTACCACTGCGATGACTACCAGCCGTACCGGGAAATCCGCCAGCGCTTGGCCGATTCGAACATTGTTGCGCTTGAGGGTCTCGATACTCCGCCGGCTTGAATCACTGATAATCCGGGTAAACCAAACGCTATTACCCTACCTGGCCCTGAAGATGCGCCAGCACTTCTGGCGGTACGTGGGTTTCAGATTCTGACCCCGGGATTGTCCATACCAGTTGCAGCGCCGAGGTGCCTTTTTTCTGGTAGTAATTAATCCACAACTCGTACCAGCCTGGCGCATCGATCACCAACGGTATGGGCGGAGACCAACGGTTGGAGTGAATCTCAGGATCTACCTAGATCTGCTGATCGCCAATCCGGGCTTTGACGCCGTCGTTGGACTCGATCCTGAACGTATAAGTGCCGGGCGCTTCAAATCGGATCAGCCCGCGGATGTGGGCAGCCACCATCATCGCACGCTTGGCGGTCAGTACCATACCGTCAACAGTCCGGTGGGCAATGTTATCCAGCGGCTTGCCAATGACTGGGTTACTCAGCACTTCAATATCGTCAACGTGTACCCGGCGCGCATAGTCATAAGTGACCGCGAGTCCCGGGCGTAACTCCGATACGGCGGGCTGCGGTGACCACAAGGTTGCGCCAACAATCAGGTCCAGCGCGAGGCTTGCCGGTATTCCTGCGAGGTATCCCACAACAAGCATGACAATTTGCAGCAATCTCAATCGCTGACGGCGACCAAAAACTGTCACCGGGGAAAGTTGCCTTTTTCTCATATCACGTCCTGTTGCAAGCGATCTTTGCAGATCATCCATTCATTAGCGTTCATTTTTTACGCTTCATGTCCTTTGGGCCCAGACAGTATGAATTGATCGCCAAAAAAAAGCCCCGCCGATGGGCGGGGCTTTGATACTGCTCGCAAGCGAGCCAGACAGGCTTACATCATGCCGCCCATGCCGCCCATGCCGCCCATGCCGCCCATGTCACCGCCCGGCATCGGCATCGCCGGCTTATCTTCCGGCAGTTCCGCAACCATCGCCTCGGTAGTGATCATCAGACTGGCAATCGATGCAGCATGCTGCAACGCAACTCGGGTTACCTTGGTCGGATCCAGGATACCCATGGCGATCATGTCACCATACTCACCCGTGCCGGCGTTATAACCATAGTTACCGTCATTGGAGCAGACCTGATTCAACACAACAGATCCTTCCTCACCAGCGTTGGCCACGATCTGACGCAGCGGCTCTTCAATTGCCTTTTGGACAATTTTCACGCCCATGTCCTGGTCCGAATTGGCTCCCTTGACGCTGCCAATCGCATCCACACATCGCACCAGAGCCACGCCGCCACCAGGAACAACACCTTCCTCCACGGCTGCGCGGGTCGCGTGCAGTGCATCTTCAACGCGGGCCTTTTTCTCTTTCATCTCGACTTCAGTTGACGCGCCCACCTTGATCACGGCGACACCGCCGGCCAGCTTAGCGACACGCTCTTGCATCTTCTCCTTGTCGTAATCTGAGGTCGCTTCGTCGATCTGGACACGAACCTGATTAACGCGCGCTTCGATATCGCTGGCGGAGCCTGCGCCATCGATGACGGTGGTGTTTTCCTTGCTGATCTGAACACGCTTGGCCGAACCTAATTCTTCAAGCGTTGCCGCTTCAAGACTCATGCCGACTTCCTCAGAAATCACCTGGCCACCGGTCAGAATCGCAATATCCTGCAGCATCGCTTTACGTCGATCACCAAAGCCTGGTGCCTTCACAGCACAGACCTTGACGATGCCGCGGATGTTGTTGACCACCAATGTTGCCAGGGCTTCGCCTTCGATATCCTCAGCGATGACCAGCAAAGGCCGACTGGCCTTGGCGGTCGCTTCCAGTACCGGCAGCATCTCGCGGATGTTAGAGATTTTCTTGTCGTGAATCAGGATCAGCGGATTTTCCAGATCAGCTTGCATAGTATCCTGGTCGTTGATGAAGTAGGGCGAGAGATAACCACGGTCAAACTGCATGCCCTCAACCACTTCCAGCTCGTTGTCAAGGCTCTTGCCTTCTTCCACTGTGATGACGCCTTCTTTGCCGACCTTTTCCATCGCTTCGGCAATAATGCCGCCGACCGATTCGTCCGCATTAGCAGAAACCGTACCTACTTGGGCGATTTCCTCGTAACCGGCGCAAGGCTTGGAAACCTCGACAAGCTGTTCGACTGCGGCAATTACTGCCTTGTCGATGCCACGCTTGAGGTCCATCGGGTTCATGCCGGCGGCTACCGACTTCAAACCCTCACGCAGCATGGCCTGGGCCAGTACGGTTGCGGTCGTGGTGCCATCACCAGCCACGTCAGAAGTCTTGGAAGCCACTTCCTTGAGCATCTGCGCACCCATATTCTCGAACTTATCTTTCAGTTCAATTTCCTTGGCAACCGAAACACCATCTTTGGTCACGGTCGGTGCACCAAAAGATTTATCGAGCACCACGTTGCGGCCCTTGGGGCCCAACGTCACTTTTACAGCATCCGCCAGAATGTTCACGCCGCGCATCTTGGCGGCCCGGGCGGATTCACCGAATTTCACTTCTTTAGCTGACATTATCTTGTTCCTTTAAAAATCAATGAGTATTTGATCGGCTCAGGTGAGAAACACCTCAGCCCTCGATGACGCCCATGATGTCGTCTTCGCGCATCACCAGCACCTCTTCGCCTTCAACCTTGACTTCAGTGCCCGAATACTTGCCAAACAGTACCGTGTCACCGGCCTTCACATCCGGGATCAGTCGCTCACCGTTGTCCTGACGCTTGCCATTGCCCACTGCTAGCACTTCGCCGGTCATCGGCTTCTCAGTTGCGCTATCTGGGATGACGATTCCGCCGGCGCTGGTCCGTTCCTCGTCGAGGCGTCGCACCACAATACGATCGTGCAGTGGTCGAATATTCATCTAGTTAATCTCCTAAAGTATTGAGTAATGGAGGGGAAATTTGAGCGCAACGAATGTTAGCACTCAACTCGTCTGAGTGCTAATAATAGGGATTATTCAGCCAGAGTCAAGGGCCTGGTGGCAAATCAGTCGTCCAGGCGCCGAAATTCCCCCTCAACGGGGTCCCCACGGGTGCCACCAGCACTGGGGTTTTGTACTCCAGATGCCAACCGGGTAGCCAGCCAGCCCTGTATGAAACGCCGACGCAGTGGCGGCGTCAGACAGGCAAAACCCAAGGCATCGGTGAAAAACCCGGGGGTCAGCAACAGTGCGCCGGCAACCAGCAGTACCAGGCCCTCCATAATGGTCAGGGCGGGTAACTCGCCCTGATCCATGGCGACCCGAAAGCGATGTAATGCGGCCAACCCCTGGCGGCGCACCAGGGCTGCACCGGCCAGTGCCGTGCCCACAACTGCCGCTACTGTCCAGTAGGTACCAATCAGGTCCCCTATCTCTATCAGGAGATAGATTTCAAGCAGCGGAATCAACAAAAATGCGAGAACGAGTAGCGGCATCACACGGATTTTAGGGTTAAGGCTATCGACTAAAATAGCCAGAAATGGCAACTTACTTTCTGGACAACGGCCCGGCATACAGATTCTACGTTAGTCTGGCCAACATTAGAAAATGCTGACTCAAGCCATTTGATGCTTCCGGGCATGCGAGAATTACTGCGTATGATGCCATTCCTATTCCAAGCCCGAGCCGCGAGCCAAGCCCTATAAGCCAACATGAATTCCACATTTTTTAGCCGCCAAAAGGCCCTTTCCAGGCGCCAGCTGCAACCCGCCTGGAAAGCACCGGGCCAGGACGCCTGCTCAGGCCTTCGGTTTTGCGAAGGGCGTCGCTATGGGCTTGGCCAAATGCTCTTTGGCTTTTTGCTGGTTGCACTAACAGCGTATGTACCAGCTCAGGAATCCGAGGAGTTGCTCGAACCCGAGCGCGCATTTGCCTTTTCAGCAAAGGTCGTCTCTGCCGATCAGATCGCTGTGACCTGGCAGATCGCGCCGGGATATTACATGTACGCGGATAAGTTCCATTTCGAAAGTGATCCACAGGGTGTCGCACTTGGCGAGATTACTTTTCCACCAACCAAGATTAAGCGCGATGAGTTTTTCGGCGATGTCGAGATTCTTGAGGGTAGCGCGCAGATCATGCTGGAATTGGAGCGTACTGCTGAAGATACGGGGCAGGTGAATCTCACTGCCCGCGGTCAGGGCTGTAATGAGCCGGTTGGGGTGTGCTACCCACCCATGACTCACACCCTGGCATTGAACCTGTTGACACCGTCAGGCACGGCGCAGCAGCCGCTGGCGTCCACCCATGTTAACAGTGTCACTGACCTGCGCCAGTTACTGGGTGTTGCCACGAACGAGCCTGAATTCCTCGACGTCGATGAGGCCTTTCACCTGGATATCAAGGCCAATGGCCCGCAAACTCTGAGCGCGCATTTCACCATCGCGCCAGGCTATTACCTGTATCAGGACAAGCTCAGTTTTCTAAGCGTTGGCAACCCGGCACTTGCAGATTACAACTTGCCCGGCGGGAAGACCAAACATGACCCCTACTTTGGGGATGTGGCAATATATTCGGCTGATTTCGCGGTAGACCTGGCATTGGCACGCGGTGCTGGGAGCAAAGAAATGCGCGTGGATGCCAGTTACCAGGGTTGCGCGGAAAAAGGCATCTGTTACCCGCCGGTGAGTAAGTCTTTCACCATTGCCTTAGGACAACTTATCAGCGACGCTGTCGCAGCCACACCCACCGCAGCACCCGTACCCGAAAGCGCAGACGATACGATATCGGGCAGCGCACTCGCCGGCTACCTGGGGGTGGCCTTTGGCACCGGACTGCTGCTCAGTTTTACCCCATGCGTCCTGCCGCTGATTCCGATCCTTCTGGGCAGTGTGGTTGGTCAATCCGGTGGTGGGCGGTTACGCGGTGCCACACTATCGGTGGTTTACGTGCTTGGCACGACGGTAACCTACGCAGCCATCGGTGCGGTGGCCGGAGCGACAGGAGACCAGTTACAGGCCTATTTTCAGAATATCTGGGCAATTGGTACGATCGCCCTGATCCTCGCGCTCATGGCTTTGTCGATGTTCGGTCTATATAACGTCCAACTGCCCTCGGCGCTGCAGTCGCGGCTAAGTGCCAGCAGCCAACGCCTGGGTGGCTCGGCCAGCATGATCTTTGTGCTTGGCGCGCTCTCCGCCCTGATCGTTGGGGCCTGCGTGTCACCGTTGCTAATCTCGGTATTGAGCATCGCGATCTTGCACGGTGACCCCTGGCTGGGCGCCGCGCTGATGTCGGCACTCGCCTTGGGTATGGGTGTAATCCTTATCGCGGCCGGTGCCGGGGCCGGCTATCTCATTCCCCGCAATGGTCTGTGGATGGAACGAGTTAAACAAATATTCGGTGTCATGCTGCTCGGGGTCGCGATCTATCTACTGGGTGCCGTGCCAGACGTGCCCGTGCTGCTACTGTGGGCGGCGCTGTTCATTATCACTGCGGTTTACCTGGGCGCGACCCGTGCGCTACCGCAACAGGCGTCGGGCTGGCAGATACTTTTTAAAGGAATGGGAACGGTTCTGCTGGTCTGGGGCGTGCTGGCAATGATCGGCGGCTTTAGCGGCAATCGAAATATCCTCGCGCCCGTATCGCTGGAATCATTCGGGAACCGGGGCCTATTGCAATCCGAGGCCACGATAACCACTGCGCATTTCACCCAGATCGATTCCTTGTCGACACTGGGCAATGCCCTAAAGTCAGCCAACGCCTCAGGGCACAAAGTGCTGCTGGACTTTTATGCCGACTGGTGTACCGATTGCATCCGAATGGAAGAGTCCACATTTCGCGATCCGGGCGTGACCGCAGCGCTTGCTGACTACCGTCTGCTACAAGTAGATATCACAGACCCCGATGACCCGAAAACCAGTGCCATAAAGAAGCGTTACGGCGTCTTTGGGCCACCGGCCATGCTGTTCTTTAATGCCAACGGCGACGAAAATACCGCCCAGCGACTCTACGGCTATACAGGTCCCCAGGCGTTTGTTGCATTGCTAAAGACGCTCTAAATCTTGCGATGAAGCCCCGGGTTACCATCATGGCCTGGGGTCTTGGCGGAGTCTTGGCGCTTGCAATCGGGCTTTTCGCTTCGCATTGGCTTGGCAATCGCTCGCCCACACCGGTGGGCGCTCAACTCGTGGCCTTTTCACTGCCGAGAAGTAATGGCCAGGTTTTCTCGTCAGAACAGCTGGCCAACCGCGTTGTGCTCATCAACTTCTGGGCCACGTGGTGCGCGCCCTGCCGTACCGAGATACCGCTGCTGATCGGTGCCCATGCACTGCACGCCCCGGTGCTGGCGGTAGTGGGGATCGCAGTCGATGACATTGAAGCGGTACGTCGGTTTGAGAACGAGATGGGCCTGGATTACACCTCGCTGATCGCCAAGACCGAAGGCCTTGCCTTGATGGCCCGTTATGGCAGCCCGGGTAACCTACCGTTTACACTGCTGTTCGACAGCAAGGGGCGCTTGCAGCACCATAAGACAGGCGAACTGACAGCAAATGACCTCGATCGATGGCTTGCTGACCTGCTTTGAGTCATCACTATCCGGCTCATAGTCGAGTTATTATTTTCGCCGAAAAATAGGCAAATTTCATCGAAATCGCCGATAAATGATTCAATCTAGACATAAAATGGAAAAATGGTGAGAATACTCATTACCCACCAGAGTACTGACTGATGCCCGATATCCTGCTGTTACACGGACCGAACCTTAATTTGCTCGGTGAGCGAGAACCAGGCATTTACGGACGTCAGACCCTGGCCGATATTAACGAGCAGGCCGATTCACTTTGCTCCTCACGCGGTGCCACGCTTGAGGCCATGCAGTCCAACGCCGAGAGTGAGCTTGTGGAGCGGGTGCAGCGTGCCCCCGGTGATGGCGTGGGCTTTATCGTGATCAACCCTGCAGCTTTTACCCACACCAGCGTTGCTCTTCGCGACGCGCTGGCTGCGGTCGGCCTGCCTTTTATCGAAGTCCACCTGTCCAACCCACATGCCCGCGAAGCGTTCCGGCGCCAATCCTTTTTCTCCGACCTGGCCCAGGCTGTGATCTGTGGCTTCGGTCCGCGCGGCTACGAGGTCGCCATTGATGCGGCACTGAATCAGCTGGGTTTTGCTGGAACAACGGCCTGAGACGCAATCCATGGATATACGCAAGATAAAGAAACTGATTGAGATGCTCGAAGAATCTCAACTCAATGAGATCGAGATCAGCGAAGGTGAGGAATCGATCCGACTCAGCCGTGGAAGCACGCCCTATACCAGTTCGGCCGGGCCAGGAGTCTTCGCGACACCCGCCCCGTTGCCGGCTGTTCCACCGGTTTACATCCCGGATGAAACCGGGGTAACCATTACAGAGCCGGCCAAAACATCCGACGAAGCGGGAGCCGTGTTCTCACCTATGGTCGGCACCTTCTACGCCTCTCCCAATCCTGAATCCAAACCCTACGTCGAAATTGGGAGCAGCGTCAACGTGGGCGATACGCTGTGCATGATAGAAGCGATGAAGATATTCAATCACGTAGAAGCCGAAGTCAGTGGCGTAATCCGCAAGATACTCAAACATAGCGGCGATCCGATCGAATACGGCGAAGCCCTGTTTGTTATTGACGAAGACAGCGCCTGAGCAAACGCCCATGATTGACAAATTGGTGATCGCGAACCGCGGCGAGGTCGCACTGCGGATTCTGCGGGCCTGCGGAGAACTCGGCATCCAAACCGTGGCGCTGCATTCTGAAGCCGACGCCGATACCAAGTATGTCCGTCTCGCCAAGGAGTCGGTTTGCATCGGGCCGGCCCCTGCAGCGGCTAGCTACCTCAACATCCCGGCCGTGATCGCAGCGGCTGAAGTGACCGATGCCAGTGCTATCCATCCGGGTTATGGTTTTCTGGCTGAAAATGCTGATTTTGCAAAGCACGTAGAAGAAAGCGGCTTTATTTTCGTCGGGCCGGCACCGGAAACTATCCGCCTGATGGGAGATAAAATCTCGGCGATCAAAATGATGCGCGAGGCCGGGGTGCCCTGTGTACCCGGCTCCGATGGACCCCTGCCGGACGATGCCGACGCAATCATGCGCATCGCCGCTGGGATTGGCTACCCAATCATCATCAAGGCTACTGCCGGGGGTGGTGGCAAAGGTATGCGAGTCGTCCATACCGAGGCCGCATTACTGAACGCCTGGCAACTGACACGCAGCGAAGCCCAAGCGGCGTTCGCTAACGACGCTGTTTACATGGAACGCTATCTGGAGAAACCGCGACACGTCGAGTTTCAGATCCTCGCCGACACCCAAGGCAATGTGGTCATCCTTGGAGACCGTGACTGCTCGATGCAGCGCCGTCACCAGAAGGTGCTGGAGGAAGCCCCAGCGCTGGGAATTACTGACGACATGCGCCACAAGATGGGGGAGCTGTGCGCCAATGCCTGCCGCCTTATCGGTTACCGCGGTGCCGGCACCTTCGAGTTTTTGTTCGAGCACAATGAGTTCTTCTTTATTGAAATGAATACCCGTTTGCAGGTCGAACACCCAGTGACCGAGGCTATTTCCGGTATTGATATCGTGCGCGAACAGATTCAGATCGCAGCCGGCGAACCTCTCAGCGTGAGTCAGGACGATATTCATCTACGGGGTCACGCCGTGGAATGCCGAATCAACGCGGAAAATCCGGATACCTTCATGCCCTCACCGGGGCGTATCACCCAGTACCATCAGCCCGGTGGGCCCGGTATCCGGGTCGACTCGCACATCTTCAATAACTACCGGGTACCGCCCTACTACGACTCACTGATTGCCAAGGTTATTGCCTATGGCGAAACACGTGAACAGGCTCTTGTGCGCATGAGTGGGGCACTGCGAGAAATGGTCGTCGACGGTATTGATACCAATATCACCCTGCAGCGACGGCTGGTAAACGATGCTGCCTTCCGGCAACAGGCGCTGGATATTCATTACCTGGAACGCCAGTTATCCAGTTGAGCAGTCGTTCCGTCGCAAACGCAGCAGGACCAACTGCAGCATACTGGCTGCAAATCTCTGTCACGGTGGCCTGTGATGTGGCGGACTGTGTAGACCAGGCTCTCGAGGTATTTGGAGCTATCGCAGTGAGCCGAACAGACGCTGGCGACTCGCCGCAGTTCGATGTAGCCGAACCCGGTGACCCCCGCTGGGCTTTGCAGACAGTAACCGGGGTATTCGACCCAAGCATGGATGTCGGCGCCTGCACAACGATGCTCACTGGGATTATTGGCGAACAAATCACAGTACAAGTCGATCAACTTGCCGACCAGGACTGGGAGCTGTGCGGCCGAACCCAGTTTCAGCCCATCAAAATCAGCGACCAGTTGTGGGTTTGCCCACCTTGGCAGACTGCTCCCGATACCAACGCTTTGAATCTCGTTATTGCCCCAGGACTTGCTTTCGGAACCGGCACCCATCCGACCACGCAGCTGTGCCTGACCTTGCTCGAAGAATTAACACTTAAGGGCTGCTCGGTACTGGATTGGGGCTGTGGCTCAGGCATCCTTGCGGTAGCGGCCTTGCGCATGGGGGCCACACAGGCGACTGCAGTAGACCTTGACCCACGAGCCCTAACCGCTACCCAGGAAAACGCCAAACGCAACAGAGTCAATCATGGCCTGTCAGTCATGTCGGTGGACCAGCCGTTTCACAACTTAGGCTACGACATAGTGCTTGCCAATATCCTTGCAGGCACACTTATTTCCCTGGCACCGACACTCGATCGGCATCTGTCCCCGGGCGGTACTTTGATTCTCAGCGGGGTGCTACCAGCGCAGGCCGATCGGGTGCAGCAGGCATTTGCACAGTACAATTTCAGACTCTTGCAGCGCGATGACTGGGTCGCGCTGCAGGGACAACGTAGCGCTGGCTGAAACCGACCGATGACCACTGCCGCACACTCATTGCAAACCCGTTGCAGTTACTGCGACACGGTGCTCGCCGTTACCGCAAAGCAGTTGCAATCAGACTCTGGGCTACTGGCCTGCAGCGATTGTGGCAAAGTCTTCAATGCTGCCTGGAATCTCATCGATCAGGTCGCTAATCCAGTGCAGCTTGCTCAACCGATTGATATGGTTGAACGTTCAACCGTGGCGCCGACTCCTGATTTGCGACCCTTTAAGCCCCAACGCGTGACGCAGGCAGGCGTGGGTCGAGAAGGGGACGAGGCGCAACCGGCACCGAGCGCCACATCAGAACCGCTGGTTTGGGAGAACTTCGATGGTATGTTGGGCGGGCGCAGCGAGCCCAGACTCAATGCTACGAACCCCACGGAGGCACTGACTGCGCCCCCACGCCAGGCAAATACGCCCGCTGAGGGATCCGGGTGGGCCTGGCCATTGGCTGGTATATTCATTGCGTGCCTGGCGCTCTTCACCCAGGTACGCTTTGGCCTGCTAGAAGAAATCGCCAGTGTTGCCTCAGCCCGGCCAGCCCTTAACGCCTTGTGCCGCTATACCGATTGTGAACTACCCCAGCCCCTAACGGGCCCGACCATCGTGGTAACTCATACCAGCATAGACCTGCATCGACACCTACCAAAGGCCCTGATTGTACGCGTCCACCTGCAGAACCGGAGCCATAGTGCACAAGGCTATCCTGCACTCGAACTCACGCTGAATGGCCGATCCGGAAAGGTGCTGGGCCGGCGAAGTTATTTGCCACGTGAATTTAGCGTCGTTGATGAATCCGTGCGCATTGGCGGCGACCGCAGCGCCGTTATCACACTGATACTGGCCCAACCGGACCCTGCAGCAAGTGGTTTTAGCGCGCGTGTGGTGCGCTCCTGAGATGCCTGATCCCACTATCGACAACCAACCCTTGGCCAGTCTCACCATTGGCCATCTGACACTAACCGGAAGGGTGCTGGCCGCCCCCATGGCCGGGGTTAGCGATCAACCCTATCGCACACTGGCACGGCGTTACGGCGCCGCACTCGCGGTCAGTGAAATGGTGACCTCGGCTCCCGATCTGCGCCAATCCGAAAAATCCCGCCGGCGCACCACACACGATGGTGAGACCGGACCCATCAGCGTGCAGTTACTTGGCGCAGATCCGCGACAAATGGCTAGCGCAGCGCGGGAAAATGTCGCCCGTGGTGCCCAGATTATCGATATCAACATGGGCTGCCCCACAAAGAAAGTCTGCAAGCGACTGGTGGGCTCAGCGCTTATGCGGGACGAACCACTGGTGGCACGGATCCTGGAAGCGGTGGTTCAATCTGTTGATGTGCCAGTCACTTTGAAGATGCGAACTGGCTGGGATAGGGTCTCGCGAAATGCCCCGGTAATCGCCTGTATTGCCGAGCAAGCCGGTATTCGGGCACTGACTGTTCATGGCCGCAGCCGGCAATGCAAATACCATGGCCCCATCGACTATGACACCATCACCGAGGTCAAGGCGGCAGTATCGATCCCGGTGATCGCCAACGGTGATATCGATACCCCTGAGCATGCCCGGCGGGTCCTGCAAGCCACAGGGGCCGATGCAGTCATGGTCGGGCGGGCGGCTCAGGGACAACCCTGGCTGCTGGGGCGTATCAGTAGTTTTCTGGATCGAAACCAGGATCCAGGTGATCCGCCACTGGCGGAAAAATACGATACGCTGCGTGGCCACCTGGACGCGCTGTACAGTTTCTACGGCTGTGACTACGGAGTGCGGATCGCCCGCAAGCACTTCCACTGGTACGCTGCACGGCTTAGTCCACATAACCCTTTTGGCCGGTTGTTTAACCGTGCCTCAAGTCCGAGCGCCCAACAGGCACTGGTTACCGCTTTTTTTGATAACTTAACCTCACGCGATCCCTGTCGCGAAATATGAAACCCGTCCGAGCCCAGCCCCTAGGTGAGTGTGTACGCCAATCACTGGCGGCCTATTTCGCTGACCTAGAAGGAACAGAAGCACAAAACCTGTACCCACTGGTTATTGGCGAGATCGAAAAACCCCTGCTGGAAGCTGTGATGCACCAGGCCGGAGGCAACCAGTCCCGGGCGGCTCGCATGCTGGGTATTAACCGCAATACGCTACGGAAAAAACTCACCCAGTATGGGCTGAGCTGAAACAAGGCCTGGGCAGGTGCGGCACACGTCCAGCCAGGCCGATTGGAACATTTTTTAACTACGATGATGAGTAAACACCATGAGCGAGAACGACTGCATACCCATACAACGGGCACTGATCAGCCTATCTGACAAAACCGGCGCTGTCGAATTCGCTGGCCGGCTCGCGGCGCTTGGTATCGAGATACTCTCTACCGGTGGCACCGCCCAGTTGCTCAGGGACAATGGCCTGGAGGTCGTAGAAGTATCGGACTACACGGGTTTTCCGGAGATGATGGGCGGGCGGCTAAAGACGCTGCACCCGCGCATCCACGGTGGCCTGCTGGGCCGTCGTGGCATCGATGATGATGAAATGGCCGCCCATGATATCGGACCCATTGATCTTGTGGCCGTAAACCTCTACCCCTTTGCGCAAACCATTGCCCGAGCAGATTGTACTCGGGCCGAAGCCATTGAGAATATCGACATTGGCGGCCCGACCATGTTGCGCGCCGCAGCCAAAAACCAGGCGGCGATCACCGTTATCGTAGACAACACTGATTACGCCACCGTCGCGACAGAGATCGAAGATACCGGAGGCGTTTCACGCTCTACTCGCGAACGCTTGGCAGCGCGAGCCTTCAGTCACACGGCTCAATATGACGGCATGATCTCCAACTACCTGACAAAAGGTGAAGGGCACAGCTTCCCAGCAACACTCAACCTGCAGTTCACTCGCCGCGAGATCATGCGCTATGGTGAAAACCCACACCAATCGGCCGCGCTCTATCAGGAGCATCAGCCGCTGCCTGGCACGCTGGCATCAGCTGAGTTGCTGCAAGGCAAGTCGCTTTCGTTCAACAACGTCGCAGATGCAGATGCAGCGCTGGAGTGCGTCAGTGCTTTTGCCGAAACGGCCTGCGTGATCGTGAAGCACGCCAACCCCTGTGGCGTCGCTGTGGCCGCAACGGGCATGGATGCTTATCAGGCGGCCTATGACACCGACCCCACTTCAGCCTTCGGTGGCATCATCGCCTTTAATCAGGAACTGGATGGCGCCACCGCAGCGCTGATTCTCGAGCGCCAGTTTGTCGAAGTCATTATCGCATCAACTTTTACGGGTGAAGCACTGGCCGCCCTGTCGACAAAACCCAACGTACGGGTAATGCGGGTTCAAGCCATTGATGCCGATGCTTTCGCACAGCAGAACTTCAAGCGGGTGGGGGGTGGACTGCTGGTACAGCAACAGGATCTGGGTCGGGTCACGGCATCTGATCTCAAGGTCGTCTCAGAACGTGAACCCAGTGCACAAGAAACCCGCGACCTGCTGTTTGCCTGGACGGTTGCCAAGTTCGTCAAGTCCAATGCGATTGTCTATGCCGCTGACCAGCGCACCATTGGCGTGGGAGCCGGGCAGATGAGCCGGGTCTACTCGGCGCGGATAGCCGGAATCAAGGCCGCCGATGAAAACCTTGAAGTCGCTGGATCAGTTATGGCCTCAGACGCATTTTTTCCATTCCGCGATGGTATCGATGCCGCAGCGCAGGCAGGCATCCGTGCGGTGATTCAGCCAGGCGGTTCGCAGCGGGACGAGGAAGTGATCGGCGCAGCCAATGAACACCGGATGGCGATGGTCTTCACCGGCATGCGCCATTTCCGGCACTGAAGATGAAAATTCTGGTAGTCGGTGGTGGTGGTCGGGAACATGCGCTGGCCTGGAAGCTTGCCTCATCACCGCGGGTTGATGTCGTGTACGTCGCCCCCGGCAACGCCGGAACTGATGGCGAAGCGGGTGTCGAAAACCTAGCCGTTGCGGCTGATGATATCGACGCTCTGCTTAGCGCTACACAGAAACGACAGATCGACCTGACCATTATTGGGCCCGAGGTGCCGCTGGTGAATGGCATTGTCGATCGTTTCAGTGATGCTGGCCTCGCCTGCTTTGGTCCACGTAGCGGCCCGGCACAACTGGAGGGATCGAAAAGTTTTACCAAAGCCTTTCTTGAGCGCCACAAAATCCCAACGGCTGACTGGCGCTCATTTACGGACCCGCAGCTCGCCCGTGACTGGATTCGGACACGCCCGGTGCCGATGGTGATTAAGGCTGATGGTCTCGCTGCCGGAAAAGGCGTTATCGTGGCCCATGATCGAGCGCAAGCGCTGGAGGCGGTCGATGAGATCCTGGTGCGCCAACGCTTCGGGACCGCAGGCCAACGGTTAGTGATCGAAGAGTTCCTTGAAGGGGAAGAGGTGAGCTTTATCTGTGTCACCGCCGGCACACAGGTACTGCCGCTGGCAACATCACAGGACCACAAGGCGCGCGAGACGGGAGACCGTGGACCGAACACGGGAGGAATGGGCGCCTACTCACCCGCACCTCGTGTCACCGCGGCGCTGCACCAGCGCATCATGGATGATGTGATTCACCCTACGGTAAAAGGTCTTGCCGATGAGAATATGCCGTACACGGGATTCCTCTACGCCGGGCTGATGATCGACGCATCGGGGAACCCCCGAGTGCTGGAATACAACTGCCGTTTCGGCGATCCTGAAACCCAGCCTATCCTGATGCGCTTACGCTCGGATCTGGTCGAACTGTGCGAAGCCGCCCTGGCGGGGAAACTGGACAACTATCATGCCGTATGGGATCCGCGTTTTGCTCTCGGGGTAGTAATGGTAGCCGAAGGTTATCCAGGCGATTATGCGCGCGGTGACCAGATCAGCGGACTTAAACAAGCCCAGTCGGATAACATCAAGGTTTTCCATGCAGGGACTCGCCAGGATGAGGATCACATTGTCACCGATGGTGGTCGCGTGCTTTGCGTCACTGCCCTGGGAGAAACCATCCGCGAGGCGCAGGACCTGGCCTACCAAACGGTCAACACCATCAACTGGCGTGGTGCCGCGTGGCGGCCGGATATCGGCTGGCGCGCCCTCAAACGACACGATACCCACTCAACCTGAAAACACAATCACATGACTACATCTTTCGTCGCAGTACTGATGGGCTCCGACTCGGACCTGAAGACGGTACAGAACACTTTGGACACACTAGACACCCTGGGCATTGTCTGGGAAGTGCGGATCACCTCGGCCCATCGTACCCCGGCAGATACCCACCGCTATGTCCAAGAGGCGGATGAGCGTGGTTGCGCGGTATTCATTGCCGCAGCAGGGCTTGCTGCCCACCTCGCCGGAACAGTCGCTGCACTGACCATACGACCAGTCATCGGCATCCCCATGGATGGCGGACCGCTCAACGGACAAGATGCACTCCTGTCTACGGTACAGATGCCTGGAGGTGTGCCGGTGGCGTGCGTTGCGATTGGCAAGGCCGGGGCGAAAAACGCCGCTTACCTCGCGGCACAAATTATGGCCACAGCAGATGCAGACTTGGCAGTGCGCCTGATTCAGCAACGCGAGGCTGACGCCCAAGCCGTACGTGACAAAAACCAGGCTTTGCAGGCATCACTGGAATCGACAAGCAACTGACCAAGAATCCGTCACTCGCCGCGCACTGTGTCGTCAGCGGTGGCGTGATCGCCTATCCCACCGAGTTCTGTTTCGGCTTAGGCTGCGACCCCTTGAACCAAGCCGCCGTGCGTCGAGTGCTTGCGCTCAAGCGTCGATCGTGGCGCCAGGGGCTGATCGTTATTGCAGATCACCCACTGCGCTTGCGCGGTCTCGTCGACATGGCAGATCCACAACTTCTTGCTGGCCCGCTTGCCTCGTGGCCTGGCCCCTATACCTGGCTGTTACCCGCGCGCCCTGGCACCCCGACCTGGCTACGCGGCCAGCATGACACCGTGGCGGTACGGGTCAGTGCGCATCCGCTGGTGCAAAAGCTGTGTCATGAAAGCGGCACTGCATTAGTCTCTACCAGCGCGAACAGTAGCGGCCGACCACCGCTGCGCCGTGGGCCGGCGGTTCTGGCCCAGTTTGGCAACCAGATTGACTGTATTCTTGACGGGCACGTAGGAGTCGCGCTGGGGCCAAGCACGATAACCGATGCGGCCACTAACAGAATCCTTCGCAGCGCGGGATACCCGGAGGCTTAATCACCATGTCCCAAGCGGTTACCATCGACGAGGTTAAAACTTATCTGACCGATCTGCAGGATCAGCTGTGCCGTGAGCTGGCTGATGCCGATGGTGATACAGCGCGGTTTCATGAAGACCTCTGGACCCAGAAAAACGGTGGTGGTGGCCGGACCCGTGTTCTTCGCGACGGCCAGGTCTTCGAACAGGCCGGAGTGAATTTCTCCCATGTTCGTGGCAAAGCATTGCCCAGCGCGGCATCTACCCGGCACCCGGAACTTGCTGGAACACCATTCCAGGCGATGGGGGTATCACTGGTGGTGCACCCACAAAACCCTTTTGTTCCGACCTCGCATATGAACGTGCGTTTTTTCTGCACCGAAGCCTCTGGCAAGCCGACTTGGTGGTTTGGTGGGGGCTTTGACCTGACCCCGACCTACGGCTTCGTCGCCGATACGCTGCACTGGCATCGCACGGCCCAAACAGCCTGTACCCCATTTGGTGCGGATCTGTACCAACGATTCAAACACTGGGCTGATGAATACTTCTATCTGAAACATCGAGATGAGCAACGCGGCGTGGGTGGGCTTTTTTTTGATGATTACAACGAGGGCGGTTTTGACAACGCCTTTGCCCTGACCTGCAGTATCGGCGATCACTACCTGCCGGCTTACCTGCCGATCGTACAGGAGCGAGTAACGACCCCATTTACGGTCGAGCACAAGGACTTTCAGTTGTACCGCCGTGGCCGCTATGTCGAGTTCAATCTGGTGTATGACCGCGGTACCTTATTTGGTCTGCAAAGCGGCGGGCGTACCGAGTCGATACTGATGTCGCTGCCGCCCCGTGTGGCCTGGCGTTATGACTTCAAGCCGCAACCCGGAAGCCCCGAGGAAAACCTGACACGAGATTTTCTCAAGCCACGTGACTGGCTGGCCGAAGAAACAACACCAAATCCTGCCTAAGCTGACTACGCGTGGCTAGAATTTTCTATACCTCGCTGTTATGGCTGGCACTACCGGTGCTGCTAGTCCGTCTGGCGTTGCGCATCGCGCAAAGTCCAGCGTACCGATTCCGACTCGCTGAACGCTTTGGCGGCGGCGGTCATCCGTCACGGCCATACGATATATGGGTGCATGCGGTATCGGTGGGTGAAACCAACGCCGCAACCCCTCTGGTTCAACAGATGTTGAACTTAGTACCACCGCCACGCGTCTTAATCACAACGATGACACCAACCGGTGCAGAGCGCGTGTTCGCAACCTTCGGTGACAAAGTCTGTCATCGCTACATCCCCTATGACTATCCATTCGCTGTCGATCGCTTTCTCGATCGGATTCAGCCCCGAATGCTGGTGCTGATGGAAACCGAAATCTGGCCGAACCTGATCAATCGCTGCAACAAACGGAATATCAAAGTCGCTATGGCCAATGTCCGGCTGTCCGAAAAATCCGCACGCGGTTACCGGATGGTGCTGCCGCTGATTCGCAGTGCACTGGATTCGATATCGGTATTCGCAACCCAGTCGGTTGCCGACCAAAAGCGCCTGCTGACACTGGGTGTTGATGCCTTGAAAGTTCATCGAACCGGCAGTATGAAATTTGAGATACACCTGCCCGCAAGCCTGAACGAAGTGGCGCAGGCTGTGCGCCGAGACTGGGGACCTAACCGGCCGGTGGTCATCGCCGGCAGCACTCATGAAGGGGAAGAGGCGTTACTGCTGCAATTACTGGCCAAACTGCAAAAATCATTCCCAGACCTGCTACTGGTCATCGCACCACGACACCCCGAGCGTTTTGATACGGTATCGCGCCAGGCAACGAAAGCCGGATTCAAGATCAGTCGGCGTAGCCGGCAAACGGGGGCTTTGGATCCGGCTGTCGCGGTTCAGATTGCCGATACGATGGGGGAATTACCTACGCTCTATGGTGCCGGTGATATTGCCGTAGTGGGTGGCAGCCTGATCCCTATTCGGGGCATCGGTGGTCACAATATCCTTGAGGCCTGTGCAGTTGGTGTACCGGTCGTCTTCGGGCAAAACATGAGCAATTTTCTTGAAATCAGCGCCTTGGCACTGACCCACAATGCGGGGTACCAGATCAAAAATGCTGATGCTTTGTCTATCTGCCTTACCACTTTACTTAAAGATGCCAACCTGCGAGCCACAATTGGTGAGAACGGTCGAATTATGGTTGCACGAAACACTGGCGCCACAAAAAAGACCCTGGAACTACTGATACCTCTGTTTACAGGTGATTAAAACTCGTGTCACCATCCACCGTTATGCAACTTTCTTGAGAATCTCACTTAATACCGCAAAACAATGGTAATGGTTCAATTTTCTAACCAAGCTTTTTGTTTTGTCGTTGTTACTTATTAATTGTTGAACCTCTAGTTTTTTCCTGCATAAGATTTATAGCCGAAATTTCTTGTAAAATAATTTTATCCTCTTGACACATATCAAAAAAGCCGGGCGTGGTTCGCTTGACATTTAACTTTGCATGACTATAGTTCGCTTTCAAGGGATAAACGAAGTGTGCTTATCCCTAATGTTTACCGGTATGCTTCCTCGTTTCATTAGATCATGATCAAGTCAATGTATACGGGAGACGCAAAGTGGTATCGCTGATAGAGGCGATGTGTCGATAAACCCAATACCGGATCCACTCACTGATCCGTTCGTACATCAACCCTAAGCAGGAGGCCATTATGGCGGCAAAGAAAAAGGCGACCAAGAAACGAGCAGCATCGAAGAAACGCGTAACGAAGAAGAAAGCCACTAAGAAGAAGGCAGCGAAGAAGAAAGCCACCCGGAAGAAAGCCACTAAGAAGAAGGCAGCGAAGAAGAAAGCCACTAAGAAGAAAGCCACCCGGAAGAAAGCCACTAAGAAGAAAGCCACTAAGAAGAAGGCAGTGAAGAAGAAAGCCACTAAGAAGAAGGCAGCGAAGAAGAAAGCCACTAAGAAGAAAGCCACCCGGAAGAAAGCCACTAAGAAGAAGGCAGCGAAGAAGAAAGCCACTAAGAAGAAAGCCACTCGGAAGAAAGCGGCCCGGCGGCGCTGATTGAAAAAGCCTGCCCCATGAAACAGGCGGGCGAAAAAGGCGACGGCTTACGCCGTCGCCTTTTTTATTGCTTGGTCGCGGTGCGGTAGCGACGGCCCAATACGGAGATCACTCGATAAGTCCAGTCTATCTCGCCGCGGGACTGGGTCCTGGGAAATGACAGATTCATCATAAAATCGCGGGCCTCGCCAGGGGGCACGGCCAGTACCAAACGCGGTGAATCTGTACCTAGCACCTGACAATCTCGAGCCCCGCCTTGGTCGGATGGGTGGCAATCGCGTAACTGGACCTCAAGGACAACTTCCACAATCTGCGCATCGCTAGCCTGATTCGCCAGCCGACCGGAAAGATCAAAGCTACCAGCATAGCCGGGTTTAAAATGCACCTTCGAGAGCAGTACATCACCAGGTGACATCAATGCAGAGCCGCGCTCTTTTTCCCCGGGGTTCAACTGCAACATAAGAATCGCGCCGGCTAACAGAGCAGCAAACAGCCCAAAAGCCGCTCGCGGAAAACGTCCCGCAGCTACTATGAGCGCCAACGCAATGATGCCAAGTAACACCCAGTGCATTTAAAGTGAACCTAATTTGCCAACGAATGGTATATATACCATCATTGTTTCAGTCTCGGCGTATAACGCTGTTCTGTGTGAACCTTTAAGAAAACCGCTGATGGAAAACACCCATGGCCTGGCATCTGTTGCGGCCGATATTCCCAGCCTCGCTGCACAGGCCCGCGCAGCACTAGGGCCGCCGCTAAGCGCGAGCGAGCAGTCCTTGTTGGAACAGGAAATCACCGCCTTGCTCAGTGCGCAAAACGCGGTACTGGTTGCGCACTACTACGTCAACAGTCAGTTGCAGGATCTTGCCGAGGCAACCGGCGGCTATGTCGCTGACTCCCTGGAGATGGCGCGTCTTGGGCTGGAGCATCCAGCAAGCACCGTGGTTGTCGCTGGAGTACGATTTATGGGGGAGACCGCAAAAATCCTGAGCCCGGAAAAACGGATCCTTCTGGTGGAATCGTCAGCCGAATGTTCGTTGGATCTGAACTGCCCCCCTGAGGATTTTTCGACCTTTTGCGACCAGCAGCCGAATCGGACTGTCGTGGTCTATGCCAATACCAGTGCGGCGGTAAAAGCCCGCGCTGACTGGGTAGTTACCTCCTCGATTGCGCTGGAGCTGATCCGGGATCTGACAACACAGGGTGAAAAACTGCTCTGGGCGCCGGACAAATACCTGGGTGACTACATCCAGAAACAAACCGGCGCCGACATGCTGCTATGGCATGCCAGTTGTATCGTGCATGAAGAATTCAAGGGTGAGGTACTTGTCAACCTTAAGACTCAATACCCCGATGCCGCAGTGCTGGTACACCCGGAATCGCCGCCATCGGTGATCGCGCTGGCTGATGTCGTAGGCTCAACCGGTCAGTTAATCCAGGCCGCCCAAGATCTCGAGGCAACACTTTTTATTGTGGCGACAGAAGAGGGTATTCTGCACAAAATGCGCCAAAGTGCACCTGGCAAGCGCTTTCTTGAAGCACCTACCGCGGGGGCAGGCGCCACCTGCGAAAGTTGCGCCCATTGCCCATGGATGAAAATGAATGATCTATCGCGCCTGGCACAAGCGTTGCGTCACGGAACTGGTGAGGTATTGCTCGACGAATCGGTGCGAGCACAGGCCGCGATTCCTATCCAGCGCATGCTAGCGTACGGTCGTAAACACTCCGGGGGGCGCTGACTCACCGATGCGTTACCAGCGCGGCTTGCTTCCCGGTGCTACCGAGCGTATCGGTATACTGCTGGTTAATCTGGGTACGCCCAATGCACCGACCACAACAGCGGTTCGCCGTTACCTCGCCGAATTCTTGCACGATCACCGAGTGGTCGAACTCAGCCGTTGGCTGTGGTACCCGCTCCTGCATGGGGTAATTTTACGGTTGCGGCCTCAGCGCAGTGCGGCTGCCTACCAAAAAATATGGCGCGACGACGGCTCACCTCTGATGGCGTTGTCGCGGTGCATTGCCGAGGAACTCGACCAGCTGCTCAGGCATCGCCATGGCGATGCGGTAAAGGTCGCACTGGCCATGCGTTACGGCCAGCCCTCGATCCACGCCACACTGAATGAACTGGTGGCAGCGGGTGTTGAGCGAATCGTGGTATTGCCACTGTACCCGCAGTTCTCCTGCAGCACGACCGCTTCAGTTTATGACGCGGTTACCCGAACTCTTGGAAAGTGGCGCAACCTTCCAGCACTGCACCTGGTACGAGACTATCACCTCGACGAAGGCTATTTAGATGCACTGACCGCATCGGTTCGCGAGCACTGGTCGAGCCACCCTCGGGCAGAAAAACTGGTGATTTCCTTTCATGGCACACCCCAACGATATGCTGACCAAGGGGACCCCTACCGGTCCCAGTGCGAGGCTACGGCCACAGCGCTGTCACACCGGCTTAAACTGAATCCTGATCAATGGGTGCTGTCATTCCAGTCACGCTTTGGCCGAACACCGTGGTTGACCCCCTATACCGACCAGACTTTGACTTGGTTAGCAAAGGCAGGCATACCCAGCGTTGATATTATCTGCCCGGGCTTTGCAGCAGACTGCCTGGAAACGCTCGAGGAGATCGTACAAACAAACGCTGAAATATTCCGCCAGGCCGGCGGCCAGGATTTTTCCTACATCGCCTGTCTGAATGACCGCGTTGACCACATAAAGGCACTCGCTGCCATTACCGAACGTGCGGCGGGCAACTGGCTGAAACACCGCCTGAACTGAACACCACCAACAGACGGTCTTTAGCGGCTGCCTGAGCGCAGGGCGCTGATGACCGGCGCAGTCTGTGGCCGATGCTGGTGCCAGATCCAGAAGGATTCAGCAGCCTGCTCCACCAGCATACCCAAGCCGTCGACCGCACGAACTGCACCGGCGTCCATAGCCCAGCGCATAAAAGGCGTCGGCTGATCAGCATAAGCCAAATCATAGGCAAGCGCGCCGTTCGCAAAAATCCCATTCGGCAGATTGGGTACCTCACCCATCAGACTCGCCGCGGTAGCATTGATGACCAGATCAAAGGCGGTCGATGATAAATCTTCTAAGTTGCAGACGGTGCTACCGATCGGCGAGGCAAATGCTGCTAACAACTCCCGAGCGCGCGATAAAGTGCGGTTGGCAATCACGAGTTCGCCGGGACTGCTGTCAAGTAAGGGTTGAAAAATACCCCGGGCAGCGCCACCGGCGCCCACCACCAACACGCGAGCGCCTGCGCACGAAAACCCCAGGTTTTTCTGAATATCACGCATCAATCCCACGCCATCCGTATTGTCTCCGTGGATCACATCGCCAGCAGAGAAAGACAAGGTATTAACAGCCTGCGCTAGCTGAGCGCGATCAGTCAGTTTATCTGCCAGACGCCACGCCGCCTGTTTGAACGGCACCGTGACGTTGGCGCCAGCAATGCCACCGGCGCGGATGTTGCGAACCCCTTGCTCGAAAGCGCCAGGATCCAGAGCAATGGCCTCATAGGAAAGCGATACACCGCACTGTCGAGCAAAATCCTCGTGAATTTGTGGCGACTTGCTGTGTGCGACCGGATGGCCAACTACAGCAAAACAGCGCTTTTGCTTGTGAAAATCAAAAAGATCGGTCATCGTTTTAGCCAAAGCCTGCCGCCCGCACCAGCGGCACAAAGCACGCTATAGTCGCGCATTCAGCCTTGAGCATACCGCACTGTGACTCAAAACCAATGGAGCTAAGTGAAATGATAGCCTCACCGGCTGGCGTAATCGAATCATTTGACCGGGTCCGAGTCATCGACTCCCATACAGGTGGGGAGCCCACTCGCCTCGTCATCGATGGCGGCCCGGATCTGGGCACGGGGAGTCTTGCCCAGCGCCGTGAAGCCTTTCGAGACCAATACGATTCCTTCCGCGCAGCAGTAGTGAACGAACCACGGGGAAGCGATGTCTGGGTTGGCGGTCTCCTTTGCCAACCGGATCACTCTGAGGCCGTCACAGGCGTGATTTTTTTCAATAATGTCGGGGTGTTAAATATGTGCGGCCATGGCACGATCGGCCTTGCTGTGACCCTGGCTTATCTGGGAAAACTGACCCCGGGGGCCCATTTGATCGACACGCCGGTTGGCGCTGTAACCGCGACCCTCCACGAGGACAACCGAGTTACCGTGACCAATGTGCCCAGCTACCGTTTCCGGGCTGACGTGGTATTGAACCTGAGCGGCGACGTCACAATTCGCGGCGATATTGCCTGGGGTGGCAACTGGTTTTTTCTGGTCAAGGAACATGACGAAAGAGTGCACTTTGACAACATTGCACGCCTAACCGAAATCGCCGAGTCAATCCGTAGCGCGTTAATACATGAAAACATTAGCGGTGAGAACGGCGGTGAAATTGATCACATTGAACTGTTTGGACCCGCCGATGATCAGGCAGACAGTCGAAGCTTCGTACTCTGTCCAGGGGGCGCCTATGATCGCTCGCCATGTGGCACCGGTACCAGTGCCAAACTCGCCTGCCTGATGGCTGACGGCACCCTTGCGCCAGGTCAGACATGGCGTCAGCAAAGCATTGTGGGTAGCGTTTTTGAGGCGCGTGGCGAATGGGACAATGGCCGGGTCATACCTCATATCACGGGTTCTGCACATATTAATGCTGAAGCTACTCTTATCTTCGATCCCACCGATCCATTCCGGATGGGTATAACCTCCTGACCATACCAGAGCTCCTGTCGGTGAGAGCCACGCAGCCAACGCAGCTATGGGTCCCGCGCCCACACTAATCCAAACGGCGGTTGATGAGCTGCCAGCGGCCTTGCGCTCACTGGTCAGCGCTCATCTTTCTCGTCTGGGCAAACCCTACGACGAAAACAAATGGCTCACAGCACCTCAACCAGGCTGGACTTCACTGCCCAAAGTGCTGGCTGGCAGTGACTTCATTGCCCGCACCCTGGCGAGCGAGCCCCAGTTGCTAAGGCAACTGACTTCGCCGGGCACCATTGCCAGATCGCGACAACCCGGCGAACTGCGTCAGCAGATAGGAACCATCTCGGGTGACCGCGAATACGTGGCATCTGCATTGCGCCAGTTGCGGCAACAGGAGATCGTACGGATTGGCTGGCGTGATCTGGCGGGGCTTGCGCCGCTGAGCGAGGTACTGCGCACCTTGTCGGAGTTAGCGGATGCGGCCATTGATTGCGCATTGGCCTGCGCTCATAACGAGGTTCGCGAACGATACGGGGAACCGATCGGCGCGCAAAGCGGCGCACCGGTTCAGCTCACCATTCTTGCCCTGGGCAAACTCGGAGGGCAGGAACTAAACCTGTCCTCGGATGTGGATCTGGTGTTTGCCTACCGGGAAAGTGGCCAGACTGATGACCCCAAAAGCATCAGTAACCACGAATTCTTTATTAAGGTTGGACAAATCCTGATCGCCATTTTAGAAAGTCCCTCGGCCGCGGGTATCGTCTTTAGGACCGACATGAGATTGCGCCCCAATGGCGATAGCGGCCCACTGGCCCTGTCCTTCGATGCCATGGATCACTACTTTGTAACCCATGGCCGTGACTGGGAACGCTATGCCCTGATCAAGGCGCGCCCGGTCGCCGGAGATGTCGATGCAGGGGTCAGGTTGCTCGACAACCTGCGACCCTTTGTGTACCGAAAGTATCTGGATTTTGGCGCGTTTGAAGCTATAAGGAAAATGAAAGCACTGATTGAGCGCCAATTGATACGTCAGAACCTGAAAGATAACGTCAAACTTGGGCGCGGCGGTATCCGTGAAATTGAGTTTGCGGTACAGAGCCACCAACTGATCTATGGCGGGCGCAACCCCGACCTGCAGACGCCAAGCTTCTATACAGCCCTCGCAGCACTGGAAAATGCTGGCGTCTTCGAACCAGATGAATGCCAAATGCTGCGAGACCACTACCGCTTTTTACGCGCTCTGGAACATCGCCTGCAGATCATGGACGATGCCCAGACCCACACTGTTCCGATCAACTCGCTCGACCGGGAGCGTATTGCCCTGTCCATAGGCTGCAACAGCACGCAGGATTTCAACTCCAAGCTAGCGACCGTCAACGATAGTGTGCACGAGTTGTTCCGGGCAGTATTCCGCCAGGACGGCCCGGGAGACGATGAAGACAGCGATTCAATGGCCGGCGATCTGTGGCACGCCACCATGGATACCCAGACGGGCATTGCCCAATTGGCTACACTGGGATTCACCGAAACCGAACGAGTGTACCGGTTATTGGCCAACACCCGACGCAGCCGCTTTTACCAGTCCTTCTCACGAGAGGGGCGCGAACGTCTGGACAAACTGATGCCTGCCGTCCTGCGCGTCTGCGGCCAGGCTGACGATCCGGATACTGCCATCACCCGATTGCTGTTCGTTATCGAGTCAATCGGCCGTCGATCCGCTTACCTGGCTCTGCTTGGAGAAAACCCCCTCGCCCTGAAACAACTGGTGCGCCTGGTGGGGGCTTCCAGTGAAATCAGTCACTGGATCGGGAAACACCCGGTCATACTGGATGAGTTACTGGATCCGATCGCGGGATTCCAACTCCAGGATCATCATGCAATTGAGGTCGAACTGCGGCGCAAGCTCGATCGCTGTGACCAATCCGACCTCGAGGTCATCATGGATCAGTTGCGGGAATACCGTCAAGGCTACAGCCTGCGCGTCGCTGCAGCAGATATTGCACAACTAATCGATATCGACGTCGTTTCCAAGTCGCTCAGCGCACTGGCCCAAGCGCTGTTATGTCAGGCACTGACACACGCCGTGAGCACGCTCGATCGGATCAGCGCCCCTGAGGAGGTTCCAGACCTTGGCATTATTGCCTACGGCAAACTGGGCAGCATGGAACTGGGCTACAACTCTGATCTGGATATCGTATTTGTCTACGATCAACCGAGTGATGAAAACGCAGCCCGAGCTGGAGAACGACGTCATTATTTTGGCCGACTGGCTCGGCGATTGGCGCATATTCTCACCACTCGCACCGCCGCGGGCGAAGTCTACGCCATTGATACGCGATTAAGACCGAGTGGCCGCTCCGGGACACTGGTTACCCCTTTGCCCGCCTATCATGAATACCTGCGCGATACGGCGTGGACCTGGGAACACCAGGCTCTGGTACGGGCGCGGCTAGTGGCTGGCAGCGAAAATCTAAAAAGACGTTTTGAAACAGTTCGACGTGACATCTTATGCCAACCCAGAGATGCCACAACGCTCCAGGAGACGGTCCGAAACATGCGTCAGCGAATGCGGGACAATCGCCCAGCAACAAAAGAGCCGGGGGTCGATTTCAAACACGGTACGGGCGGGCTGGTAGACATCGAGTTTCTTTGCCAGTACCTGGTACTACGCCATGCAGCAACCGACCCAGAACTCACAACTTTCCGAACTAACGCTGCCATCATCAAGCATCTAGCCGACACACAAAAAATTGAGATCGCAGAGGCCGATACGTTAGCCCAGGTGTTACGGCTGTACCTGGCCCGGGAACATTCACTCAAACTGAGCCGGCGTGCCGCGCTCGTGGACGTTGGCGAGTATGTCGCTGAACGCAAAGCGATCAGTGACTTGTGGCGCAAGTATCTCGATCCCGGGCAGCGCGATGGATGAGCGAAGCGCTAATGGTGCACCGGGTCGTGGCCAGCCACAGCCCTGGCCCAAGGCGATGGGCTAGAATCTCCCCTGATTTCAACCTACCCTACATCAGTGATGTCCAACCGTCCCACTATTGCCCTGGTGATTGGCTCTTTTCACAAAAATGCCTGCGAAGCCATGGTCAGCGCAGCACTGGCCGCCGCGACGGAGGCAGGACTAGATGTGTGCGAACAGGTATGGGTTCCAGGCTCAATGGAAAAACCACTTGCTGTGAAACGGTTGCTGACCCGCAATAACATCGACGGCGCAGTCGTACTCGGCATTATCGAGCGCGGTGAAACGGCGCACGGGCGGGTCATGGGTCAGGCAGTCATCCAGGCACTGATTGGACTACAACTGGAAACCGGGAAACCAGTTGGCATAGGCATTTTGGGCCCAGAAATATTGCCGGACCAGATTCCGCTGCGGCTTGCGCCCTATGCCAGGGACGCAGTGCACGCCGTGCACGCTATGCTGGCTGAGTGATGTGTCAGCCAAGGCGCGCTGTTACGCACCTCTCACTGTTCTGTAATAATTCAGCATCTGAGCGTAGCGTACGCTCAAATAGATTGACTTGGGTACCATAGGAAAACGTGATGTCATTTTCAGACCGTGATGGAAGTATCTGGTTCGATGGAGCAATGGTCCCCTGGCGTGAGGCTAAGGTTCATGTACTGACACACAGCCTGCACTACGGACTCGGCGTGTTTGAAGGTGTGCGCGCCTACGAGACCGATCGCGGCACAGCCATCTTCCGTCTTGCCGCACATACCGAACGCTTCTTCCGTTCGGCTCATATCCTCGGTATGCAGATGCCCTACGATAACGACACCCTTAACGCGGCCCAGGTTGCCGTAGTTCAGGAAAACGGCCTGGAAAGTGCTTATCTGAGGCCACTGGCCTTCTACGGATCGGAAGGCATGGGCATTCGCGCAGACATGCTCAAGACCCATATTGCCATCGCAACGTGGGAATGGGGCGCCTACCTTGGCGAAGATGGCCTGAAAAACGGCATTCGTGTGCGCACTTCTTCTTTTACCCGCCACCACGTCAACATTACTATGTGCCGCGCCAAAGCGTGTGGCAACTACATCAATTCAATACTAGCCCTGCAGGAAGCGCTTTCCGGCGGGGCGGATGAAGCGCTGATGCTGGACACCGAGGGCTATGTAACGGAAGGTACCGGGGAAAATATCTTTATCGTACGCAACGGTGTGGTCTATACGCCTGACCTGAGTTCTGCACTCGAGGGCATTACCCGCGATACGGTAATCCGTCTGATCGGGGAGGCAGGCCTGGATCTGGTAGAGAAGCGGATTACCCGTGACGAGGTTTACGTGGCAGATGAAGCCTTCTTCACCGGTACCGCAGCGGAGGTCACCCCTATTCGGGAATTGGATGGGCGCAGTATCGGTAACGGTGGCCGCGGTCCTGTGACCGAACAATTACAGGCAAGTTATTTCGACTGCGTGCACGGCCGCGATCCAAAACACGATGACTGGCTCACTTTTGTCTGATCAACCAGTAATGAGCAACTCCAATCAATCCCAAGCCACTACCGCAAAGACGCAAAAGGCGCGCCAGATCAGCACTGATAGCTTGCCGTTGCACTGCCCCACAACGGATACGGAGTTGTGGAACCAGCATCCCCGGGTCTATCTGCCGATTACACCGGGCAACACCGCGCTTTGTCCCTACTGCGGCACCCGCTTTCACCTGTCTGATAACACAGCCTGACGGTAACGGGCTCAACCAATTCTGCCACCGGGCAATGCGTGAGATAGGTTCTGCCCCCCGGATCCTGGTGATCAGCCCTGCCTGGGTAGGCGACATGGTCATGGCGCAGAGCCTTTTCAAGGTGCTCAAAACCCGTCAGCCTCAGGCCTGGCTCTGCGTAGCTGCCCCAGCTTTTACGGCTCAGCTCGCTACGCGCATGCTCGAGGTGGATGAGGTGATCGAAATTCCTTTTCACCACGGCAAGCTGCAGCTGAACGAACGTTACCGACACGGGCGTTCGCTGCGAGCACGGGGTTTTGATCGCGCCATTATCCTGCCGGGCTCAACCAAGGCAGCATTGTTGCCTTTTTTTGCCCGAATCCCGGTACGCAGTGGCTACCGGGGTGAGCCTCGCCGGGGCCTGGTCAATGACCTGCGTCCTAAACCAATCGGTAAGAGGGGGCACATGGCCGCACAATTTGTGCAACTTGGATTGCCGCCCGATGAACCGCTCGTCTCACGCTACCCGCCCCCCCAGCTGACTACCCGGGCACGGGCCACAGCCGATATCATGGCGAGCCTTAACCTCAAAGTCCTGGATAATCCGATCCTGGTGCTGTGCCCCGGGGCTGAGTACGGCCCCGCCAAGTGCTGGCCATCTCACCATTTCGCCGCTTTAGCAAATCACTACCTGCAGCAGGACTGGCAGATCTGGCTGGTCGGCAGCGATAAAGACCAGCCAATCGCACAAGCAATCATTCACAGCTGTAAAACCCAAGATCGCTGTCTGAATCTTGCAGGCCGCACCAGCCTCCTGCAAGCAGTAGACCTGCTGGCACAGGCCCGGGCTGTAGTCAGCAATGACTCCGGCCTGATGCACGTCGCAGCCGCCACCGGCAGGCCCGTAGCCGGTATTTTCGGATCTTCCAGCCCCCAGCATACCCCGCCGCTCAGCAACTGTGCCCAGGCTGTCTCGCTGGAGCTTCCCTGCCAGCCCTGTTTTGCACGTCAATGCCCATTGGGGCACTTAGACTGCCTGGAAGAACTGGCGCCGCGACAGGTTATCGATACCCTAGAGGGTCTGTTGGCCGAACCGCACACAACGCTGGCCGATATAATCTCACCCAGCCCCTTCAAGTGAGGTGTCCGTGAGCGCCCATCCCCTGACTGTCCTGGTAACCGGCGGTGCCGGCTATATCGGCTCCCATACAACCCACCAGTTACTGGCTGCGGGTCACCGAGTCAGCGTGATCGACACACTGTACAGTGGTCATCGCTGGGCCGTTCCAGACGAAGTCGATTTTCAGCAACTGGATGCCGGTGACAGTGATGCCGTGACGGCTCTGATGCACGCGCGCCGCTTCGATGCTGTAATCCATTTTGCGGGTCACATCGTAGTCCCCGAATCAGTTTCTAACCCAGCCAAGTATTATCAAAACAACGTGGTGGGATCACTGAAGCTCATCGAAAGCTGTCAGCAAGCTGGGGTTGGGTGTTTTATTTTCTCCTCCAGCGCGGCCGTTTACGGTAACCCACAAACGGTTCCTGTCGATGAAAATGCCCCAGTTAACCCAATCAATCCTTATGGACGCACCAAACTTATGACCGAATGGACGCTCGCGGATCTTGCCCGGCGCCAAGATTCTGACCCGGCACTGCGCTATATCGCTTTGCGTTACTTCAATGTTGCCGGCGCCCGCCTGGACGGCAGATTAGGGCAGGCCACACCAGAGGCAACCCACCTGATCAAAGTGGCCTGCGAGGCCGCCTGTGGGCAGCGCGAAACGGTATCGATTTTCGGTACCGACTATGACACTGCCGACGGCACCTGCATCCGTGACTACATCCATGTTGAGGATCTTGCGAACGCACATCTGCAGGCGCTGGATTACCTCGCCAACGGTGGAAGTTCTAGAATACTTAACTGTGGGTATGGGCATGGCTACAGCGTCCGCGAGGTCCTTGATACGCTGCGGCGGGTCAGCCAGGTCAACTTCCCCATTCGGGAAACGACGCGCCGAGCTGGTGACCCAGCGTGCCTGGTAGCAGACAACCGCGCCATCCGTAAAGTGCTGGGCTGGGTGCCACAGTACAACGATCTGGAGCTCATCTGCTCCAGCGCGCTTGACTGGGAGCGCGGTGGCAACCTGCCAACTGCGTAGAAGGGTTAAACTACTCTCCCCTGGTTTGGGCTCTTGCTACCTGCAAGGTGATGTCAATGAAACTTGCGCTTTGCCTCTATAAGTACTTTCCCTACGGCGGACTACAGCGAGACTTTCTGCGCATACTCAACGAGTGCCGCGGCCGTGGCCACGATGTGCATGTCTACACAGCCGAGTGGAAGGAAGAAAAACCCAAAGGTGTCACGATCACTAATCTCAAGCCCAAGTTTCCCCATGGGCTGCTCGCTGTGACGAACAATGCACAGAACCGCAGTTTCCACAGTCGGTTACAAAAGGCCCTGGCACAGGAGAACTTCGATTTGGTGATTGGGTTTAACAAAATGCCGGGGCTTGATGTCTATTACGGCGCAGATTTTTGCTACCTCGGCCGGAAACTTCATGCCTCCAGTCGCATGGAACGGCTGGGCCGACGCTTTCGTGATATGTACGCTTTCGAGAAAGCTGTCTTCGGAAGAGACAGTGAGACCTTGGTTTTGTCACTGTCAGAGCCTGAGAAAAGCGTATACCAACAATACTACGGCACCCCTGAAAGCCGTTTTCATCTACTGCCGGCAACACTGGACATGGACCGTAAGCCCGTGCTCGAGCCACTCTCGATCCGAGCCCGGATTCGCCAGGAACTGGGCGTGCCCGACTCAGACATTGTCTTGTTGTTTATCGGCTCGGGATTCAAAACCAAGGGACTGGACCGAGCCCTGATCGGACTTTCTAATCTTCCCCCGGCGCTGTACCAGCGTAGTCACCTTGTGGTCATCGGTGAAGATAATGAAAAACCTTTCCGGCAGCAGGCCCATAAACTCGATATTGCACACAAAGTGCGCTATCTAGGCGGGCGAACTGACATTCCCGAGCTACTTTCAGCAGGGGATTTGCTGGTACACCCCGCATACCAAGAGAACACCGGAACGGTTCTGCTTGAAGCAATCGCTTCAGGACTGCCGGTTATCGTAACAAACGTCTGCGGATATGCAGATCATATTTTAAAGGCCCAAGCGGGTATTGTGCTGCCATCCCCGTTTGAACAGGAACAGTTTAATCAACAACTCACAGCCATGCTGACATCAGACCAGCGGAGCACCTGGGCAACCAACGGTATTCGCTATGGTTCCAATC
>Ga0208406_1000056_pt1 | contig 42981 bp, 41 predicted proteins | sample ETNtaG_15_FD_185769 | JGI IMG/M metagenome (GOLD analysis project Ga0208406, IMG submission 185769) | Marine microbial and viral communities from oxygen minimum zone, Eastern Pacific Ocean - ETNP201302PF89A (SPAdes) (version 2) | ecosystem: Environmental > Aquatic > Marine > Oceanic ...
GCGGTTATCACGATCCACTGGCGCCACACAGCACCAGTGCCGCCAGTGGATCGTGATAACCGCTGTGGCGCAATTCATCCAGTTTAAATAGCGCAAGATCAGCCTGTTTGCCCGATTCCAAAGTGCCGATATCATCACGACCCAGGCATTTTGCGCTGCCTTGGGTTGCAAGGCGTAGCGCATCGATGTGATCAAAGGCGCCTGCACCCTCGCGCAGGCGTTGCAGCATAAGTGCGGCGCGTACTTCCTCAATGGCGTTGGATGCGTCGTTAGATGCCGAACCATCAACCCCAAGACCCACCGGGCTGCCGGCGTTTTCCAGTGCGCAGGCTGGGCACAAGCCAGAGGCCAGTGTCATGTTGGAATGCGGACAATGGGTGACGGCGGTACCGGCCTGGCCCAGGCGCTTGATCTCGTCATCGGTAAAGTGGATGCCGTGTGCCAGCCAGGTGTGGCTTCCCAGCCAGCCGCATTCTTCAAGGTAATCCAGAGGACGCATGCCAAGGCGCGCCAGGCAGTAGTCGTTTTCGTCACGTGTCTCGCCCAGATGCGTGTGCAGGCGCACCTGGAGTTTGGATGCCAGGGCAGCGCTCTCACGCATCAGAGGATCACTGACAGAAAACGGCGAGCAGGGCGCCAGCGCTACCTGGACCATGGCCCCCGGGTCGCTTTGATGGTAGGTATTTACGACCCGCTCGCAGTCGGCGAGGATGGTTTGGGCATCTTGCACCACCGAGTCTGGCGGCAGCCCGCCGTCTTTTTGTGACAGATCCATCGAGCCGCGGGTCAGTGTCACTCGCATGCCGATGTGCGAGGCAACCCGAACCTGTATATCCAGTGCCTGTTCCAGGCCGGGAGGGTAAAGATAATGGTGATCCGACGTTGTAGTGCAGCCCGAGAGCAGTAGCTCGGTCAGCGCAAGTTCTGTTGCAACAGCCAGTAGCTCGGGATCGAGCCCTGCCCACACCGGGTAGAGGGCTTTGAGCCAGTCGAAAAGTTCTTTACCAAGCGCTGGCGCAAGCGCTCGTGTCAGAGTCTGGTAGAAGTGATGGTGGGTATTGATCAGGCCCGGCAGAACGACGTGATCGGAGGCATCGAAGATCGCATCGACTGGCTGTAACGGTTTTTGTCCGGCTGCGATCAGTTCTGCAATCTGGTGGCCTTCGATAACCACTCCGCGCGTGGCGCCCTCGGCAAAGATCGCCAGCGGATCTTGAATCCACAGCCTAGACATAATAACTATGCCAAAGATTCATTCCAAAATAAAAAACCCGCTCCCGTAGGAGCGGGTTGTCGTTTAAACAACAATGGCAGTCCTGCTATTCGGGCAACTTATCGTCGACACCCTGAACGTAGAAATTCATAGTCGCCAGCATTGGGAAGTCGGCAGCTACTTCACCCGCGGCAACCACAAGTTCGCCGGCCTGGTTGTAGATCGGACCAGTAAACGGATGAAATGCACCAGTGCGGATTGACTCTGCGGTTTTTCGCGCCATCATGGCGACGGCACTTGGCATATTGGTAAACGGTGCCATGCCGACCATCCCTGGACCCATTCCGTTCCAGGTATCCCCTGGACTCCAGGTGCCCATCAATACATCAACTGTTCGTTTGACATAATACGGTCCCCAGTCATCGAGAATTGCGGTTAACTGTGTATCCGGGGCAAACTGAATCATGTCGGAGGCTTGCCCGAAAGCATGGATCCCGCGGTCTGCCGCCGCCTGAAGTGCCGCAGTACTGTCGGTATGCTGGGTGATGATGTCCGCGCCCTGATCCATCAGTACTTTGGCCGCGTCGGCTTCTTTGGGCGGATCAAACCAACTATAAACCCACACGACTTTTACCTTCATGTCCGGATTGATCGACTGCGCACCCAGCATGAATGCATTGATGCCGCGCACGACTTCGGGAATCGGGAACGAGGCGATGTAGCCGATGACGCCACTTTTGGATATCTTGGCGGCAATCTGGCCTTGCACATAACGGCCTTCGTAGAAGCGCGCTGAGTAGGTCGCAACATTGTCGGCTTGTTTATAGCCCGTCGCGTGCTCAAATTTCACGTCCGGGAAGCGTTTGGCGACCTTGAGGGTTGGCTCCATATAGCCAAAGGACGTGGTAAAGATCAGTTTGTGCCCGGTTTCAGCCAGCTTGGCGATTGCACGCTCGGCATCCGGTCCTTCTGGTACGCCTTCAACGTAGGTTGTTTGCACATGGTCACCGAGCATATTGTCGATCATCAGGCGGCCTTGATCATGGGCATAGGTCCAGCCATGATCCCCTGGCGGGCCAATATAGATAAACCCAACTTTCAGCTTATCTGCCGATGCGCTGTAGACCACACCGAAGCTCAAAAGTGCAGCCAGCAACACCGAGGCCAGTTTGGCAAAATACTTCATTTTCTTATTTCCTCCATCTATGGTGAGTTTCAACAGCACAATTTCTTCTTAACGCTCAGCGCGAAAGGGCTTGCCCAGACAGGCCGGCGCATTGAGGCGAATCCTGATCGCGTCTCTGGAAATCAAGACTAATACAACTATCGTCGCAATGTAAGGGAGCATCGACATAAAAGCGCCCGGGATCCCAAGGCCTGCCGCCTGGGCGTTTAACTGCAATATGGTGATGCCGCCAAAAAGGATAGCGCCCAGCAGTACCCGTGAGGGCCGCCAACTGGCAAAAACCACCAGTGCCAGGGCGATCCAGCCCCGACCGGCGGTCATATTCTCGGCCCACAGCGGGGTGTAGACCAGCGACAGGTAAGCTCCACCCAGGCCCGCCATCGCACCGCCGAAGGCGACCGCTGCGTAGCGGATGGCAATGACCGGGTAGCCGATCGCGTGGGCCGAAACATCGGAGTCGCCCACCGCCCGCAGGATCATCCCCCAGCGGGCGTGTTTCAAAAACCAGCCACAGAGCGCGAGGATAATGATGGCAAGATACACCAGCGGGTCGTGGCCAAAGAGCAATCGGCCGATCACTGGCAGATCGGTCAGAACCGGGATGTGTATCGCCCCGATCTGCTCGATCTTCTCGCCCACGTAATCCAGGCCCACCAGCGCCGACAGCCCGGTACCAAAGATGGTCAGGGCAAGCCCGGTGGCAACCTGGTTCGAAAGCAGGGTGAGGGTCAGCACCGCAAAAATCAGCGAGGCAACAAGACCGCACAGGCTGCCTGCCAGCAGGCCTGCCAGTGGCTGGCCGGTAAGTGTCACAGCGGCAAAGCCAAACACCGCACCGATCAGCATCATGCCCTCGACCCCCAGGTTCAGTACGCCGGATTTTTCACAAACCAGTTCTCCGGTGGCGGCAAAGACCAGCGGTGTCGCTGCCGTCATCATCGTCATCATTGAAGCTATCAGCAGTTCGTTCATGTGGCAGATACCTTATTGCCGATACGCGTCAGCCGGTAACGGGTCAGCAGGTCGAAGGCCAGCAGATAGAAAAGGATGATGCCCTGGAAAAGGCCTGTGACTGCTTTGGGCAGGCCAGCCGAGATCTGCGCGCCTTCGCCGCCGATGTAGGTCACGGCGATTGCGCTTCCGGCGAGCGCCACACCCACCGGGTGCAGTCGGCCCAGAAATGCCACGATGATGGCGGTAAAGCCATAACCCGGGGAGATCTTGGGCATCAACTGGCCGATGGTCGAGGCGGCCTCCATAATGCCGGCAAGCCCTGCCAGACCCCCGCCGATGAGCAGGGTCGCCCAGATCATCCGCGGGTTGCTGATGCCGGCATGGCGAGCAGCCAGCGGCGCTGAGCCAAATACCCGCACCTTGAAACCAAAACGGCTCTTGGTCAGTACGAACCACGCCAACAGCGGCACCAACAGCGCGATCAGTGTGCCCAGATGCACCCGGTAGCCGCGAAACAGCATGGGCAGTAAAGCCGCATCGGGGAACATCCGGGTACCGGGAAAGCCCCAGCCCTGGGGATTACGCCAGGGGCCTTGCACCAGATGTACCAGCAGCAATTCGGCGACATACACCAGCATCAGCGAGACCAGGATTTCGTTGGCGTTGAACCGGGTTTTGAGCAGTGCCGGTATTGCGGCCCAGGCCATGCCGCCGAGCACACCCAGTGCCAGCATGGCCGGCAGGATCAGTGGATTGGTGCTGTCGTAGAAGACCACCGCGGGGGCGCTGCCCAGCAATGCCCCGGCAATAAACTGGCCTTCGGCGCCGATGTTCCAGACTCCGGCGCGAAACCCGACCGACAACCCGATGCCGATCAGGATCAAAGGCCCGGCTTTGACAGCGACTTCGGACAGGCCGGACCAGGAGGTCAGCGGCTCGATAAAGTAGATATACAGCGCAATACCGGGTGCTTTGCCCATGGCAAGGAATATCAAAGCACCGGTCAGCCCGGTTAACGCCATGGCCAGTAGCGGCGACAGCCAGGCGGCTGACGCAGACTGGGTCGCCCGGGCCTCAAGCGCCAGCATGGGAAAGTGATTCCGTACGCTCGCGGCTGGCGCCCATCAGCAGGCCGACTTCCTGGGTGGTGATATCAGATGCCAACTGCGGTTCAGACAGAGTTCCCTGCGAGATGACCGCGATGCGGTCACAAAGCGCAAATATCTCGTCCAGATCCTGCGAGATGATCAGCGCCCCGGCGCCGGCACTGACCAGACGCTGAATCTGCTCGTGGATTGCTGCCGCCGCACCGGCGTCGACCCCCCAGGTAGGCTGGGAAACTACCAGCAGTTGCGGTTGCTGCAGAATCTCGCGGCCGACGATAAATTTCTGCAAGTTGCCCCCGGAAAGGCTGTTGGCGAGTGCCGCAGTGCCCGCGGCCTTAACGTCAAAACGCTGCAGAATCTCTTGGGCATAGTGCTCGACCCCGGCCCAATTCACCAGGCCACGCGAGACAAAGCCCAATCGATCGGCCGAGGTGAGAAAACTGTTCTGTACCAGGTTAAGGTCAGAGACCGCCGCCTGACCGATGCGCTCCTCAGGTACAAACACGGCGCCGAGTTGTCGGCGGGCTACCGGCGTCAGTGCGCCGGCTTCGGTATCGAGCATGCGAATCGAGCCACTGCGCGGCGGGCCGGTTTCTCCCGACAGCGCGTTCATGAGTTCTATCTGGCCGTTACCGGCTATACCGGCAATAGCCAGAATCTCGCCGGCGCGTACCGAAAAACTGACACTGTCGATGTCGGTGCCGTGCGGCTGGTCGGAGCGAACCGAAAGGTCGGTTACCTGCAGACGCGCCTCAGACGCCGACGGGGCCGTGTGCCGCGGCGCGGATTCCACCCGACGGCCGATCATTTTCTCGGCCATCGAATGTGCGGTTTCATTGGCCGGTATGCACTCATCAACCCGTTGTCCGCCGCGCAATATGGTGGCGCGATCACACAGGGTGCGGACCTCCTCAAGCTTGTGGCTGATATAAAGGATCGAGCGGCCTTCGCCGGCAAGGGTGCGCAAGGTCGCAAACAGGGTTTCGGTTTCCTGCGGCGTAAGCACGGAGGTCGGTTCGTCAAGAATCAGCAGGCTGGGATTTTGCAGCAGGCAGCGCACGATCTCGATACGCTGGCGCTCACCCATGGAAAGATCGTAGACGTGCCGGTCGGGGTGCAGAGTTAAGCCATAATCATTCGCGGTCTGCTCCAGGCGCGCCCGCAGTTGGTTGAGATCCTGGGGCGGCAACGCCAACGCCACGTTTTCCAGTGTGGTCATGGATTCGAAAAGTGAGAAGTGCTGGAAAACCATGCCGATGCCCAGCTCACGGGCCCCGGCGGGGTGCGGTATCTGAACCGGGTTACCGTGCCAGCGAATCTGCCCCTGATCCGGACGCAGTACACCGTAGATGATCTTTACCAGGGTGCTTTTGCCGGCACCGTTTTCTCCAAGCAGGGCGTGGATCTCACCCGGGATGATTTCCAGGCTGATATCGTCGTTGGCGAGACACCCCGGAAACTCTTTGCGGATGCCCTGCAGTTGCAATAGTGCTGGTGTGGTCACTGCGGGTTTCTTTTTTTGTCCAATAGTATCGACACGGCTTCAGTAGGGAATCTTATCTTCTTTTTCGATCCATTCACGCATCAACTGGGCCGCTTTGTCACTGGGTTGTTGTATCAGCGGCAGTCGTCGCTGGTCTAGGGGGAGGGATACTTCCTGGTACAGTGCCGCATCGTCAAAGCCGATTCGGGCTGCATCATCCCGAGTGCTGGCGTAATAGATAGTATCAATACGTGCCCACCAGATGGCAGCAAGGCACATGGGGCAGGGCTCACAGGTGGTGTAGATCACTGATCCGGCAAGCGAGAAGGTGCTGCGTTGGCGACAGGCATCGCGAATCGCGCTGATCTCCGCGTGTGCGGTTGGATCGTTGCCTGAGGTCACCTCGTTCCAGCCGCGGCCGATGACAATGCCTTGGTGCACGATGATTGCACCAAATGGCCCACCGGCCCCGGCGCGCATATGCCGAGCGGCAAGTTTGACCGCAAGATCCATAAAAGTGCTATGGCTGGTCGGTCCAGGTTTATTCATGATGCGGCCCTTTGAATCTCGGCTTGCTGCAGCGTGATGCCGGGTTCCCCGGTGTCGACGCGACAGGATTTTAGAATCTCAGGCAGTACGCCCAAGGCGATCACGCCCGGTTCTTTGCCTGCTGCGGCGCCCGCTCCGATGGGGCTGGTGAGGCGCGCGATCTGCGTATCTGTCAGGCCGTCTTTTTTAAGAGCCTTGCGAAAACGTCGCGCCTTGGCCTGACTGCCGATCAGGCCGGTGTAGCGCAGCGCAGTGTTTGCGAGCAGGATACGGCATAGCTCGTAATCCAGAGCGTGGCTGTGGGTCATGACCAGCGCTGCAACGTGATGCCTCAGGTCCTGTGCGATCGGTAGCAGGTCATGCGCTGTGTGAACATCAATATTGGGCGAGGCGGGTACCTGCGCACATTGATCCTTACGGCTGTCAAAAACGGATACCCGAAGCGGCAGCTGACTGGCCATCGTACACAAGGCGCGACCCACGTGACCGGCCCCAAACAGCGCCAGCGCCGGCCGGTGATCGGCAAGTGACAGGGCAAACACGGCGTGACTATTAGCCGCTGCTGGTTCGTCGTGATCGATCACCGATGGCGGTATATCGCTGTGTGTCTTGTTGAAGTGCACATTTACCTGGTTACCAGTGCGTTGTTTGTCGCGGGCCTGTTGCAGCCAGAGGCTGGCGCTGGCATCGATCGGTTGCAGCATGACTTCCAAAGTGCCACCGCAGCACTGGCGCATGTCTGGTCCAAGCACGCAATGCACAATCGACCGCGCCCAGTCGCCGTTACCCGCCAGCATTGCCTGGCCCGCCTCTATGATTGTGCGTTCGAGCTCGCCGCCGCCGACACTGCCCAGAGGCTGCGTCTCGCCGATCAGAATCCAGCTTCCGGTTTCGCGTGGGGTAGAGCCGCGCTCACCGCAGATGATGGCCAGTACCGCCGGTCTCGCCTTGGCCACGGTATCAAGCGCGGCATTGATCCAGTCGCACGGACCCGGTGCGCCCTGGATCATGATTGCGCTCCAGCGCCCGTTGTCGAAGCCTGCTTGCGTTCGGCCTGTATGGCAAAGAGCAGTGCCTCGGCCGTTGCCGGTGTATCCAGAGCCGGCACAGTGCTATAGCCATTGATACTCGAGAGCGCGTCAGACAGTGCCTGGTGAACCGAGATTGCCAGCATCAGCGGCGGCTCACCCACCGCTTTGGAGCGATGAATGGTCGCTTGGGTATTTTCACCGCGTGACCACAGTCGGATATCCATCCGCCGCGGCCGGTCCGAACAGGTGGGAATCTTATAGGTCGAAGGTGCGTGGGTTTTCAGGTGGCCGGCGTCATCCCACCACAGCTCTTCGCTGGTCAGCCAGCCCATGCCCTGAATAAAGCCGCCTTCCACCTGCCCCAGGTCGATGGCCGGGTTCAGCGAGCGACCGGCATCGTGCAGGATATCGACTGCTGTCACCCGGCTCTCACCGGTCAGGCTATCGACAGCGACTTCGCTGACGGCGGCACCGTAGGCGAAATAATAAAAGGGGCGGCCCTTGGCGGTTTTGCGGTTGTAGTGAATCTTCGGTGTACGGTAAAAGCCGGTGGCCGACAGTTGTACCCGTGCCAGGTAGGCAAGCTCCACCAGCTTGGCAAAAGATAGCGTGGTATCGCCGGCGTGCACGCTCGAGTCGTTGAAGCGTATCTGGCCCTCGTCAACCGCAAAGTGGCGCGCGGCAAAAGCGCTGAGGCGACGTTTCAGAGTACCTGCAGCATTCAATGCCGCCATCGCATTGAGATCCGCGCCGGATGAGGCCGCAGTCGCTGATGTATTGGGCACCTTAGCCGTACTGGTCGCGGTGATCTTGACCTGCTCTAAGGGGACAGCCAGTGCGTTGGCCACCACCTGTGCGACCTTGATAAAAAGCCCCTGGCCCATCTCAGTGCCGCCGTGGTTTAGATGAATACTGCCGTCTCGGTAGATGTGCACTAGAGCGCCGGCCTGGTTAAACCAGCTGGCAGTAAAGGAGATGCCGAATTTGACTGGAGTCAATGCCAGCCCGCGCAGCACCTGCGGGTTGTTTGCGTTGGCAGCGTGGATCGCTTCACGGCGCTGCCAGTAATGGCTGCTGGCCTCAAGGTCGGTAACCAGTTCATCGAGAATAAAGTCGTCAACCGGCATGTGGTAGGGGGTCAGGCTGCGCTCTTTCGCGCCGTAAAAATTGCGCTTGCGCACAGTCAGTGGATCCTGACCGGTGGCCCTTGCTACGGCCTCTATCATGCGTTCGCCGGCGAGCATGCCCTGCGGTCCACCAAAGCCGCGAAAGGCGGTATTGGATACGGTGTTGGTAAAGCAGCGCTGCGAGCGGATACGCACCGTTGGAAAAAAATAGGCGTTATCCACATGAAACATGGCGCGGTCGTTTACCGGGTCGGACAGATCGAGGGTACAGCCACAGCGCGAGGCCAGGGTGGTATCCACGGCCAGGATGCGGCCATCGGCATCATGGCCGACTTTCCAGTCGATGCGAAAGTCATGGCGCTTGCCGGTCATGCGCATATCATCATCGCGATCCAGTCGGCATTTGACTGGGCAGGCATTGCGCTGCGCCGCCACGGCAGCGAGCGCCGCCCACTGGCAGGCCTGACTCTCCTTGCCGCCAAATGCACCGCCCATGCGCCGGACCTCGACCGTGATTGCGTTGGCCGGTTTGCCCAGCACCTTGGCCAGGTGCTGCTGGATTTCGCTGGGATGCTGGGTTGAGCAGTGCACCAGCATGTCGCCGTCTTCCTGGGGGATGGCCAGCGATACCTGGCCTTCAAGATAAAAGTGATCCTGTCCACCGCAATACAGTGTGCCCGAGACAGCGCACGGCGCTGAGCGCATGGCGTCTTGCCAGTCACCGCGCTGCATCAACTGTTCGTCGCTGATGAAGCGCTGGTGGTGGAGCGCGTCATCGACCGTCAGGATGGGTTTTTCTGAGGCGATGTGTACTTTGCCCAGTACAGCGGCTGCACGCGCTGCGCGGTGACTGGTCGCTACTACGGCAAAAACCGGTTCGCCGTCAAAGCGCACGTCAGTGTCGGCCAAAACGGGCTCGTCTCCACGACCCGACGGGCTGACATCATTTTGCCCCGGGATATCGTTAGCGCAAAAAACATCGATAACCCCGGGGGCGCCGCGCACAGCGCCAAGATCCATGGATTCGATGCGCCCACAGACGGCTCTGGCGCTACCCACGGCAAGATGCAAGGTGTTTTGCGGCACTGGGATGTCATCGATAAAGAGCGCTTCGCCGGTCGCGTGTTTCAGCGCACTGTCATGGGCCAGGGCAGCGCCCGGGCCTTGGGCTAAAGTTTCAGCCATGGGCAGACAAAACTGGCGTCGCGCTTGCCGGGTAGAGCAAGTCGGGCGCCTTGCCGCTGATAGTACGCAGGTAGCGCTCCAACAGGCCGCGTGCTGTGTGCATCCGGTAGTCCGCGCTGGCGCGTGCGTCGGTGATAGGGGCAAAGTCCTGTTGTAGAGCCTTCGCGCCAGGGTCAAGAGCCGAGCAATCTGCACTTTTCCCGACCAGCGCATTCTCGCACTGGCGCGCGCGCTGCACGGTTCCGGCCATTCCACCGAAGGCAATCCGCGCGCTGGTGATGGTGCCGTTATCGAGTTGCAGACTAAACGCGCCGCATACGGCGCTGATGTCCTGATCGAAACGTTTGGATACCTTCCAGCAGTGAAAATATTCATGGCCCTGTGTCGGCACACCGATCATGCGAATGATTTCTCCGGTCGCCAGATCCTGATTACCATAGTCGATGAAGAAATCTTCCAGCGCCATGGTGTGTTCGCCGTTTGGGCCCAGCAGGTGCAAGGTTGCGCCCAGCGCGATCAGGGCCGGGGCAAGATCGCCGATGGGCGAGCCGTTGGCGATGTTGCCGCCAAGGGTGGCCTGAGCGCGGACCTGGCGCGAGCCAAAACGATGCAGCAAGGTTCCAAGGTCTGGTGCGAGATCCTCCAGCACTTCCAGGCTCTGCGCCAGGGTTACTGCGGCGCCTATTTGCACCTCCTGGTCGGTTCGATGAATTCGCTTCAGTTCGGCAACCTGGCCCAGGTAAATAATGTGGTCAAATCGCTGGTGCTGTTTGGTGATCCAAAGGCCAACGTCGGTAGCGCCGGCAATCAGTTGCGCCTGTGGCAGGGCTCGCATCAGTTCAGTCAGGCCTGCAAGGCGGGTCGGCGCGGCAAAAATATTGGCCACACCCTTTGTTTGCAGATAGGTATCGTCGTTCGCCCATTTCCCCAGTGTTTCAATTCCCAGCGCCTGCAGTGATCGGCAATGATCGGGAATGGGCTGTGCAAGGGCTTGTTGCGCAGCAGTGATGATCGGGCCGTATCCAGTGCATCGACACAGGTTGCCCGCAAGAGCGTCGTTCAGGGTTTCGCGACCAACCGTAAAATCATCGGTATCACAGGCATAATGCAGCGCGGCCAGACTCATCACGATACCCGGGGTGCAAAAGCCGCATTGGGAGCCATGGGCTTTGGCCATCTCGATCTGAACCGGGTGAGGTTGTGGATCAGCCAAGTGCTCGACGGTAAGTACCTGGGTGCTATCGACTGTACCGAGCGGAATAATGCAGGCGTTAACAGGCTGGTAACGCAGCTGGTTATTTTCCGAGCGACCCAACAATACCGTGCAGGCGCCGCAGTCTCCTTCGGCGCAGCCTTCTTTGGTGCCGGTCAGCCCCCGGTTGAGCCGCAGGAAATCCAGCAGTGTTTGCTGTCCGTCGAACGCATCCAGTGCAATTTCCTGGTCGCCAAGCAGACAGCGGAATGCAGGTCGTGCGGTTGCCATAGGCCGTTCGGGCAGACCCGTCAGCTGCCGCGGTAGGTGCTGTAGCCGTAAGGGGAAACCAGTAGCGGCACGTGGTAGTTGGCCTGCGCTTGGGCAATGCCGAAGCGGATGACTACCGTATCCAGAAACGCCGGATCCGTCAGTTCAACACCACGCTTGCGGAAATATCCCCCCGCGTCAAAATGGAATTCGTAGATTGCGCAGTTAAAGGCCGCACCTTCCAGCACGGGCCCATCGTTGCGCCCATCGGCGTTGGTACGCCCCCGGCAAACCTCGGTGAGCGGGTCGTCGATACGATAAAGTATCCAGCTCATGCCGGCGGCAGGTTGGCCGGTGGCCGTATCCAGAACATGGGTGGTGAGTTTGCCCATGGACTCCTCCTTCGGTGGCGGTTGGGGCGAAGAATAGCGGCTCAGGACCCCCGCCGTGGGTGGCGGGTGTGCCGTAGCACACGATGCAGTGTCACATAGAGGAGCACTATCGTCAGTATCAGTTCGCCTTAAACACTTTCAATATAAATTTGATAATAACGTGAAATCTTCTTTAAAGTCTCAGTTAATATTCCCACCACAACAGATGTAAGGCACAAGATGATTCGCCGGAACAACACATGAACCCACAGCCCACATACCCCCGCGATCTGGTCGGTTACGGCCGTACCCCACCCCAGGCTGATTGGCCGGGTGGCGCGCAGATTGCGTTGCAGTTCGTGGTCAACTATGAAGAAGGCGCAGAGAACTGCGTGCTGCATGGCGACGAGGCTTCCGAGGCTTTTCTTTCAGAGATCGTTGCTGCATCACCATGGCCTGGCCAAAGACACCCCAGCATGGAATCTATTTATGAATATGGGTCGCGAGTTGGGGTATGGCGTCTTTTTGATCTGTTCGCCCGCTACGAGATTCCTATTACGGTGTTTGGTGTGGCTATGGCTCTTGAGCGTAATCCGGCGGTCGCTGAAGCCGCTATGGCGGCAGGCTACGAGATCTGCTCGCATGGCTACCGCTGGATCGATTACCGCAACGTACCCGAGGACATTGAGCGCGAGCACCTGTACCTGGCCATCAAGATCATCAGTGAGTTAACCGGTGAGCGCCCGCTTGGCTGGTATACCGGGCGCACCAGCGAGAGGACGCGCGCGCTGGTCGCGGCCGAAGGCGGGTTTCTTTATGACGCAGATGATTACAACGATGACCTGCCGTTTTGGACCCGCGTCGATGACCAGGCTCACCTGGTTGTGCCCTATACGCTGGATAACAACGATATGCGTTTCGCCAGTCCCCAGGGCTTTAACAGTGGTGAGCAGTTCTATACTTATCTGCGTGATGCCTTCGACACACTGTATGCAGAAGGACAGACCACCGCGCGGATGATGTCGGTGGGATTGCACTGTCGTCTTATCGGACGGCCGGGCAGGCTCGCAGCACTTGCCCGGTTTATCGAGTACACCCGGCGTTTTGATAAGGTGTGGTATTGTCGGCGCATCGATGTGGCTCATCACTGGCGGGCAAAGTTTCCCGCGGATGTGCAATGACAGTCGTTCCCAGCCAGATGGGCCAGGACGCCTTTGTTGCCCGATTTGGCGGCGTCTATGAGCAGTCGCCGTGGATCGCAAAGCAGGTTTTTGATACCGGAATCACGCCGTTAACCGATAGTGCGCAGGGCTTGTCACAAGCCATGGTCGATATCATCGAGCAGGCCGGCCGCGAACCGCAACTCGCGCTACTTTGTGCTCACCCGGATCTTGCCGGGCGCCTGGCGGTGTCTGGCGAATTAACCAGCGCCTCATCGGCTGAGCAGTCCGCTGCCGGCCTGGATCAGTGCACAAGCGAGCAGTACGGTGCATTCACGGATTTGAACGAGCGTTACACCCGCAAGTTCGGCTTTCCCTTTATCCTCGCCGTGCGGGGCTATCACCGCGATGAAATACTTGAGTGTTTCCAAAGGCGGGTAGACAATGATGTAGATGTGGAGTTTGATGAAGCCCTGGAGCAGGTACACCGGATCGCGCGGCTTCGACTGGAGGCACTTTTCACCGACGCGGATTTATCCCAGACATGAGTCAAGCAACCGACATTCCTGAATTTGCCCGCCACCTGGTGAACCTGGCATCACCACGGCTGGGCGGTGAGGCTCTTGAGACCAGCGATGATTTTTTCGCGCCCAAGGAGCGGTTACTGCAAGACAGCGAACCGGTCTTTATTGCTGATAAGTTTGACGATCACGGTAAATGGATGGACGGCTGGGAAAGCCGGCGCCGACGCGGCGGCGGCCATGATCATGTGGTGATACGCCTTGGGACCCGTGGCATTGTACGCGGCGTAGATATCGATACCCGGCATTTCACTGGCAACTATCCCCCACAGGCTTCGCTGGAAGCCGCTGACAGTGACCATGACACGCCGGTCGATAAGCTTAACTGGCGTGAACTGCATGGGCGCATCGACCTCGGTCCTAACAGCCATCACTACTGCGCGATAGCCGATGCCCAGCCGGTCAGTCACCTGCGCCTGAATATTTTTCCCGACGGCGGGGTTGCCCGATTGCGGGTTTATGGCGAGCCATTGGCGGCCAGTTCAGGCGCTGATCCGGGCCAAGTGCTGGAACTCTCGGCGATTGCCAACGGCGGGCGTATTGCCGGCTTTAACGATGCACACTACGGTGATCCCTGGGTCATTTTGATTCCGGGGCGGGGTATCAACATGGGCGACGGCTGGGAAACACGCCGTCGGCGAGAGCCCGGCCACGACTGGATTCTGGTGCGCCTCGGTACGCCCGGTGTAATCGAGCAGGTGGAAGTAGACACTGCGCATTTCAAGGGCAATTATCCGGATCAATGCTCTATCCAGGGAGCCTTAATCGAGGGGCTTGATGATGCAGCCCTTGGTGTCGCTGCCGAAAACTGGCCGGAACTGATGCCACCACAAAAGCTTGAGATGGACTGCCAGCATCTCTTTGATCAAAGTGCGTTGCGAGATGTTGGCGCGGTTAACTGCGTGCGGTTGAATATCTTTCCCGATGGCGGCATCAGCCGTTTTCGGGTGTATGGCCGTTTGCAGCGCTGAATAAGCGCCGTGGAATCCATCGTACCCCAGCCATTGACCGCGCAACTCTTTGCACCCTTTGGCGATGTGATCGAGGCACGTCAAAACAGTGCGGTAATGATCAACCAGGGCACCTCGACCCGGTTTCATGATCTCGCCGCAGTGGATGTGGGCGCCGAGGGCGGCCGTGCTCTGGTGAACATATTCCGTGCGACGCCATATCCGCTGCCACTGGTGATCCGCATGATGGAAAAGCACCCCCTGGGTTCGCAGCTCTTTATGCCGCTGCAGGGGCAGACCTATCTGGTGGCGGTTGCACCATCATCGGATCAAGTGACCTCATCGGATATATCGGTTTTTATTGCTCAGGGACACCAGGGGGTGAATTTTTACCCTGGCACCTGGCACCACCCATTGCTGGTATTGTCTGGGCAGCAGGATTTTCTGGTGATTGACCGAGGCGGCGCGGGTGAGAATTTGATCGAGCACGATCTGGATACCCCCCTCGGGGTCACACTGGATTGATCACAGGATGATTGCATCCTGGCGTGAAGTGTCAGCGATCGTAGCCGGGTACAATCAGCCAGGTGTTACCTGGAGGGGGCCGATATGAAGGTGTTTTGTACAATGCTGGTGACCGGCACCTTGCTGGGGGTTTCGATACCCGCGGCAGCGCTGCTGCTAGGGGAGGCCGAGGACGGGAAACCGTTGCACGACAACTTTTGCAGCGCTTGTCATGTCAACATGTTCGGCGGTGACGGCAGTAGCATATATACCCGTGATACCCGCCGGGTCCAAAGCATTGAGGGGTTGATGGGACAGGTCGCGTTTTGTAATCAGCAGACCAGTGCCGGGCTGAACGAGCACGAAGTTGACGACATCATCGCTTACCTTAACGAGACCTTCTACGGCTTCGAGACCGACTAGCAGCTCCCGCCCGAGGCTATTCTTAATAGCCTGCCAGACCCTCAGGGGCGCAGGATCACCTTAGGTGCCGCACACTTGCCGGCGTGCAGTTCCTTAAAGGCGGCTGGGCCATCGCCCAGTGACCGCTGGTCGATCCAGTCGAGCGAGCCAAATGCACCCGAATGCAGTTTGGCCAAAGTCGCGCGAAGATCAACCGGGGTGTAGGTATAGGTTCCGATCAGTGTAATTTCCTGCAGCGTGATGCGCCGGATATCCAGGCCCTCTTCGCTGTCCAACAGTCCAATGTGCATGATCACGCCGCCAGGCGTCACAGCGGCTATTGCAGCCTGGCGCGAAGTGCGTCCCCCGACCGCATCGATAACCAGGTTGAAATACGACTTGGGTGCAGGTTGATCCACCGGGTTAATCACCGCGGCTGTGCCAACGCGTGTCGCGACATCCCGGCGCAGTGGGTTGGTGTCTGCCAGCATAATCTCGGCTGCTCCCTGGTCGCGAAGCGCTAACGCGGCAAAAAGACCCACTGAACCTCCGCCGATGACCAGTGCCTTTGCCTCGTTGACAGGTCCTGCCAGGGCTCTGCCTGCCAGGTTAACTGCATGTACAGCAGTCGCCGCGGGCTCTGTCAGTGCAGCCGCAGCAGCGTCCATGCCCTGCGGAATATCGATGAGGTTAGTTCTGGGAATGGCGATACGTTCAGCAAATGCTCCTGGGCGGTACATACCGATGAGATCACGCTCGGGGCACAGGTTCTGGCGCCCGTCCAGGCAGTAATCGCAATGGCCACAGGTAATTAAAGGATTGAGTACTACGCGACGTCCGGCATCGTCGCCTTCGAGTACAACCCCCGCCGCTTCATGTCCCAGGATCAGCGGCGGAACCCGGCGCGGGTCATGGCCAAGGTAGGCATGCATGTCAGAGCCACAGATGCCGACCGCTTCGATCTGAACCAGCGCTTCGCCGGGGCCGATCGACTGTGCATCCGGTTCTTCGCGGAAGGTCATCTGCTCGTTTGCGGTATAGACCAGTGCTTGCATTGGCTGATCTATTTTGCGGTGAAGCCGCCGTCGACAAAGATCGTCTGCCCGGTGATGTAGCTCGAGGCCGGAGCCGCGAGGAAGACGCTGATACCCGCAAGATCCTCGAGTTCGCCGTTGCGTCCTATCGCTGTTTGCTCTGCGGCCCAGGCGCGGCGCTCGTCATCATCGAAAATCGGTGCCGCCAGGTCGGTGGGAAAAAATCCCGGTGCAATGGCATTGCAGGTAATGCCGTTGGGGGACCAGGCTTGGGCCATGGCCCGTGTCAGCTGACAGACACCGCCTTTGGATGCGCCATAGGCTATACCGCCGGGAAAGGCGCGGGCCGACTGCAGTGACGCGATATTAATGATGCGCCCATAGCCTGTTTTTTTCATCCCCCCAGCCAATTCGCGGGCAAGGAAAAACGGCGCCGACAGATTGAGTTGGATGGTCTGATCCCAGCTATGCGTTGTGACATCCTCAGCCACCTGGCGCAGATTGATTCCCGCCGCGTTAACCAGAATGTGGGGGTGACCAAACATCTCCCGGCACTTGGTTGCGATGGCCGGAATCTGCTCGCGCTCAGCAAGGTCGCCACCCACAGCAGCAGCTTCACCGCCGGCTGCCTCGATGGTGGTTACAGTCTGATCCAGTCGATCCTGGCGACGGGCCAGCAGCACAATACGGGCACCGGCCTTGGCCAGGAAGCCGGCAATGGCCTGGCCTATACCGGAGCTGGCACCGGTCACCACGGCAACCCGTCCCGTAAGATCAAACAGGGGTTGCGTCATATTATTCACGGTCCCTGCAGTTCAAAACGCTCTTTGGGAAAATACTTGTGCAGCCGGTCATCCCCGGATAAGGCGTGGCCTTCCATACCCTCGGCCCGGGAGATTCTCGCGCTCACGGCGCCCACATCACGGTTGGCCTCTCGGTTCATGCGCTGCCAGGTGACGGTCTTGATGAACTTGCCTACACTCAAGCCGCCGCTGTAACGTGCAGCACCCTTGGTGGGCAGGATGTGATTGGGGCCAGCGGCCTTGTCGCCGTAGGTCACGGTGGTTTCTTCACCCAGGAACAGCGAGCCGTAGTTGCTGAGGTGGTTCAGCCACCAGTCCGGATCCTGGGTGTGTACTTCCAGGTGTTCCGGGGCGTACAGATCACTTTGTTTTACAGCCTCTTCGCGTGACTCGGCGATGATTACTTCACCATAATCGCGCCAGGCATTTTCTGCTGCACTACGATTGGGTTCACCAAGCCTTGCTATGCAGCCGGGCATTTTCTCGATCACCTTTTCAGCGAGCGATTGCGAGGTGCTGATCAGCCAGGCAGGTGAATCAGGCCCATGTTCTGCCTGGCCGGCAAGATCGGATGCAACGATGTCCGGGTCGGCTGAATCATCGGCAATGACGGCAATCTCGGTGGGGCCTGCGAACATATCGATGCCGACCCGTCCGTACAGGATGCGCTTGGCTTCGGCCACAAAACGGTTACCCGGGCCAACCAGCATATCGGCAGGGTGCCCTGAGAAAAGGCCAAAGGCCAACGCGGCGATTCCCTGTACTCCGCCCAGCGCCAAAATGGTGTCGGCGCCAGCCAGATCGGCCGCATACAAAATGGCAGGATGCACGCCTTGATCGCCCCGTGTGGGTGAGCAGGCCACCACGTGGCCAACGCCAGCCACCTTAGCGGTGGTCACGCTCATGACGGCAGAGGCGATATGGGCATAGCGCCCGCCAGGTATATAACAGCCTGCAGTTTGCACCGGAATCAGACGCTGGCCCGCGATCAGGCCGGGAGACAATTCGGTCTCAAACTCCTTCATGCTTTGAAGCTGTGCCTTAGCAAATTTCTCAACCCGCTCATAGGCGAACTGGATATCATCACGCGTCTGTGGCGACAGACTGGCCCCGGCGGCTTCGATCTCTTGGGTCGAAACGACGATATCTCCGGTCCATTGGTCGAGCTTTTCAGCATAGTCGCGTGCTTTTGCTTCACCGCCCGCTTCTATATCAGTCAGCATGTCTTGCACGATTTTGTGTGTGTCGCCTTCACCCGTGGTGGGGGATTTGGAAGCTTTTTTCAGGTAGCGCATAGGTTAGAACTCTTGATCAGTGTTAGATAGCGTCGAACAATAGGAGCGAAACAAAATGAGCGGTGATCACTTGCCGTAAATCAACTCCGGGAGCCACAGTGCGATTTGCGGGAAAAACATTACGCACAGCAGTCCGATCATCTGGATCACCATGAACTGCATCATGCCGGCATAGATGTCTTTGAGATCCCACTCCGGGACCACGCCCTTAAGAAAATACGCCGATAACGCCACAGGTGGCGATAGCCAGGCGGTTTGCAGATTGATGGCAACCAGAATGCCAAACCAGGTCAGGTTAAATCCGAGTTTGTCTACCAGTGGCAGCAGGATCGGTACGATGATCAGCACGATCGGCACCCATTCCAAGGGCCACCCCAGCAGGAAAATCACCGCCATTATGATAGCCAGGATCAACATGGGAGAAAGATCGAGCCCGAGCAGCAAATCAGTGAGCATCATTGGCGTGCCGAGTCGCGAAAACACGGCGCCAAAAAAGTTGGATGCCGCGACCAGGAGCATGATCAGCGCTGTAATCTCCAGGGTTTTAATGAGCGCATCCTGCAGTCCGCTCCAACTGAGTTTGCGGTAGGCTAGTGTCAGTAGCAGGGCGCCGCAGGCTCCCATGCCAGCGCCCTCAGTGGGTGTTGCAAGCCCAAATAAAATCGACCCCAGCGCCGAGAACACCAAAGCGGCTGGCGGCACCAGTCCGAGGAAAAATTCCCTGAAAACCTCCCGCATGGAGTTGGGCTGCTGATCCTCTGGTAGTGGTGGGCCCAGGGAGGGGTCAAGCCGGCAGCGCAGCAGTGCATAGCCGGTGTACAGGCTTGCCAGCAGCACGCCCGGCACAATGGCCGCCGCGAACAGGTCGGTTACCGGAACCTCAAGGATCGGCCCCATCACGACGAGCATAATGCTGGGCGGAATGAGAATACCCAGCGTGCCACCGGCAGTAATCGTGCCTGCGGCCAGGCGCACATCGTAGCCTGAGCGATTCATGGTTTTTGCAGCCATGATCCCAAGGATGGTGACCGAGGCGCCAACAATACCGGTCGCCGCCGCAAAAATGGTGGATACGAAAAGTACTGCGATGAACAGGGCGCCGTGGGTGCGCGAAAGCATCAGCTGAACCGCCCGGAACAATCGCTCCATCAGCCCTGCTTTCTCCATGAGAATACCCATGAAGATAAATAGTGGTACTGCAGCCAGGGTTTGCTCCAGCATGACCCCGGAGAACTGGTAGGTCATCAGATAGAAGACCAGCTTGCCAAAACCCAGATAGCCAAACACCAGGCCCAGAAATATCAGCGTAAAAGAAATCGGAAAACCGACAAAGATCGCGAACAACATACAGCCGATCAGGACCAGCCCCAGGATTTCGTTGGTCATTGTCCCGGCCACCTGCGATGCTTTATTGCGTAGATGCTCTTGAGCACCTCAGACACTCCCTGGATAAGTAACAGCGCAATACCCACAGGCAGGGCCGTTTTGATCGGGCCCATGATCGGCATCCATGCGGTATCCATGCCACGTTCGCCGCGCATCCAGGCAAGATACGCGTAGTCATAGGCTGCCCACAGGCAGACAATCAGTCCGGGAAAGTAGAACGCCAGGTAAAGTGTGGTATCGACGATGCCCTGCGTCCTGGGCGACCAGTTGCGGTAGATAAAATCGGCTCGAATATGAACGCCTTTGGAGAGTCCATAGCCGGCACCGAGCATGAACAGGGCGCCCGCCAGCATACGGCTGATATCGTAAGCCCACATGGTAGGCGCGATGAAGGCATACCTTGCAATCACCTCGTAAACCATGGCGCCGAACATGGGTATGGTGAGCCAGCAGATGGTTCGCCCGATCACGAGGCTAAAGCGATCGATGACGGTGATGATTCTGGCCATCCACGGCGGCATATCGTCGGGCAAATCACCCGGTGAGCCGCCTCGCCGTTCCGCGATCAACTCATCGGTGATATCCAGTTGGTTTAGCTCATCCGTCATGGGGTGGTGTCCTGAATATGGTCAGGTTGCATCCTATACCGAAAAAGAAGCGGGCACGAGGCCCGCTTCTGCAATTCGGCTACAGGGTATTTAGCCTGTGAAGATGAAATAAGCCGCCGTTATTCTTTTTGTTTGGCGTAGGCCATGCCAAGATTAGCGTTGCTCATCTGTGCGCCAGACCAGAAAGGCACCGCGATGTCGGCAAACTCCGTCATCGAGCTATGTACCTTATTGAAGAATGCATTTTCAGCATTCAACTTGGCATACAGTTTTTCTGTGGCAGCCATGTACTCGGTAAAGTAGTCGGCCGGAGTGTCGTGCAGAATGACGCCATGGTTCTCGGTGAGATCTTTAAGAGCCTTGCCGTTTTCGTAGATACGGTATGCCAGTGAACGGATCAAAGACGCATCGGCCGCAATCTGCATGGCGTTCTGCTGATCTGCAGTCAGGCTGTTCCATACATCGCCATTGATGTACATATCGGCGTTCACGACCACCTGATGCAACCCCTGCAGGTAGTAATGCTTAAGCACTTTCTGGAAACCGAAAACACTATCGGGTTTGGGGCAGCACCACTCGGCCGCATCGATCGTGCCGGCTTCCAGAGCTGGCAAGATATCACCACCACCCATGGCGACCGCCGCAACACCAATGTCCTTGTAGCTTTGCCCCGGGATTCCTGGCGGAGTGCGGAAGCGATATTTACGAAAATCATCCATACTGTTGATGGGCTCCTTGAACCAGCCCAGTGCTTCCGGGCCGACCGGTTGCAACATCAGGCCTTTAATGTTCATGCCCATCTCGGACCACAACTCGTCATACAGGGCTTTGCCACCACCATTCATGTACCAGGAGATCCAGGCAATGTTGTCGATGCCCAGACCCGCGCCCGCGGTGGGGGAGCCAAACAGCATTGCGGCCGGGTGATAACCAGACCAATAATGTGTCCACGCGAAACCGCCTTCAATCAGGCCTTTGTCCACCGCTTCAAGTGTCTGTTTAACTCCAACAACTGCGCCCGCGGGAAGCACTTCGATATCAACTTCGCCGTTGGTAAGGGCCCGAACGTTGTCCGCAAAGTCGTTTAACATCACGACTTCGTCTGCTTTGGCCGGGATAACAGATTGAACCCGTATTTTTACCGCGTGCGCTGTGCTTGCTGTCAGTGCAAGACCCAGCAGCGCTCCGGTTAAGGTAAGTAACTTGCGTTTCATATAACTCTCCCTCAATTGATGTCCACCCATCAAAAGCGTGGACTGTTTGATTGCTGGTTCTTGCCAGCGCCCCTTCGCTGTCGGTTGCTGATCATTAACTGTCCTAGGTCTATTCAACCAACATCACGATTCCGTTATCGTCTTAGCTGTATCTCGTAGTTTTATCTGCTGAAAGTAGTTTGTTGATGCGCCCTTATCTGTGGTCTATGCGCTTCGATACAGTTTGGTCATGACAAATTCCCGGTGGCCCAGTGCCTCAGCGGCGGTCAGGCGGCCATTGCAGGTTCGAAGTACCATATCAATCAGAGCGTCGCCGGCCTGATCAAGGTTCATTTCCCGGCGCAGCAGGCCCGAGACATCCAGATCCACGTGCTCGCCCATGGTGCGAACCGTACGCGGGTTAGCCGTGACCTTAATAACCGGTTCGATCGGATTGCCGATAATATTGCCTTGTCCAGTGGGGAAAATATGCACTGCAAATCCGCCTGCCGCCTGCAGAGTTACGCATTCCGCTGCCGCCGAGGAGGTATCCATGAAGTACAGACCAGGCCCTTTTTCTGGTGTTTCGGCAGGAGTCAGCACGTCTATATAACGGGCCTTTTTGCCGATTTTCAGCAGATTACCCATGGCTTTTTCTTCAATGGTCGTCAGGCCGCCCTCAATGTTGCCTTTGGTGGGCTGGCTGTCGGAAAGGTCACTGGTTTTGTTGGGTTCGATGACCTCATCCATGTAGGCCTGCCAGGTTGCAAACCACTTATCACCAATCTCCTTGGTAGCGGCCCGCTCGCGGCACAGGTGTTCTGCACCGGTAATCTCGGAGGTCTCGCCAAAACAGTTGGTGACACCCACCGCATCGGTCTTGTCGATAAAGTTGCCAACGGCGGGGTTGGCGCCCATCCCTGAGGTGGTATCTGATTCACCACACTTGTGCGATACCCAAAGATCGGAAATGGGGCACTTTTCACGGCTCAGTTCAGATGCTGTTTGCAGAAAGTCTTTGGCTGTGCGGCTTGCTGCGGCAATGGTGTCGATATCTCCGTGCTGTTCGATAGCGAAGCCCTGGACAGGCTTGCCAGTCTGGGCAATGCCGTCTACCACGCGAGCGGTCCACGCGGGCTCAATACCGATGACCACGACCGCGGCCACGTTCGGGTTGGCGCCGCTGCCGATCAATGTGCGAAAGTGCAACTCCAGATCTTCGCCAAACTGTAATCGACCATAGTGATGCGGCAGTGCCAGGGTGCCCTTGATGTTATTAGCGACCGCTTCACAGGCGGCGTTGGAAAGATCATCCAGCGGCAGGATCACCACATGATTGCGTATACCCACCCGGCCGTTTTCCCGGCGGTAACCAAAAAAATGTAGATCACTCATGGCTTACCACTTACTGGTTTTAAGGTTATGAACATGTACGTGATAGCCCTTGGGAATATCCGCCACCGCTCGGCCGATATTTTCTCCGTACTTGATAACAGGGTCGCCGTCTTTGAGATCTTTCAGGGCAAACTTGTGGCCCAGTGGTATGGCTTCATTGACTGCCATTGTCAGCGTCTGGTCGCTGTCCATGACCCAGCCCTCAAGGCTTTGGCCAGCGGTGATGCCCTCAACAACCACAACGCCGACGGCATCGTAGTTGTCGTGGACAAGAAAATCGGGTGCCACACTGCTCACAGTATTCTCCTGGTCATTTATTATTATATCTTAAGTCTTATATAAGAATTATTATTGTGTTATAACCTAATTTATTCAGTGTGTCAAAACCCCCGGGAAACGGGTATCAGCAGGGTTCAGCCCCGCGGTGAGCCCAATTGGGGAGAAGGCCCGGACCCAACAACCCCAGGTTAGAGCATAGTTTTGGAAAAAATACCCCTATACGAGCAGATAAAAGAGGCACTGCTTGGCCGATTGGCCAGCGATCATTGGCGCCCCGGCGAGTTGTTGCCCAGTGAGCCGAAACTGGCCGAGGAATTTGACGTGAGCCAAGGCACTATCAGAAGGGCGTTGGATGACCTGGTGTCACAGGGGTTGTTGGTCCGGCACCAGGGTCGGGGTACAGCGGTTACGGAGCACACCCCATTTGGGTTTTTTCATCTCTTTCGCGGTGATGGGGCGCGTGAATTACCCCAGAGCAAGACCTTAAGGATTTCGAGCAATCAGGCGAGTCGGACCGAGCGTGATTCTTTGGAACTTGCCTCCGGCAAGCAGGTGATTCGTATCCTGCGGGTACGTTACCTCAACCTGGAGCCCAAGATATTCGAGACAATATCCGTCTCCAGTGATCTTTTTCCGGGACTGGTAAAGATGTCAGCGCGCGATCTACCGAATACGGTGTACCGTTTTTACGAGCAGGAGTTTGGGGTACCCATTGTCGGTAAGCGTGAGCGGCTGCGGGCTGCCACCGCAACCAAGAGCGAGGCGCGCTACCTGCATGTCGAGGTGGGTACGCCGCTTCTGGAGATTGAGTGCGTCGCCTACAGTCACCGCACTCAGCCGATCGAATGGCGTATCAGCCGCTGCCTGACCGACGAGCACTATTACTGCAATCCACCTGAATCGGCGTAAGTTATAGTCGCTGGCCGTGGCAATGGACTTCGATTACATCATCGTAGGGGCAGGCTCAGCCGGCTGCGTGCTGGCGAACCGCCTGTCGGCCAGTGGTCGTCACCGGGTATTGCTGCTCGAGGCGGGCCCCAAAGACCGCTACCCGTGGCTGCATATCCCGATCGGTTATGCCAAGACGATGTTTCATCCACGCTACAACTGGTGCTATGACACCGAGCCCGATCCGGGTATGAACGGCCGTTCGATTTACTGGCCACGCGGGAAAGTACTGGGTGGTTCCAGTGCGATCAACGGGCTGATCTACGTGCGCGGCCAGCGTGAAGATTACGATCACTGGGCAGCGCTGGGCAACAGCGACTGGTGCTGGGACGATGTGTTGCCGTATTTCATCCGCTCCGAGCGTAATCAACGCGGCGCTGATGACTTTCATGGCGATCGCGGCCCGCAAGGGGTGTCTGATGTGGACCGGCCCAACACGTTGGCCCGGGCTTTTATTGCCAGCTGCGTTGAGGCGGGTTACCCGGCCAACGATGATTTCAACGGTGCATCTCAAGAAGGCGCGGGCCCCTACCAGCTGATCACCTGGAAGGGCAGACGTTGCAGCAGCGCAACAGGGTATCTCAAGCCCGCCCGCAAACGGCACAACCTGACGGTTGAAACCAATGCCCATGTTTGCCGGCTCGAGTTTTCCGGCGCCCGGGCTGACAGCGTGGTCTACCGTCAGCACGGTCAGGAAAAGCGCGTCCTGGCTCGACGTGAAATCATTCTAAGTGCCGGCGCCTTGCAGTCGCCACAGTTGTTGCAGCTTTCAGGCATTGGGGATGCCGCGCTGCTCAAGGCGCATGGTGTCGAGGTACTGCGTCATCGCCCTGGGGTAGGACAGAACCTGCAGGATCATCTGCAGGTGCGGGTGATTCACCGCTGTAATCAGCCCCTGACCATCAACGACGATATGCGCAGCTGGTGGCGCCAGTTGCTGATGGGCATGCAGTATGTGTTTCAGCGTAGTGGGCCGATGGCGGTCGGCATCAACCAGGCCGGCGCCTTTTTGAAAACCCGCGTTGAGCTTGATCGGCCCGATATCCAGTTTCACTTCGCAGCCCTGTCGGCTGATCTGCCTGGCGCACCACTGCACGATTTTTCAGGGTTTACGTCCTCGGTCTGCCAGTTGCGTCCCAGCAGCCGCGGACACCTTGAGATCACCAGCACCGACCCCTTTGCCAAGCCCGCGATGCATCCGGGCTATCTTTCCACTGAGCAAGATCAGCAGGCAATCGTGGCCGCTCTGAGGGTAGCCAGGCGCATCGCTGCCCAGCCTGCACTAGCCCACTATATTGTGGATGAGTACAAGCCTGGCCTGTCGCTGGAGCGTGATGATGAACTACTGGAATTTGCCCGCGATAGCGGAGTAACGATCTTTCATCCTTCCGGTACCTGCCGGATGGGCGCTGATGATGACGCAGTGGTGGATTGCACGCTTAAGGTACGTGGTGTGGCTGGTTTGCGGGTGGTGGATTGTTCGATCATGCCGACGTTGGTGTCTGGCAACACCCACGCGCCAGCGGTCATGATTGCCGAGAAGGCCTCTGATCTGATCCTGGCAGAAGCCGATGATTAAGCCCCAGGGGGGCTAGTCCTGGGGTTGTGCAAAAAGCACCGCTGAAGCGACGGCGCGGCGCCAGGTGTTGAGCAGTGCCTGGCGTTGTGACTCATCCATTTGTGGTGTGAACGTGCGTTCAACGCGCCAGAGGCCACCCAGTTCATCCAGTGAACTGAAAACTCCAGATTGCAGCCCAGCCAGTCGAGCTGCTCCCAGCGCTGTGGTTTCCAGTAAAGCAGGACGCTCGACCAGTGTATCGCTGATATCGGCGAGGAACTGCGCCAGCCAGTCGTTGCGTGCCATGCCGCCATCGATGCGTAGCAGTGCGGGAGATTGGCCGCTATCCTCGGCCATGGCCCCAAGCAGTTCGGCGCTCTGGTAGCAGGCCGCTTCGAGCGTAGCGCGCGCAATGTGGGCTGGGGTGGTGGCACGGGTCATACCGAGTAGCGTGCCCCGGGCGTGGGGGTTCCAGTACGGGGCACCCAGCCCGGTAAACGCCGGCACCAGGTAAACCCCTTCGTTGGAATCCAGTCCCGCTGCCAGAGTTGCAGTTTCGTTTGCAGAGTCGACCAGGCCCAGTTCATCGCGCAGCCACTGCACACTGGCACCGGCCACAAAAATAGATCCTTCCAGCGCGTAGGTAGCAACCCCCTCAAGCCGGTAGGCAATGGTGGTCAGCAGACGGTGGTGCGAAGCCAATGCTTCGCTGCCGGTATTCAGTATCGCAAAGCAGCCAGTGCCATAGGTACTTTTCAGCATGCCTGGCGCGAGGCAGGCCTGGCCGACCAGGGCGGCCTGCTGGTCGCCGACCAGCGCGCCGACAGCGATGGATTGGCCCAGCACGGCGGTGTCGGTGGTGCCGAAATCGGCTGCACTGTCCTTCACCTGCGGCAGTAGGGATACGGGTATGTTGAACAGGGTCAGCAGCGTTTCGTCCCAGTTCTGCTGGTGGATGTTAAAAAGCGAAGTGCGCGAGGCATTGGTTGCATCGGTCGCGTGCACCTTGCCACCGGTCAGACGCCACAACAAAAAGGTATCCACCGTGCCAAAGGCCAGATCGCCTTTTTCGGCGCTCTGGCGGGCGCCTTCCACGTGATCGAGAATCCAGGCGATCTTGGTGGCACAGAAATACGGATCCAGCAACAAACCAGTGCGGGCGTTGACTTCAACTTCATGACCAGCCTCGCGCAGCCGCTCGCAGGTATCTGCCGTGCGCCGGTCCTGCCAGACAATTGCGTTGTATATCGGCTCACCGCTGGCGCGATCCCACACCACGGTAGTCTCACGCTGGTTGGTGATGCCTATACTGGCGAGGGTGCCTTGTGTCTGGGAAAGCACTTCTTGGGTGACAGCAAGCGTAGATGACCAGATATCTTGGGGATCGTGTTCCACCCAGCCATCGTGAGGGTAGTGCTGGGTAAATTCCTGTTGTGCCACATGAAGGGCGTTGCCTGCACTATCGAACAGGATCGCCCGCGAACTGGTTGTGCCTTGATCAATAGCGAGTAGAAGGGGGGTCTGGATCATTTAAGTATTGGATAGCCTGGTATAGCAGTTTCCTTAACTAGTGCAGATCGCCTATCCTACCTAACCCGGCAGTCTCGAACTACCTTCACTCGGTAACGCCCTTGTGCGTCTGACCCACAATCAACCCTGATAGTATGAGTTTGCGCGCTACCCACAAATCACAACTCCAGGGCGGTGAGTTCGATGTGCTGGTGATTGGTGCAGGCATCAACGGTGCGGCTTCGGCATCTGCGTTGGCTCATCGTGGTTTGCGCACCGCGTTGGTCGACGCCCGCGACTTTGCTGGTTACACCAGTCAGAGCTCTTCCAATCTTATCTGGGGTGGCATCAAGTATCTCGAGACCTTTGAGTTCGCTTTGGTGCGACGCCTTTGTTCCAGCCGTAATGTGCTGATGCGCGCTTATCCGACTGCAGTGCGGGAGACCCGCTTTCTGGCGGCTATCTCACGTACGGCGCCACGCTCGCGCCTGGCAGTCTGGTTGGGGGCCTGGCTTTATTGGTTTCTGGGCAGTTGCATGACACGTATCCCACGCCTTTTATCGCGCGCTGCACTCAAACGCGCTGAACCGGTTGTCAATGCTGCCGTGACTCAGGGTGCGGTGGAGTACTCTGATGCGCTTCTAGTCGACGGTGATGCCCGTTTTGTTTGTTCGCTGGTGCGCCGGGCTGCGGACGCTGGTTGTGTCACGGTCAATTACCTTAACGTCGTCAATGCCGAACGCAGTGGGGAATATTGGCGGGTAGATCTCCTCGACAGTGTGGATGGTGGGAAGATGAGCGCCCGGGCGCGGGTGATCATCAATGCGGCCGGGCCTTTTGCCGACCCGCTTGCCGGACTCACTAATGTTGCGACGGGTTTGCGCCATGTGCTTTCGAAGGGTATTCACCTGATCACCGATCGCTTATCGGCCGAGCCGCGGGTGTTGGCTTTCTATGCAGATGATGGCCGACCTTTTTTTGTGATCCCCCTGGGCAATCGTGCCAGCATCGGCACGACCGATACTCCGGTCGAGACACCGACCGTGGCCGTTGACGAGGCCGACCGGGATTTTGTATTGAGCAACATCAACGCGCGTCTGGATCTAAAGAGCCCACTCAGTCGCCACGACGTGATAGACGAACGATGTGGTGTCAGGCCGCTGGCAGTAGACCCGCGGGAAAAAGGTGATGGCGGCGGCGATTTTCTTTCGTTGTCACGCAAGCACGTGATCGAAACACATGCCGGGCGTGCGTGCGTTAGCATATACGGTGGCAAACTGACTGATTGTCTCGATGTGGGGGCCGAGGTCCGTGATGCGGTGTTGTCTTTGGGCGTGGTGGATCCAGGTGGCACGCGCGATTGGTATGGCGAGAGCGGTACCCGTATCCGTAATGCTTTTTTGGCAAAAGTGCGACTCTTAAGGGGCGCGAGTATTGTTTTTGGTGAAGCCCAATCCGAACGACTATGGCGCTGCTATGACTCACGAGCGCTTAAACTTGTGGAGAAGTTTGAGGATGAACCAGATACCCGGGACGTGATTCTGGCTGCCGATGGCATCACCCGAGGGGAACTTGAGCTGGTACGCGATACAGAGATGGTCGTCACTCTTGAAGACTTTCTACGGCGGCGCACGCTATTGACGCAGACCCGTGGCAAAGATGAACTTGCCGGCCCGGCGATGATGCAGGTATGCGAGATACTTTTTGGTTCCAAGGCTTCGGTGCGTTACCAGGAGTACTTCGGTACAAACTCTAGTGAGGAGGCATGACATGGTTGGCGCTATACATTCGTTACAGCAGGTAAGCTTGCCGATAGTTGGCACGCCTGATCTTTTCCCAGTTCATCGGATCTACTGTGTCGGGCGCAACTACGCGGCGCATGCGGTGGAAATGGGCCACGACCCGGACCGCGAGGCACCTTTCTTTTTTCAAAAAAATCCAGACAATCTTGTGAGTGATGGGGGTGAATTCCCTTATCCCGCACTCAGCAATGATGTACAGCACGAGATCGAACTGGTAGTGGCTTTGCAATCCGGCGGTTTCGAGATTGCAACTGACGCGGCGCTGGACCACGTTTTTGGCTACGCGGTGGGTCTGGATATGACACGACGTGACCTGCAGGGCGAGATGAAGCGCCAGGGTCGTCCCTGGGAGGTTGGCAAGGCCTTTGAGCACTCAGCGCCATGCTCAGCGATCACACCTGCTTCGAGCATTGGCCACCCTCAGGACGGGACAATTAGTTTGCAAAGAAACGGCGCGCTCTGCCAGTCCGGCGACCTCGCGCAGATGATCTGGAAAGTCCCCGAGATCATCAGTGAACTGTCCCGGTATTTTCTACTGACACCCGGCGACCTGATTTTTACCGGCACGCCAGCAGGGGTAGGTCCGGTGCTCTCGGGCGATACCCTGGATGGTGTGATTGACGGGGTCGGCTCGCTCTCGGTGACTGTGGTTTAACCAGATAGAGCCAGCTCGGGTAGGTACGAGTGTGACAGATAAGGGTATTCAGTTAGAGCGGAAAATATGTAACTAACTGAAAAAATGGAGAAAAATTCATAACTCTTTGAATAGTTGATTTTCAGTGTGAGTAGCTCTTGACAGTGTTTAAGTAAATACTTATATTCTAGTTTCCTTATTTGAAATTTTTTGGAAATGAAACCATGAAACACTGGAAGAGTTTTTTTGCAGCGACCTCGATCGCTGTGATGTCGCTGGGTCTGGTTGTCCCGACTACCGCTGCTGAGGAAGTGGCTGCCGATCCGACCTGCGATGTGGCCGACACCTACTGCCACAATTTTGCCAAGGCGAAAGAGTATTACCTGGAACTGGGCAATACCGAAGAAAGCTTTGATGCGCTGGCGCAGCATCTGCGTGTGTTTACTGATTTTGGCCTGATGGCTCGTGTGATGGGTGATCCGGAAGAAAGTGCCAAGCTGATGGCAGTATTGGCGGACCCCGACGCGATGCACCTGATGCTGCGTTGCATGCAGGAGCCGGCCATGTGGGATACCTGGGTCAAGCAGTTGACCAACCCACAAGCCTATATTGAGATGAGCCTGGTCGCAATCAACCCGATGACCTACATCAAATGGATGGCATCGCCGGTCAACGCTGACGTTTACAGTGCCCTTAAGCCTTTTGTTCAAAGCGAACTGTATGCCGACTGGGCCAACAAGGGAACACAGGTCAGGTTCTACGAGCCGACCTGGTCGTTCATGGATCCGCAGTGGACTGTGGATCGCCTGGCCTGGACAATTGATCCGAAGACCTATGTCAATCCGTTTGCCTGGATCATCGATACCATCTAAGTCATAGCGTTCAGCAGTTAAGCTTCTGACTGCACCCGCAATAAAGCCCCTTGCCTCGCGGCAGGGGGCTTTTTTTTGTCCTTTAACCCCACTAATATCCACTGCGCCCATGCCGGTGGCCAACAATACCAATACCACCGTAGGCTACCTAAGGAGAATCACCTGGATATCAGTTATCACCAAGTTACGCTGACAAAGCGTTATCCGCTGCGCATCAGCCGCGGCGAAAGCGCAGGGTCAGTGAATCTTTTCGTTAGCGTCAGCGACCACAGCGCAACTGGCCTAGGTGAGGCAGCCCCCGGCCACCTCACGGGTGCCGAAACCGCACAGGATTGCCAGGATCAGATAAGCGCTTTTTTAAAAACGCATCCACAAGCCTTGGATAACCCGTTCGATGGCTGGCGGCTAGCGCATGAGGCGCAGGTGGCGCCGTGCGCCTGGGCGGCGGTTGATATCGCCCTGTGGGACCACCTGGCCCGTCAGGCGAGGCAGCCACTGTACCGGCTGCTGGGGCTGCCGCACCGGGCTGTGGCAACGTCGGTAACGATCGGGATTTTGCCACCCGAAGTGGTGCGCGAACGGGTTCCGGAGATTCTTGAGCGTACCGGCGCACGCTACCTTAAGGTGAAACTCGGTAGTCCCGAAGGCCTGGAGGCAGATCAAGCAATGTATGCCGCGGTTAAAGAGGCTGCACGCAACTACGCTGTGACGCTAAGGGTCGACGCGAACGGCGGCTGGGATCTGGCGGGGGCACAATCCATGATGTCATGGCTCAAGGAGCGGGGCTGCGATTATGTTGAGCAACCTTTGCATCACCAGGCCGACGATCAGTTGCCTGCACTTTTTGCTGGGCGAGCTTTGCCGATATACATTGATGAATCCTGTAATTTTGCGAAGGATGCAGCGCGGCTGGCAGGATGTATTGACGGCGCTAATCTCAAGTTGATGAAGTGTGGCGGTATCAGCGAAGCTTTACGTATTGTCGCCACCGCTCGGGCCCATAATCTTAAGACGATGATCGGCTGCATGGGTGAATCCTCGGTCGCCATAGGCGCCGGCGCCTCTCTTGGTGCACTATTTGACCATATCGATCTGGATTCGCACCTCAATCTGTTGCCTGACCCCGCTTCGGGGCTGTCTCTTGATGCGGGTGTGGTCAACGTGGATGCAAAACGACCTGGACACGGAGTCACACTGACATGTTAAAACCTGACCAGAGACTGGTCATTCATTTTTCCGAACAGATTAACAAGCTGAACGGCAAGATGGGGCACGGCGTACTGCGTTACTCACGCAACCCGATTGCCTGTGCTGTTGACTTCAATCACGGCGGGTGCAGTACCCGTGAACTGCTGGGCTTCGGGCCGGATGTGCCGGTGGTGTCCTCGGTTGCCCAGGCTGTAGATGTTGGTGGTGAGGTGCTGGTACTGGGGATGGCACCTTCTGGTGGCCGCCTGCCACCAGAGATGGTGGCAGAGGTTGACCTTGCGGTGGCGTCGGGGATGAGTGTGGTTAACGGCCTGCATGAACAGCTCGAACCTCGGTATCCGGATCTGAAGGAGGGCCAGTGGGTTTGGGATATCCGCCGGGAGCCCCAAGGCCTGGACATCGCCTGCGCGCGGGCGGCTGGGCTGTCGAATCGGCGAGCGCTGCTGGTGGGAACCGATATGGCAGTCGGAAAAATGACGGCTGGCCTTGAGATCTGGCATGCGTCGCTCAAGCGCGAGATCCACGCCGAGTTTCTGGCGACCGGGCAGATCGGCATCCTGATCAGTGGTAAGGGAATCCCCCTGGATGCGATCCGGGTGGATTATGCCTGTGGTGCAGTGGAGGGGATGGTGATGGATGCCGCTGATGCTCAACTGGTGATCGTTGAGGGTCAGGGCTCAATCGTACATCCTGGCAGTACCTCGACACTGCCGCTGATTCGTGGCTCGTGCCCGACACACCTGGTGTTGTGCCATCGTGCTGGTATGACTGAGCTTGATACCGTGGGCGTAGCGATTCGAGTGCCGCCGCTGAACGAGGTTATTGCACTGTATGAAGATCTAGCGAGTGCATGTGGTTCCTTTACCCGACCGCTGACGGCTGGAATTGCACTGAATACCGCACACCTTGATGCAGATGGCGCGGCACGCGCCGTGGCGCAGATACAGGATGAAACCGGTCGGCTTGTTCTCGACCCAGTGCGAGATGGTGCCGATGCGCTGGTTGACGCATTGATGCGCTGAACCTCACCGAAACACAATTAATGCTTGGTTGAGCCACCATTACATGATTTTTTTTGCATTGCGTCTGTTTTTGCCTAGAAAAACAGGCTGATTTGGACCCAAAAAAAAGAGTGTTTACCTCGATACGGTATCTGCCTCGGTGGTAAAATACGAATCCCTCAACAGCATGGAGATAACAATATCATGCACTTTCTAGAGAGTGTTCGTCGGTGGGTAGGCGGATTGGCTGAGTTGGGTATTTCAATCATTGCGCTGGGAGTCGTCTTGCAAGTTCTTTTTGGAGACGAACAAGGAGCGGTTCCTTTCTTGCCCGTAGATGTACTTGGAAGTGTTGTCGGTTTTGTTAGTGCTCTGGGAAGCGAAGGGCTGGTTGGCCTGATCGCTCTTGGTATTTTGTGGTGGGCATATAACAAGAGATCTGCATAGGTTATTTTCGAGCAGTAACAGCAGTTTTTAAGAGGGGGCATCGCCCCCTCTTTTTTTGGTCTTGGGTATAGACGAGGCGCTCTGAGGCGCCAGTCAGTGTTAGTGCGCTTCTTTATCTACAAAGCCGGCCAGTAGCAGCCCGTTGATAAAGGGCTCGATATTCCGTGGATCCTGATAGGGCTGGAATTTCCGGCTGTCGTTCACCGTATAGCCCGGTACCTCGGCCATCACAGCGTCGCGCTCGGCGGCCGCTCGGCCCATATCGCCCAGTTGTGCGTAACTGGCCGCGAGCACCCGACGATGAAATCGGTTGGGATTATCGATTCTCAGCAGTGCCTGGACAGCATCCACATATCTGTCGGTGTTGTAGTGGGCAATCGCCAACCCCCACAAGTACCATGACGGCGGAAAGGGGTTGTGGGACAGCGCTTTGTTGAACTGGATGAGCGCTGATTCGGGTTCACCAGTGAAGATCAGTACGAGACCCCTGCCGGCGAGCGCATCAGCGTGGTTGGGGTTAAGATTGATGGCCTGATCCAGGTGAGCCATCGCTTCAATGAAATGCCTGCGCCACAGATAGGTGATGCCGAAGACGGCATGCGCCAGGCTGTCAGCTGGATCAAGCTCGAGCGCGTGACTCGCATAGTGTGCCGCCTGGGGTATACAGGCGTTTGGATCTTCTGCCCACATCATCAGAAAATCCGCCAGGTAGGTCAGTGCCAGTCCCGACAGGGCGGTCGCGGACGCTGAATCGGTGCGAAGCACCTTTTGGAAAAGTTCTCGAGCTGTTTTGGTATCGGCTGGCTCACGCATCCGGTAGACCAGCTGGCGAGCCCGGATTGCGTCCGCATAAGCGGTTACCTCAGACTTTGTTGCTGAGTCTCGAATGGCGTTCTGCTCCATATTACCGATCAGTGTCATTACGATGTGCCGGGTAATCTCGTCCTGTATTGCCGGTAGGTCTGTCATGACGGCATCAAAAGTCTCAGACCACAGGTAGTTGCCGGCTGGAATCTCCAGCAGGTTCACGACCAGGCGCAAGCTGTCAGCGCGCTTTCGGAGAGTGCCGTCAACCAGATAACGTACGCCAAGGCGTCGACCCAGCTGAGCCTTATTCTGTGACTGGTTATGCTGTGTCAGTGCAGTGTGCGAGGCGAGGACAAACAATTGGCGAAACCGCGACAGGGCGCCGATCAGATCTACGGTAAGTGCTTCACCCATGTTGTCCAGGGGCAGATTGTGATCAAGGCTGGCAAACGGCAGCACCAGGATTGCGAGGCGGGTGTCGGGGGTGTTGTCGTCTTCGCGCTGTGTTATCTCATAATCTGTGTGCAACAGGTGGGCGTGGACTGGTACGGCAATGTTGCGAAGTGATTGATCGCCGATGGATTCGAAACGGACATCCAGAGAATCGCCTATGACCTCGCGTGCTGATTGTGAGATACAGATGCCCCCAGGGGGGGCGATTTCCTGCAGTCGGGCCGCGATGTTTACGCCGTTGCCGAAAGCCTGGTCACCGTCCACGATCACTTCTCCCAGGTTGATTCCAATGCGGGCCCGCAAGCGCTGGTGTTCTGGTACGTTCTCGTTAGTTACGGCCAGTTGCTTGTGCAGGGCGATGGCGGCTATTGCCGCAGCGCTGGCGGTAGGGAATACGGCCAGCAGGCTGTCACCGACTGTGTTGACCAGTTGTCCCCCGTTGTTGGTAATAACGATGCGCGCGTGGGCAAAGTCCTTTTTCAGTGCGTGGAAGGTCGCTTCTTCATCCTGCCAGGTCAGGCGGGAAAATTCGACGATATCCCCATGCAGCACCGCCAGCAGCACTCGTTCAGTTTTTTCTTTAGTTTCGCCCATGGCAGGTGCTCAACGGGGTTGATGGCGATTTCAGTCACCGGTCAGCAGCCACCGCCTTGGAGTGCTGACTTTGCGAAAGTTCGCTACTCGGCAAGAATGGGTTCTTGGTAAGTTCGTAACCTAACTGGAGAAAGTGTATGTCAAGCACGACAGGCTCGTATACCTTGCATAACTGCAGCTCGGTAAAAGATTACTTCAGGCAGAAGGTGACTGATGCGATCGACCAGGAAAGTGTCAGCGTAATGGAAGATACACAGGCCTATTTGGTCAATCTGCTGACTTTTTACACGCGAACAGATCATTTTTTTGAGCACACGAATCAAGGGCTGGAGCTGCGACCGCTCGCGCTCGTCTACGGTGAGGCACTCTCAGCCAAGACAACCACTGAGCGTGCTGTTGCGCTGCGCCGGGTCGGCGATGTGGCGCTGTTTGTGGCCGGGGTATTTCGACACAGTTTCAGCCGCAAGCCAGTAGGGGTCGACTATTACATTGCCATGGGCGGTAATGCTTACGAGCACCTGTCACTCGCCTGTACTCGAACCAGCCAGGGCACTGGCGCGGTTTTTTCGGAATTGGGGACAAAGTTTGCACTTCTGGCCGAGGTGCTAACACGCACTTTTGAACAAGGCGTAGAGAGCGATAAAGACCTGCTCGCAGTTTATGAGCGCTGGCGCCGGACTGGCAGCGCGCGTTACGCCAGACAATTACAGCGAGTTGGCATAAACCTTGGGGTTTGTTCCCGCCGGGCGCACTGAATGCGCTCCCTGAGCCGGCTGCAGCACTGGCTGGCGGCCGTGTACGAGATCAACGTCGATTACGACGTAATGGACTTTCTTGTGACAGATCAGGCGGTGGCTTGCGCTTTGCAGGGAAATAACAACCGACCGGATTGCCCGGAAAAGCTGTTTTTGCAGCAGACCTCTGGGGAGTTGGGCATTTCGCTTTACCTGGCACCTGAGGTCATCACCGGCCTGGCGACCGGTAATGCTGTTGCCAGCACCCGTGATGCGCAGGTGTTTTGTCATGCCATCGAAGGCGTCAGCCACTTTCTTTATCTGGTTTGGCGCGCCGGTTTTGATCGCACGCTGACACAACTCGAGTTGGAACTGCAGGCAGAGATAGATAAGTTCATCGGTTTGCTGGTTCTGGCTGGAGGTCGACACTCTTTCGACGCGGCGTCACTGCACTCTTGGCTTTTTGAAAACGTGACCTTTGAAAGTGGATTGGACTGTGAGGCGCGAGCCCGGTACGAGGCGGCCAACTGTTTTGCCAGTCACTATTGCGGCCAGTTGGATCGCCGATACCTGAGGGCTCAGGATGGGCCGGGGCTGACCCGGGAGTTGCGTCGTTTTTATCGACAGGATCAGCGTGGCAAGCTGGCCATGATCAGATCACTTGCGGCCTGACGATCTTCTTGGGGTTGAGATTCTGTTGTGGCCCCCGGGGCTAGCCTCATAGACGGGTGTTGGCAAACACATTCAATTAAACAATCGTTTACCTATACAATATCGCGTTCTTTGACAGATTAACCCGCCCGGCGGGAGATGCTCGATGCGAGAACATGTGTTGTTGATGGATACGACTTTGCGGGACGGGGAGCAGACCCAGGGAGTCTCGTTCGCCCCGGACGAGAAGGTCAGCATTGCCCGCGCGCTACTGCACAACCTCAAAGTGGATCGTATTGAAGTTGCTTCCGCCGGAGTCTCACACGGCGAAAAAGAGGCTGTGACTCGTATTCATGACTGGGCCGCAACTAACGAGTGCCTGGACCGGGTTGAAGTGCTGGGTTTTACGGATCAGCGACGCAGTGTCGATTGGCTGATGAGCACTGGTGGCCGGGTGCTTAACCTGTTGACCAAGGGTAGCGAGAAGCATTGCACTGAGCAGTTACGCAAGACCCTTGATCAGCATCTGGACGACATTCAGCGTACTGTGGCTTATGCGCACGACCAGAATCTGTTGGTTAATGTTTATCTGGAAGACTGGTCCAATGGGTATCGCGACAGTCGCGATTACGTGTACCGGATGGTGGAAGGCCTGGTGGCCATGAACATCGGTTACCTGATGCTGCCCGATACGCTCGGCGTGATGAGCCCGCAAGAAGTGACTATTGCCGTTGGCGATATGTGTAATCGTTTCCCCGAGCAGGATTTTGATTTTCATCCGCACAACGATTACGGGCTCGCCACCGCCAATGCCATGGCCGCAGTGCAGTCCGGTGCCGCATCCATTCATGTAACGCTGAACTGCTTAGGTGAACGGGCCGGCAACGTCTCACTGGCTGAAGTGGCTGTCGTCCTTAAGGATAAGCTCGGGGTAAGTGTTGCGATAGACGAAACCAAAATTCACGACCTTAGCCAGATGGTCGAGAATTTCTCCGGCAAGCGAGTTGCTGCGAACTCACCGATTATTGGCAGCGATGTGTTTACCCAGACCAGCGGGATCCATGCCGATGGTGACCGTAAGGGCCGGCTCTACCAGACCGAACTCAGCCCGAACCGCTTTGATCGTCAGCACAGCTATGCGCTGGGCAAGATGAGCGGTAAGGCATCGCTAACCAAGAACCTGGAGGATCTTGGCATTGAGTTGTCCGAAGACAATCAGCGCAAGGTGCTGCAAAAGATCGTGGAGATAGCCGACACCAAGGCAACCATCACTATCGAAGATCTGCCCTTTATCATTGCTGATATTCTGGAAAGTGGTGACTACCGGCATGTCGAACTGCTGAACTGTTCGATTACCAGCGGTTACGAGATCGAGTCGACTGCCAGCATACGAGTGCGAGTGGGCGATCAGATCCACAAGTCATCGGATTCGGGTAACGGCGGTTTTGATGCCTTTATCAAGGCGATCAGAAAAGTGCTGGAACCAGATAGCTTTGTGTTCCCGGAGTTGACAGATTTCGAGATCCGCATTCCCAAGGGCGGCCATACCAGCGCCCTTACCGAATGTTTTATCAGTTGGGATGACAACGGCCACGAGTTCAAGACACGCGGGGTGCACGCTAATCAGGTTTTTGCCGGCATCAATGCGGCATTGCGTATGCTCAATATGAAAATGCGCCAGGACGTGCCGGGCGGCGAATCACAGCCGCTGGATACGCCTGAGTAAAACGTATTAGCCGTTGCCGGGCATTGATTCCAGCGCTGTTGCCACCCGATCGCCAAACTCACTGGTGCTGATCTGTTGTTCTGCATTACCGCGACGCGCCAGGTCAGGGGTGGTGTAGCCGTCGGTGAAAACGCTTTGCATGGCCTGCCACAGGTTGCGGGCCTCAGCTTCCATGCCAAAGCTCATCTGCAGCATCATCGCTACCGATCCCAGCATCGAGTAGGGATTGGCGATACCTTGCCCGGCGATATCGGGTGCGGAACCGTGCGAGGGCTCGTAGTAGGATTTTTCCGGGCCGACACAGGCCGAAGGCATTAAGCCGAGTGATCCGAGGATTCCGCCGCACTGGTCGCTGAGAATGTCACCGAACATATTCTCCATTACCATGACATCAAATCGAGTCGGGTCAAGGCACAGGTAGGTGGCAGCCGCATCGACCAGCACATGTTCAACCTGTACATCCGGGTAATCCACGCGAACTTCTTCAAGGATCTCGTTCCACAGTACGCTGGACTTAAGCACATTGCTTTTGTGCACGTTGTGCAACACCTTCTTGCGCTGCGACGACAATTTGAAAGCCACCTCGAGTACCTGGCAGATTTGGTCTTCGTCGTACTCGAGCATCTCGTGGACGTAGCGCCGTCCAGAATCATTGACACCAGTGGTCTTAGCGCCGAAATACAGGCCTCCCACCAGTTCACGGATAATAACCAGGTCGATACCGTCACCGATGATCTCCGGACGTAACGGCGAAAAGTGGGCAAGGCTTGGCGGCAGGGTGACCGGGCGGAAGTTGGCATAAGTCTGGTAGCGCCGGCGCATCGGCAGTAACGCGCCGCGCTCGGGCTGCTCATCGATGGGAATCTTCTTTGATTCCTCGTGACTCAAGCCGATCGTTCCTTTAAGAATGGCGTCGGCCTCGTCGCAGATGGCGATCGATTCGTCAGGAAACGATTTGCCGGTCTCGAACCAGGCGCAGGCGCCAAACGGGGCAGGCCTAAGATCAAAGGAAACCTTGTGACGCTGTTCGACCAGTTTCAGGATCTTGACCGCCTCAGCCATGATCTCGGGACCTATGCCGTCACCGGCCAGCAGAGCAATTTTATGTGTTGTCATGTTATCGGGGGCTTGCGGCCCTTGGTGGCGTTACGGGTTATTCGCAGGCATCACCGATGCCGTTGTGATCCTGGTCAGACTGTTCCGGGTTGAAGTATCCGGCGCAATTGTCGAGTGCGTCGAGTACCCCATCCTCGTCAAGGTCATCGCAGATCAGAATATCGTCCTCATCTTCGATCAGGGGGTAAATCTGGCGCGCGCCGCCTGCCTCGGTCGCGGTCATTGCCAGCCCAGTTATCAGGATGGCCAGTAGAGTGCCGATCAGCGCTGAGTGCGGCCGGGGAGCGATTCTATCTGGCGATTGGCGAACAGTACATCGATACTCGGGGTTTACCATGGAATCTGGACCCCGGTGTAATCAAAGAATTTGCCATTGTCATCCGGCCCAACCTTATCCAGTAGGGATTTCAGAGCGATGGCACTGGCCGTTGTCTCTAGCGGTGCTTGGGGTCCGCCCATATCGGTGCGTACCCACCCCGGATGCAGGGCGACCACAGAAATACTGTTGCACGCCAGATCATGAGCGAGGCTTCGTGTGACCGCATTGAGGGCAGCTTTGCTGGAGCGATAACTGTATGCACCGCCCGACTGGTTTTCCGACAGGCTACCCATTTTGCTGGAGATCATCGCAACTATAGCGTGGCCGGTCGCCGCGAGGTTTGGCCGCAGCGCCCGGGTGACCATAAAGGGCGCGATCGTATTAACCCGTATCTCATTAAGCCAGGTATCACTATCCAGCATGTCCATGCTGTCGTCGCCTGAGGTATAGAGTCCAGCGTTATTAATGAGTAAATGCAGTGGTTGCTTGCCCAGGGTTTTCTGTATCAGTGCGATTGCCTGTGCACTGGTTACATCCAGTGTCAGCAGTTCGATCTGATCACGGTATTGCTGTTGCAATGCAAGCAGATCATCTCCCCCGGTATTGCGGGCGGTGGCGACCACCCGGCTGCCCGCAGCAAGATACTGACGGGCCAGTGCAAACCCAATGCCCCGGCTAGCACCGGTAATCAGTACATTGTGATCCATAGTCAAGAGCTAAAATTACTGTTGCGTGGCGGGCGGAATCTTGGGCGGCGCAAATGCACTGACCATTTCGTCACGTGCAAGTGTCGCTTCGTCAGCTGTGCCGACGTCTACGTCATCGCGACACAGCATTTGACCGCTGGCCACGTTGCGAACCAGGCGCATCCCGGCGGATAGGCCCAGTGGGACCGTCCGGGCAGACAGTGATTTTTCCGAGGGCATCTGTTGGCCAAAGACGCAGTGCCCTCCCTCGCCATCCAGTAACTCTCCGATCTTCAAATCCCGTTTAGCAATGGCGACCACATCTGACGAAAAGCACACGGGTTGACCAGTCGGTTCACCTCGCAAGGCAACTGAGGCGATCGAGACGCCAAGCTCCAGTCCAATCATATGTGTTGGCCGGTACAGCGCTCCGTACTGCCCGGTTTTATCGGGCAGCATATGGTATTCACGCAGGCACTGGCGGGCATAGTCACTGCCTGCCTGTATCACGACAAAAGTACCCATGGCGAGGTGGTGGGCAACAGTCTCGCCGGCACGCGTCAGTGACGATACCACTTCGGTTGTGCCTGAGCGCGTCAGCACACCGCCAGCACTGCTGGGCTTGCAGATGTCGGCGAGTTCAAACCTCGACGCGCTGGGAAACTGCAGACCTGCGTCCTGGGGTATCAGGCCGGTTGCGTTACACACAGCGGTCATTTCAATAGCCGATTTGCTGCCATCGAGAAAAGAGTTAAACATCTGCAGGTTGATACTTTCTGGATCATCGATATCCAGATATTGCTGGAGCACAGCCCAGACCGTATCAGGGGTGAGCGAATGATAATCTGGCAGGTAGCGGGTACCCTTGCCCGCAGCGGTGACTTCAAAGCCACAGCTGCGCGCCCAGTCGACATGCTCGCAGATCAACGCCGGTTGATCACCCCAGGCCAGGCTATAGACTACGCCGGCACCGGCAGCCTCGCGTGCCAGTAACGGCCCGGCCAGAACATCGGCTTCGACATTGACCATCACAATATGGTGGCCAGCAGCGATCGCCTGGCGACAGTGGCTGATACCCGCCCGGGGCATGCCGGTTGCCTCGATGACCACGTCGATCGCCCCGGCGCTGATCAGGGCTGATGCGTTTTCGCTCAGGACTGTTCGGCCGCTGCCCAGGGCATCATCAAAAGTGGCGGCACTGAACTGCTCAGGGGGCCATCCGGCAGCGCTGAGATTAATCTTGGCCCGACTGATATTAAGGTCGGCGATCCCGGCGACGTGAATGCCCGGGGTGCGCCGAGCTTGAGCCAGGTACATGGTGGCGAATTTGCCGCAGCCGATCATCACGACTCGAACCGGCTTATTGTCGGCTGCACGCTGGTTGAGCATTCGGGATAAGTTCATCAGATCAGCCTTAATCTACCGTACGGGTCGAATCAGTTTTGAGCGGCGCGGTGATCGCGGACGCGCTCCCAGGCGCTTCGGATTTCCTGAGTCTTTTCATTGGCAAGTTGGATCATCTCCTCAGGCATACCTTTGGCGACGAGTTTATCGGGATGGTGCTGGTTGGTCAGTCGGCGATAGGCTTTTTTGACCTCGCCGTCAGGTGCGTCGGCCGAGATGCCCAGCACCCGGTAAGCGTCTTCGAGTGGCTGCATCCGCTGACCTGGCTGCCCTTGGCCCGCCGCTCCGGAGACCAGATTCACTAACTGTTCAATCTCAGCAGTGCTAAAACCGAGGACTTCACCCACATGGGCGAGGATGCGATTTTCGGCCGGATCTATGCGGCCATCGGCCCAGGCAGCCTGCACCTGTATTTCCAGGAACATGCGCAGCACGGTGGTGCGTCGATGGCATTCGCTGCGAAACTGCTGCAGTACCGCATCGAGAGGAAAGTCGGGTTCCTTGCCTTTTTCGAATAGATCGATCGCCGCTTCACGCTGGGCTTTGTTTAGCCGCATCTGGTGCATCAGGCTGCGTGCCGCCTGAATTTCGTGCTCCGATACCTGCCCATCAGCCTTGGCCAGGTGTCCCATGACAGAGAAAGTTGCGGTGAAAAACGCAGCCTGGGTACGTTCCTGCCCACCGGCGTCAAAGCCACCTGCGCGGCCCCTGCCACTGTCAAATTGATGGCCGATACTGCTGCCGAGCAGTGCGCCCAGCGGCCCACCCATCATGAAGCCTAGCGTACCGCCGATCAGTTTGCCCCACCACGCCATATTCTGTACTCCTGAAAACCTTTTAGTCGCAGATTGTAAAGGAGCCCGCGTTGTTGGTGCTTAGATCATGTTTCGCAGTGCTATTTTGGCAAGGGGGGTAGCGACTTCACCGCAAGGTGACCAACTCCTCAGCTGCAGTGGGATGGATTGCCACGGTGTTGTCCAGGTCTGCTTTGGTCGCACCCATTTTTACCGCTACGGCGAAACCCTGAATCATCTCGTCGGCGGCTCGGCCAACGACGTGACAGCCGACCACTGTTTCTTGCGCACCGGTGACTACCAGTTTGACCACAGTCGGCACGCGGCGGTGTGTCACAGAGTAAAAAAGGTCGGTAAAGCGGTTCTGGTAAATCTTGACGTTGTCATGGCCGTAAGTTTGCCGTGCCTCGTCTTCTGTCAGACCAACGGTGCCGATCGGGGGGTGGGAAAACACCACACT
>Ga0208406_1000057_pt1 | contig 42816 bp, 37 predicted proteins | sample ETNtaG_15_FD_185769 | JGI IMG/M metagenome (GOLD analysis project Ga0208406, IMG submission 185769) | Marine microbial and viral communities from oxygen minimum zone, Eastern Pacific Ocean - ETNP201302PF89A (SPAdes) (version 2) | ecosystem: Environmental > Aquatic > Marine > Oceanic ...
CCGTAATCTTGCCCGGAGAGGTGTCTGTAACTACCAGGTGCCCGCCGAACTTGTGCAGGTTCTCCCACGCCAGGTCATACATCAGCAGCTCGTTCGTCAGCTCCTGCCGGATTGTGGAATCCTCGACGGGAGACCATTGCATGGTTGTCACCTCTACGATTACACTGATGGCGCCGCGTGCACCGTAGCCCCATGCGATGGATTCACCGGCGCCCGACGGATCCCGATAGGAGAGACCTGAAACGTTGGTCGACTCGTTCAGGAAGTGTTCGTACAGTGCCCAGTCCGCGATTGGCACGGCGTCTTCACCGGTAATCTTCCATGGTAGCACTATGTCATTCGAGCCAGTGTGGCCAGAAAAGTAGGCGTACACGTTCAGATTGCGCATGAGCGCCATGTTTGCCTGCGTCTCCATCTCGCTCCCGGCGCTGGGGCCACGATATGTGCCCGACGCAGGGCAGGAGCCGCGAGTGTCGCTGGTACCATAGGCTCCCCACATCCAGGGATAATTGCGGTTCAGGTCAACACCATTCCAGTTATTGCGGCAATCCTGCAAGTGGCCATCAGTATTCATGATGGGTGTCACCACCAGTCGCTTTCCCGCCAGATAGGCAGGGTCAGTCGTCGTACGCTCCAAGACATCCTGCAGGAACAGGAAGGCCGCTTCGGAGGACATGCCTTCGTTGCCGTGGTGCGCGCCGTCGACGTACATGGTCGGTAGCGCTGCCCGCTCGCTCTCTGATAGTTCTGTGATATTGAGTGCGACATCGACTGAGAAAATGTCGAGCGCGAGAGGCCCAGTGCCACTGCCATGCTCACTGTAGACTGCGATGTCAGGATACTGCGCTGCCAGCGCTTCGGTGTCATCGCGCAGTTCATAGTAGGTATGGAGTCGCTCAAGCGCTTCGGCCGGCGGTGCAAGCGCTAGCAGCGCCAGTCCAACCAGTGTCGTGAACAGCAGAAATCGCACGCGGTGCCAGCCTGTGCGGGAGATTAATCTTCGCCCCGTGGGCTTTATCTCCGCACGGCATGGCACACCATGGCGAAGTTGCTTGCGGGCAAGGTTGCGCTCGTGACGGGTGGTGGGACTGGCATTGGCCGCGCTATCGCTGAGCGCTTTTCCACCGAAGGCGCCCGCGTCGCCATCTGCGGCCGGCGAGACAAGCCACTGCGCGAAACTGCGAAAGCGACTGGAGCGAAGTGGCTGGTCGCCGACGTTTCCTCCAGCGATAGCGTGGAGGCACTGGCAACCTGGCTCAAGGAGGAGTTCGAGCGGGTCGATATAGTGGTCAACAACGCCGGTATATTCCTCAACGGGACTGTCGCGACGACGACCGAGGCTGAGTGGGATGCAGTCATCGATACGAACCTGAAGGGCCCCTGGCTAGTGAGTCACACACTTCTACCGTTGATTCCTGCAGGCGGCAACATCCTGAACATTGCCTCAACACTTGGCCTGTACAGCATGCCCGACGCCGCAGCGTATTGCGCTGCTAAGGGCGGGGTTGTGAACCTGACTCGCGCAATGGCCCTAGAGTTGGCGCCGGACGTGCGGGCGAATTGCATTTGTCCTGCCGTAGTCGAAACTCCGATGGCGACTGACCGTATCGAGGCCGGCACGGAGGTCTGGGAAAAGATGGAGAAAGCACAGCCGATAGGGCGCATGGGGCAGCCGGAGGAAATTGCTGCGATGGCCCTTCATTTGTGCGGTCCTGAAGCAGAATGGACTACAGGATCAATCATTGCGGTTGATGGTGGCCAAACTGCAGGTTAATCATGGATAAAGAACAAACAGTGACATCAGATAAAGTGTACGAGAAAAGATGGACAATTCTCGCTGTAATGAGTCTGAGTCTGGTCATTGTCATCCTCAATAACGTGACTTTGAACGTTGCGCTTCCGGAACTTTCCAAGGACTTGAAGGCCGACAATACTGACCTTCAGTGGATGATGGATGCCTATGCCCTTATCTTCGGAGGTACCCTTCTCGTCATGGGAGCGCTCGGTGATCGTTTTGGCCGTAAACCAGCACTCCAATTGGGCTTGATTATCGTGGCTGTGGCTTCTGGAGCCACTGCGATGTATGCCACTACATCTGAACATGTGATTTTTGCGCGAGGAGTTATGGGGCTTGGTGCAGCTTTGGTCATGCCTGCAACTCTGTCCGTGGTCGTTGTGGTATTCCCTGTTGAAGAGCGTGGAAAGGCCGTTGGTATCTGGGCAGCTATGGCAGGTGCTGGCGCACCTATTGGTCTCTTTGTGGGAGGATGGGCGGTAGAGAATTATGACTGGCAGATGGTTTTCTGGATCAATGTCCCGGTCATTATACTGGCGCTTACTCTGGGGCTTTTCCTAGTTCCAAATTCAAGGGACAAACAGAAACGTCCTCTGGATCTGATTGGTTCCCTTCTCTCTATAGGAGCCCTTGTGTCTATTCTCTATGCCATCATCGAGGCTCCGAATGTTGGTTGGACAAGTCCTGAGACTCTCGGAGTAGCAGCTCTGGGAATAGTCCTTACACTGGCCTTCATCAGATGGGAAAGAAGTACTGAGTATCCTATGCTCCCTATCGACCTATTCCGCAATATGGGTTTCACAATGGGGTTGGTTGCAATTTCGCTTGCCTTCTTTGTAATGTTCTCGTTTATGTTCACTCAGATGCTACACTTTCAGCTTGTTCGAGGACACACAGCCTTGCAGGCAGCCATCAGATTTCTTCCACTTCCTCTAGGCCTTATGCCTGCAGCAGCGAACAGTGACAAGTTCGTAGCTAAATTCGGCAGCAACAACGTTGTTGCGACTGGTTTAACTCTCATCACAGCGGGAATGCTGCTATTCACTACGGTCGAGATTGATACAGACTATGTGAGAATTGCAGTGACGTTCTTCATGCTCGGCCTTGGAATGGGCTTGACTATGGCACCCTCCACGACTCTGGTCATGGAATCTATTCCAGAGGACAAGGCAGGCGTCGGAAGTGCAACCAACGACGCCAGTAGGGAAGTTGGCGGAGCTCTTGGAATAGCCATAGGAGGTAGTGTGCTGAATGAGTACTATCAGAGGAATTTGGCAGTTCCAGAAGGTCTTGAGTCATTTGGCTCGGTTCTAACTGAGTCGTTCCCAGCAGCGATGCGAATCGGTGCGGACTTGATAGCTGGCGGTAATCCACTTGGTGCCGAGCTAATCATGAACGCGCGTCTGGCTTTCATGGATGGGATGGTAGGATCGGCCATGGTATCTGCTGGGATAGCTCTAACGACCGCTATCCTCGTCAAGCTCTACATGCCGGGAAAGACAGAATAAGTTCTTCATAGAAATGGTCCCGCCTCCCGGATTTGAACCGGGGACCTGCCGGTATCCGCGGCCTCCCGTACTAACGGGACTTCAGGATTAACCCCTACAGCCGGCCGCTCTAGCCAGTCTGAGCTAAGGCGGGTGCGGCTGCATTTGCAAGCACTATATCAGGGTTCAGGCGGCGCCCACGCCTCGTCAGGTGGTTCCTCATCACCGCCCTCGCTATTCTCCTCGTCATTGCTCTCTTCCTGCGGTTCATCTTTCACCTCCGCGCTGGCGCTAGATGGCGCGTCATACGTGACCCCGCGCCGTAGCAGCTCACGCACTAATGCTAGGCAAGTGACTAGAACTAACCCCAGTGCAGCCCACGAGACAGTTGCCATCTGCGTGTCGCCTGGATAGATGAACGGCAGCGTTGCGGCGCCGTTCCAGGCGCCGTGGATGATGACCCCACTTAGATAGGTGGCCGGCACTACCCGCTCCGCTGACCAGCTGCTATGTTGCGAGAGCGCCAGTGCGAAGCCGACTAGGGCAGGACCGACGGCGTGCAGCACAGTCGAGCCGACACCGCGCGCGAAAGCGTTGATAGTCCATGCGTCGGCACCATACCAGATGAGAACTAGTAAATCGTAGAGCATATTCTCCATCATCGCGAACCCCATCCCGCATGCGACACCGTAGAGCACACCCTCGTAGGGCGTCTTCAGACGATCCAAGACAAACAGTAGTCCCAGTGGCTTGAGCGCCTCCTCTACCAGTGGTGCGACCGCAGCTACCAATAGGATTTCCGGCCGGCCGAAAGCGCCACCCTCGAGCATTAGCATAGGGTCGGCAGCCAGCAGCCGCCCTCCGGCATCGTTAAGCAGGCTTGCAGGCAAAGTCGCGAACATTCCCCATGAGAGTGCAATCAACACCATTCGCTGTGGTTCAGGTTCACCTCGTGTACGACGATAGATATAGCTGACCCAAAGCAGCGCTGGGAACGAGAAGGCGGCAATGAAAGCGAGAGGGAAGAGCCACAGCCAGTTCCCCCGCTCGGCGAGTACTGCGACACCCAGCGCAATAGCCATCAGAAAGCCGAGCAGCAACCACTTCGCCGCTGGCAGCTCGAGCTGACGCACTGGCAATTGCCGTAACATCGCTGGTGGTGGCAGCTGCGGCAATTGTGGCAGAGGTAAGTCGTTCTCAGGTTGCGGGCGATGGTAGTAACGCTCACTCAGTCCCGGAGTAAAGTATCCGCGAAAGAGCGGCAATTTCCCCCTGCGTCGCGACGGCAGGAACAGCAGCGGTCGCGGCGTGTGCTGTAGCAGCGCCCCCACAATGAGTGCGCCTGAGCAGAGCAGGATAAGCGTGAAGTACGGCAGTAGTGGAACCTGAGGCAGTAGCAGTGGTGTGCCGTCCTGCTGTGGCGGGACGAGCCAGAGGTATGCCAGTTGTCCTCCCATCAGCAGCAATAGGTTGCCCAGCACCAGGCCATAGATGCGGAAGAGTCCGCGTGGCAGCACCCTGTGCCAGCTGCCCCCGGGTTAAGCGCCTTCGTCCAGTGTTCTAAGCTGCGTGATACATCCCTGTCGCGCCATCCCCAGCAGCGCGTCGGGGTCGCCCTGCGCTTGGAAGCCAGCTGCGCCCGGATGGCCACCCGCCGAGCCCCCTTGTTCGTCAGCTAACGTTTCGAGCAGCTGTGCTAGGTTCAGTCCCGCTTCGATGACGGCGCTGGACGCGCGACTTGAGAGTCGCACTTGCCCCTTCTTGTTACCTGAAGCCGCGAGTGCGACATCAGCACCTAGCAAAACTAGCAGCCGCGCCGTTCCCGACTCGAACGAGCCGGTACGGGTTGTTGCCAGCAGCCATTTCCCCTCTTGCAAGAACTTCAGCCGCTGCGCTGCTTTCAGGAATAGTACTCGCTGCGCTTGTGGCCGCACGCGGTCGAGCAGTATCATCGCCTCACGCGGGTTGCCGCCAGCGGCAGCCAGCGTATGTGCCACACCGAAGCTGTCGCACGTCGCGTGCCGGAAGTGTCCGGTATCAGCGTAAACACCGGCGAGTAGCGGTAGCGCCATCTCAGAGGTCAGTACCACGCCAAGCTGGGTCAGCAGCCGTGTCATGATTTCGGCGGTGCTTTTCGCCTCGGGCTCATGTATTAACAGCGTCCCTGCAGGCCACTCGCCCGCAGTTTGGTGATGATCAATCACCACCACGCTCTCGCACTCTGGTAACGGTGCGCAGTGTTCCGGGTTGGATGTATCAACCACGACTACCGTTCCATCCCAGTGTTCGGGTGGCCGCGCTTCGATTTCGACATCCAGTCGCTCTGCCATTACTCTGCCAGCAGCGCTCAACCCGTCGGTCGCTGAAATCCGTGCGCCTGGGAACGCCGTGGCCAGCGCAATAGCGCTGCCGACAGCATCTGCGTCAGCATGGTGATGAACCAGCAGCAGCAGCTCGTGCGAGAGCGCCGCCTTTAGCGCGACTGGGTCAGGATCCTGCACCGGGACCACCTGGCCCCTGCAGCCGCTGCAGCACTGGAGTCAATTGGGTCTGCATTTCTTTCAGTTGCGCTTCCAGCTTATCAATCTGTGTCTTCAGCGTTTTGGTACGCAGCTCTAGTGTTTCTTGTTCTTCTTTCAGGTCCGCCTTTAGCTTTGCCAAGTCATCAACTCGCATCATGATAGCGCCGCTGGCACGGTAGAGTGGTGTATCCTTGGAGACTCCATCTAGCTCTTCCAGTGTGCGGTCTGCCTCGCGTATTGCCATTTCAACCTGCGATTGCTGCTGTGACAGCACCTGAACCTGCTGCCGCATCTGTTCGAATTGTTCTAGCTGCTTCTGCACGTCATCGGGAATCGGATCAGTCGCCATTTTTGGCCACCTGCTGTGCGCAAGCGGCCCAGCCTAAAAAAGAATTGAGAGCAGCGCGTAGACTTACGATGTCATCAGCTTCCATCTCGAATCGCAGTCGCTCGCCCGCACTGCTCATTTCCAGTGCAACTTTCGGGATGCCTGCCTCCACCTCGGGACGCAGCGCAGCTGCGATCGCCGTCGTTTCGGGACCGGTACGTAGGTCTAGCGATGCACGCATCAGTCTGACGTGACAGTCTTCTTGGTCGAAGGGCGCTTTTTGTAGAAAATCTTGTTGCCGCACTTGCGGCAGGTCAGACCTAGCGTCTCGAGATCCATTTCGAGCGAAGTACCGCAGACCGAACACTTGTAGTTGACCATTATTTCTCCACCGGAGTTGGGTAGTAAGCACCACTGGCGAACTCGAGTCCGCAGCTGCGGCAGCGATATATGCCAGTCGAAACACGCCGTACACGCTGCTTGGTGCACTCGGGGCAGTCGTGCCACTTGCGCTGCTTCACCTCCACAGAGCCAATGCGTCGCCTGACGGAGACGCCGTAGCGTGGGCCGAAGCGACCAGTGCTGCCAACCTTACGAGTCGCCCGACTCATCCAGCAGCCACTTTCAGTGCCTTACGTAAAACTTTGTCGGCGGTGCGGGCTGTCTTCACAGCCGCCTTGATTTCATCGCCGGTGAAGGCACCGTTGTAGCCTTTCTGCATCGCGCGTAGGTTACCGTTTTCATCATGCGCCACGGTCAGTCGTGCATTCATCACAGTCTCCTCTTCATGATTTGGGTCGAGTACAATTGCTTCTCCCAGCTTAGCGAAGGTACAGGATATTGGCCAGCAACTAATAGGCAGGTCAACGTCCTTGTCAGCGATGCCGTGCTGCACGTTCGGAATCTTCGCGTTTGAAAGCGCTGACGCTGCGGCGAGCGTGCAGCAGTCGAACAGATTGCCGCCGTGATCTAGGATGTTCATGTCGATGAAAACGACCCATACCTTCTCGCCGTGCTCGATACAGAGATCCTCGAAATTAATCATCTGTGACTCGCGAATACCACGGTCTACGACGCGTGCCAGTTCGATAGCGGGCTCGCGCGGTGGACCAGGCTCGAACTGTTCGGAAGCCAAGCACGCCAGTTCGGCGGTGGTGGTCATGCTGCCGCGCCCTGGTGAATCGGGGTAGGGTGTGCCAACTAGCAATTTGACGCCACACATCACCGTAGTGTCGCCTAGGCTGACACGAGATGACCCCTCAGCGGTACCGATGAGTCCGGTTTCAATGTTGACGTCTCGAAACTCGTTCGTTCCGCGCCCGTCGGTACGCTTTCCCTGTGCGGCGAGCGTTTCGATGTGCCCGCGCATCAGGTTGGCGACCGTCGCGCCGCTCATGCACTACCTCCGTAGAGGTTGGCAAGTGCAGCACGCTGGATTTCGTAAACATCCATACAACCCTTGTAGGCTAGGTCGAACGCCTGCTCGAACTCGTCGGGTGTCAGGTGACCATCCAGCTGTAGCAGTACCACCTCGCCTGTAGAAGGTACGATGGCGAGCGGCAGGTCCGCCTGCCCGTAGTTATCTTCCTCCTTGTTCAGGTCGAGCACGACAGTGTCGCTCACCTTGCCTGCGGCGCAGGAGGGAATGATGTCGCGCATTGGGATGCCGGCGTCAGCCAGTGCAACTGAAGCCGCCGTGAGTGCAGCGCAGCGCGTTCCGGCGTGTGCTTCAACGACCTGCATGTCTACTCGGATAGCGGCGCGTGGGAACAGCTCGACCATCACGACACGTTCCAAGGCTTGGGACGTGATGTAGGAAATCTCGCTCGAGCGGCGGTCGTAGCCGGGTCGCTTCCGGTCGTTGACGCTAAAGGGCGCCATAGTGTAGCGCGCCTGAACGATGGCGCGGTCCTGCTGCTGCTTGTGGCGGGGGTGGCACTCGATGGGGCCGAAGACCCCGGCGTAGACCTTGTTGTTGCCCCACTCCAGATAGCATGAACCGTCAGCGCGGTTCAGCACTCCGGCTTCGATGCGCACTTCGCGCAGCTCGTCGGGTTTGCGGCCGTCAAGCCGCTTGCCATTTTTGATAAATTCGATGTCGCTGTTTCCTCCTGCCATGTTTTTACTCCAATAGTTTTTCGATTTTCTCCGTCAGCCCGCGGCTGGTTGCTTCGCGGGAAATAGTCTCAATTGCCTTCTGTGCGCGGGCAATCTGGTCTGGTTCACCATCTACCCATACTAAGCCGTTCTGGCCCACCTGGATGCGGCAATTGGTTCGCTCGCGAAGTAGTGTAATCATTGCGCCCTGTTTGCCAATCACTCGGCTTACGCGGGGTGGGGAAATGTAGATTATAGTGCCGGCGTAGAGCTTGCGGCAGTCGTCCTTCTTCAGGGTGACCTGGTGGCTGCCACTACCATCAACCATGTACACCTCGGCCAGTGCCGCGTCGCCAATGTTGATAAAACTCGCGGTATCGCCGAAGTCCACCTTCCAGTCTGTCTCGCTGTGGTGTAGCATCGAGTTCTGGAACGCGCCGATGTCCATACGCCAGAGTGAAGGACCGGTCTCGACGCAGACCGCGATGACCTTGTCACCAACACGTGGGCTGTAGCGCCCCGCCAGCGGGTGTACGTTGACGTATCCGGAACTATCGTTCGGGAAGCCTAGTACGGCGGCGTGCGCCTCCCCATCACGACGGAAGGTTCCGGAGCCAGGCTTCTGGCTGTCTGCCAGTTTGTCGCCCGGCAGTAGGACAGACCTGCCGCGGGCTGCTTTAGATGAAGATTTTGTCATAAGAAATCACTCCTCTGCTTACCTTGCGTGTGTCGGCGCGGACCTCGTGCGGTATTTGAAGCTTGGCCTGTTGGATCAACATCTCCATCGTCGTGGTGCAGCGACTAAAGCTGCTTCGTCTCGGCCGTGCCGTGCGTCAGTGAGCCAATTCGGTCGAGTAAATCGCCATGCGCACCAGCCGCCAGTTCGAGCACCGCAATCCAGCTGCCGTCCGGCTGGTATTCTTCTTTGGTGATCGTGGCGAGTGCCTTCATGTCACCGTAGCACCGGCCAACATGTTGCGCCGGAATCCTGACAGCAACGCGCATTTTTTCGAACGAAATCGGCAGTAGAGGTCGCAGCGCCTTCACCGCGCGTTCGACCTGTTGCTCTAGTTGCTCCAGCGGGTCGACCATGAATTTCGCCTCTGCTAGGGCATTTTCGATACGCTGTGGCGGGTGTGGCGTACTGGTCTGTGGATTCATCGCCGACGCGGCTATGTGCGCCACCAGCTGCTTGTGCCGGCGCTCAACTAGTGCCTTACGTTGCGCCGCGGTGAGTTGGATGTCTCCCCGCTCGAGGATGGTAGTGCAAACCGCCTCCAGCACGAGCGTTCCAAATGTTTCCTGCATCGCATCATCGCTGGCACGGTCTCCCTTGGCTGAGTCGCTCCAGACTCCTTCGGTCGCGAGCGCCTCGTCCCAGTCAATTTCGCCACTTTCACGGAATTCCTGTGCCGCTTCAGGATCAATTAAAATTTCGAACTTGTGGCCACCGGACTCGAGGCGCGCGATTACCGCCTCGTCCAGCGAGACCATCACTTAACCTTGGCAACCGCCTTCTTCACCGCGTCCTGTGCGAGGGTGTGGAATTCCTCTTTCGCAGAGACAACTGCAATTTCGATGACCTCCGGCTTGAGTTTATGCTCACTGGCAGCTGCCAGCGCTCTCAATCCGAGCGTGGTTGCCTGTGATTGCGTCATCCCGCTCTTGTAGTCCTTCTCGAAAACTTCCATTACTTCATTCCGCCCGGCCCCGATTCCGCCCGCCTTGTACGCCATCATCGCACCTGAGGGGTCGGTTTCGTACAGATGTGGTCCCGATTCATCGACACCCGCAATAATCAGTGCAGTCCCGAACGGTCGCACACCACCATATTGGGTGTAACTTTGCTTGAAGTCACAGAGCTTCTTGACCAGCGCTTCGACTGGAATTTTCTCATCGTAGTTAAAGGTGTTAACTTGACACTCGACACGCGCACGGTCGACCAACGCTCTCGCGTCCGCCACTAGTCCCGAGGTAGCGCAGCCAATGTGGCTGTCAATCTTGAACACTTTCTCGATTGACGCGGGCTCAATGAGTTTGGAACTAAGCCGTTTGTCGACAATTAGCACTACACCGTCCTTGAATTTGACACCGACTGTGGTGGTGCCACGCTTGACAGCTTCACGGGCGTACTCAACTTGGAAGAGCCGTCCATCGGGCGAAAAGACGGTGATGGCGCGGTCATACGCCATGTGGCCTGCCTGCATTGAAATCGTTGCGTCACCGTTGCTGGAGTGCTAAATAGGTATGGTCGCGCACAATCCTTTAACACCATGCGGCTGCACCCGCGTGCGCCCTTTCCTACAGCTCACCGTTCTCCTGCTGGTTGCCGGCTGCCTAGACGCCGGGCCAGGGATGCTGGATGGCGTTTCTATCACGTCGCCGGAGGGTGTTATTGAGGGTGACCTGGCACAATTCTCTGCATCGGGTCTGCATCCAGCTGGCGCACATTACTACTGGGAGTTTGGGGATGGTAGTGGTGTGGTTGGGCAAGCAGTAACACATGTCTACATCGATGAGGGCATCTACAGTGTGCAGCTAACCGTCGTGGCCCCGGATGGCGCGGCGGGCTCCGCCAGCACGACGGTTGAAATCCTGCACCGTAACGAGGCCCCAACCGCGAACGCCGGCCCCGGACAGGAGGCACGCGTACACGAGCAGCTACGCTTCGATGGCTCCAACTCTAGTGACCTCGAAGGCTCCCTTAATTGGACGTGGGATTTCGGCGACGGCATGATTGGTGTGGGTCCCCGCCCGTTCCACAATTACTCAATGCCCGGCAACTACTCCGTCACGCTGACTGTCACCGACAGCGAAGGGCTGAACGCGACGGCGACAACCTGGGCCGAGGTGCAGCTGCGACAGTATGCCGTTTCCTTCATTGAATTACAGCGATCATACTACTACAGTGACACCACTCTGGAGGAGGCAACCACTACTTGGAGGGACCAGAACTCAACCCACAATCTAACTGCTGCCAGTTTCTTTCTCGTATGGCAAGATGAAACCTACAATTATAGGATTCCTATTACGAGAACCGATACTGGCATTCCTGTTCCTTTTCAGGATGATAATTTCACTCTTACTGCAACTGCTCCCCAGGGTGAGGGTGGTAGCCGCACTGGTGAAACAGGTCAACTCCTGCTGGAATTTTCCGATGTTAATTCAGTCCCTCCCCTGCCTGAAGTCGTGGAGGCAGAAAGTGAGGCCGCAGCTCTGGCTTGGCTACTGAGTCAAGGGTATACCCGCTCCACGGGCTGGGGCCCTTGGGAGATGGAAGTCACTTGCAATGACGCCCCTCCAGATGATGGGATTACGGAGCTATATCTGACCGATGACGACCCTGGCAATGACTGGACACTAACTGTTACTTACACGTTCTACGAGGCGCGCGCCGTCGAAATCCTAATCTGAATCCAGTTCAAGCAGCTGCGCGAAATATTCAAGGGTATTGAGCGCAGGCTCGTACTGCGTGTCGCTGCGGTTGGCGGTGCGCAGCGGTTCGAACGCCTGCGTCACCGCTCCATCAACGTCGTCTGGGTTTGACTTCAGCGCCAAGTAGTAACGACATACAGCCAAGTTGTGCCAGGCGCGCGGTTCTGCCGGTTCGACTTCTGTAGCACGTTGGTAGTGCTCAAGTGCACGCGCCAGCCTGCCCTCCTTCCAAGCGATGTTCCCCAGTCGTAGGTAGTTGCGCACATCTCCCTGTACCACTTCGTGCGCGAACTCACGGAATTCGCCGCCTTCGCCAGCCCTTGGTGTGGAGGTTGCCCCCCCGCTCATTGACGTAGCCGGTTCCAGCCCACTGGTATCGGGGGCGGGGGTGCCGAACATTCCAAAACCGAACATCGGTTCTGCGTTGGACTCTGTCGCCTGCTGCGGTAGAGCGGCCGTCGTCGGGGTGTCAAGCGCGTATGCTACCACCTCGCTGCCTGTGCCGACGGCCACCAGTGCCAGTCCCTCCGCAGCGCCAATCGCAGTGATTTCACCTCCAGGTCGTCTGCTGTCCTGTAGTTCGCCCTCGGCCGAGAGTCGGTATAGTTGCCCGTCGTGCGAGCCAGCTAGTGCCCCGCCATCATCGAGCACTGTTACCGAGCGCACGTAGCCGCCAGTCAGGTGGTTCCAGCGGTCTGCGCCTGAACCATCGAGGCAGTGGACGCTGCGGTCCCAGCCTCCTAGCAGCACTCGTTCACCGTCAGCGCTGATGGCGGCATCCCAGAGCGAGTCGTCCCGCCTTTGCTGCCATTGTAGCCCCCCATCCTTGCCGAGGCAGAAGAGCAGTTCATCCCCACAAGCGACAACTTTCGTCGCAGAGTGGGCGATTCCTACGCCGACCATCGCGCGCGACGTTTCGTGTTCCCACACCATGATGCCTCCATCGGTGAAGAGAGCTACCGAGTCGCCAGTTCCCGCCACGAGGTGGTTGCCGGAAGGGTCCATCGCCAGTGACCAAATCGACTTGCCCAGCAGTTGTTCCCACTCTAGTTCGCCGTCGCCACTGAACATTCGCAGACGGCAGTCCTTGCTTCCCACTACCAGTCGGCTCCCGTCGCGCGAGACCGTCAGGCCGTGGATGCCCTCCCCTAACTGTTTCTGCCAGCGAAGCGCGCCATCGGGTCCCGCCACAGTGAGGTTCCCTTCACGGTCGCCCGCTGCTACCAGCGATCCGTCTGCTGGCACCGCCAGACAGAGCACAGGTCCCGGTAGTACCAGCCGGAATAAGGGGTGAGCAGTCATGCTGGCGAGCCGGGATTCCGCATGTTATTTATCGCTTCCCTCCGAACAAATAAATTTAAATAAAGCAATTCACACTCAAGCTCCCCGGTCAGAGCACCAATTCTTAATAGGAGCAGGTTCATCTGGCGGGTACGGTGACGGTGTTATGATGTCGACGCGTACAACCCACGTAATCCCGGCTGCGATGCTGGTAACAGTCTGCACGGCCGTATTTTTGGCTGGCATGGTCTCTGGAGATGAGCCAGTTATCTCTCTGTTCGACATTGCTCCCGATGAGACAGTGTACCCCGATGACTTGGTCAACGTGACCGTAGTCTACACTGACGCTGATGATGATGTACCAGGCGCCGTCTGGGCCTGCGTCAACGACTGTAGCGATAACCGCACACTCGCCGCGGCGGACTGGGACGCTGGTGTTCTGAGCGATGGCAACTACACCAACGGCGAGCTCTTTTTCCTCGTGGACACCTTCCCAGTCGGCACCCACACCCTCACGGGGGGTGCGCACGACACACTCAATACGTCTAATTCGGTTTCGGGTGGCCTGACAGTGCGCGATGATATCCCGCGACTGAGTAACGCGGCGGTCAACCCGTCTAGTGGTGGCACGGCGGCCAGCTTCAATTTCACGGTTGTTTTCACTGACTTTGACAATCGCTCTGGTTCAGTCTCTGTTAATGTGGGTGCCGTGTCACACGCCATGGCCATGTCTGCGAACGGCGACGGCAACACCTCCAGTGGCGAGGAATTTTACTGGAATGGCACGGTCGCGTGGGGGTCCCACAACTTCAACTTCAGCGCAGACAACGGCCTGAATGACGCAGTCAACCTTAGTGGTGGCAGCGTCACGGCCAACGATGCACCCGACATCTCTGACAGCAGCGTTGTGCGTGTTGGCGATGACTTTACCTTCTCGGTTAACGCCAGCGATGTCAACACTGGCGACACAGTCACAGCTTGGACTGACATTGCTGACCACGGGCAGGTGGCGCTCACCAACAACGGCGACGGCACCTTCTCGGCGACCCTCGCACAGAGCGCGCTGATTTCCATCGGTGGCGACCGCACCGCCACCTTCACCGCTGAGGACTCGCTCGGCGCTCAGACCCTCCTAGCGGGCGCAGAGACTTTCGTCGTTGACATAGTCGCTGGCTTCACTCTGACGGCCGATTCTGACGCCGAGTCAGGCCCACCACTAAGCGGGGTGAACTACACTCTGACTATTAACAACACTGGCAATCACGAAGATACATTCAGCCTGAGCCACACCAGTGCGCAGGGCTGGACTCTTGCCTATCCCGCTACAATTACGGTGCCGCGGGCAGGCAGTGCGCAGGCGACAGTCACGGTAACTGCGCCGTTCCTAGCACATGGAGTGGTTGACGCTGAGACCGTCACCGCCACCTCCGGCAATAACGGCTCAGTGGCACTTACGCTCTCGCAATCAACGACTGTCACGCAGGTCTACGACGTGACGGTCACCGCAGTAACTGGTACGCAGGAAGGCGCACCGGACAGTTCCACGAGCCATGTCTTCCAAGTGCAGAATACTGGTAATGGTGCCGATACCTTTGCGATTTCGACCGGCGGCAGCTGGTCCTCGTCAGCATCAAGCAGCTCACTGGCGCTTACCATGGGCCAAGTGGCGTTAGTCACTGTCACCCATGGCGTGCCGACAGGCGCGGCGTATGGAGACGACGACACAGTTACCCTCACTGCGGCTGGCGGTGCTTCCGACAGCGCCTCGGCCGATAGCAGTGCCGGGCTAGTACGCTCAGCAACGATTACACTGGATGATCCGGCTGGTACAACCGATCCAGGTGGCAACTTACTCATCCGTGGCAACCTGACTAACACTGGCAATGGTGTCTCCAGATACGATTTCGGCGTTACCGGTGACTCGGTTGCTAACGGCTGGGCCGAATTGAACGCCACCTTCGTTACGCTTGCAGCGGACACCAGTTTGCCTTTCAACATCCAGATTTCAGTCCCTGAAGACACGCCCGCTGCCGGCAGTTATGATATCACCGTGCAGGCGCACGGTTTTGGCTCTGACACGACTACCTTTGCAATCACTGGTAACGCGCGCGGCGCAAGCGTCAGTGCGGCAGAGACCAGCTTCCGCCTTAACCCCGGCACTTCGGCGACCACCGTGGTCACGGTGACCAATACGGGTTCTGTGGCAACCGACTACACATTGGTGGTGGATAGTGGCCACGACTACGTGCGCTTCTCGACTACCAGCTTCAATATCGCTAAGGGCGGCTTCCAGGCGATCCAAATGACTGTAATAGTGCCATCTGATGCCAGCGGCGCTCTGAGCGCCGGCTTCACAGTCAAACCGGTAATGAATGAAGGCAGTAGCGCTTCGCAGACTATCAGTATCAGCCCCAATCTGCCGCAGGATACCAGCGGTTGGGCGATAGACACCGCCGGCGTCGATTCCAACACGCAGTTCACCTTCACCCTCACCGGCCTAGCGGGCGATTTCACCATCGACTGGGATTTCGGCGATAGTAGTGCCGTTCGCAGTGATGGAGGTCTGTCGCAGTCGCATTCATACTCCGCTTCCGGCGCTGCGACTGTTAGTTTGACTGTGACTGATGACTTAGGTCAGGTCACTAGCTTTAGCAGCGGTTTTGCGGTTACTAATGTGCCGCCCGCTGTGAATAAACCATCAGTCTCGGCTGAGGGAGACACTGCGGTCGACGGCAACTCTGTGACCACGGTCGAGGGGACAGAGGTCGAGTTTGTGCTGACGATACCGACCGACACCGATGGCAGTCTTACGCTGCTGCGTGTGGCTTGGGGCGATGAAACCCATCGTGCCTACAGCGGCGGTGACCTGAGTGGACCAACACTCAACCTCAAGCATACCTACTGGAAGCCAGGCACCTATCAGGTGAGCGTTACCGCTGTTGATAACAGTGGAGACGAGACCGTAGTGCAGGCGCAGGAAATTACCGTGCGGGGAGATCACACTGTGCTGGAGGAAGGCACTAATCAGCTGGGGTTGCTGCTGCTGCTGGCGGTCTTCGGCTTGGCACTGTCCGCCACCGCCTATCACATTCGCAAAAAGGGATTTACAGGAGATGAAACCATGAACGAGCAAGAAAGAGCCCGCCTGTCAACGCTAGAACAGAGCATGGATACCGTCCGGGAGCGTGAAGAGCTGCTGGAGGTCGCCGCCTACGATGCTGCGCGTGTCACGACCAAGCTAGAGGACCACCTTAGTGCCTTCAAGGCAATACTGGTCAAGGCACAAGAAGTTGCCGCGCAGGAGACGTTATCCAAGCTGGAAGCTGAGGAAGCAGCCGCGGCTGCGGCCGAAACCCAGCGCGAACTGGACCTAACTGAACCCGATTTGGAATTGCTTGCTGAGCGATTCCATGGCACGCTGGGAAAGCTGGTAGAAACTCGCACCGAGCTTGGGACTATCGAAGAGCAGCTGGCATACGTTCTAAAGATGGAGCGTGACGAGCAGTTCGAGAAGTTGACCGAGCTGACCGAGTCATACGAGTCCACACGGCGCAAGATTGAAGCCCTGGAGAGCGTCCGCACCGCCCGCGAGCAGGCGCGCGAAGAGTCCAACTTGATGGACTTGCTTAGTAGCAAGGGGCCTGCGGTGGCTGAGGATGACTTTAGCTTTGCTGACGATGATTACGAGGGAGACGACGATGAGGAGTTCGAAGTCGAAATTTACGAGGACGAGGACGGCTCTTTCTACTACATCGACCCTGATTCAGGCGAAGAAGTTCCCTGCGACGAAGACGGCAACTCACTATAGGCCGGCGTGAAGCTGGACTGGTGGTGGCCGCTGCAGGCACGCCTTGCACGCGAGTTCGGACACGATTCGCGACGCGAAACTGTAGCACTGCGGATGCTGCAGCGGATGGCCCACCTGTCAGGCGAGCTGCCACGATTTACTGGCCGCAGCGTCGTTGTCGCTGGCGCGGGACTACGCCCGAATGAGGTAATTCCATCTGGGCTGTTAGTGGCGGCCGATGGTGCTGTTAGGGCATGCCGTGAGCAGCAGCGACTGCCAGTATTGGTGGTGAGCGACTTGGACGGCTATCGTGACGACCTGCGCTGGGCGATTAGTGGCGGCGCAGCATTGATAGTGCATGGCCATGGCGACAATCTAGTAGCTCTGGGTGAATGGCTGCCACGGTTGCAACCGGTTGCGGTGACCGCAACACGGCCTGCGCCTGGCGTCGCGTGCTGGGGTGGCTTTACAGATGGTGATCGCGCGGTGCTGACAGCGCTTGGCTTCGGCGCACGTCGGGTGCGGCTAGCAGGTTTCCGTTTCGACGCTGTGGGCCCTTACTCGGGGAGCAGTCGGGGTCGACTCAAGCAGCAGAAACTAGCGTGGGCGCAGCGCATCCTGCGCGCAATCGCTCAGCGTTATCCAGCACTTGAATTCTAGCCGACCAACCGGATGAAGGCATCCTCAAGCGAACTGCAGCTGGTCGCTGCGAGCAGTTCCGGCACCGTCCCGACCGAGAGCAGCCGGCCATGGTCAATGATTGCGATGCGGTCGCAGAGCGATGCGGCCATCTCAGTGATATGGGTCGAGAGCAGAACTGTGTGGCCACTCTGCGAGAGATTGCGCACCCACTCCTTTAGCAAGCGCGTATAGCGTGGATCGAGTCCAGCGGCTGGCTCATCCAGTAGCACGACTTCAGGGTCATGGACCAGTGTCATCGCAATTCCCAACTTCTGCCGCATTCCCTTGGAGTAGGTGCCTACTTCTGCCTGTAGTTTGTCCCCTAATCCAAGAGCTTGGGCGTAGTACTCAGAGCGCTGTCGCAGTAGTTTGGGTGAGAGCTTGCGTAGTGCCCCGACCAACTCGAGCATCTCCGCTCCCGTTAGTCGCTCGTAGAGAACGGGATTCTCAGGCAGGTATCCTAGCTTGGCCTTGGCACGCAGTGGGTGGTGCGCCAGGTCAACTCCTGCAATCTGCACGCTTCCGCGTGTTGGCTTCAGCAGTCCGCAGAGCATTTTGATGGTGGTCGACTTGCCAGCGCCGTTGCTTCCAAGTAGGCCAAACACCTCGCCGCGGTTGACCTGGAAGGTGACATCGCGTACAGCGCAGAGCGAGCTGTAGTAACGGGTCAGTCCTTGGACCTGAATCATCCTCCGCCCCATCACAGTGGTCTAAATAGGCGTGGTCGCTGACCAATCGTTTGACGGAGGCGCTGCACTGAGCGACATTGAACGCCTTGAAGCGCTGGAAGTTTGGTTGACACAACTCACTGAATTTCCGGGGCCAGTAATTGTTGAAGGACAGCGTGACATCGTTGCTTTGCAGGGATTGTGCAACGCGCAATTGTTAGTGCTTAACAATGGGCACTCAGTGTTGCAAACAGTTGAGACGCTAGCACGCAAGTTGGGATCAAGCGGCCGCTTTGCTATCCTGACTGACTGGGACCGCACTGGTGGGCGACTAGCGCGGCAGCTGCGCGAGCTGGGAATCGCAAGTGACCTGCAACCCGATTCTGAGTTGAGACGCGAGCTAGTACGGTTAGCTTGCCACGAAATCAGCTGTGTAGAAGAGTTGCCTTCGCTGCTTCAAAAGCTACGTCCCAAGTAGGCTTAAACCCCAACCAGCTATTTGCCATCTATGGAAGCTGCCCCACTCGCACAATCAAACGCCGTCGCGCACGGCATCTCCGCCAGTGAAGTCCATACTGTACTGCGGCGACACCAGCTAGTTGACGGCTTTGACATGGTTCTTGACTTGGAGAAATCGCACGGCGTCTGGCTCTACGACGCACGCAGCGAATCGGAGTTCCTCGATTGTTTCACCTGTTTTGCTTCATGGCCGGTTGGGTACAACCATCCCCTACTGCAAGACTCTACCTTCCAAGCGCAGTTGCGCAGCGTTGCCTCTAGCAATCCAGCCAACTCGGACTTGTATACTCAGGAGATGGCAGATTTTGTCGAAGCCTTTGCAACGCGTGCTACACCACCTGGCTTTCCGCACCATTTCTGGATTGCCGGCGGGGCGTTGGCAGTCGAGAACGCGCTGAAGGCGGCGTTCGATTGGAAGGCGCGCAAGCTGGGACGCACTAATCTCGAGGCTGACGTCAACGACCTTGTAATATTACACCTGCGCGAGGCGTTCCACGGCCGGAGTGGTTACACACTCTCGCTGACCAATACCGTACCGGATAAAATTGGACTGTTCCCAAAGTTTGCTTGGCCAAGAGTCCATAACCCAACTATAGAGTTCGATCCCGATGGTGGGCTTGCGAATGACATCGCAGCGGAGGAGGCGCGCGCCTGCGCCGAAATCGAGACCGCCTTTGCTCGACACGACAATCGCATTGCCGCAATTATCATCGAGCCGCTGCAGGGTGAGGGGGGTGATAATCACTTCCGCGCTGAGTTCCTTCAGGCATTGCGTGACTACGCCGACGCACGTGAGGCACTGCTTATTTTTGACGAAGTCCAGACTGGGTTCTGGGGCTCAGGGAAGCCGTGGCTCTGGCAACACTACAACATCGCGCCTGATATCGTTGCTTTCGGCAAGAAAACGCAGGTTTGCGGTATCTACTGCTCGGAGCGCATCGATGAGGTTGAAAACAATGTATTCCAGTTCCCGGGACGTATCAACTCTACTTTCGGTGGCAACCTGACTGACATGTTACGCTGCCGCCGCTTCCTTGACATTATTGAAGTCGAGGCGCTGGGTGAAAATATCACCGCGCGCGGCGATGAGATGTTGGCGGGATTACGCATGACTGCGCGCGAAACTGGAGGCATGTACAACGTACGCGGCATCGGTAGCTTGCTGGCATTTACCCTGCCATCGCCGGCGGAACGCGACGCTATGATGCAGGCACTAGCGCAGCAGAAAGTTCTAGCTCTCAAAGCGGGTCCCACTTCGATACGATTTCGACTGCCTCTCATAATTTCGGTCGATGAGGTGCAAGAGCTGCTTGCGCGCGTGCGCTCCGCATTCATGTCTCGCTAGTTGGGGGCAGCTATGCTGCGTAGCGGTGTTCGGCGCAGTGGATTTAACTGCCCCCTCGCTGGAGGAGTGTGCCTATCGACGATAGTAACCCTGTCAACGAGTTGCGTGCAGAGGGGTTGGCTGAGCTGAAACTGGGTCGCTACCGCCGCGCCCGCCGTACGCTTGAAAAGGCGTTGACAGTGAAACCAGAGAGCAAGCGATTGCGACACGATTTGGGAAAGGTTCACTTGGCGGCTGGACAGCCTGAGGCGGCATTGGAGGACCTAGATCAGATTCCTGATGAGGTCTCGCATTCTGAAATTCTCTGGAAGGACCGTGCACTAGCGCATCTGCTGCTCGGTAACCCGGAAGAAGCCTTGATGTGTGCCCAACAGGCGTTGGAGCGCAAGCCGAGCTATGTTGCAGCACATGTCATGAAGGCGCGTGCTCAACATGCACTTGGGCAGGGCGAAGCCGCATTGGTGACTATTAACTTGGTTGCCAAACACCAGAATCCTAATCGCGAGGTGCTCTACCGCCGCGGTAAGCTGCTGCACTTTCTGGGACGTTACAATGACGCACTACAGGATTTCGACGCTATACTCGAACGGCGGCCGCGTGACCAGGCAGCGCTGGAGGCGAAGGGGCTGAGTCATGACCAATTGGATGAGTCCGGTGCTGCGGCGGTAGCACTGCAGCAGAGCCTCGATGCGGAGGACGAGGTAATCTACAATGATCGCGGTGTGGCTCTCTCGCGGCTTGGATACAACCATCGTGCCATCGAAAGTTACCGACGGGCGCTGGCGGCCAACCCACGCTACGCCACTTGCTGGTTCAATATCGGCAAGGCGCTCTATAGGGTGGGCAATTTGAAGGAGGCGCTACAGGCATTTACACGTGCGACCGAGCTCAACCCCCAGAATCGCTCGGCGTGGAACAATCGTGGCGTGACGCTGCGCCAGCTCAATCGTATCGAGGAGACAATTCCCTGCTACGAACGCGCCATTCAGTTGAAGCAGGACTATGCCTGGGCTTGGCACAACAAGGGCTATGCACTCGAGCTACTCGATCGTCCGCGCGAGGCGCTGGAGTGTTACCAGCAAACGCTGATGCACCAGTCAGGCCACGAGGACCACGACGGTTCCGAGTGGAAGCGACTGCTCGATGATACTGAAAAGGCGATAATACGGATTGAATTAATCCTGGAACATTAGATGGCTGACGTCAACGTGCTCGTAGAGCAGGGTGAAGTGCTGGTGCGCGAGGGGAAATTGCGCAAGGCACTAGCCTGCTTTCGTAAGGCAGTTGATCTGGCGCCGGAGGACCCTTCGCTGCACAATAGTATAGGCATGACCGAGATGGCGCGCCGCAAACCCAGACGAGCATTGCAGGCCTACCAGCAGGCGTCCGACTTGGCACCCGACATTGCACGCTATCACATGCGCCGTGGTGACGCACTGCAGCGACTCGAGCGCTATATGGAGGCTATTGAGGCATACAGCCACGCGCTGGAGCTGGAGCCACGCAACGCGCCGGCGTGGAACAATCGCGGTTTTAGTAATTTCACGCTTAATCGCTGGGACGAGGCGCTGCGCTGTTACGATGAATCGATGCGCGCTGACCCCACTTACGCGGTAGCGTGGTATAACTATGGTTACACACTTCAGCTCTCGGGACGTCTCGCTGACGCCAAGGACTACTACCAGCGCGCAGTTGAGCTGGATCCTCGCGACAAAATTGCGTGGAACAACTTAGCCAATGTGCAGTACAACCAAGGAGAGTATGAACTTTCCATCGATTTATATCAAAAATCGGTGGAGATTGACCCCGAATACGTTATTGCCGTTAACAACATCGGAAATGCCCTGGATCACTTGCACCGCTACGAAGAAGCGATAACGTACCACGAGCAGGCGCTCGAACTGGACCCGTCTTTCCACTACGCCTGGATGGCCAAGGGCCGGGCACTGTCTCAACTCGACCGACCCGAGGAGGGGCTCGAGTTTCTGGAAACTGCTCTCGAATTGGAAGCGGAGGATCCTGATTACCACGAGGCACTGGCGCGCTGTCTGAAGGCTCTGGGCCGGCTCGACGAGGCACGCAGCATCTTGAATCTGGGACTGGCGATTGATGGTCAGCATGTACTTTGCTGGGTTGCACTCGGTGATATCAGCCGTGAGCGCAACGACAATCGGCACGCGCTACAGTGCTATGACGAGGCAGTCCGCGCAATGGACGTCCAGGCGCGCCGGCGCATGCGCGACTTGGATTGGATGGAGAAGGGCAAGATTCTGCTCAACGCTGGAATGTTCAACGAGGCGGAGCGGCAGTACACCAATGCGCTGGTCGCGCACCCCGAGTCGGCACGCGCGCGTTTCCAGCTGGCGGAGACACTGCTCGAACTGGACCGCAATAAACAGGCACTTTCACTGATTGAAAATGCTTTGGAGTTACAGCCAGGATCTCGCGCCGGTAGACTGCTACTGGCCCGCGCACAGGGGTGGGATGCGGCGCGCGAAACACTCGCTGCTTTACAGGCAGAATATCCTGATGACCATAATATAAAGCATAGTTTTGGGTTACACCTTGCCCTGCACGAGCCCGAAGTGGCACTGGCCTACTTGTCACTGGATGATTGGGAGTCGGCGCTGACGCGCTGTAGTTGCCTACGGGTGCTTGAGCGGTTAGAAGAAGCGGTTCTAGCCGCTGAAGCAGCGACTGAGCTAGCGCCTAAGCGGCTTGAGGTGTGGCTTGCGCTGGGCTGGAGCGCGCTGGAGGCTGGCAACACGGAACGCGCCAGTGCAGCGTTCGACGGTGCGCTCGGTTGCGAAGCCTCCGACGCGGAGGCACTGGCGGGCAAGATGGCCGCACTCGAGGCTGTAGGCAAGTCGACCGACGAGCTGCGTCGCCTGCTGGCAGATACGGAGCCGGAATTTGCTTGAAGCGGCGTTTGCCTAGGCTGAAATGGCCGCTTCCAGCACCTTTTCAATCTTTTCCGCCACACGCGGCCAGGCGAATTCTCGCTCAATGCGTTCGCGTCCGCAAACACCCATCTGCCGTGCGCGTTCAGGGTAGTCCCAGATGCTTTGCAATGCTGCAGCGAGTGCGTCGGGATCGAGCGGCTCGACTAAGAGTCCTTCCTCACTAGTGATAACATCGCGTACGCCGGGGATGTCGCTCAGCACCAGTGGCTTGCCCGATGCCATGCCCTCCAAACCAACAATGCCGAACGCTTCCAGCCGTGAGGTAGATGGTAGGACCACAGTGTCACAGGCGGCATAGTAAGCGGGCAGCCAGGCATCACCGACTGGGCCAGCAAAGCTAACCCTCTCTTGCAGGCCGCAGCTCCGTACTAGCTGATTCAACCAGTCGCGGTAAGGGCCGTCACCTACCACCACCAGTCGCCCTTGTTGGAGTCGCGAGAGCGCACGTATCAGAATGCCGACCCCTTTGTGCGGAACTAGCCTTCCGACAAAGAGCGCTAACGGCTCGTTGTCGGGGGCCAATTGCTTGCGTATATGCCCTCCGAAATTGGAGGGATGGAATTGCTCAGTGTCGACTGCGTTAGGTACTACCTTGATATCGCGGTTCCAGAGCGCACGTGAGGTGGCAGCATAACTCTCAGTGGTTGAGATGATGTGCTCCGCGCGCTGCAGCGGCTGATTGCCAAGAAAGCGCTGGTAGCCGCGTACCATCAGCGACCCCAGTCGTCCACGTAGTTCCAAGTCGCAATGGTAGGTGATGACTAGTGGTTTTCCTGCTTTTTGTGCGCCGCGTGCGGCGAAGAACTCAGTGAACGGCGGTGGCGAGTGGACATGCACCACGTCCGCCTCCGTTGTAGCTATATCCTTGGCAAAGCCAGGCGCGATAGGGGTGTTGAAGAGGTTAAGCCACTGCGTTACACGCCTGACTGGAAGACCACGCACAGTTTCCCGCTCCGGCATACGTGCGTAGCGCGAGGTAAGCACATCGACAGTGTGGCCCCGCTGCTGCAGGTTTAGCGCTAGCCCCAGTACATGCGACTCGACACCGCCGTAGTGAGGGTAAAAGTAAGGTGTCACTTCGAGGATGTGCATTAGAGTATTCGGGAGCCGGCCGCCCAACTGCCTGAAACGACGCGACCGGGACCGACCACGGTTTCTTCACCCAGAATAGTACCAACGTTGAGTGAGGCGTTGATCCCCGTCTTTACGTCGTCACCTAAAATGACGCCCAGCTTGCGCAGTCCGCTGTCGACCCGCTCGCCCCTGATGATGACGTAGATGCTGGCGCCGTCGTGTCGCAGGTTGGCTATTTTGGTTCCGGAGCCAAGATTGCAGTTGCGCCCCATAATGGAATCGCCGACGTAGTTGTGGTGCGGCGCTTTTGAGTGTTCCATCAGAATTGAGTTTTTCACCTCCGAAGCGGCGCCCACTTTCGCTCCAGTGCCAAGCATGGTCGCGCCACGGATGCAGGCGTTTGGCCCAACAATTGCGTCAGGGCCAATCCAAACAGGCCCTTCAATGTGACAGCCTGCCTTGACTATTGCGCCTGCGGCGACGTGCACTGCACCCTTTAGCACAGTACCTTCCTCTACAATGCCTTCGATAGATGATTTCATGCGGGAGAGCAGTAGCGTGTTGGCGGTGAGCAGGTCCCATGGCCTCCCTAGGTCGAGCCAGTCACCCTCCACCTCCACTACGGTAATGCTTTGGGCAACAGCCTCCAGCGCAGTTGTTAGTTCATATTCTCCCCGTGGTGATCTTTCAATTGCCTTAAGCGCTTCGAAGATGGAAGGTGCGAAGCGGTAGATGCCGGCGTTAATACCGCCCGGTCCTTTGCCGCTTTTCTCGATGATGCTTACCAGTTTCCCCTTGTGTGCCTTGACAAGGCCATAGCTGCTGCAATCAGCGACCTGTGCAATCGCTAGCGCATGCTCGCCAGTTGCGGTTGTGAGTGCACACAGCGTTTCCGTTGTGACGAGCGTATCGCCGTTCAGGCAAAAAAATATATCATTCAATTTTCCAGCCGCCTGTGCTACTGCATGACCGGTGCCGAGCTGTTCTTCTTGCACTAGGTATTCCAGTTCGAGCCCGAAGCGTCCCCCGTCCCCGAGCGTCTCGCGTACCTCGCGCATGCGGTAGCCCACTAGCACTACCACATGCTTGACTCCAACTTCGGCCAGTGCGTGCAGCTGGTGCTCTAGAAATGGCGCCCCGCCAGCCGGTAGCAATGGTTTCGGCAGCCGCGCAGTCAATGGTCGCATGCGGGTTCCCTGGCCAGCGGCCAGGATGAGCGCCTGTTCAACCAAGGAATTCCTCCAGCTTCACCAGTAGCCGCTCACTCACCAACGCGCCGTCAATCCGGCCGCGAAATTCCCCCATAACCGCTCCCATCAGTGGTCCCATCGCCTCCATCCTGCGCTGCTGCACAAAATCCTTGCGCTCTGCAAGCAGTTCGTCGATGAACGCGTCCAGATCTGCATTACTGCTGCTTTCAAGCCGCAATACTTTCCCGCGCGCCAGCGTTGCCAGCGCATCGTCAACACCCTCCTTCGCTAGCTTTCCACTGGCAACTGCCTCGATCAGCTCTTCCAGCGCTGCCTTGCCCGGAGTAGGAAGCCCTGCTTTTCGCAGTTCGGGTAGCTGATGCAGCAGCAGCCGCGCCGCTAATTTGGGGGAACTCCCCATCGTTACCAGCTCGTAGAACCGTCCGTCCAGGCTAGCACGTACTAACTGCTCCGCCTGCTGCGTACCGAGCGGGAGCGCTGCACTGCGTTCATCAAGCGTTGGCGGCAGTTCGACATTCTCGCTAGTCAATTTCAATGGCGGGATGTCAGTTTCGGGATACATGCGTGCCGCGCCTGGCATCGGTCGCAGGTAGCGGCTGCCGCCTTCCGTAAGAACGCGCCGCACTTCGTGCGGCACTCCCGTCTTTCGGGCACGGTTACAGGCGCGCTCTAAGGCAGCCATAGCAACCTCTTTTTTCTCGAATACAAGTATAAAAGCGTCTGTCTCACCACATTTGAGCTCTACGGCGATTGTATTTGCCTCATCCACTGAGACGCCCTGTGCTGGTATTTCGTCGCTGTGCAGCAGTCCGGCCACACCCGCACGGCGCACGTGGTCTGCCAACTCGCGCCCTAGTCGCGGATGGCCTAACGGAGACTTGGTAGTTCCTAGCAATCCCGCCCAGCCCGGGAGTCGGCAGCTCCACGCGCTAGTAGGCGGATTCGCCAGTAGTCGCGTGACCTCTGTCACTGGCCCCGGCTCGGAGCGGGTGATTCCAGCCAGTTTTGCCTGTCGTTCCATCTCGTCTTCAACGACTTGAGGCATCGTGCCCAAATCCTGGAACCCCTTCAATTCGACACGCCTTCCTTCTGGAATGGAGACGTTTACGTCCTGCCTAATGGTGCCGAGTCCTCTTCGCACGCGACAGGCGCGCAGTAGCCGCCCAAGTGCGCGCGCCGCCGCCTGCACTGCCTCGGGTGTGTGGAGTTGCGGCGCGGTAGAGATTTCCAGCAGTGGCACTCCCAGCCGATCTAGCAGAAAATTATCGTTGCCATCGCCCCGACGACATGAATCTTCCTCCAGGCAGAGCTGTTCGATATCGACGCTGCCACCGTCGTATTCCAGCCGGCCACCGGTGGAGACCAGTGCGGTGCGCTGGAAGCCAGTAGTGTTGGAGCCGTCGACGACTACCTTGCGCATGAAATGCATTTCTTCTAGTGGCTGCGCGCCGAGCAGTTGGGCGACCTGCAGCGCAATTTTGACTGCTTTCGGGTTAGGGCCACGTGGTGGCTCTTCGTCCGCCTCGACTAGGCAGTTTCCATCGCCTTGATGGTAGCCAAAATCACGTACACTCTCGTCCGCAGCTGCAGTGTCAACCTGCCCCATCTCACTAGCGGTTGCGTGCAATTGCCGGTTGAAGCCCAGGTCGGGGCTACCGGTTCCGGCGGGACAGCTACAGAAGAGCTTGCCGCAGTCGAGCTGTTGGTGCACTTCCAGCCCGGCGGTAAGCGTCACGGTGGTGGATGCTTGCCCGTTTTAAAGGAAAAGGCGTGCTTTTGCCGCTGCAAAAAAATAAGAGCAATCAGCCCCAGGAGCGGTCCTACCAATAGGAAGCCGAGTGCCAGCGCGCTGAAAAGCGCCCCCAGTTGCGCCGCTAGGAACGAGCTACGCTGCCATGCGGCCCAAGCACCGCCCAGACCAATCAATGAGAATACCAGCATCAGGAACGGGCACCAGGTGAACATCCCGTGCAGCACCTCCTGTTCTGCCTGTTCCTGCACGACCGGCTCTCCCTCGCCTTCCAGAAGCGAAAAACGGAACAGGTTGATGCCGGGAGTCGCCTCCATATCGGGGTCCTGCAGCGCAATGAATACCTCGGCGATATAGGCGTCGTGGTGGCCCGACGCTCCGACTTGGAGTGTGCGCATGCCGCTGCTGACGGTGGTACTGTAAGTCCCCGGCTCTCCCGCCGTCAAGTTGGCGGGCATGCCGTCGACCAGCAGTATCGCGTTAGCGAGCGGGCCGGTACTGTTGGAGACCTCGACCGTAATGCTGACCTGCTGTTGCCCGTCATACTCATCTGGCATGACATGGACAATCCAAGCGTTTGCCAGCCCGGTGAGCGACGCCACTAGGATAAGCAGCGCAATTGCCCCGGTCCCACCCGCTACCGGTCGCTCGTGCATTGGAGGTCCTCGATAACGCAGATAGTCGTCCGGTACCGCAGGTGGTGCGCTGTCCATCGCTGGTTCGGGCGGTGGTGACGTCGGCGGACCGGTAGGCCCTACCTTCACCGCGTCACCATCTGGCAGGAATTCAAGCTCGCTACGGCATTCACGACAGCTACTGGTTGAGCTGGCATCACCTCCTGGCAGCAGGATTGACTGTTCGCTTTGACAGACCGGGCATTCAAAGGCGTGGCGACGCATCTACGCTACTTCGGGACCGGCGGTGCTCCCGCTGGTTTTCCCCTTCCCCTTCTGGAACTTGACTTGCGGGACCTCGACTTTGACTGGCGGTGGCAGGTTCAGCTTACGCGCCAGCACGAAAACTTCGAATGAGCCCTGCGACAGGACGGCGTTGTGGACTTCCTCGGCGGCGTCGTCGGGCATCTTGTGCTCGCGCTCCCAGAGTTCCTGCACTTCCTGGGCAGTCCCGCCGTCACCACTGGCGTAAGTGATTTCACCGTCAAGTTGGACCATTCCCAGCCCACCATAGGTTACGGTATATCTATACTCGACAGTCGCGCGCTCCTTGCCAGTGGTGCGAATCGAGAGTACTGTGGTGTTGTGGTCGATCCGCACTTGCTGCGGTCGTCCGCTCCGGCGGTGGCGCCGTGCCTCTATACCTGTGATGCGGAAACCACTGACCGCCATGTTAGGCACCACCGGCACCGGTTTAATCACCTTTGCGCCCCATTCGGCTAGAAGGCCATGACGTGCGTTGTCTCAGCCAGAACGGTGGCGACCACCTTTTTTTTAAGCCGTTGCCGTCCACCGTGCATGGACCCGCGCGTCGTTGTGGTCAGTCTACTGTTGTTGACCGCAACGCCAAGTTGCCAAGAGCCAAACCCGTCACGCACTATTGTTAGTTTGCAGTTGGACTGGGACGGCGAGCAGGCGTGGGTTTACATCTACTCCACTCCACGGGTACGTATGGGTAACCTGACTATTGCCTTCGAGAACGATACACTTCGTGAGACAGGTGTTTACACGCTACAGCGATCTACAGATGTAATCGAGTTCAGCCTCATGGTCGAGGCGGAGCTGGCTGGCGTATTCTGGGGTTTCTACGGAAACGTGACGCTCGAAAATCAGGGCCTCGGGGAACCAGAGTACCACGCTCTGGTAACAATTCCTGTAGAGGGCGGTGAGCCAGATGAGGAAGACTGGGAACTGCCCCGCAGCCGCTCTATGGAGCGACTGCCATGAACTTGCTGCGCGCACCGCTCAGCTTCCAGCTCACAATTGCCGTTGTGAGCGCGCTACTGCTCTATCTGGTTCTGTTCCAGCTGAATATCATTGATTTTTCTGTAGGTGAATTGCTCGCGTTCTACACCTTCTCGGTTTTTACGGTAACGCTCTTCGCGGTGCTGGGTGGCGTGCTGCTGGGTATGTTTATCGCCACCCGTGCGCTCTCTAGTCAGGGTTTCACGCCGTTTGAGGTTTCGATGCTCAAGCTGCGCGATGATGTCCAGAACCTGAAGCAGGAACTGGGTGAATTACGGCGACTGTTGGAAGGCAATGAACCGGAGTAACAGTTTTATAAAAATCGCTAAGAGTGGCACCACATGACCCGCTCCGCTCGCTGGCTGACGCTTTCAGTTCTGATTATACTTTTGCTATCGCCTCTGGCAGGTGTCTCCACCTTCACTTCCGTACAGCAGGAGCTGCTACCGAGCGCGTTCCGAGACAGTGGCCGTGGGTCGGGGGACGATTACTCTGTCGAGCTGTATGCCGGAGAGCGGCAGGAAGGCGATGAAGAGCTGACCCGCAACCAGACACGCAGCTATGATTTCCTAGTCGTTAACAGCGGTTCACAGAACGATACCTACAATCTGACAGTTGATTGGGACGACCCGGAGAGCTATGGGTGGCATGGATCGCTTTCTGTCGTTAGCATTTACATACCTGCAGGTCAGGACCGCACCTTTGACTTAGTTGTGACATCACCTCGTGGGGACGTAGTGAGGGACAACTCAACTATGTTTAATTTGACTGCGACTTCGACTAACTCCACTTCTGTCAGTGCCAGCGACTTGCATATGGTGCGCATCATCACTCCCTACGCAGTTGACGTCTACGAAATGCACCCTGCTTTGGTGTTCGCCAAACGCGGCGAGAAAGCGAGCTTCGGCGGAGAAATCAAGAACGTGGGTGACAACACAGATTCCTATGCGCTGCGAATAGATTTTGTGCCGAAGGATTGGATTGCTGAGCTTTCGACCACCGACATTGACTCGCTAGTATCGGGTGATAACGCCCAGTTCCAGGTAGAGGTTACGGTCCCTGACACTGCTGGGCAGGACGAATACGCACTGGTGCGCGTCACGGTTACTTCCAAGACTACCGAGTACTCCCACATCGACGGTGAGTCATGGGCCAACACTACAGCCTCCGACGGTCGCATCTATGGGGTAGACCTGCAGCCAGATTCGGGCAGTCGGCAAGCGATTCCCGGCGGCCTGGCAGAGTATGTATTCACAGTTACCAACAGCGGCAATGAGACAGACACAATCCTGCTGGAAGTGGACATTGGTGAGACACAGGGCTGGACCGCGATGCTGGACCGCGATCGCATTGAGGATTTGGGTCCAGGTATCGAGACTACCGTGACGTTTCAGGTTAACGCGCCGCAGGATGCTACCGCCGAAGATTGGTGTGTGGCCGGAGTGGAGGCACGCTCTGAGAACCGCGAGCAGCACCGCATTCAGGTGAATGTGAACACTACTATCCGTATCCCGGTGCGCGGCGTTGACTTGGCCATTGACAGCGAAACCAAGGCCGGCGAGCCGGGCGAGCAGTTAACCTACACATTAACACTCACCAACAGCGGCAGCGACCCGGACAGCTACGACCTGACGGTCCAGAAGCCGCCTACTTGGCAGATACAGCTCAGCGCCTCAAAGGTGGACGACCTGTCCGAAGGCGACAGCGCCACGTTGGAGCTACAGGTCACCATTCCGTACAACAGCCCCGATACCGACACAGCGTTATCCATAGTCACCGCCATATCTCGCGGTAACAACTCGGTCTCGAACACGACGGAGGCGCTAACGGCGGTTGTAACTGTCTATGGGCTCACAATGATTGTCGATCGCAGCGCACAGGCGCTTAACCCGGGCAACAGCACCAGTTTCACCTATACGCTCTACAACTACGGCAACGGCCATGAGAACCTAACTTTCGCCGCCAGCTGGTTGCCTGCCGTCGACTGGACTGTTACGGGGCTACCGGACCGCGTCGAGCTTACCCCCTTCAATGGAATCGCTGAGGTGACTGTGACTATCGCGGTGCCCTCCAGCCAGTCCCCCTATACCGCTGACCTCAAGCTGGTCGCCTCAGTCGAGGACAACCCGGCTGAACAGGTGGAACGCTCAGTGACGCTCACTGTTGAGTACTACGCCGCGCTACAACTGCAGCTGGAACAGACGACCGCTACTGGCCCCCCTGGCTCGAGCCACACTTTCAGCTTTACGCTGACTAACCAGGGCAATCTGCAGGACATGATCTCCCTCTCGACTGCTGGCCTGCCGAACAGCTGGCAGGTGCAGTTCGCAGATTCCAACCACCCACAGGTGGGGTTAGTGCTAGTGACACTTGCCCCTGGTGCCCCAATGGAACTACAGCTGACTACTACCAGCAGCTCGCAGGAAATCGCGTCCACGTTCCAATTCCTTCTGGTTGCGACCTCCGGCAACAACCCGCAGGTCTCAGTTGACGAGCTGATGGCGGTAATGGTGGACTCGTCGCATGGGCTCGAGCTGGAGGCATCCGAGACAACCAAACAGAGCCTCCCCGGCCAGCCAGTCACCTTCAGTTTCATCGTGAGAAATAGTGGCAACGCCCAGGCGGGAGTGCAGCTGACGGCATCAGGAGTGCCAGCTGACTGGAATGGCAGTTTCTCCGTCCAAAGCCCTTTCTCGCTCACCGCATCGGAAGCAATGCCAATCTACCTCAATCTGCAGCTGCCGGACAATACCTGGGGCGGTACGCACCTGATTCCGATCACGGCCACTTCTACCACGACCGGCGAGCAGCATACGCTCAACTTCACGCTCGAGATTCCACTGTATGGTGAGCTCTCGCTACAGATGCTTGAGAAGAACGCCAACCTGTTCGCTGGAGAGCAAGGTAGTTATCAGGTCAAGATTACCAACGACCGCAACACGCTCGAGGAGCTAACTCTGAGTATCGAGGGCAAATACGCCTACTGGTACCAGCTGCCGTCCAGTAGCGTGATACTGGGACCGGGCGAAGTACGGGAACTGACTATTACCGTCAGTCCGCCGGCTAATTCACCTTCGCTCAATCTCAAGGACAGTAGACTCAACGTGACACTGAGTAGCGACCCGTTCAGCTCGTTCAAGCTGAACTTGCCTCTTTCGGTAACCGAAGTGCAACAGGGGACAGGCACGGATAGCGGTGGCGACGGTGACTCGATTCCCGCCCCATCCGTGCTGGCGGTATTTGCCACGCTGGGCGTGGGACTGCGACTGCGTCGCCGTCGTTGATGCCTCCTAAAGCAGAGACCGAAGTGCTAGTACAGCTGCTGGCGCAAATCCAGGCGGGAGAGGCAGTTGCCCTCCCCGCAGCTGACAATGCGACGCTCCGTGACGCGACCATCCAACAGGCGCGCTGTGCGTTGGTGAAGGCGGCAACGCCCGACCGCAGTCTCGTACAAGGAGTCGCTGCACTGGTGGAATGCCAGACGCAGACGAACCAGCTGGCTGAACGGCTGTCGCGCTGGGCGGCGGAAGCGGCTAGCGCGGCGCGACAGTCGCCCGCGACAGAGCTGCCATCCAACACGCCAAAACCATTGCGCGAGTTACAGATTGCTTGGCGGGAATCTACGGTACGTGGGGAGCAGTTGCGTGACTGGCTGGAAAAAAAGATTGTGACTTTCGCACCGTCCCTGGGCGCTCTGTTGGGGCCGCTCCTGGCGGCGCGCCTGATTGGTGCAGCAGGGTCACTAGCACGGTTGGCGCGTATGCCTGGCTCGACCATCCAGACGCTTGGCGCTGAGAAGGCGTTCTTTGCGCATCGCGGCGGCGGCGCACCACCACCCAAGCATGGGTTGCTGCTGGCGCACTCACTGGTCCGCGATGCACCTCGCCAGCAGCGCGGAAAATTTGCGCGGCAGCTGGCGGCCAAGGTGGCGATTGCAGCGCGTCTAGACTGCTACGGCGGCGAACCGCAGGGCGCGGAGCTGCTGTCCGCGCTACAGAATGCCGACTGCCAGCGCGTCAGCGGCCAATCCTTGTCCCGATGAGTTGGTTAAATAGCAGAACTGTTCAGCGCACGTGCGAATTCTACATCTTGGCGCCGGGCTGCTGATGGGATCGGCCGACGCGGTGCCAGGAATCAGCGGTGGCACGGTTGCGCTGGTGATTGGCATCTATCAGCGATTGATTGGGTCGATAGCCATTGTGCTGAACTATCCGCGTGAGCGTGACTTCGAAAAGTTGCGCGAGCCGCTGACTTTCCTGCTGCCGCTAGGTTTTGGAATGGTAGCAGCCTACTGGCTGGTATCGCGGCTGCTAGTCGGCCCCGCTGAAGCGCCGGGCCTGTTACTGCAGCCCGAGAGCGCCGTCCTGTGCTATGGATTTTTCAGCGGTCTTGTTGTCGCCTCATTACGTGAGCCGTGGCACTGTATATCCGCACCAAATCGTGAACACTCTGTGCTCGCTATGACTGGGGCGGCCGTGACATTAATCTTGCTGGATTTGCCTTTCATGAAGAGTGTGCCGGCTGATTGGATGCTGCTCGTCGGCGGCGCACTAGCACTGACGGCGATGCTACTGCCTGGCATTAGCGGTGCGCTAGTGTTGATGATGCTGGGACAATATGCTGTTGTAGCGGGCGCAGTGCACGACTTGCGGTTGGTGCCACTACTGTGGTTCTGTAGCGGCGGACTTGTCGCGGCATTAACGGTGGTGCCTGTGCTGCGGCGGTTGCTAACAGAGCAGCTCGATCGCACACTTGCCGTGCTGACTGGCGTTATGGCTGGGTCACTGCGCGCATTGTGGCCTTGGAAGGAGAATTACGACATGCGCACCGGTGACCTTTCTCCACTGGGGGCCGGTACAAATTGGCCTGAAGTACTGCTAGCAGCGTTGCTGGGCGCACTCGTTATAGTTGTGCTGGAGCGATTTACTCGTCGAGAAACGAACCGCAGCACTTAAATCGCCCCTTCCGTGAAGGCGCAAAATGCGTGTGGTCATAGCGGGCGCAGGCGACGTAGGTTACCGAGTAGCCCGAGACTTGGTCACTCGCGGCCACGGCGTTAGCCTCATCGATTGCGACCCGATAGCAGTTAAGCGGGCACAGGCGCTCGACGCTCAGGTTATCCAAGGTCACGCTGCGTCACCGAAGCTGCTTGTTGAGCAGTCCGGTCTGGTCGAGGCCGATCTGTTCATTGCAGTTACCGGTGATGATGCGGTCAACCTGCTCGGGTGTCGACTCGCTGCGGTGATGGGGTGCCGTACGATTGCACGGCTCAACACCCCTGCACTGATGGAATGGCCCGCAGATTCCGACCCACAGAAAGTTTACGGAGTTGACGCCTACATTAGCCCCGACGAGCTGGCGATGCACCGCATCTGGCAGATTCTTTCGCGACCAGCACTGACGCGACTAGAGCATTTTTCGGTTGGCCGACTGCGCATTCTAGAAGTAAGACTTGACGACAGCTCGCCTGCTGTCGGTCGCACTTTGGACAGCATCGAGTTGCCGCCGCACTGTCGTATCGTTCTCATCTCACGTGACGAAGGGGTACTCATACCGCAAAGTGAAGAGGTGTTACTGCCGCGCGACCGGCTGCTAGTGCTGTTAAGTGATGTTCACGAGCTGGAGGAGCTATCGGAGTCGCTAGGCGCGCCGAAAGAAGTTACGGGAGAGGGAAACGTTAAGCGGTTAATGATTGCCGGTAGCACGCAGGTCGCACTGCGGCTGGCGGAGCAAGTGGCACAGCGTTACGACGCAGTGCAGATTTACCTCGCGGAACCAGACCGTGCGCGCGCCGAGCGTGCTAGCGAGCGACTGCCCGATGAGGTAACTGTGCTGGTCGGTTCGCCGACAGACCGTCACTTCCTACGCGAGGAGGGCATCCGCCATGAAGATTTGTTTGTCGCGGCGACCGAGCGGGAGGACCTGAACATGCTGAGCTGCCTGCTCGCCAAGCGCGAGGGGGCGCGCCGTACAGTTGCGCTGGTCTACCAGACCGAGCTGGAGCACGTGGTGCAGAACACCGGCGTCGATACGCTCATCAATCCCAAGCGAGTCGCCGTGAGCGCCATCCTGAACCGCGCTACAGCGACCGAGGAAATCGAGGCGCTGGAAGTGCTACAGGGCGGCGAGGCCGCCATCCGTGAGTTCCTGGTTAAGGACGGTAATGGCTTGGTGGGGAAGGCCATCTCCAGACTGGGGCTCCCCGAAGGGTGCCTGGCGGCGCTCATCAACCGCGACGGCGAGCCGCTGTTCCCCGACGAGGATGAAGTCCTCCAGAGGGGCGACCACCTGCTGGTCTTCACGCTCAAGGAGCGGCTGCCGGCGCTGGAGAAGCTCTTCCACTGACATGCGCGGACGCCTGCTGCTGAGCCTGCTGGGGGCGCTGCTGGCGCTCTTCGGCAGTACCTTCGTTATTCCCATGGCGGCAGGACTGCTATTGGACGAGCCGCGCGAGCAGGTGGCGTGGCTCTACGGGCTGCCGTTGCTGCTCTCGGTTGGCGGTGGGCTGCTACTCTACTATCACTTCCGCAGCAACGAGGAGCTGCGCGACCGCGAGGCGTTTGCATTGGTGAGCGTGGCATGGCTAGTATTTGCCGCGATTGGTGCGCTGCCCTACGCGATGGCAGGCGAGCTTTCCGGTCCAGACGGCGCGCCATTGTTGGTGTACGACCTCTCGCCGGTCGAAGCATACTTCGAGTCCATCTCGGGGCTGACGACCACCGGCGCTACCCTGTTCAACTCATCGGTCGCCAACGGCACCACCGCTGACGGCTATTTTGCAGCGCCCAAGTCGCTGCTACTGTGGCGATCGCAGTCGCAGTGGCTGGGCGGCATGGGAATTATCGTGCTCGCGACGGTGGTGCTGTCGCGGCTGCTAGGTGGCGGGATCCAAGTGTTGCGCGCCGAGATGCCTGGCACTGGCATCACACGCGTCAAGCCGCAGATGGCGCAGACGGCGCAACTCCTGTGGGGGCTCTACGCTGGTCTCACCGCCGTCGAGGTGCTGCTGCTGCGCTTCGTCGGCGGACTGCCGCTCTACGACGCGGTCTGCACCGCCTTTTCCAATCTCTCGACCGGCGGCTTTTCGCCGCAGGCGGATTCCATCGGCGCCTACGACAGCGGCCTCGTCGAAGGCATAGTCATTGCCTTCATGTTGCTGGCGGGCATCAATTTCGTCCTGCTCTACGGCTTCTTCATCAGCTTGCGCCGTAACAACGAGCAACGGCTGTTGCGGGGCTGGCAGCACCTCTGGACTAGCGGCGAGTTCCGCTACTACCTCAGCTTTGTGACCATTGCCATCACACTGGTAGTTATTGGCCTCTGGGCGCCGCTGCAGGGCAACGGCTGGGCGCCAGCGGAGGCGCTGCGGCCGGCCCTGTTCCAGGTGGTCTCTATCCTGACCGGCACTGGCTTCACCTCGCAGGATTTCGGGAGCTGGGCTGCAGGGGCGCAGTTCGTGCTGCTGCTGCTGATGTTCGTTGGCGGATGTGCTGGTTCGACCACAGGTGGTCTTAAGGTCATCCGCATCGAAATCCTGCTCAAGGCACTCTGGCGCGAACTGTTTCTAGTAGTCCACCCGCGCGCGGTGCGCAAATTACGACTTGGCGCCAAAGTACTCGAGGAGGAACTCGTGCGCAATGTAGCTGTATTTTTCTTCATCTACATCATTCTGTTCCTGACTGGGGCGCTAGTACTACTCTATCTAGAGCCAGACTGGGGACTGGTTGATGCGATGGCAGCCTCAATCGCGTGCCTCAGCAATGTAGGCCCTGGCCTCGGAGCCGTTGGTCCCGGCGCCAGCTATGCCGGCCTCGCAAATCCCACACTCGGTGTGCTCTCACTACTGATGTGGCTCGGCAGGTTAGAGATAATCACCGGCCTTCTGCTCTTCTTCCCCAAGACTTACCGCGACTGATTTAGCAGCCCTCTGCTGCACCATCATGAGCTCGGAAGCGTGGGCGCGCTACGGGATGAACAAGGCGCGTGGCATAGCGCAGAAGCAGGCGCGCTTCGATGCCGGTGAGGCGGAAGGCCATGAGGCTGCGCTTGCGGCGGAAACCGGGGCTGACCGTGAAGTACTGCGGCGGGCAGCAACCGGTGCAGCGTGGCGCGAGGCCGAGGTGGCGACCGACGCAGCGCGTGGAGAAGCGGAGCGGCTGGTCGGGCTGGTTGAGTCACAGATGCCGCGACGCACAATGCCGTGGTCGGCGTTCACTTGCGCGTTGCTCTTTGCTCTGCTAGCTTGGCTTTCTCCGTCATCAACAGTCACCCTACTGTCAACGCTAGGCGGCGTTGTGTTACTACTGGTCACGGTCTACAGCTTCCGGCAGCCGATGCGACTGCCGCCAATCTCTCGCGAGCAGCGTGACGCCATCCTTCAACAGGCACAGGCGGCTGCCCGCAACGCTGGTTTCAAGGCAGCGTGGGTCGCTGGCTGGGTGCAGGGCTGGGAAAAAGGCTGGAAAGAGCGCGACTGAAGCCTACATCAGACGCAGTTGTGTGCGCACCAGCCCGCCTTCGGTGGCGAGGTCGAGTGCTTCAGACATGAATGAGTCCTCGGTGATAATCGGTTGTAGCTCGCTGAAGGCGATGGCGGTTGATATGAGCCGCGTGCGTCCGTGTCGGCCGAGGCTGACAACGCGTGCCGAAATCAACCCCTGCATATCCAGTTCGGATATTATGTCGCCAATGCGGCGTTGTGTCAGCGCGTCCAGTTCGAAGCGCAGGCAGACACGGCCATAGGTATCGTAGACGTCACCAGTAGTCTGCCGGTCGAGCCGCGACTGCGATTCGTTGGCGAGGATGGCGGCCAGTACCGCTTTGTGTTGTAGTGGCAGCTGGAGAACCACTTTGCGCACCTGATCCTGTTCCATCATATTCTCGGCACGGCTGACGTAGTCAATAGTCACTCGTTGTGCGGAATCACGCTCAGCCATTTCAGTGGCGATACGCAGCAGGTCCAGCGCCTTGCGCGCGTCGCCATGCTCCTGTGCAGCGCGGCTGGCGCAGAGTGAGATAACTTGTGGGTCGAGCGCCCCTTCGTAGAATGCCTGTTCGGCGCGCTGGTGTAGTATATCACGCAACTGCACTGCATTGTAGGGTGGAAAGACCAGTGATTCCTCACCAAGGCGCGACTTGACCCGTGGGTCGAGGAAGGTGGTGAATTTTGTGTCGTTCGAGATGCCGATAAGCGACATCCGGGCGGCGCTCAAATCAGAATTGATGCCGGTGAGGTGGTAGAGTACCTCGTCACCTGATTTCTTAACCAGTGCATCCACCTCGTCCAGCACTACAATAGCGATGGCGCCTGACTCATCTGCCTTGCGGCAGAGCGCAGTATAGACCTGCTCCAGCCTCCAACCCGTGTGTGGGATTGAATCATCCCAGTCGGTGGTGTATGTTTGCCCGATGTTGGCTAAAATACCGTAGGGTGTGTTGACTTGTTTGCAGTTGATATAAGCAGTGTGGATGGCGCTGCCCTGCAAGGTGACCTTGGCCTCTAGCTGTCGCCTGATGTGTTGCGCCACGGCAGTTTTGCCGGTGCCCGTCTGTCCGTAAATCAAGATGTTACTCGGTCTTGAGCCTTCAAGAGCGGGACGTAGGATGTGCGCTACTTGGTCAATCTCGGTGTTGCGGTGCGGGAAGTCTTCAGGGATATAAGTTGAGGATAGCACCTCGCGGTTGCGGAAGGTGTGTCCCTCGTTTGGAAGGGTGTCAAAAACATTGCGGGAAGTTTGCTCTAGCTGCATTAGTGGAACCCCGAACAAGACGGGGCTGTGGTCATAGCCGTCCGCGTATAAACGCTACGGATTAGCGGCCGGGACACGGCACGGTTTTAACCCCCTTCCTCCGCGCACAGCGGCCGCGGGCAGCTCTAGTTTGGCGCGGCTAAATACCACCCGCCGCGCAGATTCAGTGACTTTGTGTAAGGGATATGACACGTAGCTATTTCGAGTGTACGCGCCCCCCTCGCGACCAGTTTTTCTAGCCACCGCTGGATCGTACTTGACAGTACGCTGCGGCCTTGAATTCCAAGAAGACGATTTTTCGTGCTTTGCCCGTAGCTAGCTCCGGAAAGACTGCCAGTTTTAGGGGGTTGCCGAGGAAGTTCATGGCGTACCAGCGTAGTGGGGAAAAAGGGACAAAGGTTTAGCCCACCGCGTGCTAGCTAAGCGCTTGGTGTTGGCGGAACGAGAAGTGGTGGAGTGGCTCTCGCAGCGTAACTTGCTGCCGTCACCCGATGTAGTGGCACGCGCCGCCGCACACCCTGACGGGCTGGGATGGCTCGAGCGCTCGCTTCAGGCGCTGGAAGGCGAGCGGCTCTTTCTAGGGCTGGGTGACCTAGTCCCAGAACCGATTGAACCACGGCCGGTTGTGCACGCAGCCACGGGTGAACTACCCCCAGTCATCATCCGGCGACAAATCGAACGCACCCGCGCTGACGGGAAGCTACAGAGTTATGTCGCGCTCTTCAACGACCGCTTTCGCACCCTTTCGCGACTGGTGCGGCGCGATTCCGCCATGCGTGATGCAACTGGACTGCGGCAGCTCGAGCAAGAGGGCGAGCACTCCGTAGTTGGGATGGTGGCGGAGGTGCGACCACTCCCTGGCGGGCGTGTACGTGTGGTGCTGGAGGACCCTGACAGTCGTTTGGCGGTAATGTTCAGCGAGCCAGAGGAGGGCTCGCTGGATATTTTTCCTGATGAGGTCATTGGGGTTTCAGGGCGTCTTAGCCGTCGTGGTGACTTGCTCTTTGTCAATGGCCCGGTCATTCGCCCCCACCAAGGGCGACTGCGTGAACCCGGTCGTGCGGAGGAGCCATGGACCGCGCTTTTCATCTCTGATCTTCATATCGGTAGTGGGACCTTTCAGCGGGCAGCGTGGGACCGTTTCGTGGCTTGGCTCAACGGCGATGTCGACTATAATCAGGAGTGGATTCCGCGGCCGGGCTATCTGGTGCTTGCAGGCGATGTAGTGGATGGCATAGATTCCTATCCCAATCAGGAAACTGACTTGGAAATTACCGACGTATGGGAACAGTATGCTGTGCTACAGCGCGAGTTGGAGAAACTGCCAACAGACATCCAGGTCATTGTGCTGCCCGGTAATCACGACGCCGTGCGATTGATGGAGCCGCAGTTGCCGTTGCCAGCACGGGTGCAGGAGCGCTTTCCACCCGGCGTGGTGTTCACTGCCAATCCCGCACTGCTAGACTTGGCAGGAGTCAGTGTCCTTTGTTACCACGGCAAGTCGTTCGACGATCTAGTGAGCCTGTGCGACCTGACCTACGACAAGCCGATTCTGATGATGAAGGAACTGTTGCTGCGGCGGCATCTGGCACCAGTCTACGGAGGTAAGACCTTGCTCGCACCGGAAGATCAGGACCATATGCTGATTCGCGAAATGCCTGATATCTTAGTCACCGGGCATGTGCACTCTTGCGGTGTCGAGCCCTACCACGCCACATTGCTGCTCAACCCTGGAACGTGGCAGTCGCAAACTGACTTCCAGCGCATGATGGGCTTCCAGCCCGACCCCAACCGTGCAATCGCTGTGAATCTGCAGAGTTTCGAGACGCAGGTTCTGGACTTCAATCGCTGAGGCGACCGTAGAGCTCCGCCAGCCGTGCTTCACATACTGTCCAGCCGAATCTCCTTTCGGCCAGCTCCCGCGCCCGTGCACCCATAGTTTTCCGCTCTTCGGGCGCGTCGCGCAACCCTGCGATGGCGCGTCGCAGTTCGTGCCAGTCACCCCAGGCGAAAGCGACGCCGATACCTGCCTCGGCAACGAAATGCCCCAGCAGCAGCTCTCGGCAGGTGACCAGCGGGACGCCTGCCGCCATTGCCTCGTAGAACTTGTTTGGGGTCGCGAGGCGGTTGTTCAGGTTGGCTGGGTCAAGTGCTAGTAGAACTGCGTCCGCTTCCATGGTGTGTGTCGCCACCTCGCCCGGCGGGACCGGGCCGAGGTATTGCGTATTCTGTAGCCGGCTGCAGAGCCGCTCGAGTTGTGGCACCAGAGTCCCGAAGCCGCCGATCAGGAACTCGACACCCTCTAGCCCCTCGATTGCCAACGCGGTTTCGAGTACTCCACGCGATGGATGTTTCTCGAGCACGCCTATATAAAGCAACTGCAGCCGCTTTGCAGGTTGTCGCGCCGCGATCTGTTCGGCCGGGTATTCGGCGAGCCGTTTCAGGTTGCCGACTAGTGTTACACCCTCCCGCAGCCCCTCCATGGGCTCTGCGCGCAGCACATCCAGTGCTTCCTCCACGCTCGCGCTGAAGCTCGCTGCTCCGCCGCTTCGCCGCATCCCTGCCAGCCGTACTAGCCCCTGCGGGCCGGCGGCAAGTACCCCGTCGCAGCTACGTAGCAGTGTTGCCTCGAGCTGGTGCAGCCGAAGCGCTGCTCGGTGCGATACGGCACCATCGACCAGCGCCGGGTAGTTCTCGTGACAGTCGTAGATCAGCGGCGCGCGCAGCAGTTTCGCCACAAAGAGGGCGAGCGGCAGCGTGTCCAGGTCGTGCGCGTGAATCACTAGGTCGCGTCTCCGTAAGGCTAATATCTGTCGCAAACACCAGCACCAGAAGCGTGGCAACTCGCGCAAGAAGACGAGCGGTGCGTTGAGCGGGCAGGCACGCCGGTAGCGCACGAGGCGCCCCCACTCGGCCTGCGCTTCCGCCCCAGCGGTGCTATCGCGGTCCCACGCCAGCAGCGTTACTTCATGGCCCTGCGCAGCAAGCGAGAGGGCGGTATCGGCGACGACCGGCTCGGTCTGCGCGCCAGCGGTGAGCCGGGTGCGCAGCATCACGACGTGGGCCACGCCGCGGGAGCCTGCGCCGATTAAAGAACGCGTTGCTATGGGCGGGCGAGTTCGGCGGCGACAAACTGCTCGCGTGCATCGTCGTCAGTGGTGAGCACGACACGATGCAGCGCGGCCACCATCTGCGCGATTCCAGCGACACCGTCGCGGTAGTCCGGCACGGGCGACTGTGCACCCGCCTCGATAATCGATTCGGCCGCTAGCTGCCCGCTCTCTATGGCTAGCCGGATGCCTTCCCCCGAGAGCGGGTTGCAGAGTCCTGCTGCGTCGCCAACCAGCAGCGCACCCGCAGCATCGAGCTGCTGTTCCCCGAAGGGGATTGCCCAGCCCTCCTGCTGGACGACTTTGCCGAGGTCGGCTACGCCGTTCTGCTCGAGCCATTTACTGAAGCGGTCGAGCGATGGCATCAGGTCGGTCCGTTCCTCCTCGGTCATTCCACTTCCGATTTTGAGCAGTCCGCCTTTCGGCACGCTGTAGGCGTAGAACGGGCTGAGCATCCCGGCGAAAACGCAGTGAAAGTCGGCCGGCAATTCACCGGCAACCTGCACAAGTCGCTGACCGACGAGCATCTTCGGTGCGACCGCGTCGGGCGCGAGCCGCCGCCGAACCAGTGAATGGACCCCGTCGGCGCCCACCAGTCGCGCAGCCGTTGCCCGCCGCTCCTCGCCGCGCTGGCTATAGCTGACGCTGAACCCGCCGTCCGCATCTACGTCTGAAACCCGCGCGTTTTGTCGCACGGTCGCGCCCGCGAGCGCCGCACGGTCGCGCAGCCACTGGTCGAAATGGTCTCGCTTCACGTTGAGTAGGCGACTCTCCCGCACGCGTCCGCCGTTCGCCTCGCCGCTCGGGGGGGTGTAGCGCAGGCGAAGCTCCCATTGCTCTGCCAGCACTTCGGGTGGCAGCGTAGCGCCGAACACATCCTCGATGAGTTCCTCGGTAATTTCAGGCAGGATTCCGCCGCATGGCTTGTGCCGCAACGTCCCGCCTCGCTCGAGTAACAGCGTCTCTAGTCCCGCAACGGCCGCAACGGCGGCCGCGGCGGCGCCTCCGGGACCGCCACCAACCACGATTAGGTCCCACTCCCTGGGCATCAGTGCCTCATACGCTGAAATTCCGGTCGGCGCTGGCGCGCTGGTC
>Ga0208406_1000059_pt1 | contig 42601 bp, 33 predicted proteins | sample ETNtaG_15_FD_185769 | JGI IMG/M metagenome (GOLD analysis project Ga0208406, IMG submission 185769) | Marine microbial and viral communities from oxygen minimum zone, Eastern Pacific Ocean - ETNP201302PF89A (SPAdes) (version 2) | ecosystem: Environmental > Aquatic > Marine > Oceanic ...
TCGGTTGATTTATAACCAGGAACAAGGGGCAGGTCATCATATAAAAGCTGAGGACCATAACCGGGAGAAACGTAGCTTTTCCCAAAAAATATTGGATACGCGCTCAAGAATGTGGCAATCAGACCACAAACAAACAAAAACCCGATGTTGTTTCTTTTATTCAAGAACTTAACTCCACGAACAGATCTGTTTGTCTAACCAGTACATCGCGTTAGCTGATCTTACTGGAGAACGCTAATCTACCGATGCCATGACATTCATTCCAGACGCAACAATCCCAAAGTTATGATCACGCCATTTCTGAGGTAGAGATTTCACGAAGTATTTGCTCAATGTCGAAAAAATAGGAACGTGGAATTTCTGCATGTGTAAATCAATATATTCAAGATTCAATATTTTCCAGTTTGAAGAGACTATCGGCCTGCCAAAACCTGTGTCGACTAACATGTTTTGAATATTCTTTCTATTGAAGTAGAAAAGGTGTTCAGGCTTGTACTCCATCCAATGACGACCTAACAATCTTGCACTCCAGCTATCCAGGGACGGCGTGACGATAAAGCAGATACCATTTTTATTGAGCAACAGCCTCACTCTGTTAAGAAAGGCCACAGGATCCCTGACATGTTCAAGTACATCTAAGAGCACACAACAATCAAAAGTTCCTAAACTACCAATATCAACGTCCGATAAATCGGACCTGATAACAACTTGCTCTCCAAGTTTCTCATTGGCTGACTTGACCGCGCTAGGGCTAATTTCGAGACCTGCCACTGAGAAACCGCTGGCTTTTGCGACAACAAGAAAGTCGCCCCCACCACAGCCTATTTCAATGAGTCGTGGCGCGCCAGTGTTAATTTGCTCCTTTATCAAATCTAAATAAGTTTCAGCGGTCGATGCCTTCATCTTATCCATCAGATGTCGTGAATTTGAATCCTGGCTACCAAGAAAATATCTATCGCTATAGATCTCTACTAAAGTTTCATCATCTGGCTGTGGACTGAGCCCTTCAAGGCCACAGTCTTTGCACCGGAACAGTGGAAATTGATCTACAGAAAAGATTTGTTTCGTTACGCCCTCGCAAATTCGACAGCCATTTTGCATTACATCACCTTCGTTGACCTGGGTTAATTTGGGTCCCCGTGATCTGCTTGGGGAACAAATCTTCACACGATCCCTCGCGCAACACGTCGGCGGTTGCACAGTGTAGGCCGCCTCCAAAAGGGTAGGCATTACGAAACGCTAGCGGCAATACCTCAAAACCGAGTTTGTCGAGCTGCTCGATCTGGTTGACCTCGCTGGCCTCCACGATCACCGTCTTGTGATCCAGTATCAATACGTTCATTGAAAGCCAGACACTGGAGTAACACAGCGGCGGCGGTGAATCATTCGACGGTTGTGCCGCATCGATGATCTGCCAGTCGTTAGCCTCAAAAATCTTTCGTTGGCCTTCAGGGAGTTTGCGGTTGGGGTTATTCATAATAAGACCTGGGCGCAACGGAACAAAGGTTGCATCGATGTGAATCGGGTAAGGGTCACCCGGGAAATTCACGGCATGTACTCTGTGATCGGGATAATGGCGCTGCAACCACTGCATGCCACGGCGATTGGTGGTGAGCCCATGCTGGCAAAACAGATCTTTTCCAATACGTAACACATCAGCCGCATCAAAAAGCGGCTCGTGCTCGGTGGTGACGAAATCAAGTGCCGCTGTGCGCTTTAAGCGCTCTTTTATTGTGATCTCATCAAAGTAACCAGCCTGGTATGCATCGTCTGTCAGTCGTGGTCGCGGTGCCTGCTCCCAGCGAAAGTGTGGATCTTCGTCGAAGTAACGCTGCATCAGCGAGTGATACGCTAGATACTCCCAGTAGCGGCAACGAAAAGACATCGGCGCAGACAGAATCTCCTTACCCACGGTCAAAAGGACATCCCGCGGTGGCATACAGCCGAACATTGAACCAGTTGTGAAATCCGGCGTGATCGTTGCCTGATTCCATTGGATCGGCTCGGGCCGGTCGACCCGGATACCGCGCCCCTCCAGTATGCCGACCAACTCATCGAGCTGCTGGTTGGCTTGCTCGATAGTGCGTAAGGGACGCGGTCCCCACATACCCCGCATGTCACTATCGTCCGGAACCTTGGCCTCGGTCGCCGGCTCGGACGGGGGGATACAGGTAAAATCTGCCCGCCCAACAATGGCATGCTTCAGAGGATCAAAATCATTCCATGAACTGACAACAGTGGCTTGCATTACTTCTCTCCGATGGTTTTCTTTTGTTTTCTATCCGTATTTGTCCTGGCAACCTGTCACTGCGGTATGAGCATTCGAAGTATGGTCGATCGGGTAACGATTACTATGTCGCTGCTGCAACACCGAAACCCGAAAACTTCCTTATGCCGTCGTTGTCGTCTCTCGCAACGCCTGCAGTACCTTGGCTCGGCGCGACAGCCACCAGCCATATTGCACCGGCCAATGCTCCCACGCCTGATCAGCATCCAGTGCCAAGGCGGCATGCAGTGGCCAGTTGGGATCATCCAGCGCCTCGCGGCCAATGGCAACCAGATCGGCCTGCCCTTTCGCGACGATATCCTCGGCCTGCTGAGGGGTCAGTACAAGTCCCACCGCCTGAGTCATCAGGCCCGTTTCTTCCTTGACTGCCTGCGCATAGGGTACCTGGAAACCCGGTTGTGGCGGCGGACCCTTGGCAGCTGTGGCCGAACCAAGGATTCCGCCCGAAGAGCAGTCAATGACATCAACGCCAAGGCCTTTCAGATCATTGGCCAGAGCAACCGTATCCTCCAGTGACCAGCCCTGCGGCGCACCATCCACCGCAGACACTCTTACAAACAGCGGCTTGTCGTGGGGCCAGGCAGCGCGCACGGCTTCCACCGTTTCAAGCAGCATGCGAGACCGGCCCGCCCGGTCACCACCATAGTTATCGGTACGGTGATTGCTGATGGGTGAGAGAAAACTCGCAGCCAGATATCCGTGTGCCGCATGCACCTCGGCAATACCAAAGCCTGCGTTATCGGCTCGGCGTGCAGCGGCGACAAAGTCTTCAACTACCTGGGCAATCTCAGCCTGGGTCATCTCAGATGGCACCAGCCACCCCTCTCCCAGGGCAATAGCCGAAGGCCCAACCACTGGCCAGGGCTCGTCGCCGCGAGCCCGATCACTGTCGTCGAGCGGTCCGTTGCCATGCCAGGGCCGCTGCATGGAAGCCTTGCGCCCGGCATGTGCCAACTGGATCGCCGGCACCGATCCCATGCTGGAGATAAACCGGGCAATCCCCTCCAGGGCCTGGGCCTGGGCATCGGTCCAGATGCCTAAATCGCCATGAGTAATGCGACCGCGGCGCTGTACTGCCACTGCCTCGGTAAATACGACTGCCGCGCCGCCCTGGGCTAACTTGCCCAGGTGCGCCAGGTGCCAGTCATTCGCCAGACCATCACCAGCACTGTACTGGCACATAGGAGGGATAACCAGGCGGTTGGGCAGACTCACGCCGCGAATCTGGAGTGGTTGAAAAAGTTGTGACTGAGAAGACATAGCCTTGAAATGATTACTCAATTGAAAGAGAACGCGCAATGATATCGGCGCCACCGGCCAGTTACCAGAAAAAACGCTGCAGCGAGCTGCACGGAGGCTGGCCTTGCGCCAGGCTACACTTGTAGATACCGTGTGCTTTTTGCTCAGGAATCCTCCGATGTCAAGCTCACAACTTGCCGCCCAGATGCTCCACCAGGCACGCCGCCCGGGCGAGGCACTGACTGCCCTGCCGGCCGAAGCGCTGCCGAACGATCTCGCCGACGCCTACGCTGCCCAGGCGCAACTGGTGGGACTCCTCAGTAACGAGATCGGTCCCCCGATCGGTTACAAAGTCGGCTGTACCAACATCACTGCCCGACAAATGCTCAAACTGGACTTTCCGTTCAGCGGCCGCTGCTTTGAAAGTCAGGTTGTGTCCTCTCCCGCATCCATCGATGCCAGTGCATTGCATATGATCGGTATCGAACCAGAAATCGCCGTGCGCATCGCGCGCGACCTGGCGCCAGGAAAGGTGTGGACCACGGATCATGTCATCGAGCATATTGGTGAGGTAATGCCCGCCATCGAAATCGTTGAAAGTCGTTTTTCCACCTGGCCGCTGATGGGTGTTCTCAGTGCGATCGCCGATAACGGTGTACATCGGCAACTGGTGCTGGGAAATGAAATCGCCAACTGGTCACAACAGCAAGTTGAGGATGCCCAAGTCAGCCTGACGGCAAACGGTCGGGTCGTGCGCGAGGGGTGTGCCACCAACGTCGACGGCGGGCCATTTGCGGTTGTGGCATGGTTGGCTAATCATCTGAACTCGATGGGCATCACCCTGATGGCCGGTGAGGTGATCACTACCGGTGTCATGACCGACATCTATGACAGCGCGCCCGGAGAAGAACTACATGCTGAATACAACCTGCCTGGTGATGTCAGGCTCTCCATAACTTAATACTATGACTAACGAACTGATCAAACTATCGGCGCGCGAGGTACATAGACTGTTACGCGGCAAAGACGTCTCACCTTTGCAACTGCTGGATGCTCTGGAAGAGCGTATTGCCGAGGTTGACCAAGCCGTCAATGCCGTGCCGACCTTATGCTTTGACCGGGCCCGGGAGCGAGCCCGGTCACGGGATTTCTCCACTCTGCCACTCGCTGGAATACCGGTGGCAATCAAAGATCTGATCGCAGTTGCCGGGGTACGGACCACATGGGGTTCCATGATCTACCGTGACCATGTGCCAAAGACATCCGATCTGCTGGTCGAAAGAATCGAGGCGGCCGGAGGCATTGTCTATGCCAAAACCAACACCCCCGAGTTCGGTGCAGGAGCCAATACCTTTAATGACGTGTTTGGCTTTACCCGCAACCCGTGGAACACGGCCCTTTCGGCTGCCGGATCTTCTGGCGGCTCAGCAGTTGCCCTTGCGACGGGTATGGCATGGCTGGCCACAGGCTCAGATCTCGGCGGCTCTTTACGCAACCCGGCCAGTTTCTGCGCCGTCGCAGGGTTACGCCCGAGCCAGGGCCGTGTGGCCTCGGATCCTGGCAATCTGGCCTTTAACCATATGGCAGCCGATGGCCCCATGGCCCGCAACGTGGCAGATGTGGCACTGCTGCTCGATGTGATGGCCGGGTACGATGCCCGTGATCCGATGTCTCTGGATGACCCTGCAATTTCTTTTGAAGAAAATGCCCTAAAACGCCAGGTACCGCCGCGTATTGCCTTTTCGGCCGATCTTGGAGTGACCCCGGTTGACCCGGAAGTCGCCCAGATCTGTGAGGGTGCCGCCATGCGCTTTTCCGAACTGGGTGCGATCGTCGAACACGACCACCCGGACTTTTCCGGTCTACAAGAGGTCTTTCAGGTACACCGCGCCATGTCCTATGCCGCCAGTTTTGGCCCGCTGCTGGAAGCAAACCGCTCGGTCTTCAAGCCCGAGATTGTCTGGAACGTGGAGAAAGGCCTGGCGCTCACCGCGGATGAAATCATGGCTGCCATGGTTACACGCTCACAGATCTACGAGCGAGCGCAGCGTTTTTTCGCACAGACTGACCTGATCCTGACGCCGGCGACGGTAGTGCCTCCGTACCCGGTAGAACAACGTTATGTCGAGCGTCTTGGCAATCACGAATTCTCCAACTATATTGAGTGGTGCTCGATCGCCTATGCCTTTACCGTCATCGGCGCACCGGCGCTGTCGATACCGTGCGGCTTCACCCAAAGCGGTTTGCCGGTAGGATTACAGATCGTGGCTGCGCCTCGCCAAGAGGCCCGACTGCTGTCGGCCGCCTTGGCATTTGAAGAGTTGGCAGGGATTTGCACCCAATTACCGATCGACCCTCGGAGTTAACCCCATGACGCACTACAGCGCATGCCCGCATGACTGCCCTTCGACTTGTGCGCTGGAGGTCGAAAAAATTGATGACAACACCATAGGCAAGATTCGAGGCGCCTCGGAACATACCTATACCGCAGGGGTAATCTGCAGCAAGGTGGCCCGATACCATGAGCGTATCCACCATCCTGACCGCCTGACAAAACCATTGCGCCGCACCGGCGATAAAGGAAGTGGTCAGTTCTCGCCGATCAGTTGGGATGATGCCCTCGATGAAGTCGCCGAGAACCTACTGCGTGCTGAGCAACACCATGGCAGCGAAAGCGTCTGGCCGTACTACTACGCTGGGACCATGGGCCTGGTGATGCGCGACGGTATTAACCGCCTGCGCCATGCCAAACGCTATTCCGGGATGTATTCGACTATCTGTGTGACGCTGGCATGGAATGGCTTTAAGGCGGGCATGGGTCGGTTGGCCGGGGTAGACCCAAGGGAAATGGCTCAATCTGATCTGATCATTATCTGGGGCACCAATGCCGCCAGCACCCAGATCAACGTAATGACCCATGCGCTCAAAGCCCGCCGCGAAAGAGGCGCGAAAATCGTCGTCATCGATACCTACCGCAATGCTACAGCGAAACAAGCTGATGTTTTCTTTTGCGTACGCCCGGGGACCGATGGCGCACTGGCCTGCGCCCTGATGCATGTGCTGTTTCGTGACGGTAAGGCCGACCGGGATTATCTTCAGGAATTCACGGACTGCCCTAAGACGCTTGAGACGCATCTTGCGTCCCGCGACCCGGCCTGGGCAGAGCAGATCAGCGGCGTTCCGGCCAGCCAGATTGAAACGCTGGCATCAATGATCGGCAGTACGCCGAAGACCTTCTTCCGCCTGGGTTATGGCTTTGCCCGTCAGCGAAATGGCGCGGCCAATATGCATGCAGCGCTTTCGATTGCGGCCGTTGCCGGCTCCTGGCGCTACGAGGGCGGCGGCGCCTTTCATAACAATAATGACATTTACCACTGGGACAAAACTGTCATCGAGGGGCTCGACCGCCTGGATTCCGGCGTGCGCGTGCTGGACCAGTCCCGGATTGGAGCCGTGCTGACCGGTGACCCGCGAGATCTTGGTGACGGACCCCCGGTCAGCGCGCTATTCATTCAGAACACCAACCCGATGTCGGTCGCGCCCGATCTCAACCGGGTCCATAAAGGCTTTGCCCGCGAGGATCTTTTCGTCTGTGTGCATGAACAGTTTCTGACAGAGACTGCACAAATGGCTGACATCGTCCTGCCGGCAACCATGTTTCTCGAACACGATGACCTCTACCAGGCAGGCGGGCATCAGCACATTACGCTGGGCCCCAGGATTGTTAACCCACCCGAAGGCTGTCGTTCCAATCACGAAGTCATCTGCGCGCTGGCCAAACGTCTTGGCGCCAGTCATCCAGGCTTTGATATGAGTCCGCGCGAGCTGATTGACCGCACGCTGTGCGATTCGGGCTGGGGCAGCCTTGACAATCTAGAGGAAAAGCGCTGGATTGACTGCCAACCAGAATTTCGAGACGCCCATTATCTGGATGGCTTTGCCCACGCAGACGGTCGCTTTCATTTCTCACCTGACTGGAACGCTCTTCTACCCCACGGCTTTGGACCTGCCGACACCGTCATGCCGAACTTGCCAGACCACTGGAACGTCATTGAAGAGGCAAACAGTGAAATGCCCTATCGACTGGTGACGGCACCCGCACGCCACTATCTCAACTCGACCTTTACTGAAACCCCCACGTCAAAACGTCGTCAACGGCGACCCAGTGCCATGCTGCATCCTGATGACGCCCGTGACCTGAAGATTGCAAACGGCGATACCATACGCCTTGGCAACCTGCGCGGGGAAATCCAGATTGGTGCAGAGGTGATCGAAACGGCACAACGCGGTGTGGTCATTGTGGAGAGCATCTGGCCGAACCATGCCTTTGCCGGCGGCAAGGGGATCAACGTGCTGACCGGTGCCGACCCAGTGGCACCTGTTGGCGGTGCTGCCTTTCACGACAACCGGGTGTGGATTCAACGCACCACATCATAAATAACCAACCGGGTCATTACCGGTGCAACCACCCTGACTTTCGACTGGACTGCAAGCGAGATCTGAAAATTAGCAGAACGCCTGATAAGATGTTTAACACCGAAATAAAGAACTGTGGTGTGACCAGGACCGTATGAAACGATTAGAATGACCGGGAGTGGAGAATCCATGGAACTTGGCCCCGGCAACATCATCCTTATGGTCGTGATCCTCGCAGTCACTTGGCTGGCATGGGTCTACAATCGCTTTATCCGGCGCAAGAACGAAGTGCGCGAAGCCTGGAGCGGGATCGATGTCCAGCTAAAGCGCCGGCACAACCTGATCCCAAACCTGATTGAGACTGTCAAAGGCTACGCGGGTCACGAACAGGAAACCCTGGATACACTGACCCGCATCCGGGCTGGCACAACCGGCGAACGCGGTGTCGCACAAGTCGCCCAGGAAGAGACCATTCTTTCAAAAGCGCTTGGCAACATACTGGCCGTTGCCGAAAGCTATCCCGATCTCAAGGCCAGCGCGAATTTTCTCGACCTGCAGCAAAAGTTGCATGAGGTGGAAGAACAGGTCCAGTTGTCACGCCGGTATTACAACGGCACCGTAAGGGATTGGAATATCCTGGTCGAATCCTTCCCCAGCAACCTGATCGCGACATCATTTGGGTTTGGTATAGCGGAATTTTTTGAGATCGAGCTCGCTACTGAACGAGCGGTACCCGAAGTCAGTTTCTGATGGCCCGGCGTTGGTGCTGGTTATTACCTGTCGCTGCGTTTGCAGCGCTCACTACCCCTATCTCCGGCGCAGCTGCCGATGAGCGAATCCTGTCGTTTGATAGCGATATTCAGATAGGTTCCAGCGGCATATTGACTGTTAAGGAAACAATAACGGTCACGGCACAAGGGCAAAAAATCAAGCGTGGCATCTATCGCGACTTTCCTACCCAGTACCGTGATCACAAAAACCACAGCCGCAATGTCAGCTTTAATCTCGTGAGCGTTACTCGAAATGGTGAGCCGGAGCCAAGCCATATTAAAGACTTGAATAACGGTGTGCGCGTCTATATCGGACAAAAAAACAAGCTGCTGGCCAAGGGCGTCTATATCTATACATTGACATACCAAACCGACCGGCAATTGGGATTCTTCGATGATCACGACGAGCTTTACTGGAATGCTACCGGCCATGACTGGGCCTTTGACATAGACAGTGCGAGTGTCACGGTTCACCTGCCCGAAACGGTCCCTGCCCATCGCATCCAAGTAACAGCCTATACCGGCCCACCCGGCGCAACCGACAGAGATTACCGATCGCAGATCATGGGTGATGCCTCGGTGCGATTTACCACCACGGCATCTCTGCCAGTCGGCTCAGGTTTTACCGTAGTAATCGGATGGCCAAAAGGCTATGTGAGCGAGCCGAACGCTTCGGCTCGACTTGGTTATCTCCTTCAAGACAACCTGGCGCTGGCCATCGGCTTTTTGGGCTCGGCGCTGGTGCTGCTGTACTTTCTTCTCGCCTGGTATTGGGTGGGCCGCGACCCACCCGGTGGCGCTGTCATCCCGCGCTTTGAACCGCCGAAAGGCCTTTCGCCTGCAGCTGCGCGGTACATACTGAAAATGGGATTTGATAATCATGCGTTCTCCGCGGCTCTGATCAGTATGGCGGTAAAGAAACGCATACGCATTAACCAGCAGACAGATCACTTAACGACTATCGAGCGCGATGATGCCGGTGATAACAGCTCTTTGTCTTTTGGTGAAAAAGCCCTGTACGCAGCGTTGCTTGGTCATTCCCGCAGTCTGGAACTTGATAATGCAAACCATAAACAGATTGCAGCAGCGCGAGATAAACTGAAATCGCGCCTGGCCGATGAATATCACGCCAACTACTTTTTCGGGAATCTGAAATGGCTGGTACCGGGTATTCTGATTTCCATACTGACCATTGCGGGCTTAGCTATCGCTGACCTTCAGCAAATCATGATGTTCGGTATACCGATCTTGGTAACCAGCGTTTTCTGTTTTTCCGCTATCCGAATTTGGCGCCAGGGCAAACGCCTGTTTGCGATCATATTTCTTGGTATCGCCGGTGTTATGACGCTGGGAGAACTAAGTTTCATGTCAATCATGTTCGATAGAGGCTTGGTCTTTGTACCGATATTGGTGTTTCTCCTGGGGATCAACTGCCTGTTCTACTTTCTGCTCAAAGCGCCAACCCGGCTGGGACGCAAGGTCATGGATGAAATTGAAGGATTCAAGAAATATCTCGGTACTGCTGAAACAAACCGGTTGAACACGTTAGCATCTGCCGAGGAAAACCTCGCCCTGTTTGAAAAGTTTCTTCCTTACGCGCTGGCGCTGGACGTTGACCAGGAGTGGTCTGAGCATTTCAGTGCCACCCTCGAACAGGCTGCTCGCGATCCTGACAACGGCTATCGCCCGGGCTGGTACCATGGCAGAGCCTGGGATGCACGAAATCCAGTGGGCTTCGCTGACAGACTGGGTAAAGCCCTATCCACAACGGTTGCTGCTGCTGCTACTGCGCCCGGCTCATCATCTGGTTTTAGCGGTGGATCCTCCGGTGGAGGAGGCGGTGGTGGAGGTGGCGGTGGCTGGTAACCAAGCCCAGGTTATTTATCCGCAAGGCATGGTCCAACGCGGAGCCCGGTAGCCCCCGGCAAGCCTCCCTTTCGCAAGCATCACCTGCCAAAGATGGTTTTCACGCGACCGGAATGAACCGGCACAGACCAGCAGGTAGTAATCGAACATTCGCTTAAAACGTTCCCCGTACTGGGTCTTCAACTGTGGCCACGCGGCGTTGAATTTCTTATGCCAGGCCATCAGCGTCGGATCGTAGTCGGCGCCGAAATTGTGCCAGTCTTCTATCGTGAAGAAAGCGCTGGCGCGCTCGGCAAGGGTCTGGGCAGGCGGCAGTACCCCGTTTGGAAAAATATACTTTTCTATCCACCGATCGGTCGCGAACCCGCCACGGCTGGCACCGATCGTATGCAGCAAAAACAGGCCTTCTGACTTGAGCAAGGAGCAGGTTTTCTGAAAAAACGTTCGGTAGTTACGCTGCCCAACATGCTCAAACATGCCGACCGAGACGATTCGGTCGAACTCGCCGTCCAGTTCGCGGTAATCCTTCACTTCAATGGTTACTGGCAGTCCGACACAACGTTCCCTGGCCAGTTGCGCCTGTTCTTTAGAAACGGTAACTCCCGTCACATCGACACCGTGGCGCTCAGCCATCCAGCGAGCAAGCCCGCCCCAACCGCAGCCGAGATCCAGCACCTGCATGCCGGGTTCAAGTTTTAATTTGGCGCAGATCATCCGCATCTTGGCGATCTGTGCCTGCTCAAGGTTCTCGGCTGAATCCCAATAGCCGCAACTGTAATTCATGTAAGAATCCAGCATACTCTCAAAAACATTGTTACCGATATCGTAGTGCTGCTCTCCGACCTGAAACGCCCTGGTGTGACTTTGACGGTTGAGTAGACGACAGCCAAGCAAATACAGTAAAAACCGGGAATTGTTTCGCACTTTATCTTCCAGTCCAGCACGGAATGCGCGATCGATCATCTCATCCAGAGCCGGGCAATCCCACCACCCATCCATGTATGCCTCACCCAGCCCCAGTGTTCCATCGCGCACCAGTCGCGGAAAAAAAGCGTTATCGTGCACCTCTATATCCCAGGCGTTCGAACCATTCAACTGGATTCCGGCAGGCTCCAGCATTTTTTCAAATTGCCTTATGGTTTTACGCAAACCTCTCCTCCTCATGTTGCGTGGCCAGACAACAAAAGACTGGCCTGCAAATAGTAACGCTCCTGCCCTAGTGTTTCACACGATCCTTTCAGTGCCACCATCAACCGGCACCTGGGCACCGGTAGTACAACGAAAAGTTGCACCTGCCATAGCGCAGACCATGGCTGCAACGTCGTTGGAAGTAACTTCCTGATGCAGTAAATTGCTCTTACGATAGGCCTCGACGCTCATCCCGTAACGCGCAGCGCGACTGGCAAGCACCTCTTCAGTCCATATCGCCGTATCAAAAACCGCGTTGGGGTGCACTGTGTTCACCCGGACACCATCGCCAGCCAGTTCCAGCGCCAGCACCCGGGCCAATTGGGTAAGGCCCGCCTTGGCAACCGAATATGCACCGGCACCGGGACCTGGTGCGGGTACATTCTTGGAGCCGATAATGACAACAGCCGGCTCCCAGCCCAATCGCAGGTACGGAATACTTTGGCGAACCGCATGCATTGCGCCGCTAAGGTTGATATCCAGAGAACGCTGCCATTCCTCCTCGGGCATCTCTCCCACCAGGTTACTAGCAGAAAATATGCCGGCGTTGCTGACCAGAATATCCAGGCCCCCGGTGCGGGCAACTGCAGCGTCAACAGCGTCCCGCACTCCCGCGGCCTCGGTCACATCACAAACCACACCATGAATGGCAGGTAAATCAAAAACTGAGGTCACCATGGGGTCCATATCCAGAACCGTCACCTGCGCCCCCTGATTGGCCAATTCCACTGCACAAGCGTAACCGATGCCGCTGGCGCCACCTGTGACCACGGCACATCGTCCCTGCAGGGGTAATCCCGCTGGCGTTTTTCCGAGCTTGGCCTGCTCCAGTTCCCAGTATTCAACGGCAAAGATATCGGCCGCTGGTAGAGAACACCAACCGCCAAGACGTTCGGCATCTGATATCGCTCCTATGGTATGGGCAACGATATCACTGACGATACTGACCTCTGTCGCTCTCGTACCAAATGCAACAGTTCCTTTAGTGGGCCAGACAGCCCAACGCGGTGCGCTGTCCAGTATGGTCAACGTACCGTCTGTATTTTCTTCGAAATAGGCCTGATACTTCTGTGCAAAAATATCCACTGCTGACGCTGGATCGCCATCAACAATTAGAGGTACTCGCTTGGTGCGGATTACATGATCGGGCGTCAGGGGGCCGCGGGTCGCAATATCGCGAACATTTTCACTATTGGCAAAGGCATGGCTCGCAGGTGTGCCGTCGAACCGGGCCAGCATGGCTGCGCCCGCTACACGACTGACCTCACGACGCAGAGTTGCCAAAGCCAATGGTGGCGCGGCAACGCCGTCTACCGATGGCGATGGCGATGGTCGCTTCCCCAGAGCATCCTGCGCCTGACTGACAAAATGGATCATGCGCTGGTAACTCTCCTTTGCTTCATCGGCAAAACTGAAGATGCCGTGATTCATCAGCACCATACCTTCAAGTTTCGACCAATCGATGCCAACCGTCAGCTCGGCCACCTTTTTTGCAAGAATGAAGCCGGGCATCACATAAGGCACAATCAGCATGCGATCACCATAAAGTGAGCGAATTCTCGCTTCACCATCTGGGGTATTACTCAACGCCACTACGGCATCGGCATGGGTGTGGTCGACAAAGCGGTATGGAATTAAAGCATGCAGGATAGCCTCGACCGAGGGAGCTGGCGCACTCTGGTCAAACCGGCTGGCGCGGAGTTCATTCAACATTGTTTTGTCGGAGATCACCTCGAGCGCCTGCAGCGATTGCAAGCGCTGCAGATCGACTACTACGTGGTCCTGGGGTTCGATCGCAGCCAAGTCAAAACCGGACGCCTTGATGAACAGCGCTGGCACCAGCTCACCAAATACATCTGGGTACTGGCCCTTAAAGGAAGTATTACCGCCACCGTGCAGTACCAGGGAGGGTTCTACACCCAGCAACCGTCCTGAGTAGCTACGCAGAATAAGCTCGCGTGGGTAGTCCTCGCTGTAACACGATAGCAACACTTGGGCATCGCGATCAGACCAGCGGTCTTTCATTAGCCGCCAGTAGTCGTGGGTCGCCGATAAGGTGGCAAATACTTCGATTCAAAAGTCATTCTGGAGATTGGGAATCCTGCTGATCACGAATTTCAAGATAATAATCGTAGGCTTCCTGCACCCTCGCATTCTCGTGTACTACCTTGCGCACGGCCTGAATCATAGCCAGCGGGCATTCAGACTGAAAGATGTTGCGACCCATATCAACCCCACAAGCGCCCTGGTCCACCGCGTTGAAAGCAAGCTCTAGTGCTTCCCGCTCGGGCAACCTCTTGCCACCCGCGATGACGATGGGAACCGGGCAAGATGCAACTACCGTATCAAACCCTTGCTCCACAAAATAGGTCTTAACGTACGTTGCACCGAGTTCTGCACAGATCCGGGTTGCAAGTCGCATGTAATTCGCATCACGCACCATATCGCGACCAACGGCAGTCACCCCTAATGTAGCGATACCGTGTTGGTTTCCAAGATCAATCAGGCGGGTCAGGTTGTGGATTGACTTGGTTTCGTATTCTCCACCGATGAATACCTGCACCGCCATGGCTGCAGCATTAAGCCGAATGGCTTCATCGATGCTGATAGCGATCTCCTCGTTGGATAATTCCTTCAAGATACTGGGGCCACCACTAGATCTTAAAACGATACCGCCGGTATACGTAGGTGGGATAGAGGTTCGCAAGATGCCCCGTGTCAGCATCAGGGTATCGGCGTATGGTGTGAGCGGAACAATATTGAGGTCAACGCGCTCAAGTCCACTGGTTGGGCCAAGAAAATAGCCGTGATCGAACGCGAGCATCACCGTTCGGCCCGACCTAGGATTGAAAATCTGTGAAAGGCGATTTTGCATTCCCCAGTCAAGATGGTTTGAACCTTTGAGGAAAAAGGGTTCATTGCGCGCGGGGACATCGATCTGGTATTTTTTTGCGCTTTCTGAATCTTCGTCAGCCACGTCTTTGTTCTCCCTCGTCTATTGGTAGTAACGGATAGCAGCACCCACTCACGAGTTCAGTGTAGCCAGTAGAACAATTCCTGTAAATGTGAGTCCTATTACCGGCCAGTTTTGCTAAAACTTTCAACTTGCTAATTGGGTTATGGAAGCAATTTACGCTGCGGGCCGACCTTAACGACATCACCGGGTCAGGCCTTGTCCCTGGTGATTTACTTCTGCACGACCGGGACCTGGTAGCTGAGACAAGCATCGATCACCTCGGCTGGTGTCGAGGTGATGATAAGCATGTCACGGTTCTGCTGCTTAAGAAATCCAGCCGCCAACAGATCATCGCCACACTCAGCAGCGCCATCATCATTCCATAGATCTTTCATTTGTTGTTAAGCCTGAAATAGAGCGTGGTCATTCAAACCAGTTTCAATTCTCGATTCTAATGGCTCAGTGGGTAGCAAGTTGGCTCTCCAAGGCCTGCCAGTCATCACGGGGAACGACTCGACAAAGGCCGTTGATATTGCCTACCCATGAGACAACACTCAGGAACGGCGCCTGGTATACCCGTGTTGCATGAACATCCCAGGGTCGGTTCCAGACCAGCGAATCCCCAGGGTAATCAACCCAATCGTCATTACCCAGCCGAAAACCACATGGCCCGGTGAGATTGAAATACATTTCTGACGCTTCGTGTATATGATCCCGGTAGAGGGTCTGTGACTGCAAAAAGAAAAGGCACAGAAATAGATCATCACTGGGAACAAAACTGGCCCCTGGTCCTATAAGGGGGCAAACCATGTTGCCGTCACGAAAGCTGCGACCAACATCTGAACCTTCCTCATAGTACCCAGTGCCATCTCCATTATCTGGCTCCCAGAAAAGATATGGCTTGGCGCCATCCAGAGCCTGGCCTACAAGTTCCAATGAAACTGGTATATGGTCGATAGCCTGCGTCAAGCCTTTATCAAACTGGGCTGGTATTTGTGGCGTCAAAGAATGCACGGATCGCGCTTCAAGGTCCAGTACAGATAGCCGGTCAAGAGTCTGCTGCACCACCTCCAAGCCGGTTCTTTTCTCCAATGCACAACGGATCGCACTGACAAGTTGCACTACCTGATCGGCCTGACTCTCCACCCGGGTTCTCCATGAGCTCAGTAATGAGGTGATTACGGTAATTTCTTCAATTTACACATTTAAGCAGATCACAACATCAAAGAGCAATTTAATGCGAGCAAGCCGCGATCGCCTCAACTGGATTCGATGCAATTGTCAGCATCGACCGGCTGCTCTCCTTCAGGTAGCCCGCCTTGGTCATTTTGTCCAGGAACTCAACCAGCTGGCCGTAATAATCTGCCACATTCAAAAGCACGCAGGGCTTGTTGTGCATACCAAGTTGCGCCCAGGTCCAGATCTCGAACAATTCCTCCAGTGTGCCGATCCCCCCAGGCAACGCGATAAAACCATCCGATAAATCCGCCATCAACGCTTTTCGTTCGTGCATGCCGCTTACTACGTGCATCTGCGTCAGATCGGGATGGGCAATCTCCTTTTCTACCAGTGACTGCGGAATAACACCAATAGCATCGCCGCCAGCCCGTAAGGTCGCATCAGCAATCACCCCCATAAGCCCAACTGAGGCGCCGCCGTAGACCAAGCCGATTTGCTGCTGGGCTAACATGCGGCCAAGTTCGGCCGCCGCCTTGGCATAAGCCGGCAAATCGCCGTGCTTTGAGCCACAAAAAATACAAATACGCATCACTGCCCTCCGCCGACGCCTGTATCAACTCCACACCACAGATGCCAGTCTTCCGCTACGTCAGAGAGATGCTGGTCACCTACTTAATCTATGATAAGTTTACCGTGTAACCCTGTATTACTGATGCGTGACCCGGTTCGGCTTTGACAAACGTACCAGCAGACAACAAATCGGCAATAACCCAAGGCCCACAGCGACAAGGCAGAAAAAAACCTCACTGCATCACGACTAAATCAGAAGTTCCAGTTACGATGACTCACTAGTAAGATCGACCCTAAGCCTGTCGGAATCCTGTTTTGGAGATTGTGTTTCTGTATAAACTGGGTACAACATGCTAATTCACATACTGAAACAACTAAGTAAGGAGAGCAGCAGATGACCTTGAAACGAATTCAGATCGGCGAACGCATGAGCCAGACGGTGGTTCACGGCAATACGGTCTATACCGCGGGACAGGTCGCACTGGAAGCGCCTGGTACCGACGCCGCGGAACAGACCCGCAATATCCTCTCTCAAATCGACGCTCTGTTGTCTGAAGCCGGTACCGACAAATCACAACTGATTTCGGCGACGATTTGGCTCTCGGACATGAGCACCTTCAACGAAATGAACGGAATTTGGGATGCATGGGTCACCCCAGGCGCAACACCAGCGCGCGCTTGCGTCGAAGCGAAACTGGCAGCACCCCAGTTCACGGTCGAGATAGCGGTGATCGCGGCACTGGACTGAGTTCCGGATACGACTGATGCGAATCGCGGTTTTAGGTGCAGGCCTCGCTGGGATCACCAGCGCCTGGGAGTGTCTGCGTGATGGTCACGATGTCATCGTGCTTGATCGCGCCGACACCCCGGCCGATTTCACCTCCAAGGCCAACGCCGGGTTGATTGCACCCGGCCACGCCTTCGCCTGGGCATCTCCCAGAGTGCCGGGCGTCATGCTGCGGTCTTTGTGGACGGGTAACCAGGCGATCCGATACCGGCCCAGTTTTGATGTCAGGCAATGGCAGTGGCTGTCACAGTTTCTACGGCAATGCACTGCCAGCCGAGCAAGGATCAATACGCTACGCAAGGCCCGCCTATGCCTGTATTCTCAATCGCGACTTCAACTGGTCACGACTGAGACTGTCTTTCCATACGACCGTAATACGGGGGGATTGATTTATTTCTACCGCTCAGCCCAGTCCTTTGAGGCCGCAGCTATCAAGAGTGAAATACTTGCCAGCCAAGGTGTACGTATCGAAAGTCTCGATCGGGATCAGGTCATCGCCCGTGATCCCGGACTGGCCGATGCGCGCGAACTCATCAGCGGTGCACTGTTCGTACCTTCCGATGAGAGTGGCGATCCTCGCCTCTTTACCGACTCACTGGCACAACGCTGCGTAGAACGCGGGGCCCAACTGCAAATGCAGACTGAGATCACTGGCATCCAGACTGAAAGCGGCCGTGTCACTGCCGTAACAACCAGCCAGGGCCCTGTTTTTGCCGACGCCTTCGTACTGGCGCTGGGCGTCTTCAGTCCACACCTGTTGCGCCACCTGGGCGTTACCCTGCCGATCTATCCGGTAAAGGGATATTCTGTCACCCTGCCCTCGGGAGCGGATCATTGCCTTCCTAAGCTCGGTGGAGTCGATGAGGACAACCTGCTCGCCTATTGCCCGATGGGTAGCCGCCTTCGCATCACGGCGACTGCCGAGATTGGCAATTACAATACCGCGTATACGCCGGATGATTTTCGGATCATGTTGTCCAAGGCCCAAGCTTTGATGCCGCGAGCAGCAGACTTCTCAACCCCTAACTACTGGGCTGGTCTGCGGCCCATGACTCCAACAGGGCTGCCCTTAATCGGCCGCTCACGCTGGTCCAATCTCTGGTTGAATACCGGACATGGTCACATGGGTTGGACCATGTCCTGCGGTTCGGCCCGCATACTGGCAGACCTTATCATCAACAACCAGCCGGAGATTCCGCTTGAGGGAATCGACCCGGCAACCATGGGGATGGCGTGATGCAAACAAAGCAAGACAAACCACGCGAGTTCATCAATCTGACACATCTGCCTTTTGTCGTCGATGAAGGAGTTGCTGCGCGGGCGCGGATCGGGCTGGTGGTGCTCGCCAGTGACCACACCGTTGAGCATGAGTTCCGGCAGGTGGCCAATATCCCAGGGGTTGCGATTTACCAGTCGCGTATTCCCAACTCGCCAACAATCAATCCTGAGAATCTCAAAGCGATGGAACCCCACATCACAGATCGTACTGATGTGATCCTACCGGGAGTTCCACTGGATGTGGTCGCCTACGGCTGCACGTCTGCGTCCATGATTATCGGTGAACAGCGAGTTTTTGATCTGATTCATGCGGCACGCCCAGAGGCGCAGGCAACCACACCCATTACAGCGGCCTTTGCTGCCTTTCGCGCGATGGGGTGCAAACGACTGGGTGTTCTAACTCCCTACCCCGATGAAGTGAATCATTTCATCCGGGACTATATTGAGTCCAGTGGTTTCGAGGTTCCGGTTTTCGGCTCGTTTAACCAGGATAATGACAACACAGTAGCCTGCATATCTGCCGACAGCATGCGCGATGCCGTTTTCGAGATTGGCAAGCACGATAACGTAGACGGGGTATTCGTCTCCTGCACCAGTTTACGCCTGGCGCATTGTGTTACCGACATTGAAAAAACTCTGGGTAAGCCGGTGACATCCTCAAATCATGCTCTGATCTGGCACAGCTTACGCCTGGCAGGAATCAACGATACGATCGACGGTTACGGCCAACTGTTCCAACTGCCTGGCTAAGGTATTCCCAGATCCAAGGGCGCCCCATGACGGTAAAAATTGTACTGGTAGAGCACCATGATGAGCCCCACGATGACCTGGCCAGCGCCTTTCTTGCCAGTAAAGGCTTTGCCCTCGAATGGCGACGCCCCTTTGCGGGAGAAACCCTGGAACCGCCTGATCCGGATACGGCGGGGGTTGTCGTACTGGGCGGTGCACCCAACGTGGATCAGATGGATCAGTTTGACTATTTGCTTGATGAAGCCCGCTGGATGGAAACATGTCTTCACCGGGAGATTCCGTTGCTGGGCCTTTGCCTGGGTGGACAGTTGCTGGCCCACATATTGGGGGCTCAGGTAGCGCCGCACGCTGATGGTGTCGAGGAGTTTGGTCTTTACCCCGTACACGCCCTTTCCAATGGGGCTGACTTTGTGCCTGAGAACTTCCACGCGGTTCAGTTTCACAGCCGTGGCTTTGACATTCCCGATGGAGCACAGGCACTGGCCCATGGCGCGCTTTTTCCAAACCAGGCGTTTCGCTATGGGAAACGCGCTATAGGCATACAGTTTCACCCAGAGTGCACTCTGCCGACCCTGCGCCGATGGCAAGCTCTCACCGATGCGCCCTGGGCTAAGCCCGGTGTCCAGACCCGCAACCAGCAGGATCGCTTGGCTGCCCAGCATCTGGCAGCAACGCATCATTGGTTTGAACAATTCCTGGATGCGTTTTTTGATTTACCGACTGATGACTCCTTTTAAACACGGAAAGTTAACTATGGATCTTCCTGATGTCTCCATCAGCCTGGCCCACCACAACCGTGCAGCACTCGTTGGGCAATCCTGTCCCGATAAGATGCGTCAAGTACTGGAACCCGACCGCTGTACTGCTGCCCGCGAAACGATCTCGCAGTGGGCTGACTACAAGCCCACTGCGCTACATCGTTTTGATCACCTGGCGGCAGAGCTTGAACTGGATTCGGTGTACTACAAGGATGAAAGTACCCGTTTTGGCCTGGGCAGTTTCAAAGCGCTCGGCGGCGCCTATGCGGTACAGCGGGTACTGCGCCAAGCGCTTGCGGCGCAACTAGGTGATGCTGCCATCAGTCTGGATGACGTTAACCAACAACGCCACCCCGACCTCGTAGATAACATGACGGTCGTTACGGCGACCGATGGCAACCACGGGCGCTCGGTTGCCTGGGGTGCACAGCGCTTCGGTTGCCAGTGCGTGATCTACATGCATGAAAACGTCAGCCCGGCGCGCCAGCAGGCAGTTGAAGCCTATGGAGCGCGGGTCGAACGGGTGGCAGGTAACTACGATGACTCAGTCCATCAGGTCGATCACGATGGGCGTCAGAACACCTGGCAGATCGTCTCTGATACCTCCTACCCGGGGTACATGGAAATACCTTGTGATGTGATGGCCGGCTATACCGTCATGACCACCGAAGCCATGGATCAGTTACCCAACAGCCTTATACCAACCCATGTCTTTATTCAGGGCGGCTGTGGCGGCCTGGCCGGCGCGGTGTGCGCAGATCTGTGGTTCCGCTACGGCGCGGATATGCCGCATCTGGTTGTCGTAGAACCACAACCGGCGGCCTGCCTGTACCAAAGCGCCCTTGCGGGTAGCCCTCAAGTGGTGCACATCGTTGACGAAAGCCTGATGGCCGGCTTGTCATGCGGGGAAGTCTCGCTGCTGGGCTGGGATATTCTAAAGGCAGGCGCTCGCCACTTTCTCACGATTTCAGATGCGCCAGTAGCACCGCTGATGCGGTTAATGGCCGCCGGTGCCGGAGGCGCAACACCGGTTGTTGCCGGAGAATCCGCTATTGCGGGCCTGGCCGGTCTGATCGGCGCGGTGAATAGCCCTCAACTCGCGCGTGAGATTGGTATGGATACCAACAGCCGCGTTTTGCTGTTTGGCACTGAGGGTGCCACCGACCCGGCTCTGTACCGTGAGCTTACCGGGGCTCGCGTAGAAGAGGTGATACCACCAGGCTCTCAATCATGAGTGGCTCGACAGAACGCGGATTCGACACAGCTGAATTCGAACAACGCACCGCGTTCGCCCAGCAGGCAATGCATGACGCCAAGGTCGATGCAATACTTGTGACTACCGAAGCTGAGATCCGCTATTTCAGCGGCTTTCATACGCAGTTCTTCGAAAGCCCGACACGGCCATGGTTTCTGGTAGTACCAGCCACCGGTAAACCTATCGCCGTGATTCCCCAGATTGGTGCGGGCGGCATGGCCGCGACCTGGATAGACGATATTCACACCTGGCCATCGCCAAGGCCAAAAGACGATGGCATCTCGCTGCTGGCAGAGGTTATCACCAAGCTTCCCGCACGTTTCGGCCGCCTGGGTTTGCCTCTGGGGCCAGAGAGCATCCTGCGAATGCCAGCGGGTGATGCGCAGCGTCTAATAGACAGCATATCGCTTGAAGCCATCGATTGTGCCCAGCTGCTGCTACGGCAACGCTTCATCAAATCGCCTGCTGAAATCGAAAAAATACGCCAGGCCTGTCAGATCACCTCCGGTGCCTTCGAGGCCCTTCCCGAACACACCCACATCGGCGACTCGGAGATTGAAATCAGTCGGCGTATGCGGATTGATCTACTCAACCGCGGCGCAGACAGCACGCCTTTTCTGGTAGCTGGCTCAGGTGCGGGTGGTTACGACAGTATCATCATGGGTCCAACAGATCGCATTCCTGAACCCGGTGATGTACTGATTATCGATACCGGCACGGTATTTGATGGCTACTTTTGTGACTTTGACCGCAACTTCGGCTTTGGCCAAATCGCCGATGACACTCACCACGCCAACGCGGCCGTTCACCAGGCGCTGGATGCCGGTTTCGTTGCCGCGCGTCCCGGTGCGCGAATGTGTGAGGTCTGGGCAGCCATGTGGCAGGTACTGGAGGATCACGGTGCACTGGGTAACAGTATCGGCCGCATGGGTCATGGCCTGGGGATGCTGCTGACCGAATGGCCCTCGATACATCCCGATGATCAAAACCTCCTCGAACCGGGCGCAGTCATAACACTTGAACCTGGCATGATCTTTGCGCCCGGCCGGCAACTGGTGCATGAGGAAAACATTGTTATTACCGAAAACGGCGCCGAATACCTGACCCGCCGGGCACCGCCTGAGATCCCCGTCATTCGCTAGCGCTCTCGCCCACTCGCCCGAGCCTCTTTAACCTGGTACGGTCGTACTGATGGTAAGCACGATTATTCTGGTTAACCCCAATGCCGGCAGAGGACGTGCGGGCGCGCTCGCCCGTGAACTCGTTTCCCGCCAGAAAACCCTTTCGGACGCGTTGTGGCTAGAGCCAACTGATACTGCCGAGGCGCAACCTCAGTTGGATCAGGCTCTCAGCGATGACTGTCAGCGCCTGATCGTCGTAGGTGGCGACGGCACGCTCAATCTCGCGGTTAACGCAGTGCTGGATAAGGGCCTGGGAAAAAAGGTACACCTGAGTGTATTGCCTGCGGGTACCGGTGTTGATTTTGCCCGAACACTGGATCCCTATCCGACTCTTGAGACTCTGCCAGTGGTGTTAAATAGCAAGCGATCGCGGCCCGTCGATGTATTGCAGGTCAACTGGCAAAACGGCCAACACCGATATGCGATCAACACGGTGTCAGCTGGCATTGCCGGTACGGTCAATGCAACCCTGGCCGCCGACCCTGGCCGTGGGTCTGGCGCCTACTTGTGGGCTACTGTCCGTGCGTTTTTCAGCTACCGGCCTCAACCTTTGACGTTAACCCTGGACGGGGAGCATTGGTGCCATGGGGATCTGACTTTGCTCGCTATAACCAATGGTAGTTACTTCGGCCAGGGGATGCGGGTTGCACCGCAGGCTGCCATCGATGACGGCCAAGCAGAGGTCGTGGCAGTTGCGGCAATGCCCCGAGGGCTACTGCTGTTGCGACTGGTCCGGATTTACCTCGGCAACCACCTCGGAGCGCCCTATGTCCGTTATCGACAGGCCAGTGACATCGACATACGCCAGAACCCGGCTACACCCGAACTGGATATCGACGGAGAAAGCGCGCCCGGCGGGGATATCACGATCCGGGTCATTCCGGGCGCCCTCAGATTTTCCTGTTAGTTTTAGTGTTTTTCAGTCCGGCAGGGCGGCAGAGAAAAAATCGACCAGAACAGTTTGATAGCGTTGTGGTTCCAGTAGCAAGCCCTCGATATGATCAGCGCCCTCGAAGGAGTGCAGCGTTACTTTCAGCCCGCGGGCCTCGGCAAAGGCGACAAGATCAGTGGCATTGTGATACCCCACCCTCGAATCGGCCGTGCCATGCAGCACCTGTACCGGGCGATTAGCCATACGCTCGATACCATCAGCTGGTGTAACCGCCATGAGGTCTTTTCCCCTGACCCGCGCCGCCCAGTATGCTGCCCGCCAGAGAAACCCCGGGAAGCCCTGGTACTCCACTTCATGGGTTGCCGCCTTGTTGAAATCAAACACCGGCGCCTCCAGACTGAAAGCCGCAATTTCAGAGTTCTTGGCAGCCGCGATCAGAGCCGCCAGTGCCCCACCAGAGACCCCGTGCACTCCGACCTGCGACAGTGGAATCGCCTTGGCGCTTTTAAGCCAGTAAGCCGCTGTCACGATATCGTCCGATTCATCCTGGCCGGCAGAATGACGTCCGTCCTCACAGGTGGTCTCACCCTGGTCGCGTAAATCAATTAACAGGACGTTTAAGCCCGCTCGCGCCAGCATGGCTGCAGGCATCAGGGTATCGAAGTTATGCCGCGAGCTGTCGATACCATGCACAACGATAACCGTTGCTTTCGAATCAGGAAACGTAGGTGTAATCCACCAGCCGGATATGGTGACCGAGCGCTCGGGATCGCGGATTCGCACTGCCTCAACCGGAACATCGGGAATCCACCAGCGTGAAAGGTCATGGCCAACCCAGCGATCCCAGCCGGCGCCTTTAAAGGGGCCCTGACCTAAGCCTGGGGTTTCGAAACGCGCCGGCGTGTTCCCGGCATGAGATGAATGAATACCACAGAAAACTGCCGTGCCGGTACGATAGACATAATCACCCACTGCGAGCATTGCCAGGCCCGTCAGGAGTACCAAAACGACCCCTATCTTTAACAATAACCAAAGTGCCCGCATCTGCTGTGATCTGTCGCCGAGGGTGATTGTTCAGGTGCCAGTGTACTCGAGCCTGCCGACAAACAGTTTAAGCTGCTGTTTTCAAAATTAAAGAGTGGCGTTGGTCAAGATCCCCATGCGACGATACATTGCCTGGCTCGTTACAAACGCTGCCATGCTGTGGTACTGACCTGCCCCCACTGACTGGTCCAGTTTGAATGTTAGTGCAGTGCCAACCTTTGGTCGATCTCGACGATAGCCTCCGGGGCTGGCGGCGGTAACCCCAAGCACTGTGCTCTCTAATGGTGTTGTAATGGTTTCGCCACTGCTCGACGATGATTTGTGCCTCTTTGAGGGTATAGAACATCTCCGCATTCAGCAGTCCGTCCCTGAATCGAGCATTGAAGGATTCGCAAAAGCCGTTGTCTCAGGGTGAGTCGGGTTCACAGTGCACAGAGTGTTACAGTCTAATGAAATCGCAGTGCTTGCCTGGCGCGTCGAAATCAAAGGGCGTTGTGAGTTTCGCAGGTCAACCAGTCATCGAACTATTGCATCATCTTTAGACAAGTTGGTGAGTTTGGTGTAGGGGAAAATCCAGCCCAAATAATTCTTCTGCCACAAGAGAAGGGTCAATACCACCAGCAACGCAACTGCACCGCCCAAATGAAAAACCTGACTGTAGTCCATATGGGTCAGGAGCGCACCCGCAGTAAGCGGTCCTGCCACTTTTCCAATATTACGTACGGCACCCAAGAACCCCATACCCGCGCCCAGGTGGCGGATATCTACACACCGGCTAACCAATGCGACTGTGGAGGGAAAGATCAGCCCTTGGCCAGCGCCGACGATAATGGCAATACCCAATAACTCCACCTGTACAGTTGCGTATGGCAGCAACCAGAACCCAATTGCGAGAACAAGGTACCCGGTGTTGATCGCCGTTAGATAACCCACTCGATCACCAAATCGGCCGCCGACTGGTCGCGTCAAAAGATGTGCTGCCTCTTGTACACTAAAGAACAACCCTACTGCGAGCAGACTAAAATCTGCCGTGTACAGCGCATAGATCGGTAGGAATGCCTTGATCGAATACGTCACCAAGTAGGCCAACATCTCGAGTGCGCTGGCCAACCACAGTCTGGAATTGGAGATCACGGTGCCACAAGCGCTTTTCCACGCGCGCCCGAATTCCTTCTCCTCTTTCATGTCCCGTTTATGCAATGGTGGCGAGAAATCCATCATGCATACGGGCACAAAGGCAAGACAGCTCATTAAACCGATCAAGGTAAATACGGTTGCCGGATCCATCCAAGTGAGAAGCCATGCACCTAAGAGCGGCGCCAGCAGATAACTACCGCTTCGCGCCATACCAAACCAGCCCAGACGCTCCGCCTTCCCAGAGGTCGCCATCTCAGCCACAAAAGCCAGCGTGACAGGTCCGAAAACTGCAGTAGCAAGCCCATGCAGTAGGCGCAGCCAAAAAAGCTCTTCCGGGGTATTGACCCATGAGTAGAGAAATGGAGCACCCGAAAACAACACAAGGCCCGTCAAAAGCCAAAGTCTTCTTCCCCACCGATCAGAGAACCAGCCGAATATCGGTTTGAGCACCATGCCCGTCATCGTCGAAACCGATACGATTGCTCCAACTAAAAGTTCCCCAGCCCCAAGAGATGCAGCAAAAAGTGGCATCAGCGGCGTTTTACCGACCTGGTAGGCGGTACGTACGATCAGATCCGCATAAGTAATGCGCCACAAATCCGATGGAACTCGCATAATGTGAAGACTCAGGCGATGATCGCAGGGACGCCTGCTTTTTCGACTTTCGCATTCAGTGCGGCAATTGGTCCATCGACAAGTTTATTAAGCTTTCGGATCTCACCATCGATTTTTCTAACAACCTCCGCCGACACTTTCTGGGTTTGAATCGGGGGCGCCGTATCAGACATCGTGACACACCACATCAGATCTCCCAAGGTGTCATCGAGGCCCGCCGGTCGGCGCAGAATGTCACGCGGGCTTTCACGCTGCGCATCAACTAGCACGTTCTCAATGATCTCCAGCTTATTTCGGATCGAAGTGGCGCTTGATACCGCGTTTCGTACACCTTTAGGCAACTTTTCGACAAGATCATCAAGTTGCCGCTTTATCTGACGAATCCGATCGACCTGTGTCCGCAACTCAGACCGTTTGGTATTCAACTCCCGTAGCAATTCGAACTGCTCATTAAATTCGGCTTGGGTAGTCCCCACCCTGGGATCTTTAAGCAATGAAAACGATGTAGTAGCTCTCATTTCACCGACTGATAACCGAACCTTGTACTGCCCCGGAGGCGCAGCAGGCCCCCTACCCTTGGGTTCTCGCGCTAACGGTTCGTAATCCCTTGTGGCCAACGCCGGATTGAGGGGTTGCACAGCCCGATAACTTAGATTCCAGACAAATCGGTTCAATCCAAGTTTTTCAGGCAACCGTCGTTCTGGTTTTTCAGTTTCAGCACTAGAAAAATTGTCAATCACTACACCTGCTTTATCGTAGATCGAAAGTTCGATCGCAGATTCGGGTTGGCTCTCCAGCCAGTAATAGACGATCGCGCCCCCTGGCGGATTCTCGCCGACATCAAGGTGTCGCCGAACATTTGTGCCATCGGGTTGTTTATCACGATAAGTCGCACCGGCAAGACCAAAGGCTGGGCTGTAATCTTTGCCGTCTCCAGCAAACACGCCCGCCGCCCACTGGAGTTTTAGCCGGTAGGTCGAACGCGGAGTGAATAGCAATGGGATTGTCTTTTTGCCCGAGCCAATCGGCATTTCTCGAAGCGGCGTGATGTCGTCGAGTATCCAGAAGGAGCGGCCATGGGTTGCTGCCACCAAATCTGTGTCTTTGATTTTTAGATCATAGACGGGCACAACTGGGAAGCCGCCTCGCATACGGCTCCAGTGCTTTCCATCGTCGAGCGAATAAAAGATTCCGGTCTCGGTGCCCACGAATAATAAATCTGGGCGCACCGTATCGGATCGAATAACTCGCGTGATTTCCCCGGTTGGAAAATTACCGTTAATGGATTGCCAGCTCTTTCCTCCATCTTGCGAACGGTAAAGATAAGGATCGTAATCATCTAACTTGTAGCGGGTCGCCGACAAATAAATGATATCAGCGTTGTGGGCAGAGATTTCAACAGCGCCGATGTAGGACCATTCCGGCAAAGCCTTCGGTGTCACCTTCCGCCAGTGACTGCCGCCATCTCGACTGACATGCAAAAGGCCGTCGTCGGTGCCCGCCCACAACTCCCCTGGACGGTGAGGGGATTCAACGAAAGTGGACAAGGTCGCGTACTGCTCAGCGCCAGCGCTGTCGACTGTTAACGTGCCACCAGACAGACCGAGTTTTTCAGCTCTGTTTCGGCTTAGGTCTGGACTGATGGCCTGCCAACTCTGTCCCTCGTTATGACTGCGAAACAGGTGATTGCCACCTGCATAGATCGTATTGGAATCGTGAGGTGAGAAGACAATAGGAAACGTCCAGGCAAAGCGGTACTTCAAATCCTTGGGAGCGAAACCCGTCGACTCTTCCGGCCAAACATTGATCATCTGAATCTGCCGGGTCCGGTGGTCGTAGCGCTGCAAAGCGCCGTTACCGCCGGGGGAAGAACCAACGGCCCCGCTGTAGACGATATTGGGATCTTCCGGGTGCACTGCAATAAAACCGCTCTCACCGGTTCCCGGCAGCGTGCAATCGCTCATGGTGATCACGCCCCACTCCGCAGCGCTCGGCACACTGATTGAGGTGTTGTCTTGCTGTGTTCCGTATACCCTGTAGGGAAACTGATTGTCGATATCCAGCCGGTATAGTTGTGCCGTCATCTGGTTATAAATCGTTGACCACGTGTCGCCCCCATTGAAGCTGACGTTGGCGCCACCATCGTTTCCCTGAACCATCCGCTGGTTGTTTCCCGGGTCGATCCAAAGGTCGTGGTTGTCCCCATGCGGCGTTGTCACTTCCTGAAAGCTGCTGCCACCATCGGTTGATTTCCACATCTGAAAATTAGTGACGTAGACCGTATCTCCATGGGATGGGTCCGCAAACACATGAGTGTAGTACCAAGGTCGATGCAGCAGATCTCGATTGGGAGATACCAGTGACCAACTGTCGCCGCCATCCTCGGAACGGTACAAGCCTGCCTGCTCCGCCTCGACCAACGCCCAGACTCGACCTGATTTGGCAGGCGACACAGCAACGCCAATTTTTCCTTTCATGCCCACCGGAAAGCCCGGGTGCGTACTGACTTCCTGCCAGGAATCGCCACCATCGGTGGACCGGAACAACGCACTGCCCGACCCGCCACTGGAGAGATTCCAGAAATTTCGACTCGTTTCCCATATTGAGGCAAAAAGAATCCGGGGGTTTGTTGGATCCAGCGAAAGATCCACAGCGCCGGCTCGTGCGCTTTGATACAAGATCAAGTCCCAATGTTTGCCCCCGTCGGTGGTTCGGTAGACCCCCCGCTCGGGATTCTCTCCAAAGGCATGGCCAAGTGCGGCAACATACGCGATATCCGAGTTCTCTGGGTGAATGCGGATCTCCCCTATGTGGCGCGTCTCCTCAAGGCCCAGGTGAACCCAGCTTTTACCGCCATTGGTTGACTTGTAGACACCATCGCCAAAAGAGACATCGACGCGAATCGTGGTTTCACCGGTGCCCGCATAAATGACATTTGGATCACTGTCGGAAACCGCGAGCGCACCGATCGTGGCGCTTGTCAGATAACCATCCGAGACACATTCCCAGTAGGTACCGCCATCCGTGGTTTTCCAGATACCCCCCGCACAAGCGCCAAAGTAAAACGTCATGGGGTCGGTGGGATCGCCAGCCACCGCGACCACTCGGCCGCCCCGTGGCGGACCGATACAGCGCCATTTAAATCCCTCAGTGATGGAGTTTCCCTCCTGTTTCGTCTCATTTTTCATTACATACCTCGTCAAGTGGTCTGAAACCTATCTAAATCCAGGCCGATCAGGCAAATTCCCTGTCTCGCTGCACAAGTTCACGATACTTCTCATCCATTAGCAAGAAAATCCAATGCAATCCGTTGACAGAATCAAGACTCGCCGGTTCCAATAGGGCGACTACCGGAACCGTTACTGCCATGCTATCAAATCCTGACTCCGATGTTGTACTGTCCGTAACCGACGTCGTCACCCAGTTTGACACGGCCGACGGCAGGGTGCATGCCGTGAATGGGGTCAGCTTTGATGTTCAGGAGGGAGAATTATTGGGTGTCGTGGGCGAAAGCGGCTGTGGCAAAACCGTCACCATGATGTCTCTCGTCAAGTTGCTGCCTATGCCGCCCGGGAAAATCGTTGGGGGTTCAGCACTCTTTGAGGGTCAAGACCTGATCCAAACTGACATTGACGCGCTTAAGAAAATTAGAGGCGGGAAAATCGGATTCATTTTCCAAGACCCGATGACATCCCTCAATCCGGTTCTCACGGTGGGCTACCAACTGACCGAAGCATTGCGCTTGCACAAGAATTCATCGAAGTCCGCCGCCCGGAAACGCGCCGTGGAACTCCTTGAACTGGTCGGAATTCCGATGGCGAAAGACCGGCTTGATGACTATCCTCATCAATTCTCCGGCGGTATGCGCCAGCGCGTCATGATCGCCATCGCACTGTCCTGTGATCCCAAACTGTTAATTGCTGATGAGCCAACGACCGCTCTTGACGTAACGATCCAAGCCCAGATTCTCGACCTCATCAAGATGCTTAGGAAGGAGCTTGGCATGGCCATTATCTGGGTTACCCATGACCTCGGTGTGGTTGCTAACCTCGCGGATCGGGTAATGGTGATGTATAGCGGTTTTATTGTCGAGCGAGCCGACGTTGAAAAACTTTATAGCACGCCGAAACACCCTTATACCCACGCCCTGCTTCGGACTTTGCCGGAAATGGAAGGAGAGCGGGCTCAGCGCCTGGAATCGATTGAGGGTCAGCCGCCCGATCAATTAAAACAGCCGGATTCCTGCCCGTTTTCGCCACGCTGTACCTACTCGTTCGAGCGCTGCACCAAAGAGAATCCCTTTTTAGAGTTCGTGTCAGAAGGTCATGAGGTCGCCTGCTGGTGGGACTTGGAAAACGATCGGCCAAGAAAGGTAAGCTGACAAATGCAGTTGGCCTATGAAAAGACACCAGGCATGAGTGAGACCAATTCTTCCAAACCCCTGCTACACCTGAAAAATGTGAAGCAACATTTTCCGATCACCGCGGGCTTGCTGCGTCGACAGGCCGGCACGATCAAGGCGGTGGACGGCGTCAACTTCGATTTGATGCCACAGGAAAATCTTGGACTCGTCGGAGAAAGCGGTTGTGGAAAAACAACGTTAGGCCGCACCATATTGCATCTCTATCGTCCAACCGAAGGTCAGATCCTTTTTAAGGATGTGAATCTAACTCAACTTAAACCTTCTGCATTGCGCGCGTTGCGCCCAAAAATGCAGATGATATTCCAGGATCCACAGGACAGCCTTAATCCCCGCATGACGGTCGGCAGCATCATTGCCGAACCACTGGATGAGCACAGCATCCTTAAAGGTAAGGACCGCAGCAACCGAGTCGAAGAGTTGCTGGATGCCGTCGGGTTAAACCCCAGATACACCAACCGCTACCCACACGAATTCTCGGGTGGTCAGCGCCAGCGAATTGGGATCGCACGCGCCCTGGGGCTCAATCCCGAATTCATCATTTGCGATGAACCGATTGCGGCGCTCGATGTATCAATTCAGGCCCAAGTAGTCAACCTGCTGGAAGACCTGCAAGAAAAACTGGGACTCACATACCTTTTCATCAGTCATGATCTGGGAATGATTCGTCACATCTCCAAATGGGTTGCAGTGATGTACTTGGGAAAGATTGTCGAACTCGGGCCCGCACGTGAACTTTACCGCCGATCGCAACATCCCTACACCAAGGCTTTGCTCTCTGCGGTGCCGCTACACGACCCAGGACGCGAAACAAAACGAGAACGTATTATTCTCACAGGCGATGTCCCAAGCCCGGCCAATCCGCCCTCGGGTTGCCCGTTCCGAACGCGGTGCCCGATAGCAGAAATCCGTTGCAAAAACTCAATGCCTGAACCAAAAAATCTGGGTTTGGGTCACCGGGTGGCCTGCCATCTGGTGGACTAGTGAATTTGCGGTAGACTCTTATCTCGAATGGAGGCTGCGATGATGTTTTAGTGATCGACTAAACGTTAGCCACCCAAGTTGTTGCTGTTGCTGTTTTGTTGCTGTTGCTGTTTTGTTGCTGTTGCTGTTTTGTTGCTGTTGCTGTTTTGTTGCTGTTGCTGTTTTGTTGCTGTTGCTGTTTTGTTGCTGTTGCTGTTTTGTTGCTGTTTTGTTGGTTCTTAGTAAACCGGCTAACCTTCGGGTTAGTCACATACTCAACATTGAGGGAGGAAAAAAATGAGGAAAACACTTCTTCTTAGTATCGCGCTTACTTCCGCGGTCGCACTGGCGGGTACTGCCTGGGCTGCTGAACGAGGGCGAGACGGTGAGCTGAGGTTGCTCTATTGGCAAGCACCGTCAACCATGATGCCGTACCTCTCGGGCGGAACCAAGGAGCTGGAAGCGTCATCGGTTGTGATTGAGCCACTGGCTCGTTATGACAACGATGGGAAGATGCACCCCTGGCTGGCCGAAGAGATTCCAACGGTTGCGAACGGTGGTGTGTCAGAAGATCTGAAGTCGATCACCTGGAAAATCAAACCTGGAATTAAATGGTCTGATGGATCGGAATTGACCTCGGCAGACGCGGTATTTACATACGAATACTGCTCCCATCCGGACACCGGCTGTACGTCATCCAACTACTTCAATGACATTGTGTCGGTGGACGCGTTGGACTCGCACACCATCCAGATCAATTTCACTGTAGCCAAACCGTTTCCTTATGCTCCATTCGTTGGCTACAACGCCCCGATCATGCAAAAGGCACAGTTTGATGGTTGCATTGGTGCCAAAGCGCAAGAATGCACCGAGCAAAATTTCAATCCCATCGGCACGGGACCCTTCAAGGTTGTCGACTTCAAACCGAACGATGTGATCGTGTTCGAAGCCAACGAGCTTTATCGTGAGGAAGGGCAACCTGCTTTCTCGAAGCTCCTGTTTAAGGGCGGCGGTGATGCAACGTCTGCGGCCCGATCGGTACTCGAGACAAGCGAGATGCATTACGCATGGAATCTCCAGGTCGAACCGGAAATTCTGACCAAAATGGCGGAAGCGGGGAAAGGCACGATCATCGCGGGATTTGGTACATCGGTAGAGCGACTGATGGTGAATTTCACCAATCCGGATCCGGATTTGGGTGACGATCGCGCTGAATACCTCGGCGGCAACAACAATCGGAACCCGCATCCTTTCCTTGCGGATTATGCGGTACGCCGGGCTTTGTCATTGGCCATCGATCGTCAGATCCTCGTAGATGCAGGTTATGGTAGTGCGGGAAAAGTCGGCTGTAACGTCCTTCCGGCGCCAGCCATTTACGCCTCAGATGCGAATGATGAGTGTAAGACCCAGAATGTCGATGAAGCCAATCGCATCCTGGACGAAGCCGGCTGGGTTCGCGGTTCGGATGGCATTCGCGCGAAAGGTGGGGTGAGACTTTCGATCCTCTACCAGACCTCGACCAACTCGGTCCGCCAAGGTACCCAGGCTTTCATCAAAGAGATGTGGAAGGCCATTGGCGTCGAGACAGAACTTCGAAACTTAAGTGCATCGGTGTTTTTTGGTGGTGATCCGGGAAGTCCCGACACCTATCAGAAGTTCTATGCCGACATCGAGATGTACACCAATAATTTCAGCGGTACGGACCCTGAAACCTACATGGCCAATTGGACGTGTAAACAGGTCTCACGGCGAGCAAACACCTGGGGTGGCGGCAACATGCCACGTTGGTGCAACCCGGATTACGATGCGCTCTCCGCCGAGATGTCCACAACGGCTGACCTTGATGATCGCATTCGCCTAGCCAAAGCGATGAACGATATGTTGATGCAAGATTACGCCATGATCCCGCTTATCCACCGCGGGGGCGTATCTGCTTTTTCCAATGTGATAGAGGGACCCCGAGGAAACGAATGGGATTCCGAACTTTGGAACATCGCAGAATGGCATCTTAGGTAAGCGGACTTTTTGTACCATGTTTTGTGCGGTTTGCGGGCTCGCGCCCGCAAACCGCCTTTCTTAGCTAATCACAAGGCGTTCCGGTTTTGATTCAGTACATTATTCGACGCCTTCTCGCTGCGATTCCGACACTGCTGGTCATCAGCTTTGTCATTTTCGCGATCCTTGATCTGGCGCCGAACGATCCCACTGGCAACCTGCCCATGACGGTGCCACCGGAAGTTCGAGAACAAATTCGTATTTCGCTGGGGTTGGACCAGCCAATGCACATCCGATATTACAAGTGGCTGGTGCAATTCTTTGTCAATGAGCCATTAAATATCCTGCAGCACAGCTTTGGTGTCACGATTGGTGATGCAGAGAACCGGACGCGCATTCTGTCGTGGGCGACACGCAGTCCCGTTATTGACCTAATTGTTGAACGCACGCCGCAAACACTATGGGTTGTCGGTCTCTCTTTTCTTTTTGGCATTTTGATTGCCATTCCGATTGGCATCGTGCAGGCGTATCGGCAATATTCCCTGTTTGATCAAATCGGCACCTTTGTCGCCATGCTTGGATTTTCCGTGCCGACCTTCTTCACCGGTGTCGTTGCCATCATCCTCTTCAGCGTTCAATTGAAATGGTTCCCCATGATCTATGACACCACTTTGGAGATCACCAGTTGGGACAATTTTGTGTTGCAAGTAAAGCAAATGATCATGCCAGTCACAGTACTGGCGTTTTATCAGGCGTCACAGCTCAGTCGATTCATGCGTGCGGCGATTCTTGACAACCTCAACCTCGACTATGTCCGGACCGCTCGCTCCAAAGGCCGGAGCGAGAACGCTGTATTAATGATTCACGTGCTCCGAAACAGTTTGATTCCGATCGTGACATTAATCGCCCTGGGCATCCCGACTATTTTCGGCGGCGCCATCATCACAGAGCAGATTTTCCGGGTGAACGGGCTAGGTCAATTGCTGATCATTGCAATCGAAGGAGCGGATATTCCAACGGTCCAGACGTTGACATTCCTTTTTGCCATTTTGATAGTGCTCTTTAATCTCATTGCGGATGTGTTATATGGCATGCTCGATCCGCGTATTCGCTATGACTAATTCAACGAGCCTCTTGAGATGAATACGCACACTACCTCAATAAAGGCCGATGTAATCGAAACTGAACATCGATCCATGTGGACCGATGTTTGGCGCCAGTTTCGAAAACACAAAGGCGCTCTTGTCGGGGTCTTTGTGTTTGCATTCATCGTCATCGCGGTGTTTGCCGGCCCTCCAATTCATGGGGTGGATCCCAACGCCATTGATTTCAGGGCGAGAAATCTTGGACCCGAGTGGGCGCATCCACTCGGGACTGACAACATTGGCCACGACACACTGGCGCAGATGCTCGCTGGCGGCCAGGTTTCCCTTGCGGTGGGGTTATCCGCCGCCTTGATTGCTTTAATTCTCGGCACACTAATCGGGGTGCTTGCGGGATTCGTTAAGTCCCTGGATGGACCACTGATGCGTTTGACCGATGTATTTCTTTCGCTGCCGCTTCTGCCGCTCCTTCTGGTGTCGATAATGTTGTTTCGAGATACCTTGCGTGCAGCTTTTGGCCCCGAAACCGGTATTTTTCTTTTAATCGTCGGCTTGATCGGTGTAACAAGCTGGATGCACACCGCCCGAATCGTTCGAGGAGATGTTTTGAGTATCAAGGAGCGCGAATTCGTGACCGCTGCCCACAGCATCGGCACCCGTCGTTACCGTATCGTTTTTCGCCACATACTTCCCAATGTCTTAAGCCCCATCATGGTCTCGGCGACGCTGGGTATCGCAAATGCGATCATCACAGAATCAGCGCTATCTTTTCTAGGGTTGGGATTCCCGCCCGATTTTCCAACCTGGGGTCGACTTCTTTATGACGGCACAAATTTTATCCAGATCACGCCCTCTCGTGTCATCTGGCCAGGTGTCTTTATTGCACTGACGGTGCTCAGTGTTAACTACATCGGTGACGGCCTGCGTGATGCACTGGACCCTCGTCTCCGCGGTAGGTGATTGTACACAGCAATTAATGTCGCGATACGTCAGGCCCCTGGTCGGTTAAGCTTCGTTACCTTAGCATCTAAGTTCATCTGCTAACGATAGTGCCAAACTTCCTTGCCAATCATCAACCGCCTTCACCACATAACGTTGATGCACGTCACTCTCGTGAAAACGCACAGTACCTCTGTCATATTCCCTTGATCCACCCCGAGCAGCATCGAAGCGATGGCTCCCATTACTAGGCCCCAGAACGGTCCTGCGGTGTAGTGCAACTACCCACCCTCACAATACAATCAATGATTAATAAGGCTCAGTAATATATGCTGATTCGCTGTCACTTGAACTATCTTGAAGGTGCCTACAAATGAATCACGAGATCGAACAAATACTTCAACAAATTAACGTTTACCTACCTGATAGCCGTATCGCTCAGGCAGTAATCATCATTCTAGTAGCAGTGCTTTTGTCGCGGCTTGTATCTCTGGTAATAGATAGAACCCTCAAAAGATTAGCTGGTAAAACCCAGTCTGACCTAGACGATAAGATGATTTCGTTTATGCAGGAACCTCTAGTCAAGACTATTGTATTAGCCGGCCTCGCTCTTGCTGTAGTAAATCTCGGCCTGGACGATAAAATTGCCTTTGTTACAGGGAAACTTCTATTCACTATTATCGTGGTTGTATGGGCGCTCTCTCTGGCAGGCCTGCTTAAGAGCCTATTTGGTGCAGCCAGTTCAACACCAGATCACTTCGGTGCAATTCAGCCTACGACTCTGCCGTTATTTAATAATGTTGGAAAGATGCTGGTGTGGGCACTGGCAGTATTTGTAGTTATTGAACTCTGGAATCTAGATGCTACCGGGTGGATGGCGTCAGCCGGCGTTGTCGGTTTAGCAGTAGGTTTCGCTGCCAAAGACACGCTATCAAATTTAATTGCTGGTGTTTTCATTATGGCCGATGCTCAGTACAAGATAAACGATCTCATCATCCTGGATAGTGGGGAGCGAGGCCTGGTTACCCACATCGGACTTCGTTCCACTCGCCTGCTTACGCGTGATGATATTGAAATCACTGTACCCAACGCCGTAATGGGACAGGCTAAAATTACAAATGAGACCGGTGGCCCAAAACCACAACGGCGCTTGCGGGTACCGGTAGGCGTGGCCTATGGTAGCGACATCGATCTGGTGCGGGAGATTCTGTTGCGTGTGGCGCTCGACGAGAAATTAATATCGGGCTCTCCCGAAGCGCAGGTCCGCTTCCGAGCATTTGGCGCCTCCAGCCTTGATTTCGAGTTGCTCTGCTGGATTTCAGACCCATTACTCAAAGGACGGGCGATAGATCTACTGCTGTGTGGTATTGACCGAGAATTTCGAAAACATCGAGTTGAAATTCCTTTTCCACAACAGGATGTCTACATTAAACAGCTGCCGTCCAACGTAACTTGACTTACTACTCCGATAGGCGGCGGCCAATGGACGACGAATTACTGAGGATTAGCCCTGGGCCCAGTACAAAAGGTTTATTCTTTCACTACTTCTGACAACGCACGAGAAGGGGCGCGATGGCGATTAAAAAATGGTCACTCGAGTGGCAGTGCATCGAGTTTTGCCACTAAGGAGATTATCCTGTGACCTACACCCCCCTTCTGATCCACCTGAATCGAATCACGTCCAACCAAATCCAGCACTTTAGACGGTAACTTTGACGGTAACTATTTGGAGATGGCGTAACTTACTTCAATGATTCAATAACTTATAAATCACTTCGAGTCCTTCCGGGCCCACCATTTTTACCTCTTGCTTCCAGTCGCTTACGACTCCCCGATAATCGAAATTCCTGGCGATCGGGGAGTAATCTGGCTCTATCATGGGTCCCATGTCAGCTAGATTTACCACGACTAGAAGCGCGATAAACTTTCCCCGATCTTTTTATTCCAGTGACTTCACAGGGGCTAAAGGTTTGAGTCGCTTTTGGTAAATTCAGGCTCGATATCCAAATCCAGCATCTGTGAATACGCCCATTCGTTGTACACCTGGCTGGAACGCAGGCATTGTTGCGCAGCCTGATCAGTCGCAACAAAATCCCAATCGGTGAACTTCCCAATATGCAGCACCTTACGAAGAAAAAGTCTGCGGTTCTGACTTAAAACTATATCCTGAGTCAGTCTAGGTATATCCCATTTTTCGACAATCTGAGCTCGAAACTCATCTACTAGATCGCTCAAACCTGGCTCTGCAATACGATTGTGTCGTTCATTCGGATCTTGCTCAAGGTCATAAAGTAACTCTGGATCACAACCGCTATATATGTATTTATATTGCTTATTTCGAATCATAATTTGCGGTGCCGTCGCACCTTCCGCCAAGATTTCAGAATAAACATTCTGCGGCCAAGCAGTATCGCTATCGGCCATCAGGCTAATCAAACTTTTGCCATCCAACGGCTCAACGGTAAATTCATCAGGCTGCTCTCCTGCCATCTCGATCAAAGTAGGAGCTAAATCTACCAAAGAGACATGCTGGGTGATTCGCTGACCCAGTTGCCCAGGCAAATAAATCATCAGTGGGATACGAGCCGATGCTTCGAAAAAATTCTTTTTGTACCACAAGCCCCGTTCACCGAGGTTATCACCGTGGTCAGTGGTAAATACAATAGCTGTATTAGCATCCAGCCCAGTTTCATTAAGCACACTTAAAAGTTTGCCAACCAGATCATCCAGATAACTTACAGAGCCATAGTAGGCATGTCGGGCCCTCCGGGTTTCTACTTCGCTGGCTAGATGCTTATCCAAACCACTCAATGCCATCAAACGTTGGCTATAGGGATCTAACTCTGCGTCAGGTATGCGAGATACCACCGGCATATCGATATCAGCATGATGATATCGATCCCAGTATTCCTGACTACATTGATAGGGATCATGCGGGTGAGTAAATGATGTCACCATGAGGAACGGCCGATCGTCATCACTTCGCGCTAAATCATATAGTTTACGGGAAGCCCGGTGACAGACTTCTTCGTCGTAATCTATCTGCACATTTCGCGCGCAAACACCTGCTTGCTTGAAAGACCTGGCATCGTTGGCGAACTTTGGAGTTATCTCGGTCCAATCACCTGTCCAATTAAAGTCCGCCGGATAAATATCTGTTGTCAGCCTATCCTCAAAGCCATGCAATTGGTCTGCACCAACAAAATGCATCTTGCCTACCAGACTGGTCTGATATCCCGCAGCTCTCAAATAGTGTGCAAAAGTTGGGATACTGGAAGGAAACTCCGCGCCGTTATCATATGCACCGATCTTCGAGGCTAATTGGCCAGACATCATAGAGAACCGTGAGGGAGCACAAAGAGGGAAATTGCAGTAGGCAGAATCAAAAACTGTACTGCGCCTCGCCAGGGCATCAATATTGGGAGCCTTTACAATTGAATTGCCATAAGCGCCCAGAAAACTGGCAGTTAACTGGTCGGCCTGAATAAACAAAATATTGGGTTTCATGATTACTCCAAAAAAATAGGGATTTTCTTTCAGTAAACGCTGCTGATAATCCCGTCAGCATGGGTAGCGGGGTTCAGAATATATGAATTAACTTAGCAATGGAAAGGGAGTAGGCACCCTCCTTCGTGGTGGAGCCAAAGTGGAGCCGACTCCAGTCCCTTCCTGTCCTCCTGAGTCCCTTTGAGTCCGATTGCGTGAAAGTCAGAGTTCGAGGATTGCTATAAATAAAGGGTTTTAGTGGAGTATTCTAGACTTTAGCTTGGACTCATAAGACATAGCTATTAGGGAAAACAGGGCTTATGTATAACAGACAACGGTAGGTTTTCGGATTGATTGATAGCACAAGGCACCGCCTCTGCCAAAAGCAAATTCCTATCCTTGAAGAAGGGTTAGAGGCCTCGAATAACTAGGCTGATACCAACCAAAAATAGCATCCCACTCACCACCAAACGAAATTTCTTCTGGCTAATGCCTTTCCTTGCTTGATTACCTGACCACACACCTAAGATAACTGGGGCTACTGCCAATATAGAATAGCCAAGGTTATCCAAGACCGCAACGCCGTGAATGAGCATGCCGGTCCACAAGGCGATAAACCCACTGGCCATAAATATACCGAGAGCAAAAACGAAAGCCTCGGACTGCAAGCGCATCGAATGAAGTATTTGAACCGAGGGGAAGGAAAAGAAACTCGAAATACTTCCAATAGCTCCCGAGATTACTCCCGAGAGTCCGCTCAGTACCAACGAATCAGTTGTTGAGACACGAGGGAAGTATGGTTTTTCTATCAGTATCACGTGCACAACGATTAGACACCCGACAATTATTCTAATGACATTACCATCTATCGTGGCAATAAAATGACTCGCGAGCAACAACACAAGCACATTCGTTGAAACCATTGGCCAAATGACACGCAGGATACTCGCAGAGGTACGCGTCAACCAGCATTGCTGAAAGTTGGAGATAAGGACTGGAAAAATTATGAGGGTAATTACACTGGCTAATGGCAGGTAAAATAGCAGAATCGGAGTTACAACCAGCGGTAAGCCAAAGCCGATTGCACCTTTGACAAAACCACCAACGAAGAGTGCGGCAAGCGCAACTAGGATGATTTCAAGATCTAACACGGCTATTGGCAAACACCCGCCTGGAATCTGTTCATCTAGCCCGCATCCTATATTCTTTGACCACAACACTGCTTGTATTTGCGTCCTGAGCCGCAGAAACAAGGCACGTTGCGACCGATTGTGCGGCCCCCCCACCCCGGTTGCTTTTTGAATCCTGGCCTGGCGGTGTTTCGCCGATGCATGACGTTGACCACTGGCCGTCCGTGACACAGCTCTTCAGCCATTTCTGTCATTACCGGCCCAACGTGTTTGAAGAAACGCCGGTAACCCTCACACAGGTAGTTGAACCCAGGCTCTCTTTCTGGAGTACAAACAAACCGGTTCCTGGGACATTCACCGTTGCAGATAAAACGGAAGTCACAATCTCGACAGTATTTTGGCAGGGACGATTCCTTGGTACTGCCAAATTGCTGCTGGCTCTCACTATTAGCCAATTTGAGAATGGGTTGCTGATGTATGTTGCCCAACTTGTATTCGGGTTCGACGAAGTGATCACAACTATAGAGGTCGCCATTGTGTTCGAGTGCCAAGCACCTGCCACAGTGCTTTTGAAAGATACAAAGTGACGGGCTCTGGCCACACCACGCAGCCAGCGCTTGATCAAATATTTGTACAAAAATACGGCTGACGTCGTGGCACAGCCACTCGTCGAATATCGCGATCAGAAAGCTACCGAACTGGCGCGGCCTTACGCTGCATTTAGTCACCAGGTCGATCGGTGATTGTCCATCGGACGCCAGACGAGTGTTACTAACCGGTTGCCCCGTTGAACCAAGCCGCTCGACCAGTGGAATAAACTGGATGAATTTAACGCCTTGGCGTTTGCAGAATCGGTACACCTCAAGCGGCCACTCACCATTGCGTCGATTTACAACTACCAACACATTATGCTCAACGCCGTGCTTGTTCAGGAGTTTCAGGCCTTGCTCGGTCTTGTTGTGAGTTGGCCGACTCCTCTTGTCGAGCCGATAAGCATCATGCAGTTCGGCAGGGCCATCTATGGATATTCCAACAAGAAAATTGTTCTTACGCAGAAACTCACACCAAGCGTCGGTCAGCAACGTGCCATTGGTCTGCAGCGAATTGGTAATTCGCTTGCCAAGCGGAGCATGCTGCTGCTGAATTTTGACTACCGAGCGGAAGAACCCAAGGCCTAATAGCGTTGGTTCACCTCCCTGCCAGCTGAAATGGATTTCCTCTACTGCCGCGGGCTGCGCTTCTATCTGCTGGCAGATATATGCAGCCAGGGTGCGTTCGGTCATCCGCCACCTTCTGTTGTTCGGATAGAGATTCTTTTTCGCCAGGTAATAGCAATAAGTGCAGCCCAGATTACAGACCGCCCCGATAGGTTTGGCCATTACCTGCAGCCCCTGCTCAGAAAAATTAGGCACGATCAACCCTGTCTCCTACTGATTCAACCCAGTCAAGCCGGTGTCGAATGAGGTATCGACAGACGGCTGGACCGGTGGCGTACTGCACCAGATGAACGCATTCGATGATTGGAGACGTACAGTCAAACCTATATCAGAGACCTCGCATCCATTCCGGTTTAAGATGCCCTTCATCTCCTGAGGCTAAAACATTGTCGATGATTTTTAGAACCTGTACTTTATCACCAGGAAGATCAGAACGAATGGGCAGGTAGTTACTTGCATGATTTGAAGAAAAACAACAGTTTGAAAAATTGCTCTTAGCAACAATAGTACGCAACTCTTTCAGGAGCTGGAGTTTTTCAGGAAGTTCAAATTCACCGCTTTGCTGAAGGACAGACAGTGGCGCCTCTGGGATTACTGTCAGTGTTAGTGCACCTACGTAGGGTGGATCCATCATGGTTAGCAAAGAGGCCGTATTAATGGCATGTTCTTTTGATCTTTTGACTCCCCCTACCCCGAGAAGAATAATGACAGAGTGTATTATTCCCGCTTCTCTTAGGCGTGACGCGGTTTCGATACATTCGTTTCTTGTCCCCCCTTTTTGTATCGATATCAATGTTTCGTCATCACCAGATTCAACTCCATGATAGACAATCCCCAATCCCGCCTCTTTCAACTGAATAAGCTGATCAACCGTTTTATTTAGAACTCCCCGAGTGTCGCCATAGACGCCTACACGCTCAATCCAGGGAAGCGTCCGGCGAATTGCATTAAGAACCAAGAGTAGGCGACGGGCTGAGAGAACAAAAGCGTCTCCATCACAGAGGAAAAGTCGTCGTTGGAGTGGACCAAATCTGGCATGCTCAAGCAGTTCTCCCTCAATCTCAGCCAATGATTTAACTCGGAATTTCTTTCCACGATACATCCCACAGTAGGTGCATTTGTTATGGCTGCAGCCCTCTGTAATCTGGATGAGAATACTCTCAGCCTCAGAGGGAGGCCT
>Ga0208406_1000060_pt1 | contig 41769 bp, 38 predicted proteins | sample ETNtaG_15_FD_185769 | JGI IMG/M metagenome (GOLD analysis project Ga0208406, IMG submission 185769) | Marine microbial and viral communities from oxygen minimum zone, Eastern Pacific Ocean - ETNP201302PF89A (SPAdes) (version 2) | ecosystem: Environmental > Aquatic > Marine > Oceanic ...
GAAAAAGTATCTCATAATTAATCTCATCATCAAAAATATTAATATAAGTTTCTGTCTCTTGCCCCAATGTAGTGTTAGAAATCTCTATTTCCAAAATTTGTTCATACTTCTTTCGGGCAATGATAAGTAATTCCTCTCCCTCATAATTCTCAATAACAGATTGTAGAGTAGCTTTTGCCTGAAAATTATTTTCATTTTGTAGGTAAATATCTGCGAGCAATATAAAACCCTTTGCAATCCAATAATCAGCTGTAAAATCATTTGCCAATTGGTAAATTATTGTTTCCGATTTTTGCAAACTATCATTCAAGAATTGGAGATATGCTATCATATATGTTGCCTCTGCTCCAACCTTTGATGTTGAATTTTCACTAAGAAAAGAAAAAGTTTTCTCTGCCTTTTGGAAATTTCCATGCACAAAATAAGAACGAGCCAAAATTATAGACGCTCTGCTTTTTAAGCTATTATCTATTTTTTCTAAGGTGAGAACTTTATTAGCGTAATTTATCGACTGCTCATTTTTATTTGTTTCAAATCCAATCATCAAGCGAATTACAGCCTCTCTTTTTACACTATTATTAGTGGCCATTTTCTCAATATTCTGATAATACTTATTTGACTTTTTAAAATCATTTAAGGTGAAATAATGCCTTGCTAAATACAAAAAAGAGGGCTCTAAATGTTTGTTGTTAGCTTCCACTACCTTTTTAAAAGAAGATAAAGCACATATAGTATCCTTTACTTTGACGCAACTTTCAGCTAAGTAATAATTAGCATCCACTGAAAAAATACCATTACTAAAATTAGTAATATACTTCTGAAATGTAGTTTTTGAAACTCCATAATCACCTTCAGCAAATTTCATAAAAGCAGTATTATAAGTTAAGGAATCTTGCTCGGCTCGACTTATACTTACTTGCGGCAAAGCATTTACAATATTTAAATATTCATCTACTTTGGCAATACTAACATAAGTTGCTCGTAAACCAGCAAGCGCCTGCTTAAAGGAAGTAGTTTGAGCATAATCATTCATGACAAATAGGAAAGATGCAATGGCATCATCAATATTATTGGCGTTAAAATGTATCATCCCTTTGCTCAAATGCACTTTTGCTTTCAACTCATCATCATTTACAAATAGTAGCAACTTATCGTAATAAGCAATGGCTAATGCTGCTTGATTAGTATTTTTGTAATGCACTGCCAAATCTTGCAAAGCATCATCATAATAAGCCGATTGCTTGTAATTATCTTCCAATTGTTGGAGCAGCTTTACTTTGTCAGAACTTTTCCCAATAAGCCCCAAACAAACAGAACGATTATAAATGGCGTAATCTGTATCGAACAAAGCATAATTAGCAGCAAGTTCATAATTTTTTTCTGCCATTCTAAAATCACTTAACATATAATAGCAATCAGCAGTTCTAAGATAAGCGTCATTCAATCGAATGGAATCCTTGGCTAATTTTGTAAACTTACGAAAACTATTTTTTGCTTTTTGGTAATTTTTCAGCTTAAAATAAGCATAGCCTAAATTGTATTGGGTAAAATTAGAGGAAGAGGGTAGAGAGATAGAAAGATACTCATTATACAAATCGGCAGATTTTCTAAAGGCAGCAATATTGTAATAAGAATCGGCCAGCCAATAAGTACTCATTGCAGTAATTTCCTGGTTTATCTTATATTTATTAGCATGTTCAAAAAGGGTAATCGCCTGATTATACTCCTGATTATTAAATGCTTTTACCCCAATGTAAAAAGATAATCTTTGAATTGCAGTTTTTTGGCTAACTGATGGAAACTCTAAATCTTTTAATTGCTCAAATGCTTGCTTATATCTACTTGTATTCTGGAAAGCATTTATCATCAAATCCTTTATCATTTTAGTGTTTTCCGTATTGCTAAAAGTGCTAAGATAGTACTGTAAAATATCTAAAACATTATCAAAAGGAAGATCCAATTCATAAGAAAGTTTTGCATAATTAAAATACGCATCTTCTTGCATAATAGTATTGTAATTGTATTCTGTTGCTTGCTTAAATGATTTTAGTGCATGATTTTTCTCCTGAATATTCAAGTAACTATTTGCTAAATAATAGGATACAAATTGTTTTGTGCTATCTTCTGAAAACTGCAATGGTTCTAGAAATCTTATCGCATTTTCAAAGTCCTGAATATTGTGGTAAGCATAGCCAACTTGCAGTCTATCTAAAGAAGAGGAATGGGTAGTCTTTTCAAAGAAAATTTCAAAATATTTTATAGAATTCTTAAAATCCTTTTTTCTGTAATAAGCCTCTGAAATCATCCTATTTAACTCTGCCTCCCTTGACGAAATCACCTCATCTAACATTGGCTCAGCATAAGCAATTAAGTCATCATATCTTTTTTGTAAAAAATAAATCTGACTTATATAATAAGGTACAATTGAAGCAAATGTTTTATCCTCTTGTAAATTAAAGAATCCATTAAGTGCTGCTTTATAATGCTTTTGTTTATAGGTAATATGAGCGTAAAAATATTGTGATAAGCCAGCATATTTTGATTCGGTATTTAATAATTTTGAGAAATAATATTTAGATGATTCTAATGAATCAAGAACAAAATAGGTGTAAGCTAATTTAAAATTATACTCACTAGTTTCATTGTCGCATTTTTGGAAATAATCTAAGGCAAAAGGATAGTTTGCTTGACGAAAATAAAATATTCCTAATTCATAATTAACACTATTTATTTTGGATGAATAAGGGTAAACACTCAAAAATTCATCAAACCAAAACTTTGTATCCTCATTAAACATTCTTTTTGAGCAAATTGCTATATGAAAAAGCGCATCTTCTTTTTCTGCATTTGTAGTTAAATTGTCGGTATAAATTTTTTGATATAAATACTGAGACAAACCGAACTTCTCTGCAGAAAAAAGGTACTTTGCTTGTTGCAGATTTTCTCTTTCTTGGCTTTGTGCCGAAAGCAAAAAGATACATAAAAAAAAGGTGCAGGAAAAAACAAACTTCTTAATCATATTTAAGATTGAAATCAGGATTAAAAGTAGAAAATAAGAAAACTATAAATAGGAATACAAATACAAGTTTTCAACAACTATTGCTAACAATTAGAAGGTATTTACATTCTTAAAAATGCAATATTTTATTTATTTTGCGTTTAATATTTTTATGATTTATATTTTGAAAATAAAGGGCACTGATAAAATTCCAGATTTTGTTCAAATTAGGGATCAGGACATGACTCTGCGTGCTTATTTCAGAATGGACCAACAAGAATCCGGGATTAGGAAGAATAACCTGGAAAAATGGAAAAAAGAGATAATTAGTGCCTTAGAAAAAATTCCATTTGGAAAATTAAAAAAATTAGACATTCAATTATGAATACGATTATTGAATTTAAAGCAGTTGATATTTTGCAAAAAACAAATATCATTTTTCAGAATATTAATTTTAAGATTTCTGCTGGAGAATTTATTTATATTATCGGAAAAACTGGAAGCGGAAAAAGCAGTTTGTTAAAATCATTGTATGCAGAACTGCCCATAAAAAAAGGAGGAATAGAGGTTTTAGGCTATGAAGTTGGAGAATTGGACGACAATAATATTTCCAATTTAAGACGAAAATTAGGAATCGTTTTTCAGGATTTTCAATTACTTACTGACCGAACGCTTTATGAAAACCTACTTTTTATTTTGGAAGCCACTGGCTGGAAGGATAAAGAAAAAATTAATGAAAGAATAAAAGAAGTGTTGGATAATGTACATTTAGAAAATTGCGAGAGTAAAATGCCTTATGAACTATCTGGCGGTGAGCAGCAAAGAGCCACAATCGCCAGAGCTCTTTTGAACCATCCGGAAATAATATTAGCAGATGAACCAACAGGAAATTTGGACCCTGAAAAATCGGAAAGAATAATTGGACTTCTAAAAGAAATAAATAATAAAGGAACAACCATAATTGTTGCTACACACGACTATTCCATTATCAAAAAGTTTCCCTCCCATACTTTTGTTTGCGAAAACCGTTCCCTAGTAGAAATAAATAGCGAGAACTTTTAAATCAAGAAAGTGCAACATCCGAAAATAAGTATAATCATTCCTATTTTAAAACAAAAACAGTTTCTTCAAAGAGCAATTGAAAGTGTAATAAATCAGGGTTTTACTGATTATGAGCTAATAATTATTGATGGAAAATCAGAGGATGGAACAATTGATGTCATCAAACAATATGAAAATAAAATTAGTTATTGGGAAAGTGCTGAGGATAGAAATGTGTATGATGCTATGAACAAAGCAGTTGCACAATCTAATGGTGATTGGCTTTATTTCTTAGGAGCTGATGATGAGATTTGCAAAACTACATTTCAAAATATTTTTTCTCAAAATACAGAAGATACAAATTTGATTTTTGGGAATATCATTTATCAAAATAAGGAAGAATTCAAAGGAGAGTTTTCCAATAAATTATTTATAAAAAACAGCATTCATCATCAAGGGGCGATTTATCATAAAAGATGCTTTTACGGAAGAAATTTTAATTGTAATTATTCTATTTTGGCTGATTACGATTTTAATTTACAGCTATTCTTAGAAAGTAAAAAAGCCCTTTATTTTGATTTTGATTTTGCCATTTGTGGAAATGATGGAATCTCAAAACAAAAAGGGTGGACGCATTACAAACAAGAATTCGATATTAAGAAAAACAGATTAAATGCTGTGCAATTTGTAGTTTATGGAAGTATAACTTTGGGAAAATTTTTGCTTAACCAAATAGGGATTTTATAAAAATTGACTGTAAATTTCTATTAACTTTTTCTGCTCATTTTCCCAATTTAAATCCTGTTTTGCTTGTGCCATATTTACTCTCCAAACTTTTCTTTTTTCAGCATTATTTAACATTTCATTTAAGGTATCGGCTAAATACTTTGGATTGTAATTTTCTATAATTACTCCCATTTCATTTTCATCCATTATTCGTTTTACTTCAACAAGAGGAGATGCAATAATGGGTAGGCCAGCATGAATATAATCAAATAATTTATTGGGTAAAGCATAGGTGAAACTAAGTCCTAAAGACCGCTCTAAAAGTAGGCCTACATCTGCTTGCTTTGTATAGGAAAGCAAATCTTCAAAAGGGACTTTTCCGTAAAAAATAACCCTGTTTTCTAACCCTGACTTCTTAACCAATTCTTTTAGTTTGCCCTCTACTTTTCCAAAACCAATAATAAGTAAAATAGCATTCTCTACAAAAGGCATTGCTGCAATTGTTTCTTCTAATCCCCTTCCAGGATTCATCACACCCTGATATAATATTATTTTTTTACTATCAAAATTTAGCTGTTTTACTTGCCTGTTTTCTTTTTCCAATTTCGGAATGTTTCGAATGAGATGGAAATTAGTACTATACCTTTTGTTATAAGCATCAGCAATCGACCTAGAAACTGTATAAGTATGCTTTAATCTTGGCATGATGGCTTTTTCAATAAATTGCCAAACCGATTGTACAAATTTCCTTCCTTGGAGTTCTGGTCCTTCACAAAACATTTCATGGCTATCATATACTAATGGCTTTCGTTTTAGTTTTGAAATGAGGTAATTTGGCAAAAGGGTATCCAAATCATTAGCCAATAAAACATCTACTTTTTTAAATAGCAGAAATAAAAATAGTCGAATATTATATTCTATATAAAACCAAACTTCCGTTTTGAAAATCAAGTGGAATCTTTTTGTTTTATATTCCCTCTCAATTGGCAAACTATCAGGAAGCTTTCTGCCTAAAAGCAAAACATCAAAACCCATTCCCTGCAAAGTAATTGCAGTTTTATGCACGCGTTGGTCGGTGCACAAATCAGAGGTAACAGAAATAATGACTCGTTTCAAAAAAAAATATTTTGGCGAAAATACAGTTTTTAAACGCTAAACAATATGAATTGTTTTGCTACATTTGAAATATGAAAATTCAGCAGAATTACTACTTAAAAAATTACAATACTTTTGGTATTGCTGCAACAGCAAAGTATTTTGCCTGTTTTAGTTCTGAAAATGAATTAGTGGAATTGCTCAGAAATGATCTTTGCAAAACAGAGCCTCTTTTTATTTTAGGAGGAGGAAGCAATATTTTACTCACCCAAGATTTTGAAGGATTTGTACTTGCAAATACTATTAAAGGAATGGAGGTATTAGCAGAGGATAATCATAGTAGCACTATTGAAGTAGGTGCTGGAGAAGTGTGGCATGATTTTGTGTTGTGGAGTATTGATAAAAACCTTTCAGGGATTGAGAATTTGGCACTTATTCCAGGATTGGTTGGCGCATCCCCCATGCAAAATATTGGTGCTTATGGCTTAGAAGTAAAAGATGTAATTACAACAGTTCATTTTATCGAAATTGGGAGTGGGAATTCAAAAGTACTGAGCAATGAAGATTGTAATTTTGGTTACCGAGATTCTATTTTTAAACATGAACTAAAAGAAAAAGTAGTAATTACCAAAGTGATTTTTAAACTCAGCAAAACTCCATTAAACAAAACCACTTATGGTACAATTGAAGAAGAACTCAAAAACCTTAACTTAGAGCCGAGCCCTAAAAACATTAGCACAGCAGTAATTAATATCAGAAGCCGAAAATTACCTGATCCAAAAATATTAGGCAATAGCGGAAGTTTTTTTAAGAATCCAATTATTGAAACAACTCAATTTGAAAATTTGAAAAGAGAATTCCCGGAAATGGTAGGCTATACAATTTCTGAAACAAAAACCAAAATTGCTGCTGGCTGGCTCATTGACAATGCAGGACTAAAAGGCTACCGAAAAGCAGATGCTGGTGTACACAAAAATCAAGCATTAGTTTTAGTTAATTACGGCAATGCAACTGGCTTAGAAATCTTAAATTTGGCGAAAGAAATTCAGAAAAAAATAGAAGATAAATACGGTATAAGTATAACGCCAGAAGTTAATATATTGTAAGGTGAAAAGCGAAAAACTTCAAGAAAAACTCCGCCTTCATTTCCCGCACAAACCTACCAAAGGGCAAGACCAGTTAATTATAGAAATTGCTGATTTTGTAAGTACCATAGGTAGCAGAAGTATTTTTTTACTAAAAGGATATGCAGGAACAGGAAAAACAACTTTGGTATCCACCTTGGTAAGATCATTACCAATACTTGGAAAGCGTTCTATACTGATGGCACCAACAGGAAGGGCAGCAAAAGTACTTTCTAAATACTCCAAAAAATCAGCATCAACAATACACAAAAAGATTTACTGGATAAGAACCAATAAAAGTGGCAACACATTCATAAAACTGAAAGAGAATACGCATTCAAATACCATTTTCATTGTTGATGAGGCTTCCATGATTCCTGAAAATTCAGACAAAGGATTTGGCAATCGCTCCCTTTTAGATGATTTGATTGAATATGTATATCAAGGGCAAGATTGCAAACTCATTTTGATTGGCGATACGGCTCAACTCCCTCCTGTTCATTTGGATATAAGCCCAGCACTAGATGAAGAAAAACTAGAAGATAATTACAACAAACAAATTATCTGCAAGAAACTTACAGAAGTGGTTAGGCAAAAAAAAGATTCTTTAATTTTGAAAAACGCAACAAATCTTAGAGATAGAATCGCAAAAAAGAATTATTCCTACCCGAAATTAGCCACTAACACTGAAGTAATTCGCCTTAATAGTGGGGAAGATTTGCAAGATGCACTAGAAACAGCATACAGCAATGAAGGTGTAAATAATAATACCGTGCTTTGCCGCTCCAACAAAAGAGCAAACCTTTACAATCAGCAGATAAGAGCAAAAATAAGGTGGCAAGAAAATGAAATTTCTGCTGGCGATATGCTTATGGTGGTCCGGAATAATTACTATTGGCTAGACGATAGCAGCAAAGCAGGATTTATTGCCAATGGCGATATTGTAAAAGTAGTGCGTATAAAAGAAACCATTGACCGCTATGGCTTCCGATTTGCAAAAGCAAACGTACAAATGGTGGATTACCCACAAGAAAAAGAACTGGATGTTATTCTACTTTTAGACACACTAACAAGCGAAAGCCCTGCTATAACTTACGAGCAATACAAACAACTTTACAAAGAAGTTGGTTTGGACTACAAAGGACAAAAGGGAATAAACAAAAAAATAAAGGAAGACGAATTCTTTAATGCTTTGCAAATAAAATTTGCTTACGCCATTACTTGCCACAAATCTCAAGGAGGACAATGGGGAAATGTATTTGTGGACTTAGGGTATTTCACAGAAGACATGTTGGGCAAATCTTATCTCAGATGGCTGTACACAGCCCTAACCAGAGCAAGTAAAAAGTTGTACTTGATTAATTTTAAAGATGAGTTTTTTGAAAGTTAATAGTTGTTATAATTTATTCAATATCTACTTCTCTAACTTTATTTTATCGCAATGATAGAAAAAACCACTCCACTCCCAAATTCTCTGGGTTCTCCACTTAATAGTGGAGGGTAAAAATAGATTCTGAATAAACTTTTCAGAAAGCCAGGAAATAAATTGTCTAGCAATATAAAAAGGGATAGTTAAAAACTTTTAAAGAGGAGTTTTAAAAAAACCTATTTCAATTTTGAGATTACTTTTATAGAATCTAGCCAGCTAATCCATTTAAGGACTTTGTTTTTTGATAAAGTTGTGAATTTATCAAAATTACCCCTTCTATCATATAAGTAAAGATTCTTGGAAGAACTATGTAGAACAAAATCCCCTGTTGAGAAACCAATAGATTGATTATCTATGTACTTAGCACACTCTTTCAAGTCACTAATAATTTTATCTAACTCAATTTTAGTTGAAATAACAAATCCACCAATATCAGTAATGCTAGAATATTTCATGTTTTGAAAACTACAAAAAATATAATAAGTTGTATCGGATGCAGGTATTTCAATTGACATATAATAATTACAATTTACACTTCCAATCCTTTGCTGACTTATTTCTTTTGTTATTGTTTGTGAAAACACTTGCACATTACATAATACAAATACCAAAAGTAATCCTATTATTTTTCTCATTTCTTATTAAATTTAACTCACCTACTCTATTTGGTTTTCGGCTGCCCCAATAAACTATAGCAATATTACAAAAAATATTTATATAAACAACATATGGTACTGTTCGGCTTTTGAAAAAATCTAAACTTTTTGTCTAAATTAACTCATCTGAGAGTACAGCCCTTTATCCAAAGCATCCAAAAATTGCTCGGTAGTTACATAATGGCTTTCGTTCAATTTTTTTCCTTGAATACAAAGGGCTAAATCTTTTGTCATTGTGCCGCTCTCCACCGTATTCATACAAACTTTCTCTAAAGTAATACAGAAATCGACTAAATCTTGATTGCTATCTAATTTTCCTCTGAAAGCCAAACCTCTTGTCCAAGCAAAAATAGAAGCAATTGGGTTGGTAGATGTTGCTTTTCCTTGCTGATGTTGGCGAAAATGCCTTGTTACTGTTCCGTGTGCTGCTTCTGCTTCCATTACATCTCCCTCAGGAGTTAAAAGTGTAGATGTCATAAGCCCTAATGAACCAAAACCTTGCGCCACTGTATCAGATTGTACGTCTCCATCATAATTTTTACAAGCCCAAACAAATTCCCCATGCCATTTAAGTGCAGAAGCCACCATATCATCAATCAACCTATGCTCATAAATAATACCAATAGCCTCAAATTTTTCTTTGAATTCATTTAGAAATACTTCTTCAAATATATCTTTAAACCTTCCATCATAGGCTTTAAGAATTGTGTTTTTGGTAGATAAATACAATGGCCATTTTTTAGTCAATGCTTTATTAAAACAAGAACGAGCAAATCCATAAATGGACTCATCCGTATTATACATACTCATTGCCACACCTCCATTTTCATATTCGTATACATCCCAAGTTTTTGGCTCTCCATTTTCAGGAGTGAAAGTCATGGTAAGTTTTCCTTTGCCTTCAATTACGATATCAGTTGCTTTATACTGATCGCCAAAAGCATGCCTTCCAATGCAAATTGGATGTGTCCAGTTTGGCACTAATCTTGGCACATTTTTACAAATAATAGGCTCACGAAAAACTGTTCCTCCCACAATATTACGAATGGTTCCGTTTGGTGAGCGCCACATCTTCTTTAGTCCAAATTCTTCTACCCTCCCCTCATCAGGAGTGATGGTCGCACACTTAATTCCTACTTTAAATTTTTTAATTGCTTCAGCCGCATCAATTGTTATTTGATCATTGGTTGCATCACGGCTTTGGATACCTAAATCATAGTATTTTACATCTAAATCTATGTAAGGAAAGATTAGTTTATCCTTAATAAACTGCCAAATGATTCTTGTCATTTCATCTCCATCCAATTCTACAACTGGATTATCAACTTTTATTTTACTCATTCTTATTTTATTTTTTTAAAAAATCAACTGCAAAATTACTAATTAGTAGCCAAATACATCTTCTAAAGTTAAATGAACTATTTCTCCATATTGCTTTAACACCTCCAAGTCTAGATCTTTCTGATTTCCCAACACCATAATTGTATAATTATCATTCTTAATATAATTGTTGTGGAAATTTGTCAAATCTTCCATAGTAAAATCTGAAATTTCTGTATAAATATCTTTTCGAACATCATAATCAATACCCATTTTTTCAGCTTTTTGGTATTCGGATAAAACTTTAGATTTAGTTAATCGTTCCGTTCTGATTTTTTGGATCACTCCTTCTTTTGCGCTCTCCATATTACTTTCAGCTTCTGGCATAGTTTGAAGTAAAGCCATCATACCATTCATAGCTTCCTCCAACTTATCTGCTTGCGTTCCTATATATGAAAAGGAATAGTGCGAATGCTTATTATCTTTTGGAATAGTATAAGTACTATAAACCGAATATGCCAATGCTTTTGACTCTCTTAACTCCTGGAAAATAATAGAGCTCATTCCTCCTCCAAAATAAGAATTATGGAATCTTATAATTGGAACATCAGAACTTTTAAATTTACTTCCTTTTGCTAAAAATAAAACTTCTGCTTGTTTCATGTCATAATCAACTACATACACCTTATTAGAAGCAATATTTAATTCTTCAAATTTATTGCTCTCTGAAAGAGTATTTAGTCCCTTTGTATTTGTATGAAGATTTGTCAATTTTACGTTTAACTCTGTAGTAGAAGATGGTCCGTAATAAAGGATTATATGCTCATCTTTGGTTAAATTATGTATAATTTCTATCAACTCAACAGCTGTTGTATTTTCAATTTCTTCATCAGAGAGTACATTAGAAAAGGAAGAGTTCGCACCATATCTTGCATACGCTCCCATTGCTCTAAAAAGAATTGTCTGCTTATTTTTCTTAGCGTCTTCTCGTTTCTTAAGCATATCCATTTTAAGGTTTGAAAGAGCATCTTCATCTGCAACAGCATTTGCTAAAACATCTTCCATTAAGGCAATCGATTCTTCAAAATTCTCATTCAAGCCTGTAAGTGATATTTTTATCTCTTCTGCATTACAACTCACATTCATCTCGGCTCCAATTTTATAAAATTCTTCCTGCTTCTTTGATGCTGATATATCTCTGGTTCCTAAATATTTTAGATATTCAGCTGCCATTTTGGATTTAGGATTTTCATCTGTTCCTTTTTTAATCTGGTAATCCAGTTTAAAAATATCATTTTCTGTATTTTCTTTATAAAGAATCTCTACTTCTCCAATGTTTGATTTTTGAATATCCGTTTCAAAATCTAAGAAAACTGGCTCAATTTCATTCACCTCTTCATCCATAATTGCAGTTAAAAAATTTGACTCAGATGTGCGATTTACATCAACAGGAGTTATTTTTGGTTTTGCAACCTTCAAAACCGACTCATCAATTCCTTGACGCTTATAAACGACTACATAATTATTACTATAATAATGATTTGCAAAGTCTATAATATCCTGCTTTGTTAATTTAGCCATCTCATTAATTTTATTAGTAAAATCTTCCCATGGTAGATCTAAAATAAACGACTCCACAAACTGACCAGCTCTACCATTGTTACTTTCATATTTCTTGATTTGTTCTAATTTAAAATCATTAATAATTGCGGGAATTAACCAGTCGGGAAAATCCCCTGATTTTACTTTCTCAATCTCAGCCAATAGTAAATCTTTTACTTCTTCTAAACTCTGGCCTTGCTTTGGACTTCCATAAAATCCGTGCATTGAATAATCTTTAAGTACATAAGGGAAACAACCTCCTCCTATAATCTCTTGCTCTTGATTTAAATTTAAATCAATCAACCCTGCAGTGCTGTTTGAAAGAATCATATCTGTTAACCCTAGCTTATTAGTAATCTCAGAATCTACCCCAGGGAAACGAAAACCAATATACAATCTTTCTGCTTCAGGGCCATACACATCTTTTATTATTGGTTTCTGTATTTCATCCTCTTTAGCTACCTCAAAAGAAGGATCTTCTTTTCTTTCAAAACTTCCAAAATATTTATCAATTAACTTAATAGTTTCATTATAATCCAAGTCTCCTGAAAGACAAATAGCCATATTATTTGGAACATAGTTTTTAGTGTAGAATTTATTGATTTCTACTAAAGATGGGTTTTTAAGATGAGCGATTGTACCAATAGTTGTTTGCGTTCCATACTGGTGTTTTTGAAATAAACCAGCCATTAAAGCCTGAAACATTTTTCTTCCATCATTATCTAATCCTCTATTTTTTTCTTCATAAACAGTTTCCAATTCCGTATGAAAAAGTCGCAAGACAGGCTTTCTAAAACGTTCTGCCTCTATCTTCAACCATTTCTCAATTTGATTAGAAGGAATATCATTTACATAAACCGTCTTTTCATTTGAAGTATAAGCATTGGTTCCTTTTGCCCCAATACCGCTAAGCATTTTATCATATTCATTGGCAATAGCAAATTTTGCTGCTTCCCCAGAAACAGAATCAATTTGATTCCAAACACGCTCACGATTTGCAGTATCAGTCATTGCTATGGAACGATATTCTTCATACAGCATCTCAATTTTGTCTAAAAGTGGTTTTTCTTTTTCATAATCTAAACTACCATACACATCTGTTCCTTTAAAAAGCATATGCTCCAAATAATGAGCTAGCCCTGTAGCATCTTTTGGATCATCTTTACTACCAGCTTTTATCGCAATATTGGTTTGAATTCTTGGTGCATCTTTATAAACGCTCAAGTATACTTTTAAACCATTATCTAAGGTGTAAATTCTCGCATCTAAGGGATCATTTTTTGCTGTTTCGTATCTATTCTCTATTTTCATCTCTTTAGTTTGATTAAAAATTAGTAATGCTAATAATATGCTTACTAAAATAATTGTTAGTATTTTTTTGTTCATTTGGTTTGTTTTTTAGAAGTCAAAATCAAGTCCTAATTTTTCTTTTAAACTTTGCAACTTAGGATTCTCTTTTGTCATTTGTTCATATTTATCTTTATTAGTATAAGGTACTTTCTCCTTATTATTTTCTTGAATCTTTGTGATTACTTCAATAGCATCATTTTCTAATTTTTTTCTTAAATACTCATGCAAATCTATTTTTTCTTTTTCAATTACTATTTCTTGCGATTTATTACTTATCAAAATCTCCACTTGATTACCCTCTTTTAAAACAGGAGAATTCATATCCAGTGTGGTTGCAAAATTAGGTTTTCCTTTTTCCTTTTGAATACTTATATACTCCTGCCAAACCTTTTGTAATTCCTCATTGTTAAATTCATTTTTCTTCTTGTCTTTTATTGTCTCTTGCCTTTGCTCATCTTTTAGCGGGTCAGGCAAATCAGAAATGGAAATCAGTTGGGATATTTTGCTGTCCTGTTTCTCAATTTCTACCCCATTAGTTTGCGTTTGCTTTGGCTTTTCTATTAGCACTTCTACTTTTTGCTCCTCTTTTTTTATTTCCGTAATGGCATCAGCAACCACTTTCTCCTGTTTCGGACTTGAAGTTGGAAGTTTTATACTATTAGTTGTTTTTTTTTTCAACTCTTCAATACCAATACTACACAATTTCATTAAAGTCAGTTCCACCAAAAGTTGTTGATTTTTGCTTGTTTTATATTGCACATCACATTTATTGCAAATATCCAATGCTCTCAGTAAAAAGGTTTGCTCACAGTTGTTTGATTGCTCCAAATATTGCTGTTTTAGTGCCTTTCCTTTTTCTAAAAGTACAAGCGTTTCCTTATCTTTTGATACCAGCAAATCTCTAAAATGAGAAGCAAGTCCGTTTATGAAATGATGGCCATCAAAACCATTTTCTAGAATTATATTAAAAGTAAGTAGTGCATTGGAAATATCTTGCTCCAAAATAGAATTTGTTATTTTGAAATAATAATCATGATCCAAAATATTCAAGTTCTCAATTACTAATTTATAAGTTATTCCTTTTGAAAAGCTTGCTAATCTATCAAAGATGGAAAGAGAATCTCTTAATGAGCCATCCGATTTTTGCGCGATAATATGTAGGGCATCTTGCTCGGCTAATATGTTCTCACTTTCGGCAACAAAAGTTAAATGACTCACAATGTCGTCTGTACTGATTCTCTTAAAATCAAAAATCTGACATCTAGATAAAATAGTAGGAATTATTTTGTGTTTTTCTGTGGTCGCTAAAATAAAAATAGCGTGGCTTGGCGGTTCTTCCAATGTTTTAAGGAAAGCGTTAAAAGCAGCTGAGGAGAGCATATGCACCTCATCAATAATATATATGTTATAGTTGCCAATTTGCGGAGCAAAGCGAACTTGATCTATCAAATTTCGGATATCATCCACCGAATTATTAGATGCAGCATCCAACTCATGAATATTAAAAGAGTTCGACTCATTAAAAGAAGTACAGGACTCACAACTATTGCATGGCTCTACTTTTTCGTTTATGTTTTGGCAATTGATTGTTTTGGCTAAAATCCGAGCACAAGTAGTTTTGCCCACTCCTCTTGGTCCACAAAAAAGGAAAGATTGTGCCAAATGATTTTCAGAAATTACATTAATTAGGGTTGTTGTAATAGCCGATTGTCCTACTACCTGCTTAAAAGTAGTTGGTCTATATTTTCTGGCTGACACAATGAATTCTCCCATAAAAATAATTTCGAAATTAAGAAAAACAAAAGTAACATTTCTAACGAAAAAATGGTAAAAAATATTACAAAACACTTCCTTGCTGATTTAATTAGTTTTGTTAAATTTGCAGCCCAAAATTTATTATTAACCAAAAAAGGAAAAAATGAACAATTACGAAACCGTTTTCATTATGAATCCCGTCTTGTCTGATGAACAGATGAGGGAAACGGTAAAAAAGTTTACAAAAACCCTGAAAAACCACAAAGCCAAAATTGGCAATGAGGAATATTGGGGATTAAAAAAATTGAAGTATATTATCCAAAAGAAAAATACTGGATTTTACTACTTCATAGAATTTGAGGCAGAAGGCGATATTATTGCTGATTTGGAAGTTCAATTCAAAAGAGATGAGCGCATCATGAGATGGCTAACTGTTCGCTTGGACAAATATTCCATAGCATATGCCGATAGAAGAAGGAAGAGATTAAGTGCTAACAAAAAAGAAAAGGAGGAAGTTACATCATGAGTAAATTCAATAAAGCAGAATCTGAGATAAGATATCTTTCACCAGTTGATATCGACAAAAGAAATAGAGATAAATATTGCCGTTTCAAAAAAATGGGAATAAAATATATTGATTATAAAGACCCTGACTTTTTGATGCGTTTTTTGAACGAGCAAGGGAAAATTCTTCCAAGAAGACTTACAGGAACATCCTTAAAATTCCAAAGAAGATTATCAGTTGCGGTAAAGCGTGCACGACAAATTGCATTATTGCCCTATGTTAGCGATTTATTAAAATAGAGCTATGAAAGTTATATTAAAAGAAAATATCGAAAAATTGGGCTTTGCAGATGAAGTTGTAAAGGTAAAAGATGGCTTTGCCAGAAATTTTTTAATTCCAAAAGGAAAGGCCGTTATTGCTACCGATTCGGCTGTGAAAGTTTTAGAAGAGAAACTAAGACAAAGATCAGGTAAAGAAGAGAAAGTAGTTGCAGATGCTAATAATATTGCGGAAGTAATTTCTAATCTAGATATAAAAGTAAGAGCAAAAGTAGCGGAAGGTGGACAAAAGCTTTTTGGCTCTGTTACAACCATTCAGTTTACTGATGCATTAGAAGCACTTGGCCATGAAATTGACAAACGATTTGTAAAACTTATTACAATTAAAGAAGTGGGGAAATATGAGGCAGAAGTTCGCCTTCATAGAAGTGTAAGTGTAACAGTACCTTTTGAGGTTATTGCCGAATAATTAAATTCTAAAATAAATGATTAAAAGCCCTCTCAACTGAAAGGGCTTTTTTTATTCGTACCTTAGGGATTCAATAGGATCAAGCTTGGCGGCTTGCAGTGCTGGGAATATTCCAGCAACAATACCAACCATAATACAAAGCAATATTCCGGAAAATATCCAAAGCCAAGGAATTACAAAAACACCACCAATAAAAGAGGATGTCAAATTTCCGATAAGAACGCCAAGAACAATACCCACCAATCCGCCCAACTGACAAACCACAATAGCTTCTGTTAAAAACTGATCTCTTATCAAATAAGGAGTTGCGCCCATTGCTTTTCGGATACCAATTTCTTTGGTTCTTTCAGTAACCGATACCAACATAATATTCATCAGCCCTATTGCTGCTCCAATTAAAGTAATGATACCAATAAGGGTTGCTGCCATGGTCACATATTTTATATTTTCAATGAGCATATTTGCCAAATTATCACTTTTTACAATGGTAAAATTATCCTCCTGAATTGGTTTTAGTTTTCTGACATTTCTAAATTGTGCAATTCCAGCACCAATTGCCGGATCTAATTCTTCTATTTTATTGCACATTACACTAATGGTGTAGGACTGATTGCTTCTACTAAAAAATTGTCTTGCATAAGTAATGGGGATTAGCACTGTTTTATCGCCACCAAAACCCATAGCAGAACCTTTTTCTGCCAATACGCCAATCACTTTAAATCTCAAGTCCCCTCCCGTTATGGTTTTTCCGACAGCACTTGTATTAGGAAAAACTTTGTCCTTTACTTCCTTGCCGATAATAATTACATTTCTACCAAAATCTATTTCATCAATCGAGAAATTCCTTCCATCTGTTAGTTCATAGCCAGATGTAAAAAGATAGTTTTCATCCGTCCCCCAAACGCTAATATTGGGGTCACTTTTTCTGTTTTCGTATTTTACAGTTGCCGCACCAGCAACCCATGAGGAAATTGAAACCTTATAGGGGAATTCATATTTTTCCTTAAAACTAACTGCATCTCGGTATTTGACTGGCGGATAGTTTTTGGGCTTTTCTCCATCTTTTCCAATACGAATGTGCATGCCATAATTTTTAATGGTAAAGGTATTGGCACCCATGGAAGTGAAATTCTCAGATATGGAGCCTTTAATGGATTCAATAGCAGTTAGAATCCCCACCAAAGACATGATTCCAATTGCAATAATAAGTATTGTAAGTATGCTTCTTAGTAGGTTATGCTTAATGGCCTGAATGGCTATTTTTATGTTCTCAAAATATACTTGCATACGCTTGGGCAAGATACAAAAAGGGAGCCCAAAATCTCATTTCACCCTTTTATTTTTTTAACTTTGCAATACTTAATTTACCTTTAAAAAACATATATGGCATTCGATATTAATATGATAAAAAAGGTTTATAGTAAGTTTCCCGAAAGGATTCAATCTGCACGAAAAGCAACAGGGAAACCTTTAACTTTATCAGAAAAAATTCTTTACACTCACCTTTGGAATGTAAATGTAGAAACTGCATTTACGAGAGGAGTTGATTATGTGGATTTCGCGACAGACAGAGTAGCAATGCAAGATGCAACTGCTCAAATGGCTCTTTTGCAATTTATGCAAGCTGGTAAAAGTAAAGTTGCTGTACCATCCACAGCCCATGCTGATCATTTAATTCAAGCAAAGTCAGGTGCTGGATCTGATTTAAGAAATGGTATTTTACAGAATAGTGAAGTTTTTGATTTTTTAAGTTCGGTTTGTAATAAATACGGAATTGGTTTCTGGAAACCAGGGGCTGGAATTATTCATCAGGTAGTTTTAGAAAACTATGCTTTCCCAGGTGGGATGATGATTGGAACTGACTCTCACACTGTGAATGCAGGAGGGCTTGGAATGGTAGCAATTGGTGTTGGTGGTGCTGATGCAGTAGATGTAATGGCAGGAATGCCGTGGGAACTTAAATTCCCAAAACTAATTGGCGTAAAACTTACAGGAAAACTTAATGGATGGACTGCTCCAAAAGATGTTATTTTAAAAGTTGCCGGAATTGTCTCAGCAAAAGGAGGAACAGGAGCAATAGTTGAATATTTTGGAGATGGAGCAATTTCTCTTTCTGCAACAGGAAAAGGAACTATTTGTAATATGGGTGCTGAAATTGGAGCTACTACTTCTACTTTTGGATATGATAAAAGCATAGAAAGATATTTAAGAGCTACTGGTAGAGATGATGTGGCAGATGCTGCAAATGAAATAAAACAGCATTTAATTGGAGATGCAGAAGTTTATGCAAATCCTGAAAAATATTTTGATCAAGTTATTGAGATAAATCTTGATGAATTAACTCCTCACTTAAACGGACCATTTACACCAGATTTAGCAACATCTGTATCAGAGATGAGTGCAAAAGCAACTAAAAACGGATGGCCTTTAGATGTTGAATGGGCACTTATTGGTTCATGCACCAATTCATCTTATGAAGATTTAACAAGAGCCGCTTCCATTGTAGAAGATGCTATAAGTAAAGGAATAAACCCAAAAGCAATTCTAGGGATCAACCCTGGATCAGAACAAGTGAGATACACTGCTGATAGAGATGGTGTTTTAGACAGTTTTAAGAAATTTGAATCTACTAAAATATTTACAAATGCTTGTGGTCCTTGCATTGGACAATGGAACAGAGAGGGTTCAGAAAAAAAAGAAAAGAATTCTATTGTTCACTCATTTAACAGAAACTTTTCCAAAAGAGCTGATGGAAATCCAAACACACATGCCTTTGTTACTTCACCAGAAATGGTAGCAGCTATTGCAATTTCAGGGAGATTAGATTTTAATCCTATTACAGATACTCTTTTAAACGAAAATGGAGAACAAGTTAAACTTGCTGAACCAACAGGGTATGAGTTACCTCCTAATGGATTTGCAGTAGAAGATAACGGATATCAAGAACCAGCAGAAGACGGTAGCAATATTGAAGTGGTTGTAAATCCTGAATCAAATAGATTGCAACTTTTAACTCCTTTTTCTGCTTGGAATGGGGAGAATATTACAGGAGCAAAATTATTGATAAAAACAGAAGGAAAATGTACAACAGACCATATTTCTATGGCAGGACCATGGCTAACATACAGAGGCCATTTAGATAATATATCTAATAATTGTTTGATAGGTGCTGTGAATTCTTTTGGAGGAAAAACAAATGCAGTAGTAAATCAAATTACTGGAGTAATTGATGAAGTGCCAAATGTTGCCAGAACATATAAAACAGCAAGGATTCCTTCAATTGTTATAGGTGATCATAATTATGGTGAAGGATCATCAAGAGAGCATGCAGCTATGGAGCCTAGACATCTGGGTGTAATTGCTGTAATTGTTAAATCTTTTGCCCGTATTCATGAAACAAACCTTAAGAAACAAGGTATGTTAGGATTAACATTTGATAATGAAACTGATTATGATTTAATTAAAGAAGATGATACTTTCAACTTTATAGACTTAGCTAATTTTTCTGAAGGGAGAAAGCTTACATTAGAAATAGTTCATTCTGATGGAGTTTCTAATACAATTAAACTAGACCATACTTATAACGAGCAACAAATTGATTGGTTTAAATCTGGATCTGCATTAAATTTAATTAGAAAGCAAAACTCTTAAAAAATACTAAGCCCCTAAAAATTAAAATTCTATCATTTTTGATATAGAACTGCGAATATTATTTATTAATCTTCCAAAACCTAGTTAAGATGATATCTTGTCATTGCAAGCTAATCTACTATGCTAAGCATAATAAATTATTAACATTAGCATATCTTTGTAAATAAAACATGAAAATAATTAGAAGAACTTCACAATTCCTCCTATTATTAATTACAACTCTTGTGTTTGTTTTTTCATTACTCTCTGGATCCAGAGAATATGAAGGAGGATTTATGGGGGTTATAAAAAATTTACCTAATACTTTGCCTTGGATATTACTTTTCTCGCTTAATTATTTAGTGTGGAAAAAAGAATTATATGGAGGAATTATCCTAACAATTTTTGGTTTGCTTATTACTTGGTACTATAATTTTAGCGGACCAAATTTTTGGTGGACTACTTTCACTATGACTTCTCTTATAACCTTATTAGGGGTTATTTTTATATTGTTAGGATTAAAGAAAATTAAAAACTAGGGATGTCTTCTACAAACCTAATCTCATTTCTTTTATACTCCATCTTACAACAAAAATGTTGCAACCCATTTGTAACCACTAAAAATTCTGACCTTAACTGAAAATTATATTTTGCTATTTGATTGAAAGAATCTTGGGTTATTTTCACATTTGGAGCTTTACACTCCACTATCATATTTGGTTTTCCATCAGTATTATACAGTACAATATCAGCTCTTGTCCGTAAATTATTATACTTTATTATTTTTTCCACTCTCATCAAGCCTAATGGATATTTTTTCTCAATATTTAGAAAGTGGATAAAGTGCTGCCTAACCCATTCTTCTGGAGTTAAAACAAAATATTTTTTTCTTACTATATCAAAAACTTGTGTAGTCCCTTCAACTAATTTAATTTTGAGGGCTGCTTTTGGCAACATTAATTGTGGCATTTTCATAAAAACAAATTAAGTGAAATTTCAAGACATCATATCATCTATAGAAAACAAAGTATACCATCCCGTGTATTTTCTTTGTGGGGAAGAGCCTTTTTATATAGATAAAATCACAGATTATATTACAGATAATGTTTTAGAGGCACAAGAGAAAGAGTTTAATCACTCTGTGCTTTACGGAAAAGAGGTGAATATAGCACAAATCATTGCGGAGGCAAAACAATTTCCATTTGGCTCCACCCATAGAGTAGTAATTGTAAAAGAAGCCCAAAATATCCGTAACATTGAAGACTTAGAAAACTATTTGAACAATCCTCAACCCTCTACTCTTTTGGTGATTTGCTACAAATACAAAAAACTGGACAAGCGAAAAAGGTTTACAAAAACCTTAGTAAAAAAAGCTTTGCTTTTTGAAAGCAAACGACTCTACGATAATCAAGTCCCGGATTGGATTGCAAAGTATTTGACAGAAAAAGGACATAAAATTGAAGAAAAGGCCAGCTTTATGTTGACAGAATTTTTAGGAACTGAGCTTGCCAATATCAGCAATGAATTGGATAAATTAACGCTAATTGTAAAAAAGGAAGAAAAAATTACTGCCGGTATTGTTGAGAAAAATATCGGTATCAGCAAGGACTATAATATCTTTGAATTTCAGCAGGCCTTAGGGGAAAAAAATATTTTAAAAGCAAACCAAATTGCAATGCATTTTGCAGCAAACCCTAAAAATCACCCTTTGGTTTTAACTTTAGGAATGCTCTTTTCCTTCTTTCAAAAAATAATGACATTTCACAGTTTAAAAGATAAAAGCAAAAACTCTGTGGCTGTCGAGCTAAAAGTTAACCCCTATTTCGTTCAGCAATACACGACAGCTGCAAGGCAGTATTCTCAAAATAAACTGTTTGATATTTTTACCCTCTTGAAAGTATATGATTTAAAATCCAAAGGGGTGAATAACACCAGCACAAATGATGGTGAATTACTAAAAGAACTTGTATATAAAATACTACACTAATTTCATTACATTTGCCACCAATTTTTATGAAAATTCAAAAACTTCTTTTTACCATAATAGTTCTGATTTTATCTGTTTCCGCTTTTGCGCAAAGCGGAACCATTAGAGGTTCTGTCTATAATAAAGAAAGTGGTGAGCCAATCATTTTCTGTAATGTCACCCTTAAAGGAACCTCTATGGGTGCCCCAACGGATGTAAATGGTTATTTTTCTATTGCCAAAGTACCGGCTGGCGATTATAAAATAATCGTTACTTATTTGGGCTTTGATTCCTTACAAGCAAATATACACCTTGCAGCTGGGAAAATCCTCACCAAAAGGTTTGAACTTTCTGAATCAAGTATACAATTGAGAGAGGTAAAAGTATCTGCCGAACGCCAAGAAATGAAAACGGAAGTAAAGGCTGCCGTAATTAAAATAACACCAAAAGATTTAGAGATGATTCCTAGCATTGGTGGCGAACCTGATTTGGCGCAATATTTGCAAATTGTTCCAGGAGTAGTTTTCACTGGTGACCAAGGCGGGCAGCTCTATATTAGAGGTGGTTCTCCCGTGCAAAATAAAGTTTTACTAGATGGAATGATAGTGTATAGCCCCTTTCATTCCATTGGATTATTTTCTGTTTTCGATACCGATATTATTAGAAATACGGATGTGTACACAGGAGGTTTTAGTGCGGAATATGGTGGAAGAATATCTTCCATTATGGATATTAAAACAAGAGATGGGAATAAGAAAAATTTTGAAGGAAAACTTTCTGCAAATACATTTGGCTCTAAATTATTGATGGAAGGTCCGCTTAGTAAAACAGGCAAATCTTCTTTTGTGTTTTCAGGGAAAACTTCTTACTTAAACAAAAGCTCCGAACTTTTTTACAAACATCCAATACTCTCTTTTGATGAAAAGGGCTTGCCTTATTCTTATACCGATTTGTTTGGAAAATTTTCTTTTCATGGAGGAAATGGAAGCAAACTAAACATCTTTGGCTTTAATTTTACCGACCAAGTAAACTACCAATATATTTCTGATTTACAGTGGGACTCAAAAGGAATAGGCAGTCAATTTATACTTGTACCAGGAAATTCTCCAATCCTGATTGAAGGGAATTTTGCTTTTTCTAATTATGGGATAACCATGAAAGAAGCTGCTTCCCCACTTAGGTCAAGTGAAATTGTTGGCTTTAATTTAGGTTTTGACTTTACTTATTTTCTGGCAAAAGGAAAAGTAAAATATGGTTTTGATGTATTAGGATTTGAGACAGATTTCACCACTTATAATTCAGTAAACTCCATTATTGAGCAAGATGAAAATACTTCTGAATTCTCGGCTTATGTAAATTACCAATACACCTCAACAAGATTTATTATTGAGCCAGGATTTAGAATTCAAAAATATACACTCGGTTTTTCACCTGAACCAAGATTAGGTATGAAATACAATGCTACCGATAAATTACGATTGAAATTTGCAACAGGAATTTATTCCCAAAATATTTTAAGCACTGTTTCAGATAGAGATGTAGTTAATTTATTTTATGGTTTTATATCTGGTCCTAATCAAACGTATTATAAAACAAATGGAGAGGAATATCCGCACAAATTGCAAAAAGCGACACATTTTATTGCGGGTATTGAATATGATTTAGGTACAAACTTGGATTTGAGTATTGAAGGATATCGCAAGAATTTTACTCAACAAACCAATATCAATAGAAATAAAACATCTAATTCTGATGATGATTTTATTATTGAAACTGGTTATGCGCAAGGAGTGGATGTGCTCCTGAAATACAGCAATAAAAGACTTTACTTGTGGGGCGTTTACTCCTTAGGTTTTGTGCGTAGGGATGATGGCGTGATGGAATACGCTCCTCATTTTGACAGAAGGCATAATGTGAATTTGGTCGCTTCTTATAAGTTTGGGAGGAACAATTCTTGGAAAACGGATGTGCGTTGGAATTTGGGTTCAGGATTTCCATTCACACAAACACAAGGGTTTTATGAAAACCTGAATTTCCAGGATGGAATTAATACAGATTATACCTCAGCAAATGGCGATTTGGGTATACAATATGCCGAATTAAATAAAGGGAGATTGCCATACTACCACCGCTTGGATTTATCCATCTCAAAAACAATAAAGATTGCTAAAAAATCTGATTTGGATTTAAGTGCAAGTATTACCAATGTTTACAATAGGGAAAATATTTTCTATTTCAACAGAATTAAATACGAAAGGGTAAATCAGTTGCCCATTATGCCAAGTATTGGAGCGAGTATTACATTTTAAATCCTGACATCTTAAAAAACTTTTAATAAAATTTTTATCAAGTTCGATATTATCGGCTTGAAATAGTATTTTTGGCGACAATTAAATTACTAATTAATTGTGAGCGTTTCTCCTACAAAATACATTTTCGTAACAGGTGGTGTTACTTCATCATTAGGAAAAGGAATCATTTCTGCATCCTTAGGAAGATTGCTAATGGGAAGAGGTTATAGCGTAACCATCCAGAAATTGGACCCCTACATTAATGTGGATCCTGGAACAATGAACCCTTATGAACATGGCGAATGCTTTGTAACAGAAGATGGTGCAGAAACTGATTTGGACTTAGGACATTACGAAAGATTCTTAAACACACCAACCTCACAAGCCAATAATGTAACTACTGGAAAAATATACCAAACCGTTATCAATAAGGAAAGAGAAGGAGTTTATTTAGGAAAAACTGTTCAAATAATTCCTCATATTACGGATGAGATAAAAAGATGTATAAAGCTTTTGGGTAATACAGAAAAGTATGATTTTGTAATTACTGAAATTGGCGGAACAGTTGGTGATATTGAATCCTTACCCTACATTGAGGCCGTTCGTCAGATGAAATGGGAATTGGGTGATGATGCTTTATTTATTCATCTTACTTTAGTTCCTTTTCTAAAAGCATCAGGAGAATTAAAAACAAAACCAACTCAGCATTCAGTAAAAACACTTTTAGAATCTGGTATTCAACCGGATATTTTAGTGTGCAGAACAGAATATGAACTAGGAGTAGATATCAAAAGAAAAATTGCACTGTTTTGTAATGTGGAAAAAGAGGCAGTTATTGAATCAATTGATGTTGATTCCATTTATGAAGTACCAATAAAAATGTTAGATCAGGGGTTAGATAAAGTGGTCCTGAGAAAGCTCAACTTAAATGATTCTACTAAACTAAATTTAAAAAATTGGAACAGCTTTCTAAAGAAGCTCAAAAATCCTAAAAAGACAGTTAGTATAGGTTTAATTGGAAAATACATTGAACTGAAAGATTCTTACAAATCCATCACTGAGGCCTTTATTCATGCAGGGACATCACATAATTGTGCAGTTAAGGTAAAATGGATTCATGCTGAAAGTATAAATACAAAAAATGTAAAAAAAGAATTGAAGGGATTAGATGGTGTTTTAGTAGCCCCCGGATTTGGTGATAGAGGAATTGAAGGAAAAATTCTTGCGATTAAGATTGTTCGAGAAAATAACATTCCTTTTCTAGGAATTTGCCTTGGTATGCAGTGTGCCGTTATTGAATTTGCACGAAATGTAATTGGAATGAAAAAAGCCCATACCACCGAAATTGACCCAAAAACAAACTCTCCTGTAATTGATATTATGCAGGAGCAGAAAAAAATAATTAATAAAGGAGGTACTATGCGATTGGGAGCATATCCTTGTAATATCAAAAATGGCTCAAATACTAAAAAAGCATACAAGCAAAATTCCACTAAGGAAAGACACAGGCACAGATACGAGTTCAACAATACATTTTTGGAAGATTTTGAAAAAGATGGAATGTTGGCGACAGGGATAAATCCGGATAGTAATTTGGTGGAGATTATGGAAATTCCAAACCATCCTTGGTTTGTTGGCGTACAGTTTCATCCTGAATATAAAAGCACTGTTTCATCTCCTCATCCTTTATTTATCGATTTCATAAAAGCTTGCCTTAATCAGAAAAACTAATGAAACAATACGATAAGAATTCTTTAATAGGACTTTTATTAATGGGATTTATTCTCATTATTTTTAATACTTATTTCTTCCCTCAAATGGAGGTGGAAACAAACAAGGAAGAATCAATAACAATTGCAGCTCCAAGTAATGAAGCGACAATTGAGCAAAGCGAAAATCAAATTACTGCAGATGCAATTGTAGTAGATTCTATTGCTAATCAGCAACAACTGAATCTGTATGGGGTATTTGCGAATGCTGCAATTGGCTCTGAGCGAGAATCAATTCTAGAAAATGATAAATTAAAGGTCATTTTCTCTAATAAGGGAGGAAGAATCACTTCTGTTATTCTAAAAGAATTTCAAACTTATGATAGCTTGCCATTGCAGCTCTTTGATGGAGATTCTTCTAGATTTAACTTACAGTTCTCAATAGGAAAGGCTATTGAAACTCACAATCTATATTTTTCTAGCAAACAAAATGGGAATTCCCTCAGCATGAAACTAATTGCAGACGCTTACCATTATGTGGAATATATTTACACCATAACGGATGACTATCTCATTGATTTTGACATCAATTTGGTCGGCATGGAAAAGCTCGTTCCGTCAGGGGTAAACTATATGAATTTGGAGTGGCAGATGAAAACGCCACAAACGGAAAAGAGTAAGTCTAACCAAGATATGTATACTGGAATTCAATACCAATACAGTACTGATAAGGAAGTTGATTATTTAAGTTTCACATCCTCTGATGAAGAGAAAATTAATTCTAAATTAACTTGGGTTGCTTTCAAGCAGCAATTTTTCAGTAGTATTTTTATTGCAAAAGATGGCTTTAAAAAACCAACTCATTTAGTTTCTGAAAAAAATGAAAACTCTAAATACATCAAAGATTTAAGCGCACAATTTGAATTGCCTTATAGTCATAAAAATAACGAACAACTTAGTTTTCAATTTTACTTTGGTCCAAATCATTATAAAATATTAAAATCATACAATGCTAGTTTTGAGGAATTAATTCCACTTGGTTGGGGAATTTTTGGTTGGGTAAACCAATATATTATCATTAATATTTTTGATTTCTTAAGTAGGTATATGAGTAATTATGGGCTTATTATTTTACTGCTTACCATTATTATTAAATTAGCACTATCGCCTTTTACTTATAAAGCCTATCTCTCGCAAGCAAAGATGAAAGTGTTAAAGCCAGAGATTGATAAACTTACAGAAAAGCACAAAAAGAAAGACCCAATGAAAGCGCAACAGGAAACCATGGCGCTTTATAGAAAAGCTGGTGTAAATCCAATGGGGGGATGCTTACCAATGCTTTTCCAGTTTCCAATACTTATTGCCATGTTTCGATTTTTTCCCGCCTCTATTGAACTAAGGCAAAAAAGCTTCCTTTGGGCTGACGATTTATCTTCTTACGACTCTATTATGACGCTCCCTTGGGACATTCCTTTTTATGGCGATCATGTAAGTTTGTTCACCCTTTTAATGACTGTTTCTACAGTCATGTACACCAAAATGAATAGTCAATCTATGGGAGGACAAATGGAACAAATGAAGTGGATAATGTACCTTATGCCAGTGATGTTTTTAGGATTTTTCAACAACTATGCTTCAGCTCTGAGTTATTATTATTTCTTAGCAAATATTTTTACTTTTTCACAGCAATATTTCATGAAACGATTTATTGATGATGAGGCAATACTGGCACAATTGGAAGCTAATAAAAAGAAGCCAGCAAAACCAAAATCTAAATTTCAGAAGAAACTGGAAGAAATGCAGAGAAAGCAAGAGCAACAAATAAAAAACAGAAAGAAATAATGAATCGGTTTTATCTCCTTTACATTTTAGTTTTATTTGCTTGCGGAAGCAGTAAAAAAAGCACAGAAACAAAAGTAAAAGAAATTAAAAAAGAACTTATCATTTCATTAGAAAGAACGCCTTGCTATGGTACTTGCCCTATTTATAAAATGGAAATTTTCTCTGACGGCTCTGCCTTTTATCATGGAAAACGCTTTGTAGAAAAAATAGGAAACTATGAATTTTCGGTAAGCAAAGAAACTTTAAATTACATCCTAAAAAAAGCAGATGAAATTGGCTTTTTTGAATTGGAAGATAAATACACAGCAAACATTACCGACTTACCAAAGACCATAACTTTCATTAAAAACGGAAAAGATAATAAAAGGATTACCGATTATTATGGCGCTCCAAAAGCCCTGAAAGAATTTGAAAGTTTAGTAGATGGCTGTATCGATCACAGAAGAATGAAAAAATTAGAAGATTAGATTTTTTCTAAAAATAGTTCCATTCCTTTTCTTTTCTCTTCATCTAATAAATAAGAAATTTTATTGTTTAGATAATCCTCAGGATTTTTGCAATGGCTATAAATATCAGATGCTGACTTAATGGCTTCTTCAATATTTTCAACTCCAAACTTAAGTGTATTATTAAATTCTTTTTTAAAACCTTCATCTAGTTCTTTGTTTGCAATCCAACAAGCGAAAACAAAAGGCAATCCAGTCATTTGTTTCCAAATATCTGACAAATCATAAGAATATTTAAATTTATCTTGGAAATGAAAAGATCTATCACCTATTATAAGTCCAGCAGTTTTGCCGCTTATTTGAGTTTCATAATTTTCATTTGCATCAATCAGTTTTGGAGAAATTCTCCAATGTTCTTTTAGTAAAATTTTTAACAACTCCACTGATGTTCTGGACTGATAATCTAATAGAATACCCTCAACTGAATTAAAAGGAACATCCGAAAAAAAACAAACTGTATCTACAGCACCATTAGCCCCAATGCAATAATCAGAAATAATTTGAGCATCTTCTAATCGCTTTAACACTACAATAGGAACCAAACCAATATCTACTTCTTTTGAAAGTAATTTTTCTGCACAAGCGGAAGGAATATCCAAACTGATATCCAATTTTTTATCTAATCCGTATTGCTTTAATCCATAAATAAACGGAAGGGTATTAAGGTAGGAAACAACTGAAAGTTTGTATTTCATTAGAAAATCCCAAATTGTTTAATAAATAAAATTGTGATATAGATACTTACAAAAAATTTGAGAACTGTACCGCCCAAAAAACCAGCTAATGCACCCATTGCAATTTTTATTGCACGATTTGTATCTTCCTTTACTTCCATTTTTGCTCCTAAAAATGCACCAATAAACGGGCCAATTATTACACCAAATGGCGGAAAAAGTAAAAGCCCTAAAACCAATCCTAAGATGGTACCATTGATCGCTTTTTTCCCTCCTCCAAATTTTTTAACTCCATAAACTTGTAACCAATAATCCAGAAATGTAATAAGAGAAACGATTGCAGCTAATAACCATAAAGTTTCTACGTCAATAGTGTATGAAGTGAAAAAATGAAGAAGCAAAAGCCCTAAAAATGAAATGGGAGGACCTGGCAAAGCAGGAATTATACAGCCAATAAGTCCAATTAGCAAAAGTATAATTACCAAAACTATTATTAAATCCATTTTTCAAAAATACGAAAAGAAAAGTAGGCAAATGACTTTATTTATGATTTAGCAAAATCGGAGTCATTACACAATTATTTAGTAAATTCGCAGCTTCTTTAAAACGGATAAAAATGGATTTAACTTCTTTAACTGCAATATCGCCAATTGATGGAAGGTACAGTGAAAGAACAAAAAATTTAAAGCAGTATTTTTCGGAAGAAGCTTTGATAAAATATCGGCTTTTGGTGGAAGTGGAATATTTTATTGCTCTATGCAATAGTTCCATTTTACAGTTGAATCATTTTCCTGCTGAGAAATTTTCTGATTTAAGAAAACTATACAAAAACTTTTCTGTAAAAGATGCGCAAAGAATAAAAGATATTGAAAGCAACACCAACCATGATGTAAAAGCTCTAGAATATTTTTTAAAGGAAGCGTTTGACGAATTGGGGTTGCAAGAATTCAAAGAGTTTATTCATTTCGGCCTTACTTCACAAGATATTAATAATACTGCAGTTCCACTTTCAATTAAAAATACCATAGAGGAAAATTATTTACCTCATCTTAAAGAAATATTAAAAGATTTAGAAGGAAAAGCAAAAGAGTGGAAAGAGGTTTCTATGCTAGCCAGAACACATGGACAAGCGGCTTCGCCAACAAGGTTAGGAAAAGAAATAATGGTGTTTGTAGAGCGAATTGAGAATCAATTAACACTATTAAAAAGCATACCTTTCTCTGGGAAATTTGGTGGAGCAATAGGCAATTTTAATGCACATCATATTGCTTATCCGGAAATTGATTGGGTAAATTTTACCAATAACTTTACTTCCTCTGCACTAGGGTTGCAACGACAACAAACTACAACACAGATTGAGCATTACGATAATTTAGCAGCACTTTTAGATAATTTAAGTAGAATCAATACCATACTTATTGATTTTTCCAGAGATATCTGGGCTTATGTTTCTATGGATTATTTCAAACAAAAAATCAAAAAAGGAGAGATTGGTTCATCTGCTATGCCGCATAAAGTAAACCCCATTGATTTTGAAAATGCAGAAGGAAATTTGGCAATGGCAAATGCTATTTTTGGATTTTTAACAAGTAAACTTCCTATTTCCCGTCTGCAAAGAGATTTGACAGATAGTACAGTACTTAGAAATATTGGTGTTCCCTTTGCCCATACTATTATTGCATTTACTTCATTGGAAAATGGAATAGATAAATTATTGCTTAACAAAGAAGCAATTGATGCCGATTTAGAAAATAATTGGGCAGTAATTGCTGAGGCGATTCAAACCATTTTAAGAAGAGAAGGATTTGCAAATCCTTATGAAACTTTGAAAGAACTTACCAGAACAAATGAAAAGATTACTAAGGACAGTATTGCTGATTTTATTTCAAATTTGGACGTTTCTGGGGAAGTGAAAAAAGAGTTATTGACAATTACACCTTTTGATTACACAGGAATTTAAGCAGTAATCTTGTGTTTGCTAAGGTAATCTTCCCAATTCCAAATAAAGTGAGATATTAAGTTTTTAAGCTCTTGGAACAAAACAGGATTTGGCTCATTTTTTCTTCTAAATAAATTTACCTGAAAATCATTGATATTGTATTTATCAAAAACGGCAGTAGCCATTGCTTCAATACAATTGTCTGATTTTCTTAAAAGCTCATCTAAATAGGTACAATAATCTCCTAATTGCTCTATAGCAATTTCATTTTCTCCCTCCATCTTATTTGCCATCATATCTAGTAGGTGGTTGTGCAAATCTTCAGCATGCTCTTGCTCAAAAAAAGTAGGAATCATTTTTAGGTTCCCAACAAAAACTATTAATCGAAACCATTTGATGTCTTTATTTGTTAGGTGCGGATTACGCTCTAAATTATTATTATTATTTAAGAAATCTTGAATTTCTACAAAACCATTTACTATCACTTCATCTAGGGTTTCAACAAGAAGATGAGCTGTTTTACTTCCAGTTATTTTTTTCTTTTTTGATAATATCCCTAAAAACTTTATCATCTCAGATTGTTCAAATTAAAATGTACCCTTGCTTTTCCCATAATTTTTTCGCCAATAGCAAGACAAGCAGTTGCAGCGGGTGATGGAGTATTAAGAACATGTAAATTATTTTTATTTTTCACTATTTTAAAATCATCAATTACTTCTCCATCACAACCTAAAGCCATAGCCCTCACGCCACTTCTACCTTCATTAATATCCTCCATTTCTAAAGTTGGAATCATCTTTTTTAACTCTTTCAAAAATAAAGCTTTTGAAAAAGCCCTCCGATACTCATTGAAGCCAAATTTCCAATGATTTATGAACAACCTCCATGTACCTAAAAAGCTAAGTGCTTCAAAAGTATCCTTCCATGAAAAATCCATTTTTTTATAACCCTCTCTTTTAAAAGTAAAAACCGCATTCGGGCCGCACTCAATACCACCACCAATCATCCTCGTGAAGTGAATACCCAAAAATGGAAACTCAGGATTAGGCACTGGATAAATAAGGTTTTTTACTTTGCTTTTTGCCTTGTCTGACAAGTAGTAATAGTCGCCTCTAAAACCAACAATCTGCATCTCTAATTTTACCTTATCTTTTTTAGCTAACCTATCAGAAAATAGACCTCCACAAAAAATAGTATGTTTTGTTTTGCACACTCCATTTGTTGAAAACAACAGCCCATCATCTACATCTAATAATTCACAATTAAAAGCTATTTTACTTTTCGGGTTCATCTGTTTTATCAAATCTGCAAGCTTATTGCAAACTGCTTTATAGTTAATAATACCTGCCTGAGGAACCCAAAGAGCTGCAACTCCTTCTGTATTTGGCTCAATTTTTTTGAACTCTTGAGGAGTAAGCATTTTTAACCCTTCTAAACCATTTTTCTCTCCATTTATTTTTAACGCTTCCAATCTTTCATTTTCATCCCTATTTGTAGCAAGAACAATTTTACCACAAATGTCATGAGTTATATTATTTTCTTTTGCAAATTCAATTAATTGTTCTCTTCCTTTAACACAATTTTTTGCTCTTAAAGAATCTGGCCTATAATAAAGTCCTGAATGAATAACTCCAGAGTTCCTTCCTGTCTGATGAGAAGCAAGTTTGCTTTCTTTTTCTAAAATAATTAGATCTAATTTTGGAAATTCCTTCTGAATTTGATAGGCAGTAGCTAATCCTACTATTCCTCCACCAACAATTGCTATATCATATGTAGTTTCTTGCATTTAGTAACTACTTATTTCCTTTAATGGTAAATACACGCGAGATGTTAAAACCAAAATAAATATCTGCATCCGCCCAGTTTCCTGTGGTTTGATGAATAAATGCTGGTTCAATCATTGCTGGGGAATTACTCAAATGCAACTGAAAAACATGCCCGCCTGTTTCAATATCAAAACCAAATGACAATACATTACTATTTATTTCTCCGTTTATCTGCATAAAATATTCTGCATTTACAGAAATGTGCTTTGTTAGTTTTCTCCGCCCTCCAATACCTAACGAATACTTGTCATTCGCCTCATTTTTAGTTTTAACTAAATTATAATGTATCATTGTAGGCGAAAATTGAATCGTTAAATCTCTATTTATTTTTCGAGCCAATAATAGCTGATTTGCAAATACCAATTGATTAGTAAATAAAAATTGTTCCTGCTGTGCCTCAGTAGATTTCCACTGTTGTAGGTAAGCTGATGAATTAATTACAAACGCAAAAGGAAAACCCCCTTTTACCTGTCTTTTTATTCTAATTTTAGCATTTGCATCTATTGTTTTAATAGCCGAACTTCTTCCTAATCCAATTGACAACCAATCTTTCACTCCATAATCAAAACCCAAACGAACTTGTGAATTATCCAATCCATAAAAATTATAGCCCCCTGAATTTAATGTTCCAAATCTATGCTGTACGGTAAACTGAAGAACTCCTTTTGGAAGCAATTCTACTGATTGTCCATTTACCACTTTTGTGCCTTTAAATAAATAGGAAATGTATAAAGACTCTTCATCCTCGCCTAACATATTTAACAGATTATCTTGTGCAAATAATGAGAATGAAAACAACATAAAGCTTAAAGAGATTATCTTTTTCATTTTAGCTCTATTAATTTAATATTAACCTTCAATTTAATTTCTTCTGCAATTTTATACATTACTATTCTAGGAATATCAACATTATAATCTTCTAATTCTATAACAAATTCTGCTGATATATCCACTTTATCTTTTTCTTTTCTTAGCAATCCTTCTACTTTAATTTCATTGGTTCTTCCATGAATAGTTAAATTCCCCTCAACAGTTGCTTTGCCATCTTTATTCTGGATTACTTTCCCAACAAAAGTAGATTTTGGAAATAAATCAGATTCTAAATAATTTTCATTAAAATGCTCCTGCATTAAAGGGTTTGGGAAAATAAAATCTTGAATTTGCAATTGAAAAACAATCTTATTTGTTTGAAGATCATAAGATGCAGAAACTTTATTATTTTTTGCTGAAATATCTTCTAAAGGAGCCTGAGAAAAAAATGTAATCAGACCATCATCTGATAAATACTGTTGTGCATCAGCAGAAATACAAATCAACAATAAAAATATGCTAATTATTTTGTGCACCATCATTTATCCATTTTTCAATTATTGAAATTTCTGCAGCACTCATTATACCAGTTGGTGGCATATCCGTGTTTATTCTATCTAACAATACACTACTATCAAAAGAACTTATTTCTTCAAATGTTGTGAGATGCAAAAGGTTTCCTCCAATTACTGAATGACAACTCACACAATTATCATCAAATATTGGTTTAACGCACTCATTAAAAGAAGGAGAATTTATTTCACAAAAAGTGATCTCGTTATAAGTACATGATGATATCAATATCAGAATAAGCAGTATACTAATTCTCATCTTGCAAAGATAAAGAATCAAATTGTATTCTATTAAAAAGAATAAATCCTATCACAAAAAGTAATATTATTATCCACAATGCCATTTGCTGGTTATACATTGATGTTACAATTCCAAAAAGTAAGGGACCTAAAAAAGATGTTGCTTTTCCAGTTAACGCAAAAAAACCAAAGAATTCATTTTGTTTTTCCTTAGGAGTGAGTTGAGCCATGAGCGATCTACTACAAGATTGATTTGGGCCAACCATCAAACCAATTAGCACTCCTGCTACCCAAAAGATCTCTTTCTGAAAAAGAAAATAAGGAGCAACAAAAGCAAGTAAAGTGGAAAAAGTAAGAACAAACAATGATATATTTATTATCTTCTTCACCCCTATTTTGTCCTCTATATAACCAAAAACAAATGAGCCAATCCCTGCTGCCAAATTCAAAACAATTCCTAATTGCATCACTTCATTAAAAGTAAAATCTAAAGTTCCAACAGCATAAATTCCACCAAGTGCAAATATGGTAACTAAGCCATCATTAAAAAATAATCTTGCAATCAGAAATTGAGAAATTGTTTTGTAATAAGAAACTGTTCTGAAAGTTTTTCTAATTGAGGCAAAGGAGTCTAATATATGATGTTTCCTGAACTTTTCTTTTTTTCTATCTTTCACAAACAAAATTGTAGGAATAGAAAAAACTAAAAACCATACACCTACTAAAATATTTATTCTTCTTATCCCTATTGCATCAAGGTCAGGAAAAAGAAAGAGAGATAAAAATAGAGCTATTAAACCTCCAACAAAACCAAGTCCCCAAGCAAAACCAGAAATACTACCACTATTCTTTGAATTAGACAAATCTGGTAAATATGAATTACAAAAAACAGTTCCCATTTCAAAAGCTATATTTGCAATTACAAATAAAGTTAAAGCTAAAAGTGTATCTCCCGCTTCTGGAAAATAAAGTAGAATTGAGAAAACTGCAGAAACCCAGGTAAATAAAATTAAAAAGAATTTTCTGTATCCTCCACTATCGGCAATTGCACCTAGAATAGGAGAAAGAATAGCAACAATTATTGCTGTAAGAGCAATAGAACTCGCCCACATAGTTGTCCCAATTTGTTCATTTTCAGCAATTACTTTAGTAAAAAATGCACTATAAATGAATGTTATAATTATTGTGGTGAATGGCTGATTTGCAAAATCATATAACGACCATGCAAATACTTCCTTTCTGTTTTTAATTTTTGATATCATAAATTTATAAAAGCCAATAATACAATTTTTATTACTAATCAGCTTTTTACTTCTTTAATCTTAAAAAAATGTAAATTTGCACATTAAAAATTAAGATGAACTTAGAAGGAATTATTGCAATTACAGGAAAAGCTGGGCTATTTAAAGTAATATCACAGGGGAATAATGCGGTAATAGTAGAAAGTTTAACCGATAAAAAAAGAATGGCAATTACAGCACGATATCAAGCAAATACTTTGGAGGAAATTGGTATTTATACCTTGGAAGACGCAACTCCATTGTCGGAAATCTTTAACACTATTTCCAAAAAAGAAAATGCAAAACAAAGCATAGACCATAAAGTTTCAAAAGAAGAGTTAATCAAATACTTTGAAGAGATTTTGCCTAATTATGATGAAGAGAGGGTGTATATTTCTGACATTAAGAAAGTAATTCAGTGGTATAATGCCTTGCAAACTGCTGGTTTAATTGAGTTACCAAAAGCAGAAAAAAAAACTCCGAAAAAGAAAGAAGCTCCTGAAAAAGTATAATTATGCAAACTACTATCGCAATACCAAAACGACCAAAAAGGAAATTTGTTTCTGAAAATTTAGTAATTGATTCTTGGGGAAAGATAAAATCACTATTTGATAATTTAGTAGAAAGAAAAATATCTAATGCAAATGAATTAGAAAAATGGATGTTAGATCGTTCTGAACTGGAATCCGTTTTGGAAGAGGATATGGCTTGGCGTTACATCAAAATGAATATTGATACTACTGATAAAAAATTGAGAGAACGATTTTCGTTTTGGATTAAAGAAATTGCACCAAAAACTGCTCCTTATTCTCATAAATTAAATCTAAAGTTGGTAGAGAGTCCTTTTCTAAAAGATTTAGAGAGGGAAAAATATCATATCTATTTAAGAAGTGTAAACAAGAAAATTGAAATCTTCCGTGAAGAAAACATTCCTTTATTTACCACAATGGAACAAAAGCAACAAGAATATGGTGCTATTTCTGCAAAGATGTCAATAGAGGTAAATGGTGAGAAATTGACCATGCAAAAAGCCGCACAATTATTAAAAAGTACGGATAGAGTAAAAAGAGAAGAGGTCTACAATAAAATCAGTACTAGACGATTGCAAGATGAAAAAGCATTGGATGATTTATTTGATGAACTAATTGCTTTAAGACAACAAATTGCGAGAAATACTGGCTTTGATAATTATCGTAATTATATGTTTGCAGCTATGGGACGTTTTGATTACACCCCTAAAGATTGCTTTAATTTCCATGATGCTATTGCACAAGAAATCGTTCCTATTATCAATTCATTCGAACAAAAAAGAAAAGATAAATTGGGATATACTTCATACAAACCTTGGGACACAGCTGTTGATGTTGATGGTCTTGCACCTTTAAACCCATTTGAAGGAGGAGCTCAGCTTACTGATTTATCAGTAGAATGTTTCAATAGGTTAAGACCTTATTTTGGTGAGTGTCTTTCCACTATGAAAGCAATGAAGCATCTGGATTTAGAATCAAAAAATGGAAAAGCTCCAGGAGGTTTTATGTACCCACTTTATGAAATAGGTGTTCCCTTTATCTATATGAATGCAGTAGGTTCTCAAAGGGATTTAGTAACTATGGTTCATGAAGGTGGTCATGCTGTTCACTCTTTTTTGAGTAGAGATTTAGCCATAACTGAATTCAAATCTACTCCTTCTGAAGTTGCTGAATTAGCCTCTATGGCTATGGAACTTTTATCTATGGATCATTGGGATGTATTCTATAAAAATACTGATGATTTAAAAAGAGCAAAACTTGAACAATTAGAAAAAGTGTTAGAAACCCTACCTTGGGTTGCTTCTATTGATAAATTCCAACATTGGATTTATACAACTGAACATACTGCTCAGCAAAGAAAAGAAAAATGGTTAGCAATTTCTGCAGAATTAGGAAATCAAATCTTAGATTGGGAAGGAAATGAAAAAGCACATGCTAACCTTTGGCAGAAACAATTACACCTTTATGAGGTGCCGTTCTACTACATTGAATACGGAATGGCACAATTAGGTGCAATTGCTATGTGGCGTTCTTACAAACAATTGGGGGGACAAGGATTAGATAATTATATGAATGCCCTCAAATTGGGGTATACCAAAACAATTGGGGAAATTTATGAAACGGCTGGAATCAAATTTGATTTTTCGGCTGATTATGTAAAAGAATTGGCAGATTTTATCAAAGATGAATTATCCAAATTAGGTTAAATTATGATTATGAAAAATAAAGATACAAAATTATTTAAGAAAACAATTCATGAAGTTATTTTTGAAGCAGATACTAGAAGTGGTAAATTATTTGACATTATTCTATTAGTAGCTATTCTCCTTTCTGTTATAGGTGTCATGTTAGAAAGTGTTGAAGAAATAAACAAAGAATATCATAATATAATATTAGCTTTTGAATGGGGTATTACCATTCTTTTTACCATTGAATATTTCTTACGTATTTATGCCGTTAATAAGCCATTGAAATATATATTCTCATTTATGGGTATAATAGATTTACTAGCTATTATACCCACTTATTTAATATTTATTTTTCCAGCAGCGCATTTTTTTACTGTTGTTAGATCAATAAGACTGATTAGGGTTTTTAGAGTTTTTAAACTATCTCACTACTTACGTGGAGCACATACAATGCAGATAGCTTTAAGATCTTCTCGTCCAAAAATTGTCGTTTTTTTACTTTCAGTAATGATATTAGTGATTGTACTAGGGACATTAATGTATATTATTGAAGGTAGTTCTGATACAAAGGGTTTTGATAATATTCCAAACTCAATTTATTGGGCAATAGTTACACTTACTACTGTTGGTTATGGAGATGTTTTCCCAGCCACGGCATTTGGAAAAGTAGTTGCATCATTCATAATGATCCTAGGGTATGGTATTATTGCTGTTCCAACAGGTATTGTGACGTCAGAATTTGCCAGAAGAAAAAGGGAAAAGGTAAGCACCCAAGCTTGCCCAGATTGCACCACAGAAGGACATGAAGTAGATTCTAAATTTTGTAAAAAATGTGGAGCAGAACTTAATCCATAATATTTAAAACCTAAAATAAAAATATTCGTTTCAACCATCGGTAGTATTATTGGATGATTAATATCCATACATTATGGATATGAAATACTCGATCAAGATAAGATTTCTATAGTTTATTTTATCCTTTTCGGATTAGTTGGAGCTCTTTTATCTTGGGATATTATAAATCTTTTTTGAGGAAATTAAAGTAGTACCACCCTCTCCCCTTCATACCAAAATGAGTAATTTTCTTTATATAATTTCTCAATCGCATTACGCTTTATCTTCATTGTAGGGGTTAAGAGTTTATTTTCAACTGTCCATTCTTCTTTTACCACAACAAAATTATGAATTTTCTCATGTCCATCTAATTTTGGGTTTACAATATCTAAGGTTTTAGTTAAGCTATTTGTTAAATCTACCTTACTTTGATTCTTTCCTCTTTCTGAAAGCACAATAACAGCAATAGGTTGAGGAATTTCAGTTCCTACTACACATACTTGCTCAATATTTTTATTTGCTGAAAGTTTCATTTCAATTGGAGATGGAGCCACATATTTCCCTTTACTCGTTTTGAATAAATCTTTTACTCTACCAGTAATCTTCAAGAACCCATTTGTATCAATCTCTCCCTCATCACCAGTGTGTAACCATCCATCAACAATTGTCTTGTTTGTTTCTTCTTCCATTTTGTAATAGCCATCCATTAAAGCATCATGTTTTATTAATATCTCATTTCTCTCTGAAAGCTTTACATCACATTCTGGTAATGCTTGACCTACATAGCCAACATTAATATTATTGTTATAACTAACATGCGAATAACAAGTATTTTCTGTCATAGCATAGGCCTCCTGAATGTGAATACCTAAACGAGCAAACCATCTGATAAGAACAACAGGAGTTGGGGCTGCACCAGTAAAAATGTTTTTTGCTTTACTTAATCCCAATCCTTTCTTAATTTTCTTTTTAATAAGTGATGAGAGGAACGGAACACTCAATAATATATTTAATTTTCTCTGAGGTAATTTCGTAAGAATTCCTTGCTGGAATTTTGTCCAAATCCTTGGCACACCCAAAAATACAGTTGGTGATGCTTCTGCTAAATTAGAAGCAAAAGTATCTAAGCTTTCTGCAAAATAAGTTCTTCCTCCACTATATAAACTCCCCATCTGAACTAATAATCTTTCAGCAATATGACATAGTGGTAAATAAGAGAAGAAAACCTCATTCTCTAAATGTAATGTATTTACAGCATTGGTTGTAGCAAATGAAAAATTGAAAAATTTATGCATCACCCCTTTTGGATCTCCAGTTGTTCCTGAGGTATATATAATAGTCGCCAATTCATTTGGGTCTCTAATTACATTCTCTTGCATTGGATCTACCTCTTTTGTAAGTTCATCCCATCTTTGATAATCCTCCGCATAAAAAGGAAAGGTAATACAATCCATGTCAGCTGGAATACCAGATTTCATATCATTAAAATTATCCAGCTTTCCTACAAATAATAATTTACTCTCACTATGTGTCAATATCTTTCCTAATGTTTCTGCATTTAAATTAGGATAAAAAGGAACCGAAATGTGTCCACTCATCATTATTGCCATATCAGTCATCATCCAATGTGCACAATTCTTTGATAATAAGGCAACCTTACTATCCTTTGGTAAATCCAATGATTTTAAATAATTCGCCATTTTTCTTACTTCTATTCCGAATTCTTTCCAAGTCCAGTTATGCCAAGTGCCATCAATTGGCTGAGATAGGTAGATTTCGTTAGGTTTCTCTTGCTCCCATTTATAGAGCATTTCTAATGGAGATAAATAGGTCATAATCTTAAATTTTATATTGCTAAAAATACAATTTTTTAACACAATTTACTATGCACGCATAATTTTTTTAATTTACTATGCATGCATAGTGTTTTTTTTACTATTTTCGTTCCAAAATTTATAACTTACTATGGAACAAGAAGACACTATTGATTATAACATCAGAAAAACATGGTATAATATTACCAAAATGTACAATCGTACTGCAACAGAATATATGGCAAGTATGGCTCTTGGTATGATTATCCTCAATATTGATATAATGGAAGGGACTCCATCAACTCAATTAGGACCAAGCATGGGAATGGAAGCTACTTCCCTATCTCGTTCTATTAATAAACTAGAAGATGCTGGGGTTATTGAAAGAAAAGATGACCCAGATGATAAAAGAAAATCTGTTATCCACCTCACTCCACTTGGGATGGATTGGCGTGAAGTAGCAAAAGAAACAGTTATAAATTTTAATGAATCTATTTTTTCTCACTTTGAAAAAGAAGAAATGGATACATTTTTCACTATTCTTAAAAAAATAAATAAAATAATTGATGAAACAAAATAGACATATAAATAAAGTAGCTGTAATTGGTTCTGGAATAATGGGATCTCGTATTGCATGTCATTTTGCAAATATTGGAGTGGAAATTTTACTACTAGATATTGTGCCTTTTGATATTTCTGAAAAAGACAAAAAAAATAATACAATCCGGAACTCTATTGTAAATGATGCACTAAAAAACACTTTAAAGAGTAAGCCATCCCCTATCTACAGCAAAGAATTTGCAAGCAGAATTACAACAGGAAATTTGGAAGATGATTTACATAAGATATCAGAAGTTGATTGGATTATTGAAGCTGTAGTAGAAAGGTTAGATATCAAAAAACAAGTTTTTGAAAAGATAGAAAAATACAGAAAAGAAGGAACTATAATTTCTTCTAACACTTCTGGTATCCCTATTGAAAGTATGATTGATGGAAGAAGTGATGACTTCAAAGTTCATTTCTGTGGAACACACTTTTTTAATCCTCCAAGATATTTGAAGTTATTAGAAATTATTCCAACCTCAAAAACGAATACTGAAGTTACAGACTTTCTAATGAATTATGGAGATAAATTCCTTGGAAAAGACATGGTGCTTTGTAAGGACACTCTGATATCCAAAGTTATCTTGATGTATAAGTAAGACCACGTATTTAATATATTTCTGATCCCCTTGCTCTTAATTATAATCCAACGAGAGATATAAGTTGC